>JFJP01050075.1_pt1 | contig 10517 bp, 8 predicted proteins | sample 431651 | NCBI WGS metagenome assembly JFJP01 (sample SAMN02602958, study PRJNA72255) | Microbial mat metagenome, whole genome shotgun sequencing project. | biome: fresh water; feature: sink hole; material: water; isolation source: purple microbial (photo- and chemosynthetic) mats found in... | reverse complement strand
GTAACCATTTAAACCATACGCTAGATACCATGGAAAAACAAATGATGCTCTTTCGCCTTTGCGCATTATTTTTAAACCTTCTTCTAGGCCAATAAATGTATTTTTCTTACCAATAACTATTTTTTTGAGTTCTTTAATCCGAATTTTCTTGTCTAAAGTCATTATTATTAGTTCAAACTCACAGATGTCTTTTTCTTTAATTTGTTTACCATCAGTAATTTGATTTTTGTGATACCAAAATCCAAGTTCATTCTTGCTGTATTTGATATCACTTTGCTCGCAAAAAGCCTTGAGAATACTATCTTCTTTCTCAGTGAGTGCCGAATTTGCTTTCAATAGCGTTTCGTACTCTACATCAGGAACATTCCCTTTGTTTGACGGCAATTGTGGCGCTTGTTTTTTGCAACCCAGCATAATTGCAGTAATAATAAGAATAAATGCGAATATTCGTTGCATTAGTTGTTGTAATAGAATGTTTTAATCAACAGATTATCGAATATTTGCAATACTCATAATATCCGAAAAAACGCCAGCTGCTGTAACTCCAGCACCAGCACCATAACCTTTTATCATCATCGGAAACTCATTATAACGCTCAGTGGTAATTAAAATAATGTTGTTACTTCCTTGTAAATCATAAAAAGGGTGCAAACTATCTACTTCTTTCAAGCCTACAGAGCAATTACCATTATCCATTTTTGCCACAAATCGCCAGCGTTTACCTTCGGCATTAAGCAATTGTCGTTGGGTTTCGAATTCAGCATCTAATTGGGGTACATTTTTCCAAAAATCGTCTAAACTACCCTCAAAATATTTATCGGGGATAAATAAATTTTTCTCAACATCCTTTTGTTCTATTTTGTAACCAGCTTCACGAGCAAGTATTACCAGTTTTCTTATTACATCCTTGCCACTTAAGTCAATACGTGGGTCGGGTTCTGCAAATCCAGCTTCTTTTGCCATCATTATTGCCTTGCTCAACGGAATGTCTGAACTAATTGTGTTAAATATAAAATTAAGCGTTCCCGAAAGTACGGCTTCCATTTTAAGAATATGATCACCACTGGTTGTAAGATTATTCATGGTGTTAATAATGGGTAAGCCGGCACCAACATTGGTTTCAAAAAGGAATTTCACTCCACGTCTTCGAGCAGTTTCCTTTAAGTTTACATATTTGTTATATTCACTCGAAGCTGCTAATTTATTTGCAGTAACCACCGAAGTATTATTTTCGAGCAATGTTTGATATAAATCAGAAATTTGTGCATTTGCAGTACAATCAACAAATACCGAATTGAAAATATTCATGGCAAGAATCTCGTTGCAAATCAAAGTTGGAGTTGCATCTACACCTTTTGAATGTAATTCTTCTTTAAAATTTTCAAGTTTTATTCCTTCGCGAGCAAATAACATCTTTTTACTCGATGCAATGCCTACAACATTTAATTTTAAGCCGTTTTGAGCCATTAGCTTTTGTTGTTGTTTTTTTATTTGCTCCAACAAACTACTTCCAACAGTTCCAACTCCAACCACTACTATGTTAAGCACTTGATATTCAGACAAAAAGAAAGAATCGTGAATTACGTTCAACGCTTTTCGTAATGATTTACGATCGGTGACAAATGAAATGTTAGTTTCTGAAGCTCCTTGCGCACATGCTACCACATTAATACCATTTCTCCCCAATGTACCAAAAAGTTTACCCGCAATTCCAGGAGTACGCTTCATGTTGTCGCCTACAATTGCAACAGTTGCCAAGTCATCTTCAGAGAAAATATTGTCTATTTCGCCCAATGCAATTTCGGCAGCAAATTCTGTGCGTAATGATTTTACTGCTAACTCGCTGTCGGCATTACGCACGCCAATTGAAGTTGTGTTTTCGGAAGATGCTTGCGAAACAAGAAATACACTGATTCCGTTTTTTGCCAACACTTTGAAAATTCTATGGTTTACACCAATAACTCCCACCATGCCCAATCCTTGAATTGTTATCAACGAAGTATCATTGATAGATGAAATTCCTTTAATGGCTTTTGAGGCTTCTCCGGCTTTATCTTTCGAAATGTAGGTACCTGGTGCTTCGGGATTGAAGGTGTTTTTAATAATTACTGGAATGTTTTTATGAAAAACAGGAAAAATAGTAGGAGGATAAATAACTTTTGCACCAAAATTGCAAAGCTCCATAGCCTCGCTAAAGCTAAGTTTTTCAATAACATAGGTGTTGCTGATAATTCTTGGGTCGGCAGTCATAAATCCATCAACATCGGTCCAAATTTCTAATAAATTTGCGTTAAGTGCTGCTGCTAAAATTGCTGCTGTGTAATCGGAACCACCTCGACCTAAATTGGTTACAAAATTTGTTTTACTATCAGTTGATATAAATCCTGCACAAACACAAATTTGAGGCTGATGTATGAACTTTTCGTTGATTAACTGATTTGTTTTTTCGAAATCAACAATATGTTTGTCAAATTGATTATTAGTTTTAATAATGCTTTTTGAATCAACATGCGTTGCTTCATTTATTGCATTTGCAACAATTATTGAAGAAATGGCTTCACCATAACTAACAATTGTATCAATAATTTTGGCTGATGTGTCTTTGATTAAATATATTCCACGAAGGATATTGGACAAATCGCTAAATTGAATTTTTACCAATTCAATAACAGTAGATGTTTTTTCGGGTAAAACAATGGCTTCAATAACTTCTAGATGTCTCGCCAGCATTGATTGATATTCAGCTAAATAAGTATCATCTCCTTCGGATGCTAATTTTGCTGTTTTGTAAAGCTGGTCTGTAATGCCCGATAAAGCCGAAACTACAACAATTACTGCCTCACCTTGTGATTCTACTATTTTTTTTACGCTCTGAATGCCATTGACTGAACCTACGGATGTTCCGCCGAATTTTAATACCTTCATTTTTTATACAGTGTTAAAAATATCTGTTTTTATAATTGTACGCAAAAATAGCGTTTTTTTAGCAAATAAATGCCACTTATCCCCCTGGTAGCTCAGCTGGATAGAGCAACGCCCTTCTAAGGCGTGGGTCAAGAGTTCGAATCTCTTCCGGATCACAATAACCGATTGCATTTTAAAATGTTATCGGTTATTTTTTTTAGGATAGTTTTTGTCATTTTCAATAGTTAAGTAATAAATGGTTACATTAAAATTGTGTACCTTTGCAAACTTTAATTTTTAAAAATATGCATAACGATATACAGCTAATTATTACTCCTGAGCAAGCAGAAAAATCAGATTTATTATTGAAATTAGTTGCTGATAAATTGGAGATTTCACCTTCAAGAATTACACGCTTGAGAACGCTGAAGAAATCAATAGATTCAAGAGCATTTTTACCCAAAATAAATATTACTCTTGAAGTGTATTGGGACGAGGAAGCTCCAGAATTTTCAGTAGCAGCGTTCGAATACAAATTTGTTGGCGATAAAACACCGATATTAATTATTGGTGCTGGTCCTGCAGGTCTTTTTGCTGCGTTGAAATTAATAGAAAACGGGTTGAAACCAATCATCATTGAACGTGGAAAAAATACGCATGCACGCAAAGTAGATATTGCTCAATTACATAGAAATAAAGGCATTGATTCAGATTCGAATTACTGTTTTGGTGAAGGCGGTGCTGGTACTTTTTCGGATGGAAAATTATATACACGTTCGAAAAAGAAAGGTAATTCGCAACGAATTTTAGAGATTTTTCATTATCATGGTGCCGATAAAAATATATTAATTGAAGCTCACCCACATATAGGTTCAGATAAATTACCTCTTGTAATCGAAAATATTAGCAAAACAATCACTTCATGTGGTGGCGAAATTCATTTTGAACAAAAACTAACTGAAATATTGATAGAAAATATTCAGGTTGTTGGTTGTAAAACAGCTGATGGAAGTATATTTGAAGCAAATTCGCTAATCCTTGCCACTGGTCATTCTGCTCATGATGTTTACGAATTATTGCACAACCAAGGCATTGAATTAGAAGCTAAAGGCTTTGCTATGGGAGTTCGCGTTGAACATCCTCAAGATTTAATAGATAGTATACAATATCACTGCAAAGAACGTGGTCCATATTTACCTGCTGCAACCTATAATTTGGTTGATCAAGTGAACGAACGTGGCGTTTATTCTTTTTGTATGTGTCCGGGTGGTCATATAGTTCCTGCAAGTAGCACTGAAAATGAGATTGTTGTGAATGGTATGTCGGCTTCGCAACGTAATTCTCCTTTTGCAAACTCAGGAATAGTGGTAGAAATTCGTCCCGAAGATATACCTTCAGATTTTAAGGAGTTTGGGGTTTTAGCCGGATTGAAATTTCAACAATATGTAGAACATCTAGCAGCTACCAATAATGGCGGACTTGGGCAAGTTGCTCCTGCACAACGATTAATGGATTTTGTAAAAGGAAAATTGTCATCCGACTTGCCTGAATGTTCGTATTTGCCGGGTTTAATTTCATCACCATTACATTTTTGGTTGCCCGAAATTATTTCAACACGATTACGTGAAGGTTTTAAAAGGTTTGATCGCAAAATGCATGGATATTTGACAAACGAAGCTGTTGTAGTGGGAGTAGAAACTCGTTCATCAGCAGCAGTGCGTGTGCCTCGTAATCCTGAAACTGGTCAGCATCCTAAAATACTGGGTTTATATCCTGCAGGAGAAGGTTCTGGCTACTCTGGCGGAATTACTTCGTCGGCTGTAGATGGCGAAAATGCTGCAAGTGCAGTAGTTCGAAATATCCAATCGCAAGAATAGTAAACTACTGATTTATAATTTTTTAAATTTAATATGAAAAGACAAGCAAAATTTATACCAGCCCCAAAACCAACCATTTTTAAAGTTTCAGAATCGGTTGAATTGATGAACTTCCTACTTTCGAAAATGGGTGGTATGAGTCGTAATTCTGTGAAATCATTATTAGCTCATAGGCAAGTGACTGTAAACGAAACGGTTGTTACACAATTTAATTGCTTACTTAAAGTAAACGACAAAGTTGTGGTAAATAGTGGGCGTGGAAACATAGAACTTACACATCCAAAATTACGAATAATTTTTGAAGATGCTTTTTTGATAATTGTTGAAAAAAAAGAAGGTTTGCTTACTGTTAGCACAGGTGATAATGATGAAACAACTGCTTTTTCGGTACTTAGAAATTATGTAAAGAAAAGCTCTCCAAACAATAAAATTTATACTGTTCACCGCCTCGATAGAGAAACTTCGGGTGTACTTATGTTTGCAAAAACACGCGAAATTCAACTTGCTTTGCAAGAGCATTGGCACAATGTAGTCACTAGAAGAGTGTATGTAGCTTTGGTTGAAGGTAGTGTTGAAAAAGAACAAGATACGATTGTAACATGGCTTTCGGAGAATGAAAAGTCTCTGAAAATTCATTCGAGTAGCTCTGATAATGGCGGTCAACAAGCTGTAACTCATTACAAAAGAATCAAATCAAACGAAAAGTTTTCATTGTTGGAAATTGAGTTAGAAACAGGGCGTAAAAACCAAATTAGGGTGCATATGGAGGGAATAGGACATCCAATTGTTGGAGACAAAAAATACGGTGCAAACCTTAGTCCTATTGGCCGTTTGGGACTGCACGCTCGTGTGTTGGCGTTCTATCATCCCATTTCATTAGAAATAGTAAGTTTCGAAACCCCAGTACCACGCGATTTTTTGCATTTATTTCATTGATTTCTTGTGACTAGCTAAAACGGTGGAATAAGCATTATTTATTTTTTCGCCGATAGTTTCATAGCTGAAATTGTTTTTTACTTGTTGAGCAATTTCGTTAGGATGATAATCTGTATTTAGAGCCCTTTTTATTCCACTCACCCAATTTTCAATGTCATTCTCAACAAGAATGCCATTGGAATCATTTATCAATTCGGGCAATGCACCCACATTCGAACAAATTACTGGAGTGCCTGTAAGTAATGCTTCTGCTATTACTACGCCAAATGTTTCGGTAAAACTAGCGTGTAGAAAAAAGTCAGATGCTTGTAAGTGCTTGGCAATTTGATGTTTCTGTTGAAAACCAATAAACTCTGCATTCAGACTCTTAGATGAACACAACGCAGATAGCTCGGAGATTTTATCGCCACCACCAATCATTTTCAGAATAATTTTCTGATCAATATCTTTTTGTAACTGTGCGAGTGCCTCAATAAATAGTTCTGGAATTTTATCTGGAATCTTTTTATTTGCCCAAGTTGCTATTGCACAAAAAGTTATAGTGTTAGAAGTGTTGTTTTTTTCGTTGAAAAAAAATGTTTCTGAGTCGATAATATTCCCTACAACTTTTAGATTTGAATTTTCTAAATTTGGAATTAATTTTACAATGTTTTGTTTTAGGAAACTTGAAACTGGCAGAATCATATCGGCTCTTTTATAAGCCTTTATAGCCATATTTCCCAAAATTGGTTTCGATATAAAACCTGCTATTCTACTCCAATGTTCAGTAATGATATGTGGTTTTTTTGTGTATTTGGCGATGCAATTTCCAATAATTCCAGCTGGAAAAACTACATTTGAATGTATAATGTCAGGATTAAATGAAGGCAACACAAGCTTTTTGAGGACAGATTTTAAAATGAGATATTGGAATGGAATTAAATGGTAAATAATGTCTTTGTATTTGCTGTTTATTTCAATTATTATGGTTCTTATGCCATTTTCGTCATAATTATCACTAATATTTTTCGAGAATAACTTGTTACTTCTGTTGATAACTAAAGCCATAACAATTATTTCATTGCCAGCGGTTTTAATTGCGCGTGCATGTTCCTTAACAAAAATACCAAAATTTGGATTCTGTTTTGTTGGGTACCACGAACTTAGAAATAATATTTTCATTTGTAAATTACGCTTTTTGAAGTTTCTTTTTTATGAATTTCATTCCTTCAGTATATAAGTCCTTGTAAAAATATCGAATGCAAAGTACGTAAAGTAGGGTAGAAGTAATTAGTTGTGAAACCAATAAAATATGATTGTTAGTAATTAAATACGAAAGAGAAAATGCACTTAGAGCAATTATTAAACCTACTATAAAGCATCCCAGAAAATCTAACATCTGATGTTTTATGTAATGTTTTAGTTCAGTTTTTAAATATAAAATGGAAATTAAATAGGCCAATGTTGATGCAAAAATATATCCCCAAAGCATTGAAATTATTCCAAAACTGAAACATGCAACTACCGAAAGTAAAATAAGAGCTTTTTTGATTATTTCGATACGAAACGTAATTTTAGATTTTCCTCGAGAATTTAATGCGCTTACATTCAGCGAATAAAGCGGGTTGAAAAGCGAGGCCAAACAAAGTAGTTGAAAAAATGGTACCGCTAAAATCCATTTTTCGGTTAATAATACAACTATAAATGGATGTGCAATCGCAACTAATACCAATATTATTGGAAAAGTAATAATGGATGTTTTTCGGGCAATTTCCCTAAAAATTCTTCTAAATCTATCATCATCGTTTTGAATTTGTGCAAACAATGAATATGTACTACCTACCAAAATTGACTGAAAGCTGAAGGTAAATGTTTCGTTTAATTTGTTTGCATACGAGTATAACCCAACTTGCTTTAGTGGATAAAACTTACCTAATAGTAAGATGTAGAGGTTGTTGAAAATCACATTCAAAACTGAAGTGCCTAAAAGGTGGATGCTAAATTTCCAAAATTTTCGAATTACATCAAATGAAAATAGCCGTTGAGGTTTCCATTTAACATAGATGTGGAAAAATATCATCCGAAAAAAATGATAAAGCACCTGTTGCGCAACTAATGCCCAAACACCGTAATCTAAAATTGCTATTGTTACTCCCGCTATACCACTTAAAGTCGTTGATATTAGATTTACTTTTGCTATAGTTTTGAAATCCATTATTTTACCTAGTTTTACAAATGGAACTAGGTAAAAAGCATTAAATAAAATAGCAAGGAAAGTTACTCGGCCAAGTATTACAAGTTGTGGTTGCTCGAAGAATAAAGCTATAAGTGGTGTTGAGAAATAAAGTACTGAATAGAGAAGGATTGCACTAAAGCCTGTCCAAAACCACTTTCAACTAAAACAAAAGAAATTGCCGAGAAAATCATTATCATTCCAATCAATCCAAAGTCGGCTAAGCTAAGCAAACGAGCCAATACTAAGCCAATAATAAACTGAACAATTTGTTGTCCGAATCTATCGATGGTGCTCCAGGTAAGCGCTCCAACCATTTTGCTCTTTAAATCATCGCCCATATTAATTGAGGAAAAAGTTTAATTCAGAAAAAACTATTTACTTTTTATTACATCAAATCCTTCGCCATAAACACCTATTGCCGACGATTGCGAGATAAATGCATTAGGGTCAATATCTTTTACGATTTTGAATATTTTTATTGATTCGTTTTTACGTGCAATTACAGTAATCACTTTTACAGGTTCTTTCGAGTACCAGCCCATGCCGTCAAGTATTGTTACGCCACGATGCACATCGTTATTAATTCGTGTTGCAATTTCTTCGTATTTTTTCGAAAATATAAAAAATTGAACAGATTGACGCACACCATTTATTACCATGTCAACAGTTAATGTTGTGACAGTAAGAGCTGTAAGTCCATATACAATGCGTTCGATACTACCAATTTCAAGAAAATACGATGATGAAATGATTAACACATCGCAATAGAGAAGTATTCTACCCAATGTTATATTACGATATTTATTTACAACTTTGGCAATAATGTCGGTACCTCCCGAACTTCCGTTTGATAGAAAAACAATGCCAATTCCAACCCCAGAGAGTAATCCACCAATTACACATGCCATAAAGTCCTCGTTTTTACCAACAAAGGTACCAACAGTGGCTTGAGGTAAAATAGAAAAAAAGATTGTAAGAACTGATACTCCGTAAATTGTTCTTAAACTAAATTTTACTCCCAAGGTTTTAATGGCAATGGCCAGAAGCACTGCGTTTATTGAAAAGAAAGTAACCGAGATAGGCAAACCTGAAGCATAATAAACTAAAGCTCCAATACCTGTAACACCTCCACCGGTAATTTGGTGAGGCAATAAAAATGCCTTCCAAGCACCTGCATAAAGTAGCAACCCAAATGCTATGAAAATATATTCTTTGATATTTATTTTCTTACTCAAATTTGAACCTTTAATATACAGGCTGTCAATCATATAATTGGATTTTTTATAGTGTTTTATACTACAATATTGACGATTTTACCTTGAACCACAATCACTTTTTTAGGAGACACACCATTTAATTGTTTTAAAGTCTGGTCGTTACTCATTGCAATTTTCTCCACTTCCTCTTTGCTCATATCAACAGGAAGTTCTAACATGAAGCGTACTTTTCCGTTGAACGAAATTGGATATTTAATGCTACTTTCAATAATGTAATCATCATTCCAACTAGGAAACTCAGCATCGCAAACACTGGATGTATTACCTAATAATTGAAATAATTCCTCTGCAATATGTGGTGCAAAAGGCGCTAAAATAATTACCAAGGGTTCAAGAATGGCTTTTTTATTACATTTCAAGGTAAATAGCTCATTCACACAAATCATAAATGCTGATATTGAAGTGTTAAATGAGAAGTTTTCGATATCAAAAGTGATTTTCTTTATCGTTTTGTGTAATGTTTTTAGTTCTTCTGCTGTTGGTGCTTCACTCGAAATGAATAATTCATTGTCTTTGTGAAATAATGTCCATAATTTTTTCAAGAAACGGTGAACACCATCAATTCCGTTTTTCAATAATATCGTCGGGATTCACCACGTTGAACATCGATTTCGACATTTTTTCAACTGCCCAACCACAATGATATTTTCCATCTTCAAGAATAAATTCAGCATTGGCATAATCGGGCATCCAATTTTTGAATTTTTCAATATCCAAAATGTCGTTCGATACAATATTTACATCAACGTGAATAGCAGTAGTTTCGTATTGGCTTTTCAAATTTAACGATACAAAAGTATTGCTGTCTTTTATTCTGTAAACAAAATTACTTCTACCTTGAATCATGCCTTGATTTACCAATTTTTTGAATGGTTCATCTTCGCAAACAACGCCCAAGTCTTTTAAAAATTTGTTCCAGAATCTACTGTAAACTAAATGACCCGTGGCATGTTCGGTACCACCAATGTACAAATCTACATTTTGCCAGTATTCATTGGCTTCTTTACTTACTAATTCTTGATCGTTTTTGGGATCCATATACCGAAGGTAATAGGCCGAAGAACCTGCAAAACCAGGCATTGTACAGAATTCTAACTGATAGCCTTCTTCGTTAGTCCAATTTTTGGCACGACCAAGAGGTGGTTCACCTTTCTCTGTAGGTAAAAATTTATCAATTTCAGGTAATTTTAGTGCCAACTTACTTTCATCAAGCATATAAGGCATATCGTCTTTGTAGTAAACAGGGAATGGTTCGCCCCAATAGCGCTGACGACTAAAAATAGCATCGCGTAATCGGAAGTTGACTTT
>JFJP01020628.1_pt1 | contig 10517 bp, 11 predicted proteins | sample 431651 | NCBI WGS metagenome assembly JFJP01 (sample SAMN02602958, study PRJNA72255) | Microbial mat metagenome, whole genome shotgun sequencing project. | biome: fresh water; feature: sink hole; material: water; isolation source: purple microbial (photo- and chemosynthetic) mats found in... | reverse complement strand
GCTGCTTGGCAGCGGTGGCGTTGATATTCGGGCCGATGACGACCTTGGGTTCGCGCTCAGGGAAGTTGGCGTAGCGGGGGCGGCTTTCAGCGGGCATGGAAACATGGTAGGAACGAAAACGATCCGGCAACCCCTCCTGTCCAGATGCCAGTCCAAGCCATCCAGGATGTCCAGGCTGCGCTGCGATCGTCTTGCGGGCTGCGCCCGATGAGCAATATCCGAAACATGACCGCAACGACGATCTCGCCCGTCACCGCGCATCTGGTCGAATACCTCAAATCGATCGGTGGCGTCGACACGCACGAGTTCATCGACGAGAAGGGCGAGCCCGATCCGCTGGCCGCCCGCCGCCTGGCCGAGACTCTGCGCGCCCGCCATGCCGCTGATCTCGGGCATGCCGTCACCGTGGCGCAGAGCGCCAACCGCGTTGTCGTGACGCTGATCGACGATCAGCCGCTGCGCTCGCCGCGCCGGCACTGAAGCCTCATCTATTTCGGCGCCAGATCCGCCAGTTTGATGCCATGCGGCCGGTGGCAGGCGCCCTCGCCATGCTTTTCAGCGTAGTTCTGATGGTATTCCTCCGCCCGCCAGAACGTCGCCGCCGGAATCACCTCGGTGACGACTTTGCGCTTCAGCCGGGCTGAAGCATCGATCGCCGCGATATAGCCAAGAGCGGTCTTCCGCTGCGCTTCGTCATGGGTGAAGATGACCGAGCGGTATTGTGTGCCGATGTCCGGCCCCTGGCGGTTTGGCGTGGTCGGGTCGTGGTTCTCGAAGAACACGGTCAGGAGCTGGGCGTAGGTCACGCGGGCCGGATCATAGCTGACCGCGCAGACCTCGGCATGATTGGTGTCGCCGCCACAGACGTCCTGGTAGGTCGGCTTGGTGGTCGTGCCGCCCATGTAGCCGACCTGCGCATCGACCACCCCGGGGATGCTGCGCAGCACGGCTTCGACACCCCAGAAGCAGCCGGCGGCGAAGGTGGCGGTGGAGAGCTTGGGCGGCTGGTCCTTGGCGGCGGCGCGGAATGCCAAGGCCACAGCGTTGATGCAGTAGCGCTGGCCGGTCGGCTTTGGGCCATCATCGAAGACATGGCCGAGGTGGCCCTGGCAGCGGGCGCAATGGACCTCGACCCGGACCATGCCGTAGCTGCGATCCTCGGTGGTCGCCACCGCCCCCTCGACCGGCTTGAAGAAGCTCGGCCAGCCTGAGCCGGAATCGAACGAGGTTGTGGCATCGAACAGATGCTGTCCGCAACCGGCGCACAAATACGAGCCGGTGCCGTTCGCCTTGAAAGTGCTATAGCCGCCGCAGAACGCCGGCTCGGTGCCGTGGCGACGCAGCACGGCATATTGCTCGGCGGTCAGCCGCTGCTTCCACTGTGCATCGGTGAGGTTGGCCCAATCGGGTTCGGCGGCTGCAGGCATGGGGGTTCCGGCGGTTGGCTGGGGCGGGGGTGCGACGGCGGCTTCGGGTTGCATGCACCCGGACAGCAGCAGGCAGGCGAGCATGGCGAGGACCAGGCGCATGCGCGGGATGATCGCAGGGCGGGCGCCGAAGGAATGCAAGGTCATGGGAGTCTCCACGCCGATGAGTCGGGCGTGGGGGTGATTGCTTACACGGCGTTCCAGGTGAGCACCCGGGCCCGTCTGAGCAGCAGCCAGCCGCCCAGGCGCAGCCGGCGCCCAGGAGCCCCGGTGAGCAGGTCATCGAGCCGTCTGAGGCGGCCACGATCGGCGGCGACGTGCAGACGGGTGCATAGTTCGCGCCAGACGGCGGCCCGGGCGGACGCATCGAGGGTCACCAGCCCAGCGACCGGGACGGATGACACCCCGATAACCGTTGCCGCCCGCGCCGCCGCCGCCCGCCGCGTCTGGCCGCCATGCTCGGCCAGCCCGGCCAGGGCTTCACCGATGCCGGGGCAGTGCAGTTCCCACTGCGGCAGGATGCGATGGCGCACACGGTTGCGGGCAAAGGCCTGGTCGGCGTTGCTGGGGTCCTCGCGCCAGGCGAGGCCGTGGACGCGGCACCAGGCCAGCAGATCGGCGCGGCTGGCGTGGAGTAGCGGGCGGAGCAGGCGGAGGCCGGGAGCCAGCGCGCGCTCTGGGGCGATGCCACCCGGCCCTTCGGGCCCGCAGCCGCGCAGGATCTGCAGCAGCGCGGTCTCGGCCTGATCGTCGCGATGATGCGCGGTGCAGGCGGCGACCGCTCCGAGCCGTTGGCAGACCGCGGTCAGGCGCTCGTAGCGCACCCGGCGGGCTGCCTCCTCGACGCCATCACCACGCATCGCTGCGCGCACATCGGCTCGATCAAGGACGCAGGCAACGCCAAAAGCGTCGGCGGTGGCCTGGACGAAGGCTGCATCGGCCGCCGAGTCGCCGCGCAACTGGTGGTCGAGATGCCAGCAGACCACGCGCTGGCGACCAAGCCCGGCGAGCATCCCGAGCAGGGCGATGCTGTCGGCTCCACCGCTGACCGCCGCAACGATGGTCGCATCGGCGGCGAGATCCTCAGGCAGGCGCAACATGCCCGCGAGGTTGCTCCGGATAACGCTCGCAACAAGCCGGTTTCCTGATGAACTGGCGGTCATGAGCACCAGCGAACACGAAGCCACCGAGCATCTCCGCAAGGCCCGCGAGCACCTCCACCTGGCTGCCCGCACCTGGGCTGACCAGCTCGTTGCACCGGCCGTACGCAGCAACCTGCGCGATGCCGCGCGCAGCGTCCTGCAGGCCGGGATCGCCGCTCTCGACGCCGACGAGCGCCGCCGCCATCCACCCACCGAGCAGCCGCCGGCTCAGCCGAACTGATGCTTGGACTTGCGGCCCGCGCCGCCGAGGGACTCCTGCTCATCGGCGTCGTCGGCCTCCCCTGCCTGGTCGCCGGGCAGGTTAAACGCGTGCATCGCCGGTTGGGCTCAGCCCTGGCCGACCGCGCGCATGCTCTTGGTGGTCCGTGGTTCGCCTCCTATTGCCGCCGGCATGGCGCGCTCCTGATCAAGCTTGGCCAGGTCGTCGCCAGCCGCCCGGATCTGTTGCCGTTGGCCTGGGTCGACGCCTGCGCCAGTCTGCGCGACCAGGCTCCGCCGAGGCCGTGGGCAAGCGTGCTCGGGGTGCTGGAACAGGCCTACGAGCGGCGTGTCGCCGACCACCTCCGCGATCTTGATCCGGTGCCGTTGGCCTCGGCCAGCTTCGGCCAGGTGCACCGGGCCCGCCTGCTCGACGGCACCGCCGTGGCGGTCAAGGTCCAGCACGCCGACCTCGGCCCCAAGGTGGCGGTCGATCTCGCCCTGTTCCGCTTGGCCATGCAGTTGATCCGTATCGGCGCCCCCGGCTGGCCGGTCGGCCTGATCGCCGACGAGGTGACTCGCACCAGTCGTGAAGAGCAGGACTACCTGCACGAGGCCACCGCCGCCGAGCGTCTGCGGCCGCTTCTCGAACGGCACCGGCTATCGGTACCGCGCGTATTCCTCGCCCACACCCGCGACACCGTCCTGGTCACCGAGTTTGCGCCCGGGACGACTTTTGCGCGCAGCGACCTCAGCAAGCTGCCGCCCGCCCTGCGTGCCGACTTCGCCACCCGCATCGTCGACGCCTGGCTGGCCATGTTGCTCGACGATGGACTGGTACATGCCGATCCACATGGCGGCAATTTGATCATCGATGGCGAGCGCCTCTGGTTGATCGACTTCGGCATGACCACCGAGATCGGCGCCTTCGAACGCCTGCAGTACGCCCGCTTCCTCACCCGCCTGGCCAGCGATGACGTCGACGGGATGGTCGATGCGTTGGCCGAACTCGGGGTCCTGCTGCCCGATGCCGATCTCGAGGACGTGCGTAAGCTCGCTCGGGAGATCTACAGCCAACTCGGCTCGCTGAATCCGCGTACCTTCAAGGGCAGCCGCCGCGAGGCCGAGTTGTCGCGCAAGGTCTCGGCCTTCCTCCGGCGCGGTCGCGGCATCGCCTTCCCCCGCCACACCATCCTGCTGTCACGGGCTCTTGGGCTGATCGAGGGCGTGTGCGGCGAACTGGTGCCGGAGCGCAACCTGACCGACCTTGCCAAGCCCAGGCTGGTGCGGCTGATGTCGCCGTTGGGTCTGGCCCGGGATTGGCTGAGCGACGCTAAGCAGCGTATCCAGCGCATCCTGGAATTGCCGGATCGCATTGAAAAGGCCATTGCCACCCGCCCGGGCAGCGACTCCACCCCGGTGCTCGCCGCCATCCTGTTGGTTGTCGCCGTCCTGCTGCCCGATGGGCCGTGGCGCATCGCCGCCGCCTGCGCAGCCGGCGTTGGCGTGATGTTGGCTGTGCTACGCCGCTAGTCGCGCAGCTGCCGACGCAGTCGGGGGATGACCTCGCGCAGGCAGTCCTCCAGGCCACCCGGGAAGGTCGCTCCGGCCGCCTGCAGATGTCCGCCGCCGCCGAAGGCTTGCGCCACCGGCGCGACCTGGAACGGCGGGTTTGATCGCAGGCTCATGCGCATGCTCTGGCCATCCTTCGCTTCGCGCAGCAGATAGGCGACCTGGTTGCCGGCCAGCGAGCGCGGAATCTCGACCAGTTCGCCCCAGTCCTCGGGTTCGCCGACCGTGGCGATGTCGGCGCGTGACAGCACGATGCCGGCCAGGCGCGGTTCCTCGGTGTCGATGCGCAACCGCTCGATGCCCAGTCGGGTGATCGCGAGATCCTGAGGCTTCTTCGTATAGGACAGCGCGCGGTTGATCGCCGAGACATCGACACCGAGGTCAGCGAGCCGGGCGGCGAAGCGGAAGGCCGCCGCGTTGGTGTTCGAGTGCATGAACCGCCCAGTGTCGAAGACCAGGGTGGCATAGAGGTTGTCGGCGATCTCGCGATCCAGGTCGACATCCAGACGGTCGAGCAGCTTGGCCGCGACCATGCCGCTGCAGGTCGCCACCTCATCGACCAGGTTGACTCCGCCGAAGCGGTCATTGGTCGCGTGATGATCGAGGTTGAGCAACGTGCGGTGGCGGATGTGGGCGCAGGCGCCAAGCCGCTTGAGGTCGCCGCAATCGCTGCTCAGCAGCAGGTCGCAGGGTGGCAGGTTTTTGGCGGCCGCCTCGGTTTCGATGGTTTGGGCGATGGCGAAACGCGGCAGGAAAGCGTAGATCGACGCTGGTTTCGACGGACAGACGAAACGTACGCGCTTGCCCAGGCGCTCCAATGCGACAGCCAGGGCCAGCGAGGTGCCGATGCCATCCGCATCGCTGTTGAGGTGCGTGGTCAGGACGATGTCGGCGGCGTCGGCGATGGCGCGGGCGGCGGCGAGGTAGTTGGGGCGCTTCATGCTGGAATCAGAGGCTGGGGGCAGGAGCCGGGACGCCAGCGAGGATCAGCAGTTCCTCAGGCAGGAAGCCGGCGGCCTCGCGTCCGGGCCGGTCGAGTGCCCAAGGGCTGGGCAGCTGGTCGGCGAAGTGCGTCCGCACCACCTCGGTGAAGTGCTGCGTCGGAACAAGTCGCTGCCGTTCGCACCACCAGCGGTGCCAACGCGTTCCAGTGGCGACATGCCCGACCTCGTCATGGTAGATGCGTGCAAGCGCGGCATGCGCGTCCGGATCAGAGACCCGGGGCAGCAGCCCGGCGTTGACGTCGAGACCGCGCGCTTCGAGGAAGCGCGGCACCACCACGAGATGCTCACCGAGGTCGCGGCAGGCGACCGCCGACTGCCACAGGCGGTGATGCACCGGCTCGCTGCCGGGCGGGTGCTGGTTGGCGCTCAGCCAGGTGTCGAGCAGCCCGGCATGCGCCACCTCCTCACGGGCGACGCGCAGCCAGTCGGCATGGAAGGCGGCGGGAAGGCCCGAACCGCGCAGGGCGAGGAGGCAGGCGAGATCGATGGCCTCCAACTCGATGTGCCAGATCGCATGCAGGAAACGACGCAGACCAGCCGGGTTGTCGACCCCCTGGCGGCGGCGCTTGGCGTGGCCCTCGTGGACGCCTGGCGGGCGACCGGGGCGCACGGGCAACGCAGGCATGTCCCAGACCTCGCCGTCCGGCGGGACGAGGCCGGCGAGCACCGCATCCTTGGCCGCGGCAGTCGGCGCGGCGATGGCCGCAAGCAGGCCGGCGACGTAGCTCACCGCAGGCGTACCGCCGTCAGGATCAGGAACAGCGGGATCTCACGAGCCGCGAGATCCTCGGCGGCGAAGCGCGTGCCCTTGGTGCCACGGCGCGGGTTGGTCAGTTCCTCGCAGCCGACGATGCCCAGACCGGCGCTGCCGCAGGCTTCGATGTAGGCCGACAATGGCCGGTGCGTGCTGATCGTCTGCAACGCCGCCTCGGGGGTGCCGGACTGGGCTCCCGGATGGGTGGCGATGCGCGTCTGGTAGAGCGACAGGTAGCCGTCGATGCGGCGGTATTGCTGGCGCTGATCATCGTCCCAGCCCCAACTGCTGCGCTTGGGCTGGCGGAAGCACGGATGGGTCAGGGCGATGACGAAGCGGCCACCCGGGGCGAGCAGCTTGGCAACCCCCTGCATCACAGGGACGATCGGATCAAGATCCTGCAGAACCATCAGCGCGGCGGCGGCGGCGAAGGATTGGCCTGGCAGCACGGCGGGGAGATCACGCGCATCGCCGAGGATATAGGATTCGTGCGGGCCAGCCCGCTGTTGCGCTGCTGCCAGCAGGCTGGGACTGGCCTCGACGCCAACCGCATCGACCCCGAGGTGGGCGAGGGCCCGGCTGAGCACGCCCTGGCCGCTGCCGACATCAAGGACGCGCTGGCCCTTCTTGGTCGCCAGACGCTTGAGCACCGCTGGCAGCAGCACGCTTTGGTAGAGGTCGGCCCCGCCCTGGCCCTGGTGCTGGTCGTACCAGCCGGCCTGCCCCTCCCAGGCGCTGTTGGCGGCGGGTTCGGGAGCGGACTGCTTGCGCGGCGGACCGCTGTAGTCGCGACGGGGGAACTGGGCCATGGTGTCGCATGGTCGGAAAGGTCCGGCCACGTCCAGGCTGGACTGGCGGGCAGGATGTGCAGCGTCAGGGCATGCCCCGCCTGGCCATCTTCGATCTCGACGGAACCCTGGTTGACAGCCGCCGGGATCTCGCCGACGCGGGAAATGCAGCCCGTGCCGCCATCGGCCTGCCTGCGCTGCCGCTCGACGCGATCGTGCCGATGATCGGTGATGGCGCCGGCAAGCTGATCGAGCGCCTGGTCCCCGACGGCGATACCACCGTCCGCGCCCAGGCCATGGCCGCCTTTCGGCTCGACTACGCGACCCGGCTGACCGCCCATACCACGGCCTATCCCGGCATCCCCGAGGCGCTGGCGGCGCTGCGCGCCCACGGTTGGCGCCTCGCCGTCGCGACCAATAAGCCGGCTGTGTTCGCCAACCCGATCGTCCAGCGGCTCGGCTTGGCGGTCGATGGCCTGCGTGGTGGTGAAGGGGCGAAGAAGCCGGATCCGGGCATGCTCATCGAATTGATGCGGGAGCAGGGCGTCGCGCCACGCGACACCTGGATGATCGGCGACCACCACACCGATCTGCTTGCGGCAGCCGCGGCAGGCGTCCGTGCGCTGCATTGCACCTGGGGATTCGGCCACCGCGGGAACGCCCCGGCTGCGGCCACCGCTGCCCACCCCGACCAACTGGTGGCCCTGCTCGATGGCTGACTCCGTGATCCGCGACATCGACGGCAATCCGATCACCCCGGACACCGTGCTGACGGCCTACCGCATGCGCTGTTTCCCCATGGCCGAGACGCGCGGTGGGCCGATCGCCTGGTACCGGCCGTCGCGACGGGCAGTGATCACCTGGGACCGCTACGCAGTACCGCGCAGCCTGGCGAAGGTGCTGCGCAAGCAGCCGTTCCGCTTCACCATCGACCGTTGCTTTCCACAGGTCATCGCCGCCTGCGCCGAGCGTGAACAGACCTGGATCAGCCATGACGTCGAGGCTCTCTACGTCGAACTGCACCGTCAGGGCCATGCCCACTCGGTCGAGGCCTGGGATGCCAGCGGCGCGCTGGTCGGCGGACTCTATGGACTGGCCATCGGCAGCTGCTTCTGCGGTGAAAGCATGTTTCACCGCGCTCCCGACGCCTCGAAAGCCTGTGTCGTCGAACTGGTCGCGGCGCTGCGCGGCAAGGGCTTCGCATTCCTCGATTGCCAGCAGCAGACGCCGCACATGGAGCGTTTCGGCGCCTACGAGATCAGCGATCGGGATTACGTCCGGCTGGTGGCGGCGACCGTCGAAGCGGTGCCCTGGTAGTTAGCGCCGACGATAGCGCCGACGGCGGATCGCCGGACGCACGATCGACTTGCCCTCGGCCAGGCGCTCAACCATCTTGCCGACCTCGATCGCCGAGGCCGGGCGTTCAGCCGGAGTCTTGCGCAACAGCCGGGTGACCAGTTGGGCCATGCCTGGGCTGATTCCCGGGACCAGGGTCTTCAGGTCGGGCGGGGGCTTGCTGAGATGCGCCTGGATGACATCGCGGGTCGCCCCCTCGAACACCGGCCGGCCGGCAAGCAGATGGAAGGCCGTGGCGCCTAGCGCGTAGAGGTCGGCCCGGCCATCGATGACGCCGCCGCGCGCCTGCTCGGGGGCGACGTAATGCGGACTGCCGAAGGTGCGTTCCTGGTGGGCCTTGCCGTCGTCCGAGATCGCCGTGGCGATGCCCAGGTCGGCGAGCTTGTAGGTGCCCTCTTCGCCGAACAGGATGTTGTCCGGTTTGACGTCACGATGGACCAGGCGGTTGACCTCGGCAAAGGCGAGGGCGGCGCTGATGTCGCCAAGGACCTTGCGTACGATCGACTCCTCGACGGCGCCCTGCTCGTCGATCAGGTCGCCAAGCGAACCGGACATCAGTTCCATGACCAGGAAGTAGTGTCCACCGGCCGAGACCACGTCATGCACCTGCACCAGATTGGGGTGATTCAAGGCCCCGGCGCGGCGCGCCTCGGTGAGGAACGAGCGGACCCGTTCCGGATCCTTGGCGTACTCGGCCGACAGCACCTTGATCGCGACCGGACGATGCAGGGCGATCTGGTTGCCCTTGTAGACCGCTCCGTAGCGGCCCCGGCCAAGCGGTTCCTCGATGGAAAAGCCGCCAATCTTGGCCCCGATCAGCGGATCCGGGCCAGCAGCCTCGTCCTCGAGGTTGAATATGCAGCCGCCGATGCGCAGACGGTCGCCGATCGCCATCTCCGCCTTGGCGATGCGCTTGCCGTTGAGCCAACTGCCGTTGCGACTGCTCAGGTCCTCAACCAGCCAGGCTTCACCGACCTGCATGATGCGGCAGTGGACGCGGCTGATCTGGCCATCGACGATGGCGATCTTGGCGAGATCAGCGTCGCGTCCGATGACCAACGGAAGCGAGGCCTGATCGAGAGCGAAGGTCCGGGTGGACCCGTCATTGGCACGCATGACCAGACGCATATTCGGTCTTAACATGATGCCGGGCCTCCGGGCCGCTGCCAGTGGCAGGTTCCCTGGACGGCTACTCACGTTAGCGTCCTGCCCCGCAGGAGGACGGATGGCTTACGACGCATGGTTCCGCGATGCAGAGACCGGCGCAGGACGCTGGGAACTCGATGAGATCGTCTATCGCAGCCCGACCGGTGGGCTGCTTGAAGTCGCACATGATCTCAACCTGCTCAAGGCGCGCTCGGCGGCCGGCTGGATGAAGCTGTGGGATTCGCGTTACAAGCGCACCCAGTGGCCCTTCGGCAGCGGCGTCTGGGGCAAGAAGGAACTGGTCCTCCCCAACGTCCCCGACGAGCACGTCGTCTCGCTCGACGAGGGCGGCACCAACCTGTTCTGGGCCGAGCGCTTCGGCCGTGAGATCGGCCTGCCCGACCTGTGGGTCAAGCAGTGCGGTGTCAGCCATACCGGCTCGTTCAAAGACCTCGGCATGACCGTGCTGGTCAGCCAGGTCAACCACATGATCCGCAGCGGAAAGCGCAAGATCCTCGGGGTCGCCTGCGCCTCGACCGGAGACACCAGCGCCGCGCTCGCGGCCTATGCCGCCGCCGCCGGACTGCCCGCGGTCGTACTGCTGCCGCGCAACAAGATCAGCGCCGCGCAGTTGATCCAGCCGATCGCCAACAACGCCCTGACCCTGGCCCTGGATACCGACTTCGACGGCTGCATGCGCCTGGTCCAGCAGCTCACCGAGGACAAGAAACTCTATCTCGCCAACTCGATGAATTCGCTGCGCGTCGAAGGCCAGAAGACCGTCGGCATCGAGATCTGCCAGCAGTTCGACTGGGAGATCCCCGACTGGATCTTCATCCCCGGCGGCAACCTCGGCAACGTCAGTGCGCTCTACAAGGGCTTCGAGGAGATCCGCGAGCTGGGCATCATCTCGCGCATCCCGCGCATCGTCTGCTGCCAGGCCGAGGCGGCCAACCCGCTGTACCGTTCCTTCCAGACCGGCTGGAAGGAGTTCAAGCCGATCACCGCCCAGCCGACCCAGGCCAGCGCCATCCGCATCGGCGATCCGGTGAGCCGGCCCAAGGCCATCAAGGCGCTGATGAAGCACGGTGGCCAGGTGGAGCAGGCCA
>JFJP01044108.1_pt1 | contig 10518 bp, 7 predicted proteins | sample 431651 | NCBI WGS metagenome assembly JFJP01 (sample SAMN02602958, study PRJNA72255) | Microbial mat metagenome, whole genome shotgun sequencing project. | biome: fresh water; feature: sink hole; material: water; isolation source: purple microbial (photo- and chemosynthetic) mats found in... | reverse complement strand
GAAGTTGCAAGGGAACTCGATATCTCAGCTGCTGAGGTTTACGGAACAGCTTCCTTTTACACCTTTCTCGACACTCAGGTGAAAGGCAAATATGTTATAAGGGTTTGTAAAACAATTACATGCTCAATGAAGGGGAAGGGTGACATCATCCACACTCTTGAGGATATGCTCAAGATTAAAGTAGGTGAGACCACAGCAGACAATCAGTTTAGTCTGGTGGAGACCAACTGTATCGGATGGTGCCATAAGGCTCCGGCAATTCTTATTAATGAGATGCCATATACAGAGCTGACCCCTGAAAGAATTACTGAGATTATTAAAGATTATATGCAAAAATAAATATCCGCCTGAATCATGGAAAACAAAGGATTAAATAAGGTTGACCTTATATTCGAAACAATAGACAACCGTGAAGTGCTTAAAAAAGCCTTCAAAATGAGCAGAGAAGAGATTATACAGGAGGTACTGGAATCCGGTTTGAAGGGTCGTGGTGTTTGTAATGCTGATGAAGGGGAACCGGGAACATTCAAAGACCGTGAAATTCTCGATAGGGTATCAAACAAAGTCCACGGGGGAATGGTAATAGCCGGTAAAGCGATAGGTGCAAAAAAAGGCATAGTATACCTGAGAGGTGAATACAGATACCTCTTGCCAAAACTAATGATCGAACTCGACTCTTTTCAGAAGATGATAAAAGAAATAGGATTTGATTTTAGTATTGAATACAGAATGGGCAGCGGAGCATATATCTGCGGAGAAGAGAGTGCCCTGTTTGAATCAATTGAAGGTAAAAGAGGTGAGCCTCGTAACAAACCTCCTTATCCGACAGTATCAGGTGTATTCGAAAAACCAACATCAATAAATAATGTTGAGACTCTCGTTACTGCAATGATGATCGTTAATCACGGATCTAAAAATTTCACTCAGTACGGAACAAAAGATTCAAGAGGATCAAAAGTGTTCTCCATTTCAGGTGACACTCCTACTCCCGGTATCTTTGAACTGGAGCTTGGAATGACTGTTCTGCAATTTGTTAATGAGTTTGGTGATGGAGATACCAAAGCTGTACAGGTGGGCGGAGCTTCAGGATTTTGTGTTCCAAGGAAGAAATTTGCCGAGACTATCATCGGGTTTGAAGGTGTGCCTACAGGAGGATCTATGAAATTGTTCAACAGTTCAAGATCAATGTATAACGTACTCCATAATTACCTCGATTTCTTCGCTGAAGAGTCTTGCGGACAGTGTACTCCATGCCGTGTAGGTTGCCAGCAGCTTCTTAAAGGTGTTGAAAAAGTAAAGAAAGGTGAAGCAAAATCAACCTACCTGACTGAGCTTATGAAACTTGCTGATACCATGAAGATTGCAGCTAAGTGCGGATTAGGACAATCTGTTGGAAATGCATTTAAGTCAATAGTTGGTAACTTCAAGGAGGAGATCATCTATTAATCATTAATTCAAAATCTAAGAGACATGATAAATTTAACTATAAATGAACAGAAAGTAGCAGTACAGGAGGGGACTACTGTGCTTGCTGCAGCCAAGAAACTTAAAATTAATATCCCCACCTTATGTAATCACGAAGATTTGTGCGTTGCAGGAAACTGCCGGGTATGCGTTGTGGAACAAACAGGAGCAAGAACTCTTGTTGCTTCCTGTGCTACACCTGTGTCAGAGGGTATGGAAATTCATACCAATACTCTTAAGGTCCGTAATGCCCGCAAACACATTGTTGAACTGCTTCTTTCGGAACATAGGGCAGATTGTACAAAGTGTTACAAGAATCAAAACTGCGAGCTTCAGACACTGGCAAATGAATTTGCTTTCGGCGACCATATTCTCCTCGACCTGGTAGAAGATCATAATTATGCTATCGACAGATCTTCTCCATCTTTCATTAAAGACGACAGTAAATGTATCAGATGCCAGCGCTGTGTAAGAACTTGTTCTGAACTGCAGTCTGTATCTGCAATAGCTGTTGCTAATAAAGGAGCTCATCAGAAAATTTCATCTTTCCACGATAAGCCTATGAGCCACGTTGTCTGCACAAACTGCGGTCAGTGTGTTAATCGTTGCCCCACAGGAGCACTTGTTGAAAAGACCTATATCGATCAGGTTTGGGATGCAATCTATGATCCTGATAAACATGTTGTTGTTCAGACAGCTCCTGCAGTCAGAGTTGCTCTTGGAGAGGACCTCGGTTATGATCCGGGTGAAAGGGTTACCGGAAAAATGGTTAATGCCCTCAGACAGCTTGGTTTTGATTCGGTTCTTGATACTGATTTCAGTGCCGACCTTACAATTATGGAAGAGGGAACAGAATTGCTTGTAAGGCTGAAGAAAGCTCTTGTCGATGGAGACAAGAGTATTTCACTTCCTATGTTCACTTCATGTTCACCGGGTTGGATTAAATTCATCGAGCATAAATACCCGGAGTTTCTTCCAAATCTCTCAACCTGTAAATCACCTCAGCAGATGTTTGGTGCGCTGGCAAAAACATTCTATGCTAAAAAGCGCAGCATCGACCCTTCAAAGATAGTGTCTGTTTCAATAATGCCCTGTACTGCCAAGAAATATGAGGCTGACAGACCTGAGATGCGTGCCAGCGGATATAAAGATGTTGATTATGTGCTGACAACAAGGGAACTTGCTGTTATGATTAAGCAGGCCGGAATTGATTTCAGAAACCTCGATGAAGCTAAGTATGATTCCATTATGGGCAATTCTACCGGTGCCGCAGTTATTTTCGGTGCAACAGGTGGTGTAATGGAAGCTGCATTACGTACAGCTTATGAAATAGTTACAGGTCGTGAAGTTCCATTCGATAAACTTAATATCACTCCTGTCAGGGGTATGGAGGGCGTTAAGGAAGCAACGATTAAGATTGAAGGATGTGTTGAATCCTGGAAATTCCTCGAGGGTGTTGAACTCAAAGTTGCTATCGGACACGGACTTGTGAATGCCAACAAGATTATGAAACTTGTAAGGGATGGAAAAGCTCCATATCATTTTGTTGAGATCATGGGATGTCCGGGTGGCTGCATCGGCGGTGGAGGACAACCTATTCCGACAAGCCTTGCTATAAGGACGAAGCGTATGAAAGCTATTTACGCAGAGGATGAGCTTATGGTTTTGCGCAAGTCGCATCAGAATCCTGATGTTATTGCCATCTATAAAGAGTTCCTCGATCAGCCAAACAGCCACAAATCGCATGAGCTTCTTCACACACACTATGTGGAGCGCGATAATTACTAATACCTGCAAACTGACTAACTAACCTTAATTAAAAAGACCGGCTGAATATCGCCGGTCTTTTTTTATTTCAATATTTCAGAATATCTAGTTATGAATTATTGGATCAGGATTACCATCTGGATCGCCATTAACATAACCACTGGTTTTCGGATTGCCTCCTGTTACCAAAAGTACTCCGCAGGCATGAGGTGCAGCCATTGAGGTTCCGCTCATAGTTGCAAGAACACCACCTTTGTAAGTCGAAAGGATATTTACGCCCGGTGCACAATAGTCAATCGGAGGATTGCCATAGTTGGAAAAGGATGCCCAATTATCGTTTACATCGCAGGCAGAGATAGTAAAGATATTAACACCATTAGCACGTGCAGGTGAATGATTATTGGCATCATCACTTTCATTTCCAGCTGCCAGAGCAACTAAAAGACCTTTTGCGCCCATGGCAACAACTTTAAGATCAAGTGGTTCGTAGACTGCGCCTCCCAGACTCATATTAACTGCATCGCCGGCAAGGCCATTGGCTGTAACATAGTCAACTCCTGCAATTATTACTGACATTGCTCCTGAACCGCGCTTATCAAGGACTTTTACCGGGATTACTTTTGCACCGGCAGCAACTCCAACAACACCAACAGTATTATCAATAGCTGCTACAATTCCTGCACAATGTGTCCCATGTCCGTTATCATCATCAGGGGTAGTGGTCCTGGTAACAAAAGTTTTTCCCAACGAACCATCAACATTCAGATCTGGGTGATCAAGGTCGATGCCTGTGTCGATGATATAAACTTTTTTGGTGCCGGTATATGTTGTGCCGCCAACTCTTGTAATTCCGGGAGGTGTAACCTCTGCAGGAAGAGGAGTTGGTACCGGAGCAGGTTTAGCCAGAACAAACATCCTGTCGGGCCATACTCCGAGCACGGCGTCATTTCTTCTTAGAGAAACAACTTCATCATCAGATAGCCTTACTGCAAATCCTTCAGTTGATGCAGAGTATACCTGCAAGGGCTCACGTGTCTTAATTCCGGAAGCATTGAGGATTTTTTGTGTCTCGCTTTTCATCTTCATCTGCGCTTCCGGATAATTCAACCTTAAAGACTTAACAGCAGTGGTACCCTCTTTTAAAAGTACAACATACTGCCCGGGAATTACATCGCCAAGCGTCGTTTTTACAAATGACTGTGCCTCATCCTGAGGTAGTAAGTCAGGGGTCCTTTCGCAGGCCCCGAGCATTAAAAATAATGCTGCGCCAATCAAATAGAGAGTTTTTTTCATAAATTAGTTGTGTAGGGTTTAATTTAACAGGAGCTAATTTACAAAATAAGATGATAATTATCATTATTTATTAACAAAATGCAGAATTTATCCGTCAGATAAAACTGACGGCAATTGAGACATCTGATTATGATTCGCTTTATGCCCCCTGCTCCGTCAGTTAAAACTGACGGCAATTGGTGCACTTTATTATGATTCATTTTTGCCCCATGCCCCGTGCCCCATGCCCCGTGCCCTGTGCTCTGAGCCCTGAGCCCTGAGCTTCTTATCCTTTTGTCTTTTTACTTTTATCTTTTATCTTCTTTAGGAGCCATGCCATATTCTCGCCCAGAACCTTCATGGTCTTCATACCTTCTTCATCCTTAAGAACTTCACCCTTTTCTCTTCCAATTCCAATATTCCAGTATGATGACCCCGGGATTATCATCTCATTAATGAGGAAGAAGTGGTTGATACTGTCGAATGAATGAATGGCTCCTGCGCGCCTTACTGCTATAACCCCTGCACCGACCTTGTGTTTCAGAGGACTGCCTGATGCCCTGAATGCATAACTTGCCACTTCAATCAGCGCTTTGGCGTCTGCAGTGATGTCGGCATTATAGACCGGCGATCCGATAATGATTGCATCTGCCTTCAGCATCTTCTTCATGCACTCGTTGATAACATCATTCTTCTGATGGCATTTTGCATCACCCTTCTTTTTGCACTTCATACAGGCTACACAACCGCTGACCCGCTTACCTCCGATCTGAAATAACTCAGTTTTTATTCCTTCCTTTTCGAGAGCTTTAAAAACTTCTTTAATAAGAAGTTCAGTGTTGCCACCTTTTCTCGGGCTGCAGTTTATTCCAAGTACTTTCATAAAGATAAAGTTATACGTTTTGATAATCGGATATCCTTCTAGATTGATTTTCTTCGTTCACCCCGACCCCAAGGGGAGCGAAGAAAATCAATTTACTCCCCTTGGGGCTGGGGTAAATAAATTGATTTTCAAGCGATCGGGATTAGCATCTATCTGTGAATTTATACTAATTAACCTATAATATTAAGTATTTGTTCAATATCGATATCCTTTAATGGATTATTACTCGATATAAAGGTATCTGCCAGCTTAGATTTTTTCTCCTGCAGCCTTGTAATCTTTTCCTCTATGCTATTGCTTGTAATATATCTGTAAACAAAAACACTCTTATCCTGACCAATCCTGTGGGCACGGTTCAGCGCCTGCATCTCTGAAGCCGGATTCCACCATGGATCCAGTATGAAGACATAGTCAGCCGCAGTTAAATTTAGTCCGACACCTCCTGCTTTTAGAGAGATGAGGAAGATCTTATTCTCAGGATCATTCTGGAAGCTGTTTACAATTCTCTCCCTGTTTGTACTGGCTCCGGTAAGCATGGTAAATCGTATTCTCTTCTTTTTAAGCTCATTGGCATATAAATCAAGATGCTTTACAAATGAAGAGAACACTAGTATTTTATGGCCTTCTGAGATAACACTCTCCATATCCTGCAGGACTGTCTCAAATTTGCCTGAACCCGACGTATAATCGTCATAGGCCATTACCGGGTGATTTGATAACTGCCTGAGCTTCATAAGACCCTGCAGTACAACTATTGCAGATTTCTCAATACCTGTCGATGCAATGCTTTTAAGGATACTGTTTCTTACAGATGATTTTTCCTCATCATAAAGTTTATTCTGCTCCTCAGTCATATCGCAAAAAACAGTTTGTTCAGTAACAGGCGGAAGATCGCGTGCAACCATGTCCTTTGTGCGTCTGAGTATGAATGGCTGAATAATCTTTCTGAGTTTCATCTCTTTTGCATCATCTCCCAGTTTCTCTATTGGTTTGGCAAATTCTCTCCTGAAAAATGCCAGGTCTCCCAGAAGCCCGGGATTCACGAAATTCAGTTGGGTCCAAAGATCAGTAAGAGAGTTTTCTACCGGAGTACCTGTAAGGACAAGCTTGAAATCTGAATTGAGCCTGGAAACTGTTTTATAAAGCATTGAGGCAGGATTTTTGATTACCTGGCTCTCATCCAGTATAATATAATGAAATTTAAATTTGCTTATAAGATCAATGTCCTGTCTTATAGTGTGGTAACTGGAGAGTATTATATCAAAATCAGGAAAATACGATGTAGCTTTTTTTCTCTGATTCCCTTTGTAGCTGATGACTTTCATTCCGGGAGCGAATCTTTTAATTTCATTTTCCCAGTTATAAATCAGCGAAGCAGGAACAATTATAAGTGAGGTAAAGCGGCTTTCAGCATTTTTAAAAAGTGTTAACTCCTCTGAATTGATATTTTTCGGGTTAGGAGTCAAATTCTCTTTATTATGCTGCAGGAGCGCAAGAGTCTGGATTGTTTTGCCCAGACCCATATCATCAGCCAGACAACCACCCAGACCTGCAGTCTGCAAAAAATTAAGCCAGTTCAGGCCTTCAGCCTGATATTGTCTCATATTGCACTCAAGTCCAATAGGAGCATCAATCTCCGGTATCTGATCCGGAATAAGAAGTCTCTCAAGCCTTTCAGCTCCTATCCTGCTTTCATCTGTCAGTGAATCGGATAGAAGAGAGAAATGTTGTTTGTGAACTCTCAGAGTGTCGTCAGAACTCTTACCAAACTCGAAAATGTTCTTGTATTTTGTAAACCATGTTTCTGGTAAAACTAAAATTGATCTGTCGGGCAGCATATATTCTCTGATGCCATCCAGTATATTCTTCCTGAAACGGCTGAAAGGGATTTCCCATTCACCAATCTTAACAACTGCTTTAAGATCAAACCAGTCGTTGTCCATCTTGCTGCTGATCTCAATTGTTACAGGCCTGAGATTGTAATTATGATCAAGTCTTGAATTTATTTTAAATCCGGATTCAATAAACTCAGGATAATTCTTGTTAACAACTTCAATCAGAGAATAGATATCATCTTTGTTTTTATTGCCCTGTGTCAGTGGTACAAAGTGTATATCATCATCAGAAAAGAAACCAAGCTCACCAAGGGAGTCCCGGCATTTTTTTTCCCATTCAAAATCTCTCTGGTATTTGTTAAAAATATATTTATCTCCTTTCCTTTCGAAAAGGGTGAAGTTCACCTGAGACTCATTTGCATATATCTTTTTTCCCTGATAGTTATACTGCAGGATCAGTACCGGCAAGCCTTTCACTCCGGTTTCTATGTCAATAACAGCTGCATTAAGAACAAAAGTGCTGAAGTATTTTTCTTCAGTTTTCGAGGGTATTACAATATTCTCCCTTAACAGGAATGGTTTTATTTTGGAGCCGTCAACATCTGAAACAAAAAATATCCGATGATCTTCTCTTATTAGACATGGTGACATGCATAAAATATCAATCTGGCATTTTTTCATATCCAGCTTTTTACCTCCTGCATCCAGACTGAGATTGTACGTTGTCTGTTCTTCATCCCTGCTGAATCTGAATACAGGTGAAGCAGGCTCGGCACTCAGCAGCAGCCTGTCCTCCGTATGAAGAGTTGCTGTTTTTGTCTTCTGATAACAAACAGGTATGTTTTCATCTCGCGAAATAGTAAGACATTTATAGATTCTTCTTTCAATATAAGGTCTGATAAACGACTCTATTTTTTCAGGAGTTACCTTTTCAATGAAATCCTTGACGGTTTTGTCTTTGGAAAAGAGCTTGAATAGGTTACGGTCGGAGTATTCATTGATAATTTTAACAAGTTCCCTTTCTTCTGCGGTAAGAGTTCCCAGTGTGTCGATATTCGGAAAAGGAGAGAGGCATTCTGATAATTTGTAATAACCCCTGTTCGATTCATCAAGAATAATATAAGGCACCAGTATGGATCCCCACTGCCTGTTGGTTGTAAGTATTAATGTAAAGAGCTTCTTTTTTTTCCCCGACCCTGTTTCCAAAATGTTCATTTTTAATTATCCTGCAATGATGGTCATTGTTAGCCGATTTTCAAAGGATTTAATCCTTAGATTTGTTATTAATAAGTAAGGAGTGACTAAAGTGCCTAGAGTGCCTAGAGTGCCTAAAGTGCCTAAAGTGCCTATAGTGCCTGGGATTATAAGATTGAAATTGGAAAAGTGCTAAAAAGGATAAAAATGGAGTTTATGGAAAACAAAGAATTTGGAAAGTTGCTGGAGGATCGAACGAAAAGATTTGGAATCAGTGTAATCAGGTTATCCTCAACTTTACCAAACACCGTAGAGGGTAAGGTGATTAAAAATCAGATTACAAAATCAGGAACAAGTATTGGGGCGAATTACCGAGAAGCAAACAGGTCGCGCAGTAAACCGGATTTCGGCAATAAGATTTCAATATGTGAAAGCGAATCAAGCGAAACCGGATATTGGCTTGAAATAATAGAGGAGATGGATTGGCTTGATAAACAAAAAGTTGAGCCAATTCTTAATGAATCAAATGAGCTTCTGGCAATTTTTACTTCAATAGGTAAAAACCTTAAACATTAAGTACTTTAGGCACTTCGAACTTTAGTCACTCCGAACTTTTTTCCTTGTGAGAAAGATCATACACATAGACATGGATGCCTTCTTCGCATCAGTTGAACAGCTCGATAATCCTGAGCTAAAAGGGAAGCCTGTTGCAGTAGGAGGAAGCGGGGAGAGGAGCGTTGTAGCTGCCGCCAGTTATGAGGCACGAAAATTTGGTGTCAGGTCAGCAATGCCATCTGTTATTGCAAAAAAAATATGTCCAGGTCTTATCTTTGTGAAACATAATTTTGAAAGATATCATGAAGTATCTTCCAGCATTATGGAGATTTTCAGAGAGTATACCGATATTATAGAGCCACTTTCATTAGATGAGGCTTTTCTTGATGTTACTTCTGATAAACAGGGTATTGGTTCTGCAACCCTTATTGCAAAAAAGATCCGTTGTGAGATAAAGAGGAGAACCGGCCTTACTGCATCTGCAGGCATTTCTGTGAATAAATTTCTTGCTAAAATTGCTTCCGACATAAATAAACCTGATGGTCTTTTTGTGATAAAGCCGGAAGAAGCAGAAAAATTCATTGAGCAGTTACCGGTTGAGAAATTTTTTGGGATCGGCAAAGTAACAGCACTTAAAATGCATCAGCTTGGTATTCATAACGGGGCGGATCTTAAAAAATGGGATCTGGTATCACTTGTCAGAAACTTTGGAAAAGCAGGCGTATTTTTCTATGATATTGCGAGGGGTAAGGATGACCGGCCTGTTGAACCCGATCAGGAACGGAAATCAGTTGGCACTGAACTTACTTACGAGAAGGACCTGACAACCAGATTTGAGATAATAGCTGAATTATATAAGGTTGAGAAAGAGCTTATGGAGAGGCTCGGGCATGCAGGTACATCAGGCCGGACAATCACCTTAAAAGTTAAATTTGCTGACTTTACCCAGCTTACCAGGAGCAGAACACTTCAGCACTATATCCGCGACTTTGAAACTCTTCACAAAGAAGTTTCTGGATTAAGAAAGACTCTGAAGCTGGAAGGGCTTAGGATCAGACTTCTCGGAGTATCTGTCTCAAACCTTGAAACAGATGATGCAGAAGAGAGGCAACTCTATCTGTTTGAAGATTAGATCCAGTCGTATGGGGTTTCCTGGTAAACATAGTAATTGATCCAGTTTAAAAAGAAGAGATTGGCATTTGCCCGCCATTTAACCAAAGGCTTGTTTTCAGGTTTGTTTTCTGGATAATAATTCTCAGGCAGGTCAGTTCCTAATCCCTTTTTCAGGTCTCGTTCATATTCATCCCTGAGGGTATTCAGATTATACTCAAAATGACCGGTCACAAAAATCTGGCGGTTATTTTTCGAGGTAACTACATGAACTCCTGCCTTTTCCGACCATGCTGCCAGTACTAAATCAGGATGATTTCTGATATCTTCAATTCTGTTTTCTGTATAGCGTGAGTGTGGAGTTGCAAAAGTGTCATCAAAACCTCTGAAGAGCGGAGTAAGGTTATCTGCAATATTGTGGTCAAACACACCAAAGAG
>JFJP01041153.1_pt1 | contig 10518 bp, 19 predicted proteins | sample 431651 | NCBI WGS metagenome assembly JFJP01 (sample SAMN02602958, study PRJNA72255) | Microbial mat metagenome, whole genome shotgun sequencing project. | biome: fresh water; feature: sink hole; material: water; isolation source: purple microbial (photo- and chemosynthetic) mats found in... | reverse complement strand
CCTCGACCCAATCAGGATTTAGGCTGCCGCCGGTTTCTACTGTTGCTGTCTGCGCACACAGATACCCCTTTTCGAGCATGTGCGCGTGACTCCGGCTGCCTATCGGCCCGCTGCCTATCGGCCCGCTGCCATTCGCGTCCGATGATCTCGGCGTACCGTATTCGTGCGTTGTCGCCTGCTTCGGCCTGCATATCGCCCCGTAAAGAGTGTCGTCCTTGCCTCGGTGTCCGCCCGCGCACTGGCTGTCTTCTGCCCGTGGAGTCGGAAACGCCCCGTAGGCTGGCCGGTTGCTGCCCTTGTTTCCTGCAAACCGCGCTTGTTCCATATCCTCCAGCGTCATCATCGAAGCCGTAGGAGTCGGTATTGAGCTTGTTCCATATCCTCCAGCGTCATCATCGAAGCCGTAGGAGTCGGTATTGATCGGTTTACAGCCCGCCCCAGTTCGTTACCGCTCGGCCCGTTCGATTTCCCGTCCGGACTGAAGCCGTGCGGAGTAGGCCACATTGCCAGCCTTGCCACCTGGTCATTCAGGTTTCGTGATCGTGCTGGATTGTCCCACCGGTCGGCCCCGCCTGTACGAAAGTCCCTCGCTTGCGGAGTTGCAAATGTCTGCGCAACTGCCCATCCGAGTTTGTTTGGCTTTTGTCTCCCGTCTCCCGAGCAAGTCAGCGTCACATCATTGCCGGCTTTTGCAGATCCGTGAGTCGGCCACATCTTCACTGCCAGCGTTAGCGGTGGAGTGCATACTTTGCCGGCGTCCTTCCTCTTCTGCCAAGTCTCCTCGTTTTCGTCTGTGGTTTTACCTGCTCGCGGTGTCGGCCAATTCTCCGACGATCCATATCCTGTCCCGCTTGTGGGGAGCGCCGGCGTCATTCGCTCCGATAATACCCCACTTCGCATCATACCCCAGCGAGGCAAGATCACCGAGGACCACGGCAAGACCTCTTCCCACAAGCATTGGTGAGTTTTCCACGAGGACGTAGCGCGGTCGTACTTCACCGATAATTCGCGCCATTTCACCCCAGAGGCCGCTCCGGGATCCTTCGATTCCTGCTCCTTTTCCAGCGCAGCTAATGTCTTGGCATGGGAATCCTCCGCTAATGACATCGACAATGCCTCTCCAGGGCTTACCGTCGAACGTCCGCACATCGTCCCAGATAGGGAATCGAGGTAGGCATCCGTCAGCTTGCCGTTGGAGAAGAACGCGGCGAGGGTAATCTTCGATTTCAACGGCAGCAACAGTTCTCCACCCGTGCAACAATCCACCGATGATTCCCCCGCCTGCCCCTGCAAATAATGCCAGCTCATTCATGCTCCTGTCCTTTTGCGTTGCCCTTCCGCGTAATCCATCCGATGAAAGCTCCGAGAGTACCGCCCGAGAGGACGACGATCAGGATTATCAGCAACGCCTCGACTACCCGGATCGCTACCTTTTCGCTCATGCTCCGGCCCGCCTTGCTTTCAGCGTTGCCTGCGCCTTGTCCTGGACGGCTTTCGATGCAAACCCCTTCCGCACCTTGGCCTTTCCGCCCTGCTTTCCACCGCTCACCGATACCGGGTTCATCATCCGTATTGTGTTCCCGCACTTTGGACACTCGATTTTCATTCTGTTTTCCTTTGCTGTTGACTGGCACCGTGTCAGTCATTGGCGGCATAATGCACTAACCGGCTTATGAAGTCAAGCGGTTATTTTCTGAAAGAATGACCGCCGCCGCCGTTTTCGCCTTGTTTGTTTCTCCAGCCACCCGGCTAGAGATGTTCTTAACATTCGCGGCGAGCGATTCTGATCTGGCGGCGACGGTCAAAAGTGTGTTGTTCATCTGTTCAAATCCATTTCCTGCTGATGGCATTCCGCCGCGCCTTCGCTGGCCTTGCCGCTTATCCACCAGTCCCATAACCCTTGCGCCGATCCGAAGTCCTCAAAGAACCGCCGCTCGCCTTTGCGGGTCGGTACGCCATGCCACCGATCCCAGAACCGGAAACATGCCCGCTTCCAACGTGCCGCTATTTTCGGCCATCGCTCAAATTCCATCGCCTGAGTTTTTGGTCCAGCCATAGGACAGCCAACGCACCCTAGCCGCTTGAATCCCTGATCGTACAGTTCGCAGTATGGCATGTTGCGCTCACGAATAAAGCGCCACACATCATCATCTGTCCAATAGGCGATAGGGCATATAATCGCACCGGCTTTCCTATTCGGTAGGTATTCACTCCACAGTCCAGCCCGCCGCGCTGATTCGGCTATGCGGACTCCGATAACCTTCAGCTTGCCATTGCCGCCCCGCTCTTTGTATTCCTCGCAGCACCAGCGGGCAAGTCGAGTCGGTAGCCCTTTGACTGTTTCGACGCGCTTCATCACCGTGATTTTCGGCCTATTCCAAGGCACTGTCTTGTAGTGCCGCTTTATGAACTGCACCAATTCAGGCGGATCAATCGTTGTTAGGTTGTACCACGCCTTGAACTTGACGCCCGCTTCGATGGCGAGCTGGTGGATAACCATCGAATCTTTGCCGCCCGAGAATGCCAGATAATAACCGTCAACCGGGTCCAGCTTCAGCGCGGCCCGTTCGTATTCCTGAAACAGCAGCTTTGCCCGTTCGACTTTCGCCTCATAGGGGGACGCAAGCGCGATCTCGACAAGATCCGCCTCGTTCGGTTCAAAGCCTGGTAGGTGTCCGGTCATGCTTTGTTCTCGTTGCTCATTTTCTCAATATACCCACGGAGACATTGGTTCTCCGATTCCAGTTCTATGAGTTTGTCAACCAGTTCCGCAGTGTCTGACGGGTGATGGCCTCCATAACGGGCTTCGTGCTCCTCTTGCAGCCTCGTCAGCCGCATACGCTCCCTGTAGTTGCGCCTGTGACGCCTGGCCCTTGCCGTGACGTGCATCAGCAAGAAAAAAGCCGCACCGATACCGTTCATAACCAGTATAATCGCTATCTGCTTCTCCATCATCATCTCGTACCTCCGTTTTGTGTTGTTGCGTTGTTCGGCTTCACGTCCATCGGCAATTCGCACTGCGGGCAGAATCCGTCAAAGTTGGCTTCGGTCCCGCCGCACACGTCGCACGGATCAAACTCTGGCGAGGAGTCGTCGCCATCCGACCAAACCGGTGTTGGGTGCTTCGCCTTGTAGGCCCCGTTCATCCATGCGCCTTTCGACACCCGCTTGGCGTAAGCCTCGGGATCGTCGCCGTCTTGTGGCTCCATCGCGTTTCCCTCACGCTCCCACCATATTTCAAAGTCGGCCAGAAGAGCCTTGTTTGAGTCCTGATTGCCCTGTGCCTCTTTGCTCATGCCCGCCCGCCTTTCCGCGTTGACACACTGCACCATCTCACGTCTTGTTGTCATCATTTCTCGCCGCCTTGTTGTTTTTGTTTTGCCGCTTCCTTTACCAGAGCAACCCCGTCCGTCCCGCAGTTATCCGTCACCTTTCTGAAAAATGCCGACACGTCGCAATCCAGTAAAAACCCAGCTTGTCTCATGTGTATCCATTGATCGGCGTAGGAGATGATTGTCGGATCGGTTTCTTTTACAGTCCCGCTTTTGGTTTTCTCTTCTACCCTATTCCATACCCAAGAACCCTTTTTCAACACGGCATAATGACTTTTGTACTTCTTCCCGCTCGCGGCCATGTAATCGCCGAGTATATCAACTCCCATAGTCAGCTTATCTTGCCCATGCACGGCAATCAACTTCGCGTATTCTTCTGGCGACAATCTGACGTTTTTAAATTCCCCGTATGCTGCTTGTTCATCATCCCCCTTGCATCCCCCCTCTTGCTCTGTACCAGAGACAGAAGAAGAAGCATATACAGAAGCAGGGGTCTTTGATTGTCCAGGAATGTCTTTGACTGTCTTTGACATCTCCTCTTCTTTGGCTCTTTGGCGGCGTTTTGCTTCCCTGAAATAGTCCCGAGCATCCTGATTGTTTCCGATGCCCCTGTAGTGTTCATGCGTAACGACAAAATACGTGTGTCCCCCCTGATGCAGCAACCTTGCGCCGTCGTGTTCCCCGCAGTGGCTATCCGGATCAGGCTTGCATAAAAACGTGATTGCGGATTTGACTCGATCAACGCTGTCGCCAATGATGCAGGAAATGAGCATCGGATTCAGGTCGATCGTGTGCGCTTCCGGGTCAGCCTTGCTTATGACATAACCCCAGACGGCAAACACATGGGATCCGGCACCAACCATCGAACCCTCGTACATGGACGAAAAGTGCTTACCGTACATTTGGCACCGCCTTGATAAAATCCAAACGGCCAAAGGCGCAACACAAGTGGAAACAGGTCGAACAGCGGCATTGCACCGCAGGAGTACCCCATTGCTTGTGTTGCGCCTTTGGCTTTTTAGACACGATTAACCACCCTCCTTTTATCGTTCGAGCGGGTTTCCAAGCCGCTTGATGGATCAACCATCGCCGCCACTTTTATAGCTACCGATGCGACCCGTCAACAAAAATCTTCACAGTAGCTCCATTTGCGCCTGGTAGAGCCCGCGGCCTGTCAGGGCCAGCCTCACGCCCTTCAAGAACGCCTTGGCCTTCAGGGGCTCTACCAGGAGCCACACAAACACTGGTCTGCCATGCTGGCTGTCATGTTTCGCCGGAATGCGCGTGTCGGTCTGCGTGAATCCGAGTTGCCGCAGTGTCTTGAAGGTGGCCCCGATCGTGTTCGGACTGGCAATGTCTCGGTGTCTCACATCGTTACCGGAACATATACCGTGCGCCAATCCGGCCTCGATCAGTTGAGACAGGATCAGTAGCACGTCAGGGGTCCGCTTTGCGATTACCGCCTCAACCCAAGAATCGGCGTTCGTGTCACTCATGGTTCACCTCGGGCAGAAGCCGCTTTGCAATCGTATCCGGGAGACTCGTACCCTGGCCGGCGATCCCGTCCGGGGAGAACCGCATTCCACGCCACTTGGCAAGCAAGGTTTCCAGCGGGCAACCGTACTGGAGCGCCAGCGAGGCCGTGACGCACAGCGCGTCAAGCCAGCCCTGCCAGCCTTCGTCGCTCTTGGCGAATATCTCCAAAGGCTTGCCGTTGTCGCCGTTGTTGACGGTCAGGTACATGGTCACGGATCCGCAAACCATTTTATGTGTTTTTCCTTCTCGAACTGGTGGTAGCCTATGCCGCGTCATCTCTACTCTCTCTTTCTCCGGCTGCTGGCCGGTCATGCTGTTATTGTCCAAGTCCCGCTTTTCTTCTGCGCCCACACAAACCGGAAGTGCGGGTATTGCTGCTTTGCTGATTGAAACTTCACCCTGGCGTCGTCCCAGACGTGTCCGCCTTTGACCTCGTGGAACTCAAGAACACCGTCATTACCGATCACCGGGCAATCTGGACTGTAGACGCACCGGTTCTCACCCACCCGCAGCTTGATCGACTCATGCGGCAGGATCGCCCGGATCTCGCCAGCGCGTAGCCGGGCCTCCAGAATCCGAAGGTATTCGGCCTCGGTCTTGTTCATGGTTGGCTTCTTCTTCTCCGGCGTGATTACCACCGGGGCCGGAATAGCCGCAGGAGTCGCCCCCATCTTCTTCATGTAGGCGTCGTACTGCTCCTGTGTCCACTTTGCGTTACTGCCCATGTTCTGACGCCAATCGTAGTATCAACTGCTTGAGCGAGTCGATGTTGTCCTGAAGCATCTGGCATGTTATGGTCTGCGCCGGATCGCTCCGGTGCTCGATGTGCCAGCGGTAGATTGCCGGCCAGCGTAGCCGCAAGAAGTCAAGGAATTCAGCCGGATCGGATTCCGCCCAAGCGTGATGCTCATGGCATAGGTAGACCACGTTCATGATTTTGTGCCGTAAATCCTTGTTCCGGCGTTTGACAATGTGGTGTCCGGCGTGGCCTTCCCCGAGGCACTTGATGCAGCGGCCACGGTACATCAGGCGGCAGGCGTCCTGGATCAGTTGGTCTGCCTTCCGTTCGAGCGTTGCCCGCCGTGATGGCGAGCGTGAAGCTATCGGGGTCTGTTTCATTCAATCCTCCTGTTCTGCAATAATGAACTTCAACCCCGCCGGCGGAATGAATGGCTTCGGGTTCCGTGCTTCGCAGAACCCAACGGCCAGCGCCAGCACACGGCGGTAACTATCCGCCTCCGCTTCACCATCCACCGTGATTACCGTGCTGTTTTCCCGTGTAGTAACCAACAGTGATTCGTCCAATGCTACACCGATAAACACGCCGGTTCTGGCCTTCTTGATTGCCAGTTGGCTCCAGGCGCATAGGCGAGCGTCTACAGCGTCGGCACAAGCCTTTGCCCGTTCGTGCAGCTCTCTTGATACCCGTAGCTTCATGACCGCTCCTTGTGCGCCCTGTTGCCAATGTGGTACATCCCGCAGTCCCGGCAAGTGTAGACGCGCAATACCCGAGGGTTGCGGAACATCTTGCTGTTCTTTCTGACTCGCTGCAAGCACTCCTTGGCGGCCTTGCGCGTCGTGAACGGGATCTTCCGAAGGCACCGGTTGTATTCTCCGTCTTTCGGTAGTGGCGTCATGGCTACTCCCAGCAGCAGGACGTTGTGTTGATCACGCCCGTGAGTTTCTTGCTGGAAACGCAGAATCCACACTTACCGCAGCCGGGGGCCGCGTCCTGTCCGGTTTTCCACCGCATCACCTGGGGCTGATTGGCCCGAACAAAGTCCAGTTCGTAGGCAAGGGCCTTCTCGTCGTTCATGTTGCGTACCTCGAAATCCACCTGTTGCCAGCGTTCAAGCGTATCATCGAACTGGTCCGGCTTCTCCTTGCTCAAGGTGGACATCAGCAGGATCAGTTCTTGCGGGTCGATCTTAAGAGCCTGCGCCGTGATATGGCGGTAGACGGCAAATTGCAGGAAGTAGCGGTACTCATCATAATAGTACCCCTTCCACTTATGCAGTCCGGCAGTCCCGTTGATTGTGTCGATGATCGTATCCAAGTCGAACCAGTTCTTTTTGTTGATGGCCGCCGAAGTCTTCAGGTCAGCAATAGTCAACTTCGATCGGAGAAACGAGTCAATCATGATTTTCCACGGCACACCGTCAATCTCGCCTGTGAATATGACTTGGGGCTCCCCGGACAGCGTGGCAATGAACAGCGCGTCTTTCTTGGCCCGTTCTATCATGGCGTCGGCAAGCTCAATGTCACCCAGTTTGGCGCCGTAGGTGGTTTTTGACTTGGAGAGCATTCCGGCCTGAATCATGTTTTCCTTGTTGCGCTCCCACCATTCCGGAAGTTCGGTCGGCGTCAGCAGGGCATTGTCCACATACTGACCGAACAGCAGAGCCTTGCTCGGGGGACGCTGGCGTTCGGCGTGAATCTCGGCAAAAGTGCGGGCTGGGCATTCGAGCCAGCTCAAGAATTGACTCTTCCCCATCCATGTGCGGTTGGCCTCCCGGGAATGGTAGTTGGCTACCGTTAAATCTGCATTATTCATGATTGTCCTTTGGTGAATGACCGGCAGGGGATTGTCACCCCTGCGCGGTCGTCTGGTTACTGGTTACGCGAACGAGATGTTCCCGTTCTTCTTGGCGGCGTTGACTTCAACCATGATCGCGACATGCAGCGTCCGCAGCATGTCAGTGTCCATCGCTGCAAAGTCTGTCGTCTTTTCGATCTGCACACCGATCATCTTGCCATAGGCGGCGAGCATGACGGCCGACATATCCGCGGCATACGCCTTGACCTGTTCGGCAAGTTGGGACTGGCCCATCTTGGCGGCCACTTCCTGAAGCGTTGACTTTGTGCTCTCGCGCTTCTTGGCTGCCACCGGGGCCGGTTCCGGCTTCTTCGCCGGTTCGTCGGTCATCGTGATCGTGTCGGCTTGCTCCTGCTCTCGGCGAGCTTCGGCCTCTTTGGCGGCCTTGTGTTTGCGGATTAGCTCATACACCTGGACGCTGTTCACGTCTTCCGTTGCTTCCAGTCCCATGACTATCGGCTCGGGCACCCCGGCGGTCCTTGCTGCTGCCAGTGCGGCCTCAAGCTGCTCATTGCGGGCATCGTCGGCAGTCGGGTACAGCACTTCAGACGTGATGTTCCGTGCGAGCTGGGCCGCGTCTCCAGCGTCGCCGTCGGTCAGTTCCGATCCGGTGATACGGTTGTAGATGCGGCACTTGGCTTTGCGCTCGGCTTTCCCGAGAACAGCATCGGCTCCCATTCCCGAGTTGATGCGGATAGGAATGTCTCCTTCCATCGTGTCCTTGATCCCGTTCATCTGCCACGATGCGGAGAAATGCACGATTGCTCCGCTCTGTTTCATGTCCGGCACGCTGAACGACAGCTTGAAGTCGGTCATGCCGGGGATTTTCTTCAGCAGGAACCCGAACCCCTCCTTGGTGATATAGGCTGTCCCGCTGATGATGTTAAACTGATTACCAACCGGCGTCACACCCCGCAGGGTGGCGTCGATGATGCAGCGTTTGACAACGGGCTCGGGGTAGCCGTTCGAGTTGGCCCGGTCGGTCTTGAATCCAAGCTGGCTGTCCTGAAGGTGCATGATGCACTTCATCATGTCGGGCGTGATTGCTTCCTCCAGCGCTCCGATCGCCTGGGCGGTCAGGAACGTGTTGGTGAATGGGCTATCGCTGTTGGTCATCGCTACGCCGAACTCACGGGCTACAACGTCCATACGCTGCACGGCTTGTGGGTTCACGATGGTCAGTGCCATCGGCTTTGTCGTCGTTACTTGGTGCTCCGTCTGCTCATTGCTCATTGGCTTTCTCCTTGTTTTTACTGGCCCTGTGCCAGTTGTTGATTGCACGTTACATAAACCGGCTTATGGTGTCAAGCGGGAATCGTAACTATTTCTTTTTCGATCTTTCCAGTACCATCCGCACCACTCTTTTCCAGTGCCTTTGCAGTCACAGCAGTTGCCGGACTCGGCTTCGTATGCAGCGGCGGCGGCCTGTACCTCGTCGTGCGTTTTGAGTCGGTTCATAATAGACCTCCAAATAAAAACCCCTCAACGAAAGCAGCATTGACGCTAATCGACCCAGGCATGAAGCCTAAGATGCGTACTTCCGTGAGGGGCAAACTATATTTTTTGGTCTTCATGATGGATCAATTAGCTGCCTACACAATAGGCAACCAAACACCATGCGTCAAGCGGAAAGAGTACCGGATTCAATTATTAGCCGCGTTATGCCGTCGTCTTGTGGCTCCCCGTCATAGTTCGAGGCTACTTCGGTGGCGATCACCTGCAACCCGCGAGAGACGATCCACCGGTGAAATGCGTACTGCATATCTTCGTCAAGCTGCTCGATTCCGTCAATCATGCAGCACTTGGCGTTGCCGTTGTAAAGCGAGGAAATCGCTACACGAAGCAGAAGCCGCTGCATACCAGACATATTCGCCCAGGGCTGACCCGCAAACGTGACAACCAGATCATCGGTGATTCCAATCTCTGCCATTGGAATGTCAGCGTCCATGACTCTCGCCTTCATCTGTGCAAGAACCGCGATGGTCTCCTGATCCTTCGCCGTCCAGGCGGCACGGACTTCGGCGGCCTCTGCATCCTTTGCAGCCTTTATCTGATTGTCTCTGACCTTGCGATTGATGGCGTCAATGCCGGTCAGCTTGGTCTTGAGTTCATCGGTCGGGATGTCGATAAGCTGGGATGCTTTCGACACTGCGTTTCGTGCCGCATCAGTGGCCTCGGCAGTATCAATCTCCAATTCGCCACGCACTTTGCGAGCCCTGTCCAGTTGTGCTTGCAAATCAGCTTCAAGCCGAATCTGCTGCTCAAGCCGGTCTTTCATCGCCGCGGCCTTGGTCTTCAAACCTTCGGCGTCCTGCCGCTTGGCTCGGTTGGCCGAGTTTTTGTCCATCGCTTCTTGGAGCGCGTTCATAATTTGGCCGGCCTGAACCTCTGTAGTGGGTATTCCTTCCCAAAACCGCAGGTCATTGCTGTGCTTCTGAAGGCGCTCTTTCTCGTCATACAGGGCAGACCGCTCTACCTTTACCTGATCAAGTTTCTCTTGCAGGTCGGTGATGTCCACGCCAACGGCATTCAAAACAAACTTCAGGCGCTCTCGCTCGCTCATGTCGCTCATGCTTGGCGGGGTAAGGGCAAACTTGCTGAGAAGCCGCTTGATGTCTTCAAGCGATCCTTCCTGCCCTGACGGAAGCGTGACTTCGTATATTCCGCTCCGGCTGTCTTTCTCTGTCAGTCGGCGCTCAACAACGGTCCCGTCGCAAAACACAATCTTCATTCGGGCCAGGGTATTCCGCGTACCCTCGATGACCGTTGCGCTTTCGTTGATTGGATTGGCGTTCTTGTCGATGTTTTCTGGTCCGAAAAGGCAGTGCGCCAGCCCTTCAATCGTTGAAGTCTTCCCTGCCCGGTTCTTGCCGCCCAGCTTGGTCAAGCCAACCGGCTTCATCGTGACGTGAATATTTTTGGTGCGCTTGTATCCTTGGACCGAAAAGGTCAGGATTCGCAGTGGTTCTGCCGGGACGTATGCAACGTCCAATGTTTCATTGTCCATGGTCTTCTCCTGTTTGTGGGTTTATGTTACTGTAACTTGAGATAGCT
>JFJP01040881.1_pt1 | contig 10518 bp, 10 predicted proteins | sample 431651 | NCBI WGS metagenome assembly JFJP01 (sample SAMN02602958, study PRJNA72255) | Microbial mat metagenome, whole genome shotgun sequencing project. | biome: fresh water; feature: sink hole; material: water; isolation source: purple microbial (photo- and chemosynthetic) mats found in... | reverse complement strand
AGGTACAATTTTAATAGGTGCCGCAGTAGCTACTTTTTTTACAGGTTCTGATTTTGCAATTATCAAAGGAAATATTACAAATCAACTTGCACCTGTAATTAGTCAATGGGGTAACGAATGGCATGGTTTAGAAGCTTTGTTGAATGTACGTAATTGGCTTTTAGGTTTAGCCGTTTTCTTTTTGTCACGCACATCAGCTGCTTTATATTTTGTGAATCGTTTGAATGATGAAAACCTTGAAATAGCTTCTCGTAAAGCCGTTTTAGTAAATGCAATCCCTTTTCTTGTATTTTTCCTCTCGTTTGTAATTTGGACTATGTTTGCTGAAGGTTTTGCGGTAAATCCTGAAACAGGCGTAGTTTTTATGGAAAAATATAAATATTTTTTCAATTTGATACAAATGCCAATAGTGCTAGTGTTATTTCTACTTGGTGTTGTTAGTGTACTTTGGGGTATTGGAGCTACAGTTTTTAACCCAGAATTCAAAAAAGGAATCTGGTTTAGTGGTGTTGGCACAGTATTAACTGTTTGTAGCTTACTTTTATTGGCGGGTTATAACAATACAGCTTATTATCCAGCTACTCCTAATTTACAAAGCTCATTAACTATTTTCAATTCTTCATCAAGTGAGTTTACATTAAACGCAATGACAATAGTTTCAGCATTAATACCGTTTGTATTGGCTTATATATTCTATGCTTGGCGATCGTTAGAGAAAAAACGTACCGATATTAACGATATCAATAGTGATGATCATGCCTATTGATAATTCGATAATTTTAAAAATATATTTCTAATAAATATAATATCTGGTTGATATTTTCATTAAGGCAAATTTATACAGTGTAGATTTTAATTTTATTTATAACCAAACTGATAATTGAATTTAAGTAATTCTTTTAGAATAAATTATAAGATTGAATTGGTTTTAATTTGGAATATAAATTTATTGATAATTTAAAACTTTATTTTATATTTGTGGCCTATAGACGTTTTTTTAAATCGAACATTTATATAGCTTTTAATAATATTACTAGTATTTTGTATTGATTAAAATACTAGATTAAGAAAACACCATATCAAAAAAAAATATGAGCGACACACAAGAGAAGTCTGATAAAAATTCAAGAAGAGAATTTTTGAAGAATATTGGGATGGCTGGTTTAGGCACAACTCTGGGTGGATCTGCTATTTGGGCTGGATTCAACTACGATAATAAGAAAACCAAAGAAGATCGAATTAGAGTTTTAACAGCTGAAAATGAATTAGTTGAAATTGAAAGAAGTCAGGCAAAAACAATAACCAAAACTACCAAACAAACTTTTACATATTTGCAACAAAGAGGCAGAGATGGCATAAAAGGAAAAAGATGGGTCATGGTAATTGACTTATCAAAATGTAGAAATGCCCGTAAATGTATGCAAGCTTGCCAAAATGCACATCATTTACGCCCCGAACAACATCATATCAATGTGTTGAAGATGCAGGAAACAGAAAATACACCTGCTTATTATATGCCAAAACCTTGTCAACATTGCGATAATCCTCCCTGTGTTGCAGTATGTCCGGTAGATGCTACATTTAAACGGCAAGATGGCATAGTTCTTATTGATAATGAGCGCTGTATAGGTTGTAGATTCTGTATTGCAGCCTGTCCGTATAGTGCCCGAGTTTTTAACTGGGCTGAGCCTTTGTATTCAGAACTTGACAAAAACAAAGTTTATGATGTTGAACTTAATGTGCCTCAACGCAAAGGAACAATTAGTAAATGTTTATTTAGTGCCGACGAAATACGAGAAGGAAAATTACCCTATTGTGTTTCTGCTTGCCCTAATGGAGTTTACTATTTTGGTGATGAAAACGAAGACGCTGTTACCAATGGAACAACAAAAGAAACTGTTCGATTTAGGAAACTATTGGCCGACAATGGTGGTTACACATTAATGCCTGAGCTTGGGACTCACCCAAGAGTGTTTTATTTACCTCCTAAAGGCAGAGAATATCCTTTCCAGGAAAAAGATCGTGAAGAAGCGGCTGAACATCATGGATAATCAATTACTTATAAATCGTTTGTAATGATTTGTAAATTGCGAATTATTGAGTTTTAGACAGATTGAATATAATGTGTAAATTGATAAAAATAAAAATATGCTAGATCAATTAAAAATAGAAAAAATCACTTCCGACCTATTAAAACCAATACGAATAAACAAAAGTTTCATAATATGGATGGGATTTCTAGGTACTTCACTTATTGTGTGTCTTTATGCTTATTTTTTACAATTAAGAGATGGAATGGTAGTTACCGGGTTAGGTGACTATGTATCCTGGGGAATGTATATTTCCAATTTTGTATTTTTTGTAGCTACAAGTTTGATAGGGATGTTAATTAGTGCTGTTCTTTCACTTTCAGGTCAAAAATGGGCTACTCCTTTAGCGCGCATCGCCGAAATTATAGCACTAGCTTTTGCAGCTGTAGCGGGTTTAGTAATTATAATGGATATGGGTCGTCCAGACAGACTTTTGAATGTATTTATACATGGAAGAATTCAATCGCCCATAGTTTGGGACGTGACAGTTGTGACAATCTATGTATTAGTCAGCACTTTGTTTTTATATATTCCACTCATTCCTGATTTGAAAATTTGTTCAGAAAAACTTGAAAAATTACCTCCATTTGCACGTAAATTATATAAATTACTATCTTTAAACTGGAATAATACCATCGAACAACAAAAAATAATTAAAGATTCTACAAGGGTAATTGCAGTTTTTATCGTACCGGTTGCTTTAGCAATACACACAGTTACTTCATGGTTGTTTGCAAATACTTCACGCGCAGGTTGGGATTCTACTATTTTTGGCCCCTATTTCGTAAGTGGAGCATTTGTATCGGGTTGTGCCGCTGTGATTATGGCCATGTACTTTTTTCAGAAGAACTATAAATTGCAGGACTACATTACAGATTTTCATTTTAATAAAATAGGTCAGTTATTGGTGTTAGTCTCACTGATTTACCTTTATTTCAACTTAAACGAATACATGGTGCCGGGTTATAAAATGAAACTTGCTGAAGGAAAGCATCTTATTGACCTTTTTGCCGGTAGTCATGCAATTCTATTTTGGTCAACTCAGCTGCTTGGTTTAGTAATACCTATTATTTTGCTGCTCTTTAAAAAAATGCGAAAACCAACACCAATATTTATTATTGCTGCTTTTGTTCTAATCGGATCCTGGTTTAAAAGGTATATCATAGTAATTCCTACAATGGAACACCCCTTTTTACCTATTCAAAATGTACCTTTAAATTTTAAAATTTATTCGCCAACATTCATTGAGATACTGGTTACTATTGCTCCTATGATTTTGGTTTTAATTATAATAACAGTTTTATCGAAAATTATTCCAATTATTCCGATACATGAAACAATTGAACATCTTACAGAATTGGAAGAAAATAAAAAATAAAAATATGCTCAAAAATAAATTAAACACGAGATTTTTTGTCGCATTTTGCTTTGCTATCTTGCTGAATGTAAATTGTTTTGCTGCGGTATGGGATGTTCCTACAGATCAAAAAGAGAAAAAAAGTTATATAGTATTTGACAAGCAAACTTCAAGTCAGGGTGAAGTATTATATAATACGAACTGTGCTTCATGTCACGGAAATCCAGGTAAAAATAATTATTTAAAATCATTAAATCCGATACCTCCGGATTTGTCCGGAAAATCTTCTCAGGCTTTAACTGATGGTGAATTGCATTATATATTGAATGTAGGTAGAGGACTAATGCCGTCTTTTAAAAATGTAATTTCAGCTGAAGAGCAATGGAAAGTAATTTCGTATCTGAGAGGTTTTAATCCCGCTTATGTGCAGGAATTATCAAAATTTGACCCTAATAAAAGCAAACTGGTTAAGCTTACAACTACTTTTGACAAAAAAACAAATACAATCAATATTTTAGCTGTTGCGAATGAAAAAAGCGGAATAATTCCATTGGTGAAATCTGAAATTGCGGTTTTTGTTAAACGTTATTTTGGGAATTTGCAAATTGAAAAAACGGTTTTAACTGATAATTTTGGGAAAGCAGTAGTGGCGTTTCCTAAAGATTTACCCGGAAATAAAACTGGAGAATTGGAATTGGTAGTTAAATTTTTCGATCAGAATTATGGCGAAGTGCAAACAACTAACAAATTAGCCATTGGAATTCCAACTGACAAACCTGCATTAAACGAAAAAAGAGCAATTTGGAATGTACTTGCCAAAGCTCCACTTTGGACCATTTTTTTATACTTAACAGGCTTATTATTATTCGTATTGGTATTATTTTATCTTTTATTTAATCTGAGAAAGATTTACAATTCAAAATCTATTTAAATTTATATTTTATGAAAAAACTGGAATTCATTGGTAGGGTATTATTTGCAATTCCATTTGCAATAATTGGTTTTTCACACTTGTTTATGTCAACTGAATTTTTGTTGATGCTCGAACATTCATTATTTCCGGGAAGTATGTATGCTGTAATTCTATCTGGTATAATGCTCATAATTGCAAGTATTAGTATATTGCTTAACAAATTTGTAAAAGTTGCTTGTCTGTGGTTAGCTGGGATGTTGTTTTTAATTATTACTACTATCCATATACCGAATATGTTCATAATTGAACATTTTAATGAAGCTTATGTGAGTCTACTTAAGGACACTGCTTTGTTAGGAGCATCAATTATGATTTCGATATTTTTAACCGAAAAAAAGTAAATACTAAGAAAATGAAAACAATTATTAGTTTTTTTATAATCAGCTTTGCTTTAATATCCTTTAATTTAAAAGCACAAGTAGATCAATCAGAAGAAGTAGCTGTAATTGAACATTTAGGTGAAACAATTCCATTAGATTTAAAATTTGTCAATGAGAAATTTGATACTTTAACATTAAGACAAATTATCAATAAACCTACGATACTTTCATTTGTTTATTTCGATTGTCCGGGTTTATGTAGCCCTTTGTTAGATGGAGTTGGTGAGGTTATTAAAAAAACGGATATGGTTTTGGGTAAAGATTATCAGGTCATTACAATTAGTTTTAATTACAGAGACACTCCTGATAAAGCAAAAGCTAAGAAAGATAGATTTGTTGAACGTTATTCGAAAGGGAATGGCGATGGTTGGATATTTTTAACCACAGATAGCACTACTATTTACAAGATTACACATGCTGCAGGTTTTATTACCAAGGCTGTAGGCTTGGATTTTGTTCATCCATCAGCTATTATAGCAGTTAGTCCACAAGGTATGATAACCCGTTATTTATACGGGATAAAATTTTTGCCAATAGATTTTAAAATGGCCATAATTGAAGCCAACAAAGAACAACCAAGAACTTCAATTCAAAAAATAATGATGGTTTGTTATACTTACGACCCTGAAAACAAACAGTTTTCGTTGGATGTAACCAAAATTATAGGCACAATAATAGCATTTTTCTTATTTGTATTTATAATTGCGTATTTAATTAAACCCAAAAGAAAAAATAAAAACCAAGAATAACAAATGAGTAATAGCACAGAGAAAATAGAATATGTAAGTTACCTCGATTATCAAGGTAAATATAAGGGGATTATGTCATGGATCATGGCAACAGATCATAAAAGAATTGGGTTACTTTATATGTACTCAATTGTAACTTTCTTTTTTATTGGTGTGATATTAGGTCTGATGATGAAGTTGGAGCTGTTAGCGCCCAGCGAAACAATAATGACAGCCAAAATGTACAATAGTGTATTTACACTACATGGTATATTGATGATTTTTATGGTTGTGATACCCGGGCTTTCTGCTGTTTTCGGAAATTTCTTTTTGCCAATCCTTATTGGTGCTAAAGATGTTGCATTCCCACGATTGAATCGTTTTTCCTGGTGGATTTTTATTGTTGGAAGTATAATGGCAGTACTATCACAAGTTTTAAAGGATGGCCCCCCAGATACAGGATGGACTTTTTATGCTCCTTATAGTACTACTACAAATTCGAATGTAATTATGGCTACAGCAGCCGCATTCGTACTTGGTTTTTCATCAATTCTTACAGGATTAAATTTTATTGTAACCATACATCAAATGAGAGCTCCGGGCATGAAATTTTTTCACATGCCATTATTTCCGTGGTCATTATATGCTACTGCCTGGATACAATTGCTTGCAACACCTGTTATAGGCATTTCATTATTAATGTTGATTGCTGAACGATTATTTAAAATCGGATTTTTCGATCCGGCTCTTGGTGGTGATCCTCTCTTATTTCAACACTTATTTTGGATCTATTCGCACCCTGCAGTTTATGTAATGATGCTTCCGGCCATGGGTGTAATAACCGAAATAATTCCTACTTTTTGTCAACGACAAATATATGGATATAAAGCCGTTGCAATTTCGAGTATAGCTATTGCTGCAGTAGGATTTCTGGTTTGGGGACATCATATGTACACATCAGGCATGAGTGATCAGGCGCGTTGGTTTTTTTCTTTGCTAACATTTATTGTGGCTGTACCAAGTGCAATTAAGGTGTTTAACTGGATTACAACCATGTATAAAGGTTCTATTGATGTTCAACCTCCCTTTTTGTATGCATTGGCTTTTATTTTTCTATTTATTATTGGTGGTACTACCGGACTTTTATTAGGATCAGTAGCCACTAATGTTCAGGTGCATGACACTGCTTTTGTTGTTGCCCATTTTCATTATATCATTTTTGGTGGGATGGGTTTTGCGTTTTTTGCTGCCATACATTATTGGTTGCCAAAAATGTATGGAAGAATGTATAATTTGAAATTGGCTAATATTGCACTGATTATTAAATTTATTGGATTCAATTTGCTTTATTTCCCACAATTTATTATTGGTGTTCAAGGCATGCCTCGTAGATATTTTGATTATCCTGAGCAATTCCAACCAGCACAAGTTCTTTCATCTGTAGGTGGGTTTATTCTCGCTTTTGGATTGGTTTTAATGGTGTATAATTTGGTAAAAGGGGCTAAAAGTGGCGCTATTGCACCTGCTAATCCGTGGAAAGGTTCAACTTTAGAATGGCAAATTCCTTCGCCACCATCGCTCGAAAATTTCGATGAAGCACCTGTTATTAAGAAAAATCCTTACGATTATAAATAAAGATAGATACATAGCCCCAAACCCCCTAAAGGTGGGATTTTGGCTCAAAATTTAAAGTAAATACATAAAACAGCAGACAATCTTTTATTAAATCTAATTCATTTATTAAAAGCAAAATAGTACTTATATCTATTTGATGGGTGCTGTGTATAAAAATCTTTATTATTATGTATTAGTTCAATAGTCATTATTCATTAAACAAGATTACATTAAATAAAAATAAAATATGAGTGAGAAAACAGTACATATAGACGAGCATAGAGACGATGAGGCTTCTAAGTTAGGAATGTGGCTCTTTATTTTTACAGAACTTCTGCTTTTTGGAGGTTTGTTTTTGGTTTATTCTGTTTTTAGACTTCAATATCATACTGCATTTCACGAGAGCAGTCTTGAATTGAGTGTTGCAATTGGAGCAATAAATACAGTTGTTTTGCTTTTTAGTAGTATGACTATAGCTATGGCTTTAACTGCAATTCAGAAAAATGACCAAAAGCGGGCATTAATTTTTATTGGAATAACATTGTTTTGTGCTGCAATATTCTTAGTGAATAAGTATTTTGAATGGGGCGGAAAGTTTCATCATGGATTGTATCCGGGATCTGAGTTAATGTCATTATTAGACCGAGGTCATTTATTGTATTTTAGTTTATACTTTTTTATGACCGGATTGCATGCACTACACATTGTAATTGGTATGATATTGTTGATTGTATGTTTGTTTCAGGTTAAAAAGAATAAAATCAATCATCAAGATTATGTTTTACTTGAAAATGGTGCACTATACTGGCATTTAGTTGATTTAATATGGATTTTCCTTTTCCCATTGATGTATTTAATTACCTAATTCACAGCAATTAAATTAGTTATATTAAAATTGAATAAATTTAAAGAGCCATGGCAAATAATACCACTCATACAATAGAATACAAAACTCTAACGAAAATTCTATTAATTCTTTTGTTCCTTACATTTGTAACGGTAGAAATCACTTCTATACATTTAGGACCATTGACAGTAACTGTTGCGCTTTTGATTGCAGGTGTAAAAGCATTTTTAGTGCTTTCAAATTTTATGCATTTAAAATATGAAAGTTTATTGCTGCGAATCTTTGTAGCAATGGTTTTTGTGCTTTTTGCTTTAATTATAGTCATTACTTTTATTGATTATGCTTTCAGATAAACGTGATAACTAACAGATTCTGTTCTTCAAAAAATTTTAATACAAATATTTATGTTCGATAATTCATCAAACTTTGTTCAGGGAGTAGATTCAGCGTTCCTGATTATAACCGCAATTTCTGTCTTCTTTCTGGTTGTACTTACCGGTCTAATGATTTATTTTGTAATAAAATACAATCGAAAAAAAGGGATACCTGCAGTACAAATTAAAGATAATTCTTTATTAGAATTGACATGGATTGTTATACCAATGATTTTGGTGCTTTATATGTTTTATATAGGTTGGGAAGGATTTATCCCAATGCGCAATGCTCCAAAAGATGCCATGGAAGTTACTGCCATAGGTTCAATGTGGAAGTTCGAATATGAATATAAGGGAAATAAGGTGTCTGACACGCTTGTTGTGCCTATAAATAAACCTGTTAAGGTCAATTTAGCATCTAAAGATGTGTTACATGGATTTTCTGTTCCGGGATTCCGCATCAAAGAAGACATGGTTCCTCAAAAACCAAATTTCACCTGGTTTATTCCCGGAAAATTAGGAGAATTTGATATTTATTGTACCGTTTATTGTGGCTTAAACCATTCGTATATGATGAGTTTGATTAAGGTTGTAAGTCAGGAAGATTATGAAAAGTGGATAAGTGCATTACCCGTAAAAAAGGCTGATAATTCATTGGGTTTAAAAGTGCTCGAAAAAAATGGTTGTATAGCATGTCATTCATTGGATGGATCTAAAGTAGTTGGACCGAGTTTTAAAGGGATTTATGGCAATATGCATAGTGTAACTATAAACGGACAAAAGAGAGATGTAAAAGTAGATGATGCTTATATTAAATCGTCCATAATTGATCCTAATGCCGAATTAGTTGAGGGTTATCCTGCAGGTTTAATGAAATCGTACAAAGGCTTGATTAATGACGAAGAAATTAAGCAAATTACTGAATACCTGAAAGATTTGAAATAGATGAATGGTAATTTTAAGCTGATATTGGCACTCATTAAATATCGGGTCAGTATTGCTGTAAGCTTCACCACCATAACCGGTTATTTGGTCTTTACCGGCAAATTCGATATTCAATTATTATATCTGGCCATATCCATCTTTTTGCTTGCAGGAGGGTCGAGTGGCCTAAACCAATGTCAGGAAAGCAAGTACGATGCTTTAATGGCAAGAACTAAAAACAGACCTATACCTTCAGGAAAAATTTCATTGCAAAATGCATGGATAATTTCTGCTTTGTTCACCATTGTTGGTTTGTTGTTACTCTTCTTTCTTTTCAATACTACTACAGCTTTACTTGGATTTATTAATTTAGTTTGGTACAATCTTATTTATACAAGTCTAAAACGTATAACTTCATTTGCCGTGGTTCCTGGTTCATTGGTTGGAGCCATACCTGCTTTAATGGGTTGGACGGCTGCCGGAGGCTATGTTTTTGATTCTGCAATTATATTTATTGCATTTTTCCTGTTTATTTGGCAAATTCCACATTTTTGGTTACTCATGCTTAAATATGGCAATGAATATGAAAATGCAGGGTTTAAAACAATCAATCAGGCTATCAATTCAACTAACTTAAAATTAGTTATATTTGCCTGGGTTGTAGCTACTTCTTTCTCTTCCATTATAGTCCCATTGTTTTTGGTCAATATTTCGTTCCCCTTTTTTCTGATTATTTTTGTTTTGAATCTTATATTTATAGGTGTTTTTACTAAACTTTCGTTTGGTAATGTTACTGAGTTGAATTTGAAGAAGTCATTTATCAGTATTAATGTTTACATGATGGTTTTTATGGTACTTCTGATTATTTTTCATTTGTTGTAGATGAACCTTAACTAATATTACAGATTAACAAATAATTAACTTTGAATACATTGAATTTATTTCAAAAGTTCACCTGATAAACTTCATTTATATTGATACTTACCTTCTTGATTTAAAGCAAACTATATGTGTGTTTCAGGTCTGTTCAGTATTCATAAATTGATTTAAAACTTACGACCGTAGAATATGCAATTACAACTATTCTTTTATTGAGTTTTTTTGTGACTTTTTACTTCGACAACTGCATTTTGATACAATTTATCTATCTTTGTGGCGTTTTTAAATACATTAAATTTTATTAGAAATGGCAGGTTTTGGTAAATGGATAGGTGGAGGACTCGGATGGGCA
>JFJP01000112.1_pt1 | contig 10518 bp, 7 predicted proteins | sample 431651 | NCBI WGS metagenome assembly JFJP01 (sample SAMN02602958, study PRJNA72255) | Microbial mat metagenome, whole genome shotgun sequencing project. | biome: fresh water; feature: sink hole; material: water; isolation source: purple microbial (photo- and chemosynthetic) mats found in... | reverse complement strand
TGTGGTGAACCCATTTTCTACTTACCGATTTCCAGCGGCGAGTTGTGGGAGAGCCGGTAATTTGATGACTGCGATGGACACCGATAAAACGAATTCCAATTTTTAGGAGCTTAAGCATGTCTCAACCCGCATCCCGCATCGTGAAGTTCATCAACGAACCCGTGCTCAAGCGCACCGCCCAACGTTGCCGCGAGCGGGGAATTGTGATTCCGACCTTCCAGCAGATGCGCAACCCCGCGAGCATTCCCGATGCCATCAAGGCGAAGCTCAAGGGCGTGGGGATTTCGGAGTTGAACCCCGTCAATCTCTTCCGTATTTCCTGGAAGAACGACATGGAAACAGGCCTGTATGGTGGCCCCAACTTCGTGGAGATTCCCCGGGCCATCACGGGCATAAAGGCCCGGATCTTCGGCATGATCGGGAAGTATTTCCCCACCGGTGCACACAAGGTTGGCGCGGCCTTTGGCTGTCTCGCGCCGCGGTTGGTGAGTGGCGAATTCGACCCCGAACATCACAAGGCCGTGTGGCCCAGCACTGGGAACTACTGCCGGGGCGGCGCCTTCGATAGCGTGATCCTGGGCTGCGTACCCGTGGCGGTGCTTCCTGAAAATATGTCAAAGGAACGCTTTACGTGGCTGGCGGAAATCGGTGCCGAAGTCATCGCCACACCCGGTTGCGAATCGAATGTGAAGGAGATCTACGACAAATGCTGGGAGCTGAAGCGCGATCCGCAGCACATGATCTTCAACCAGTTCGAGGAGTTCGGAAATCCCATCTGGCATTTTCACGTCACGGGCCCCGCCATTGAGGAAGCCTTTCGCGCTGTGGCGGGTGAAGGTTCCAGGCTCGCCGCCTATGTTAGTGCTACAGGCAGCGCCGGCACCATTGCCGCCGGGGATTACCTGAAGACCATCTTTCCCAATGTGAAGGTTGTCGCCACAGAAGCCCAGCAGTGCCCCACCTTGCTGAACAACGGCTTTGGTGATCACCGTATCGAAGGCATCGGCGATAAGCATGTGCCTTGGGTGCACAACGTGCGCAATACCGATGCCGTGGCTGCCATCGATGACGAAGACTGCATGCGAATCTTCCGCCTCTTCAATGAACCCGAAGGTCATGCGCATCTCACTGGGCTTGGCGTATCCAAGGCCGAGATTGCCGACTTGAGCCTGCTCGGAATCAGCAGCATCTGCAATGTGCTGGCCGCCATCAAGGCCGCGAAACATTGGGAACTGAACGAGCAGGATGTGATTCTGACCATGTTTACGGATAGTGCGGCCATGTATGCCAGCCGCCTCGAAGAACTCACGGCCGAGCGCGGTGCCTTCACCACCCTTACCGCTGCCACCACCTACATCGGGAGTTTTGAGCGCCAGAATGTGGACCACTTCAAGGAACTCACGCACCCCGAAAAGAAGGCCATCCACAACCTGAAGTACTACACCTGGGTGGAACAGCAGGGCAAGACCTACGAAGAAATCTGCGCCCAGTGGGAACCCGAATACTGGACCGAACTATGGGAAGAAGTTCATGGCTTCGATCGCCTGATCGAATCGTTCAATCGAGAAGTGGGGCTGTAAAAATCAAACGCTCCAGGGACTTGGTGGCATTCATTTGAAAAAGAAAATCACCACGGAGACACGGAGACACGGAGAAAACGGAGAAAAGCAAAAGAATAAGAATCAGGAATCGAAATAGAAAGAACCCCACAGCTTTCTCTCTTTTTCTCTGTGCTCTCCGTGTCTCCGTGGTAAATCGTTTTTTTGTTGCGGCAGAACTTCGCTGTGTTTATCTGTGAACCTATTCCTAGATCGGTGCAGCCATGCGAATCCTGATCAAAAACGGCACGATCCTCACCTTTGGCAAAACCTGTCGCGTCGTTGAAGGCCAGCAATTGCTGATCGAAAATGATCGCATTGCGCGCATCGCCACAGCCATCGAAGGCCCCGTTGATCGCGTGATCGATGCGGCAGGCAAGATCGTGATGCCGGGCCTCATCAACGCTCACATGCATTTCTATTCCACGCTGGTGCGCGGGCTAGGCAAGGCTGCTCCAAGTGCCAACTTCCAGGAGGTTCTCCATAACCTCTGGTGGCGGCTGGATCGTCAGTTGTCTTTGGACGATGTGGAAGTGTCGGCCGAAGTCATCCTCTTCGACGCCATCCGCAAGGGCACCACGACCTTGGTGGACCATCATGCCAGCCCAGGCGCGGTGACGGGTTCGTTGGATCGCATCGCGGGTGCGGTCAAGCGCATGGGGCTGCGAGCTTGCCTATGCTATGAACTATCGGATCGCGATGGCGAGGCTGTCTTGGATGCTGGGCTCGCTGAAAACGCTGCCTTCTTGGAACGCTGCGCCAGGGAACAGGATCCACAATTACGCGCTCTGTTCGGACTTCATGCGGCCTTTACGCTTTCGGATAAGAGCCTCGATCGCGCTCGCAAAATGGCTCAGGGCGCGGGTTTCCATGTCCATGTGGCCGAGGCTTCCGCCGATGTGGCGTTCAACGTGGATCGTTTTGGTCGAACGCCTGTGGCGCGTTTGGGCGAACACGGGCTGCTCGGTCCTTCCACCATCGCCGCTCATGCCGTGCATGTGAGCGAGCAGGACATGGATACGCTTGCCGAAACGGATACCTTTGTGGCCCACAACCCTCAGTCCAACCTCAACAACGCCGTGGGAATCGCGAACGTGGTGAGTCTGGTGCAACGTGGTGTGCGCGTGGGACTGGGTACCGATGCCATGACCGTCGCAATGCTGGAAGAATTGCGCGTGGGCCTTTGGGCGCAGCATCTTCGCCAGGACAATCCCAGTTGCGGCTTCCTGGAACTCACCGACGCGCTGGTGGTGCGTAACCCCGAATTGGCAACCGGTCTATGGGGCTTTCCCATCGGTGTGATTCAGGAAGGTGCGGCTGCGGATGTGATCGTGGTGGACTATCATCCGCCCACGCCCTTGCGAGATGACACGGTTTTGGGGCACCTCGTCTTTGGCCTCGCGCAGGCGACCGTGGATACCACCATCGCGGGGGGGCGGGTGCTCATGGAAGGCCGATGCTTGGCCCCCGAATTCGATGAGGCGGCGGTGGCCGCACGCTCGCGGAGTCTCGCGGAACGGCTCTGGGCGCGTTTCTAGACATTGAAAAAGTCGATGGAGTAACATCAGTCAATGACTTCCCCATCGCCCATCCCCGAGATCGAGACCCGCCTTTTGCAGGCCTACAGCGAGTTGCCACCCGGGCAGCGGAATGTGGTGGATTGTCTAACCGCCGATCCTTTGTTGGGGGCCATGTGGGGCATCGAAGCCATGGCCGAACGGGCGCAAGTGAGCGTAGGCACGGTGCTTCGCCTCGCCAAACGACTGGGGTACCACAGCTTCATCGAGTTTCGGGATGCCCTGCGCACCGCATGCAGCATGCGCACCGTGGAGAGCGCGGCCGAAGCCAATGCACCCTTGCGGGATATCCACGGCACCCTGGCTGAAGTGACCCGCCGCGATGGTCTGTGTTTCCAGCGCCTCATGCAGGATGTGGACGAACCCTTGCTCGCGGAGGCCACCCGCATGTTGGTGCAGGCCCATCACCGAGTCATTCTCGGTCGCGGTGTGTCGCACATGATGTGCCTGATTCTGGCCTTCTACCTTACGCAAGCGGGTCTACCCTGCGTGGCGGCCATTCCCTCGGACTATGCCACCCAGGTGGCCAACTTGGGGCCCGGCGATCTGCTGGTGGCCATCAGCTTTCCGCCCTACAGCCGGGAAACCGTGGATGCCATGGCCTTTGCGCGGGAAAACGGCGTGCAGATCCTGGCCTTTTCGGATCGCAAAGACTCGCCCTTGGCGTTGCACTCCGATCTTCTGATTCCCGTGCCCAGCGAGGACCTTCTCTATAGCCACAGTCTCACTACCTTCGCCGCGCTCTCCCACGCCTTCGCCATCGTGGTGGCGGGCCTCGATCAGGCCGGTACGCTCAAACGCCTTAAGGCCGCCGGGCAAGTGGCTCAGCCGCTCTTTCTGGAATTCTGGCTGCCGCGCCAGCCTCGCCCCGTGAAAATGGGAACTCCGCTCATTGCCGAAGGAATCTAAGCCCAGGTTATAAGCAAAAGATTTTCACCACAGAGGCACGGAGAGCACAGAGAACTGCCAAGGAGAGGTTTCGACCCACTCATCGTAGGTTCCAGGGCGGGGTGTGCGTGGATTCTCTGTTTGCCCGTTAGGCAGCGCGCAGAGAATCCACACACACCGGCCGCCGCAAAGCAGCGGCCTCGCCTTCGGCGGACCCTAGAGCCTAATTGCACCCTTGGTATCGTCCAGCCGTGATGCCTCAGTGTCCTTCTCCGTGCTCTCTGTGTCTCCGTGTTGTTTTTTTTCTGTTTCAACATCAAACCCAAAACCCAAGATTGTTTCGCTATAATTTCGCCAGACTTCTTGATGGGTGTTTGGGTGCCCTCGCGCTTCGTTCTGCCTCGCCGCATCGCCCATCTCGATATGGATGCCTACTTCGCGTCGGTGGAGTTGCTGCGCTATCCGGAACTGCGAGGACAACCCGTGGTAATCGGCGGGCGCAAGCGATCTGCCGCTAGCGATTCGCAGGGCTTTCAGCGTCTGCGCAACTATGCGGGCCGAGGCGTGGTCACCACAGCTACCTACGAGGCGCGGGCCTTTGGCGTGCGCTCGGGCATGGGCTTGATGAAGGCCGCGGTGCTGGCACCGGATGCCATCTTGCTGCCCGGTGATTACGAAACCTACAGCCGGATTTCACGCACCTTCAAGGCCGCCGTGGCAGAGATCGCACCGCAGCTTGAAGACCGCGGCATCGACGAGATCTTTCTGGATCTAACGGAGGTCCTCGGTGAAACCCGAGAACTTGCCCAGCGGATCAAGGATGCGGTGAAGCAGGCTACGGGACTCTCTAGTTCCATTGGGGTGACACCTAATAAACTGCTCTCCAAGATCGCTTCGGAATTGCAGAAACCGGATGGCCTGACGATTCTCGGAATGGAAGATCTTCCCACGCGGATCTGGCCGTTAGCCTGCTCGGTGATCAATGGCATCGGTCCCAAGGCCACGGTGAAGCTCGAGGCGTTGCAGATCCGCACCATTGGTGAGCTTGCCCAAATGGAGCCAGCATTCCTGATCGAGCACTTTGGTAAAAGCTACGGGGCGTGGCTCCATGAGGCCGCTCACGGTCGCGATGATCGTCCGTTAACACTGTTGCGAGAGCCAAAATCCATCAGCCGGGAAAGCACCTTCGAGCGCGACCTTCATCCCAAACAGGATCGGGAGGAACTGACCCGCATCCTCGTGACTATGTGCGAACGCTTGGCCCAGGATCTGGCCCGCAAGGGCTACCTGGCGCGCAGTGTCGGCATCAAGGTGCGCTTCGAGGATTTTTCCACCCTCACCCGAGATCTTTCCTTTCAGGTGCCCATCGGTGATTCGCCTGCGTTGATTGATGCAGCCCGGGCCAGCCTGAAGCGGGTCACCTTGGATCGCAAGCTGCGCCTGTTGGGCATTCGGGCGGGTTCGTTGGTGGTGGAGCAGGAATACCGATTGCAGGCGGCCGAAGCCAGTCGCGTGGCGGAACCGGGGCTCTTTGCGAATCTGGATCTGTGATGCCGCGGATCACGCGCTCCGTGCGCGATTTCGTTTTGCCTCTGGAACCCAGCGGCAGCCTGGATGCTTCACTTTCGTTTCAGTTGGAAGAGGATGCTGCGGCCTTGGGCATTCGTCTCCATACCAAAGTGCAGAAGCGCTTGGCGCAAGAACACGCGGATCTCCAAAGCGAACGCACGGTGCTTCGGACCCTGGAACACGGTGATTTCGAATGCATGGTGCGCGGGCGGGTCGATGTCTTGATTCCAGGTGTGGTGCCGATTCTGGAGGAAATCAAGACCACCTTTCAGCCCCAAGGCTTGTTGCGGGCACTCGAGGCGAATCCTATTCATCCCTTTGCGCAACAGGTTCGGATGTATGCCTGGCTTTTAGCCCAAACGAGCGAAATCGCACCCACGTGCCGCCTGCGGGTGATTTCCTTGCTGGATGAAACCGAAACCGTGGTCGAAGTTCCCTTCGATGCGGAGGCCTTTTCGGTGTGGGTGGAAGCCCAACTTCAGGGCCTTCACCTTCAACACCTCGAGGCCGTGGCGCGCGCGGCGGAGCGAACTGCGATAGGCCAGGGATTGCACTTTCCCTTCATCGCGCCGCGTCCGGGACAAGAGCGCCTCTTGGCTCTGGTCGAGGAATCGCTGAACGACCAAGCTCGCCTACTGGTGCAGGCCCCCACAGGCCTGGGCAAGACGGCGGCCGTGCTCTATCCAGGACTGCAGAAGGCCTTGGCGGATGATCTCCGCGTGTTCTACCTGACCCCGCGCAACAGCCAACACTCGGTGGCGGAAGCCTTCGTGCGCCGCCTGCGCGAGGCCGGTCATCCCGTGCGGTCCATCACCCTGCGCGCCAAGGAGCGCATTTGCCCGCAGGCCGAAGTTCACTGCCATCCCGATGTGTGCCCCCGGGCCAAGGGCTATTACGACCGGTTGAAGGACTCTTGCGCCCTGGCTCGATTGGCCGAGGCCGGTTGCGCGGATTCGGAACGCATTCAGGAACTGGCGGATGAATTCAACCTCTGTCCCTTCGAACTTTCCCTGGATGCCGCGCGCAACGCCGACGTCATCATCGGCGACTACAACTACGCCCTTTCGCCTTCGGCGACCCTGATTCGTTTCTTCAGAGACGAGGCGGCCCAATCCAAAAATATTCTGTTGATCGACGAGGCCCATAACCTTCCCAACCGCGCCACGGCTTGGTTCTCACCTGCCCTGGAGATGGCCCAACTAAGTGCTCTCAAGAAGGGGTGGAAGGGCAAACGCTCTAGCCTGAAGGGCAGCTTCACGCGCCAGCTTCAGCGCTGCCTGCGGCTTGTGGAATCCCACCAGGGACCCCATCGAAAATTGGAGGTCGATCCAAGCCTTTTCAACGCCGAGGAGCAGCGCATTCGTAAACTCGTGGCGAAGGCGGCCGCAGAGGGGACCGAACTCGCGCCCAGTCATCCGCTCGTGCAGTTGCTGCGCCAGTGGTCGGAATTCTGCGGTGTGTTGCGCGAACGAACTGAGGCTCATTTGCTCACCTGGATTCCACCGGGTTGCCTGCAGATCACCTGTGTGGATGCTTCGCCCTACCTCGCGGAGCGCTTCAAACCACTGGCAGGCGCGGTGCTGTTTTCAGGCACCTTGAAGCCCTTCGATTTCTACGCGCGGCTCTCAGGCTTTGAACCGATGCGAAGCGAGGAAATACCCTCACCCTTTCCGGCTGAACATCGCTGTCTGCTTATCGTTCCGCAAATTTCAACCCTGTATCGTCGGCGCGAACAGGAAACTCCGCGCATCGCGCAATTCATTTCTAAGGTTTTGCCCCTGCGTCAAGGTAATTACCTAGTGTTCTTCCCGAGTTTTGAATTCCTCGAAAAGACGGTGCCCTATTTGGATCTTCCGGGTTTTCGAATTCTGCACCAGCCACGGAGAGCCAGCGCCGAAGCCCTGAAAGAGATCCTTGTGGCGCTTAATGAGGAACGGGGTTTGGTCGTTTTGGCGGTGCAGGGCGGGTCGCTCTCGGAAGGCATCGATTTGCCTGGCGAGGCGCTCATTGGGTGTGTGGTGGTGGGGCCACCCATTCCGCCCTTCGACTTGGAACGCAAACTCACCAAAGAGTATTTCGAGCGCACCTATGGCGAAGGCGAGGCCTTTACCTACACCTACCCCGCCATGGCCAAGGCGATTCAAGCAGCGGGCCGCGTGATTCGGGGCCCCGAAGAACGCGGTCTGATCGCCCTGCTGGATGGGCGCTTTCTGGAGCCCGCGTTTGTGGAATGTTTTCCCCAGGACTGGTTTAAACACTCGGCGCAGGAAGCGGTTTCTGTGAGCATTTTGGCTGAGGTGGCGCGGTTCTGGGAACCCTAACCTTCAGGCCTGCCGGGTCGATTCCGCGCTATGCTTCCACACCTTTTCTAGGAGAACCGATGAAGACGCCAATGCTAGCCTTCGCTCTTTCTATCTCCGGGCTGGCGGTTGCCCAAACGCCGGCTCCAGCCCCAGCTCCGGCCCCCACTCCCACCTTTGACCGGGTGCTCGATCGACAGGTCGCCTACCTGGAAGGCCAGTTGGTTCCCCTGGTGGAGGCCCAGCCCGCCGACAAGTTCAACTTCGTGCCCTCCGGCGGCGAATTCAAAGGCGTCAAGAGTTTCGCCCTTCAGGCCCGCCATCTCGCCGCGGCCAATTACCTGTTCGCCGCCGGCATTCTGGGTGAAAAGGCACCGGTTGAATTGGGAGGGGACGATGGCCCCGAGAACCTGAAAACCCAGGCCGAGATCGTCTCCTTCCTGAAAGGCTCCTTCGTCTATCTCCACAAGGCGATGGCGAGCATTACGGAAAAGAACGTCATTGAGCCGATCAAGGCTCCCTGGGGCGCACCTGCGACCCGGCTTTCGCTGGCCGTGATGACGGTCGGCCACGGCTTTGATCACTACGGCCAACTGGTGGTGTATCTCCGCACGAACGGCATCATCCCGCCCGCCAGCCGGAAGTAAGCCAAGTGGAAAGAATGCAGCCAAGGTGACTTTGCGGTCTCCTTGGCTGCGTTCCATTGGTACCTGCTGGATGGTGGTTCGGCGGTGCCACCAGCAGTGATCATCCTGAATATGAGCCTCAGCGCGTGAATCGCATGGCGGGAATTTCGATTGACGGCAGTTGTTTTTAAATTGCGTAAGGGAAAAAAGACGCATCAAAGGTTCCGATTATTTTTTTTGTCAGGACTATTCTCTTGCCCAGCGCTGCCGATAGGTAGGCCTACGTGCGCCACTGGAGGCTCTATGATCCGCTCCGCTCTTGCCCTTTGCCTGGTTGCAACGCTTCCCCTGGCCGCCCAAGCCCCCAAGCGTGCCTGGTACTTCGGCGTGCACAGCGTGGCGCCCACATTCGAAGGGCACTTTAGTGGCATTCAGGATGAAGATCGGCTTTGCGCTGGAATACCAGGGCCCTCGATTCGGGTTGGAATTTGCCATGGATGAGCAGGACTACAAAGGGGCCAATTTCATCAATCGGAAAATCACGGTCAGCGGGCAGGACTACAACGCCGGTGCCTATGTGACCACCGACCTGAAAATGAAGAACTACACCTTCAACTGGACCATTCGGGCCTTGAAGTTCGAACATGCCTGGATCGGCATCGACCTGGGGGCTCGGGTCTGGGACATGGACCTTAAGGCCATCGGGGTGGAAGCCCTGTCGGGGGTTTCGGCCACCGCCATTGAGCAATTTCCCATTCCCATCCCCCAGCTCGGGCTTTCGGTGGGGTTCCAGGCCATCGATGGAGCCGTGATCGGCAAGGCCTACTACCACACCCTGGTTTATTCAGGAGCCAAGTACCACCGCGTAGGCGCGGACCTGCGCTACTTTCCGTTGAAGTGGCTGGGCGTTAGAGCGTTCATGGATCAGGAAGCCTTCGATGTGCCGAAGGGTTCCATTCAGGACGATCTTGAAATTCGCTTGGATCGGAATGGTGCTGGGTTTGGCGTGATGGTGCGGTTCTGATTCCGAATTCACCTTCAAGGCCAGGTAGCGGCAGCCTGAGTCCAAAACTAGAACAAACCAAACGCAGCGCCCTGTGCTTCCAGGTCGCTGCGTTTGGTTTAATTCCGCATTAGTTGCAGGGGTTCAGCGCGATGTTGTTGCCATTAAGTTTCATGGTGGTGCACGTGGGTCCGAACACCGCCTCGGCTGTGGCGGGGCCTACGGCTAGCGTGATGGTGCCAGAGGTCGGGTAGCAGCAGCCTGCGGTCCAAATCAGAGGATTGGCCTGGAGGATGGTGGCGGTGACGGTATCTCCGGGGACCTGCTGGAACGCGTAGGTGCCGAAGACCTTGATCATTCCCACCGTGGCCCAGTCGGCGGTGAGATTGGGGGTGTAGTAATAGGTCTTGTTTTTGGACGTGTCGCTTCGGTCCGCATAGGCCACCGTCACGTGAGTGCCTGCGGCCACCGTTACCGTGGCGGTGGTAGCAGTCACCGTGACTCGCTTGGTCCCGGTGTAGGTCCAGGTCTTGGTGGCTGTGGTATCGGTCAGGGTCATGGCATAGGTCACGTCGTGAACCCTGGGGCTTGTGGTGCCAATCTGCATGTATTGCAGAGTGCCCGTCAGTGCCCACCCATTGGCCCCTTTGCAGCCGGGCCCAAAGGTCAGCAGGGTCGTTCCCGCCGTAGGGAAGGTGGTTTGAACGCAGGAGGGCAGGGGAGCCACCTGCATGGCGGAGGTCTGCTCGCCTTCCAAGGCGATTCGGATCGGCAGTACGTCGAGCTTGTAGCCAAGGCCGCCTTCTAAGTCCAAAAAGGAGTTGCTGGCCACGCCCGCCGGGGAACTTAGAAGGGAATCGGTGTCTGTTCCCGTGACCGTGACTTCACTCTTCGTGGTGCATCCTGCCAACAGCAGCAACGCGATGGGTGCCATCCAATACTTTGTGGACATCAGGA
>JFJP01007425.1_pt1 | contig 10519 bp, 11 predicted proteins | sample 431651 | NCBI WGS metagenome assembly JFJP01 (sample SAMN02602958, study PRJNA72255) | Microbial mat metagenome, whole genome shotgun sequencing project. | biome: fresh water; feature: sink hole; material: water; isolation source: purple microbial (photo- and chemosynthetic) mats found in... | reverse complement strand
GGGAAACTCGTTTCAAGATGAGATCTGCCGGGGGCTTGACCCCCCTGAAGAGTCGTTCAAGACCAGGACGTTGATAGGTCGGGTGTGTAAGCGCAGTAATGCGTTGAGCTAACCGATACTAATTGCTCGTGCGGCTTGACCCTATAACTTTGATTCACAACATGTGTCTCAAGGAAGTTATGCCAAGTTGACGCATTCAAAAAAACAGTTGCGTACTCCGAAAAAGTGTGTGCGGCTGCGTCTAAAAGACAGCTGATGAAACTCTATGAATTGATCTTCCAGACACCTTAAATGTCAAAAAGATAAAAAGTTTTGCCTCTCCACTCCTTCCCATCCCGAACAGGACAGTGAAACGCCTCTGCGCCAATGATAGTGCGGATTCCCGTGTGAAAGTAGGTCATCGTCAGGCCCCCAACCCGCAAAACGCCCAATCAGAAGATTGGGCGTTTCGCATAGAAGTTCCAAAAAACTTCTATGCGAAACGTGAAAGTGTGAAAATCAGCGGTGTCACGCACAAAGGGTCAATTCAAAGGGGATGTCGACGTTGGCCGGATGTAAGCGGTAGTCGCTGTCTTGTGACATCATGCGTACTGATACCAATAGTCGGTTCCCGCTTATCTCAGGTATCCATCCGGTAGCTGACTCGATTGCGAGACGAACCAGCAAAAAACTCCGACCCTGTGGAAGGCTCTGCTGAAACTGGCCTGCCATGGCTATTTCTTTCTTTGCAAAGCCCGAGTCGCGTAACAGCTTTAGTAGCAACTGAACTGCAGTGGAAAGTGGGTCCATGCAGCTAACCCACTTAGTAAGCTCTGACTGACGACTGACACCTGTTTTGTGTTGCCAGGCGTAGTAGGAAGGTAAATCGAACTCACAGGTGCCTCCAGGAATCGCGATGCGACTACGTATGCTCATGAGCCAGTCGTTTTCGGTCAATGACTGCCCTACCTTTCCGACATGTTTGTTAAGCGTATTAAAGCAATCGTCTAATTCACCAATGACAACTTCCAGCACATTTTCCGAAATAGCTGGATTTCCACGAAAGGCGTCTAAAACGTGCTTTTGCTTGTCCAAGTCCTTTAATAGATCTGCCTTTAGATCTGCACGTGCTGCAACGTCCATGATTTCGAATAGCGTCGAAAGTGCAAAATGATGATCCAAATCATCCATTCGAACGACTAATTGTTGCACCCGCGAAAAAAGATGCTCCAGTCGCAGATAGGTGCGGATGCGCTCGTGCAGTGGGTATTCGTAAAGTATCACGCTTAACAACCTAACTCATTTTGTTGGGGGTGATGATAGCCCGAAGCGTGGGGCGAGTTGGTACACTTTCGCCCGCAGTGCATCCAGATCGGTGTCATCATTGGCGATGACGTCGTCGGCACACGCCAAACGCTCATTCCGGCTAGCTTGGTGTGAAATGATTGCTTGAACTTCTGGTACGGTTAGTCCACTGCGACCTACCACTCTCTGAATTTGCGTTTGGATGCTGCAGTCAACAACCAGTATGTGATCAACGCGCGCTCGCCAGTGTTTGGATTCGACGAGTAGCGGGATGTCGAAGACCAAACACGGGCATTTTTCGTTGATCGCTTGTGCTTCTAGCCGGGAAATTTCGTCGTTGACAAGCGGGTGGATGATCGCCTGCAGGCGTTCACGCGCGCAAACATCGGCGTAAATAAGCGATCGCATTTGAGCACGGTCGAGAGAGCCGTCCTGCTTGATGAAATGAGCGCCGAATTCATGACGGATTGCATCAATAGCATCACCTCCTGGTGCAGTGACTTTGTGAGAAATCGCGTCCGCATCCAGCACCTGAGCGCCTAGATCTGCAAGCATGGCGGCAACAGTGCTTTTTCCGCTGCCTATTCCGCCGGTCAGCCCGAGTTTAAAAGTCAAGGCGGTACCTTACAACCCAAGAACTTCAAGAACCGCTTTCGGTCCCACCAGCATGGCAGTTAAGCCGGCGCCGGCTAAAAAAGGGCCGAAAGGGACGTATCCGCCCTCGCGCAACCCATCGATGGTTTTAAGACTGATACCAACGACGGCGCCAAGCACCGAGGCCATCAAAATGATTGGAATCAAGGCGTGCCACCCAAACCAGGCGCCCAAAGCCGCAAACAGTTTAAAGTCGCCAAACCCCATCCCTTCTTTGCCTGTGACGAGTTTAAAGGCCCAGTACACGATCCACAGCGACAGGTAACCAGCAACTGTTCCCCACAGTGCGTCACTCAAGGCCACGTGCGTCCACCCCATCTGCGCGGCGATTAAACCAGCCCACAGAAGCGGAAGGGTCAAGTCATCCGGGAGCAAAGTAGTGTCCCAGTCGATGAGGCCGAGGGTCAACAGCGTTGCCGAAAAGCCGCACCAAAGCATTGCTGTCGATGAGGCGCCAAATCTCCAGGCACACAAAAAAAACAAGAGTCCTGTGACAAGTTCCACCGCAGGATAGCGAAATCCAAAGTGAGCTTGACAATGTCTGCACCGGCCCCGCTGTAACAAGAAACTCAAGAGTGGGATGTTCTCAAACCAACTAAGTGTGTGGCCACACTGGCGGCACCGCGATCGTGGAATCAGTAGGTTAAAGACGTCCTTGTTTGGGGCCGGCTGACCCATCAACTCCGCACACTCTGTCTCCCACTTGGATTGCATCATGACGGGCAGTCGGTAAACCACGACATTCAAAAAACTACCGAAGAGCAACCCAACGAGTCCGAACAAAAGGGCATCGATCCCCGCAGAAATCACCATCACACCACCTGCCCCAACTTGAAGATCGGCAGGTACATCGCCACCACGATGCCCCCAATCACCGTTCCCAGAATCACGATGATGATGGGTTCCATCAAACTGGAAATGCCCGCCACCATGTCGTCAACCTCAGCCTCGTAGAAGTCTGCTGCCTTACCCAGCATGTGATCGATTGAGCCAGATTCTTCTCCAATGGCGCACATCTGCAAAACCATGGACGGAAACAAATTCGCGTTGGTCATCGCAGCAGTCAGCGCAGTGCCGGTGGACACCTCTTGCTGAATTTTGATCGTCGCTGATTCAAACACCCAGTTGCCAGCGGCGCCGCCCACGGAGTCCAGCGCCTCCACAAGCGGAACACCAGCGGCAAACATCGTCGATAGGGTGCGAGTCCAGCGCGCAATGCTCGACTTTTCCACCAGAACGCCAAAAATTGGCAGTTTGAGCATCAACTTGTCCATGAAAATCTGTACTTTCTGGTTGCGTTGCCAGGCTTGCATGAAAAAGTAGAACCCGCCGCCCAAGCCGCCAAAGATCAGCCACCAGAACTTGACAAAAAACTCGCTCATGGCAATCACCGCCAAGGTGGGCGCCGGCAGGTCTGCTCCAAAGCTGGTGAAGACTTCCTTGAACGAAGGCACAACAAAAATCATGATGACCGCTGTGACGACAAAAGCCACGATCAACACTGAAATCGGGTACATCAGCGCCGACTTAATCTTGCTCTTCATGGCTTCTGTCTTTTCCATGTACACCGCCAATCGGTCCAGCAACTGGTCCAAAATACCTGCAGCCTCACCTGCCTCGACCAAATTGCAGTACAGGTTGTCAAAATACAGCGGGTACTTGCGAAATGCTGTACTGAGCGAGGTACCGGTTTCCACATCGGTTCGGATGTCGTTGAGCAAACGAGTCACGCTGGGGTTAGGGTTGCCTCGGCCAACAATATCGAAAGCCTGTAATAGCGGCACACCGGCCTTCATCATGGTGGCCAATTGCCTGGTAAAGATGGCCATGTCTTTGGGCTTGATGGCTTTGCCGCCACTGGTGCGGCGCTTCTTGATTTTGGTCGGAATGACCCCCTGGCGGCGCAGCGCGGCCATGACCTGATTCTCGCCACCCGCTCGGGTTTCACCACGCACCTGCTTGCCGTTGCGATCTTTGCCTTCCCACTCAAAGACAAACTCTTTGACGCCTTTGGACTTTTCGGTTGCCATCGTTCGCTCCCAATGATGAAAGGATGTTGCAGCGCTATTCGTTGGTGACGGCCAGCACCTCTTCTAGCGAGGTGAGCCCGAGTTTCACTTTGAACAAACCCGCTTCGCGCAGAGTGCGCACGCCTTCGCGTCGCGCCTGCTCGGCAATGTCGAGAGCGCTGCCGTCACGCAAGATGACACGCTGCATCTCTTCCGAGATCGGCATGACTTGATACAAGCCAATACGCCCTTTGTAGCCACCGTTGCAGGCGTTGCACCCAACCGGGTGAAAGGGCTTCCAGCTCCCATCAAGTTCCGTACCATCAAACCCCGCATCCAGCAATGATTGCCGAGGCAGATCGACGGCCACCTTGCAATTGGGACAAAGTCGGCGCGCCAGGCGTTGTGCGGTAATCAAGATCACACTGGAAGCAATATTGAACGGCGCAATGCCCATGTTGCGTAGTCGCGTCAAGGTCGCTGGGGCATCGTTCGTGTGCAGGGTGGACAGCACAAGATGTCCGGTTTGGGCGGCCTTGATCGCAATATCGGCCGTCTCAACGTCACGTACCTCGCCCACCATGATGATGTCAGGGTCCTGGCGCAAGAACGAGCGCAGTGCGCTGGCAAAAGTCAGCCCCGCCTTGTCATTCACGTTGACCTGATTGATGCCTGGCATGCCAATTTCAGCCGGATCCTCCACCGTGGCGATGTTGACTCCTGGCTTGTTCAGCAGGTTCAGGCAGGTGTAGAGTGACACCGTTTTGCCAGAGCCAGTTGGGCCGGTGACCAGGATCATTCCATAAGGACGTGAAATTGACGCCATCAGGCGTTCCTTGTCCACCGGTTCATAGCCCAGCGCCTCAATGCCCAGTCGCGCACTGCTTGGGTCCAAGATACGGATCACGATCTTCTCGCCAAACAGCGTCGGTAGGGTGCTGACACGAAAATCGATCACCCGATCCGGGCCGATCTTGAGCTTCATCTTGCCATCTTGCGGAACGCGCTTCTCAGCGATGTCCATCTTGGAGATCACTTTGATGCGAGAGGCCAGCTTGTCTTTGATGGCAATCGGCGGCGAGGCGACTTCACGCAACTCCCCATCGATGCGGAAACGCACGCGGTAATTGTGCTCATAGGGCTCAAAGTGCAGGTCAGAAGCATGCATGCTGAACGCATCAAGCAGCATCTTTTGCAAAAACTTGACCACTGGCGCGTCATCTACCTCAGAGGTGCTGAGGTTGGCGCTGTCACTGGCAGCTTCAGTGACCAAGTCCTCAAATTCGAAGTCGTCGCCGACGATTTTGTCGATCGACTCGGCCGCGGTCACCGCGTTGGCTGCGACCAGTTTGAGCAATTTGTCGTACTCTGCGATCACCCAGTCCACATTTTGCTGGCTGGCAAACTTAACTCGTTCCGCGACCTCCGCATCGGTTGGGTCCGCTGTGGCCACGATCAGGCGGTTTTGCCGTTTGCCAAGCACCACCAACCGGTAATCCTGGCAGATCTTGCCGTCCAGCAAACCCTTCGGTAGGCGACTTTTGTCCACCGCGTCGAGGTCGATCAGCGGAACAGCAAATGCCAGCGCCAACGTGTGGGCCAGGTCGCTGGCGGACACCGCTCCGCAGCCCGTCAGCTCGGCAATAAAACTGGTGCGTTTGGCTTGCGCACGCAGGTAAATCTCTTCGGCGAAGCCTTGCTCAAGCTTGCCGGCTATCACCAGGGTGCGCCCCAAGCCGGGCAATACGCTGGCAGTATTCTGTGCGGTGGATGTATCGTGACTGACCATAGGATTGGAATGTACTACGGTCATGCCGATTTTTTCACGTCAATCGACTCTGGCGGGTCAGAGACCCACCAAGGCCTGAGCAAACTCGCGCGCGTTAAACGTCTCCAGGTCTTCGAGCTTCTCACCCACGCCGATGAAATAAACCGGTATTGGCCGTTCACGAGCAATGGCCGCCAGTACGCCACCCTTGGCAGTGCCATCCAGTTTGGTCACGATTAAACCCGTCAGCCCCAGTGCGTCGTCAAACGCCTTCACTTGACTGAGTGCGTTCTGCCCGGTGTTTCCGTCAATCACCAGCAGCACCTCGTGGGGTGGTGTACTGGCGACGTCCCTGCGGGCATCGCCCGTGCTTATCAACGGCCCTGTTTTCTGGATCACGCGTTTGATCTTTTTCAGTTCTTCCATCAGGTGCAATTGGGTTGGCAGCCGCCCGGCAGTATCAATCAGCACCACATCGCGTGCCCGCGCCTTGCCCGCGCTGACGGCATCGAACGACACAGCGGCTGGGTCACCACCGTCCTGGCTGATGATGTCAACCGTGTTGCGGTCAGCCCAGACGCCCAATTGCTCGCGCGCGGCAGCCCGAAAGGTGTCGGCGGCTGCCAACAGCACGCTGGCTCCAGCGTCGGCCAGATGGCTTGCCAATGGACGTGGTTTTACCCGCCCCGTTGACGCCGGCCACCATGATCACCGTTGGCGTGTAGTGCCCCAGTGTCAGTGGCTTTTGGAGCGGGCTGAGCAAATGCGACAGGGCGTCCACCAGCAAGCCCTTGACCGCCCGCGGATCGTTGGTGCTGCTGTCTTTGACGCGAAACTTCAAGTCCACCAGCAGGGCGCTGGTGGCAGCGACGCCTGTGTTAAAGGGCATCATCAATCTGCGCGCCGGTAAACACGGTGGCGATACTGGAGCCAGTCTTGCGCAGACTGGACTTGAGCTTGGTGAGCCAGGAGCCGCGTTGGCCCGACACCGCATCGCAGGCGTCTGCAGGCGCGGCAGAGGTTGCACGCGCTGCCTCTGCGCTTGGCGCGCTCGCGGGTGCTGCTATCCCTGCCTCTGGGTCGTCCGCAGTTCCCGGCAAGACTGCTACATTGGGTGCCCCCACCAAGTCGATCTCGGGCTTGGATTCGGGGCGGATGATTTTCTTGAAAAAACTGAACATAAGGTGTGTCGTGCTACTGCCGCATTCTATGAAACCATTGGCGATCTGCTTTTTGCTCCTGCGGCCCGAGTCGTTCGCCGCGATGTCCTGCGTTGGACTCGGGTCATGAAACCACCCCCAGGCAAGCTCAGCGCGGCCACGCATGGTGCTGCGAGCCATCAATTGCGCATCATCGGTGGCAGCTACAAGCGCACCAAGCTGTCCGTGGCCAATGTGCCAGGTTTGCGCCCCACGCCAGATCGGGTGCGTGAGACCTTGTTCAACTGGCTCGGTCAGGATCTGTCTGGTTGGCGCTGTGTGGATGCCTTTGCCGGCTCGGGGGCGCTGGGGTTTGAGGCTGCGTCGCGTGGTGCCCGCTCGGTCTTGCTGGTCGAAATCCATGCGGCCCTGGTGGCGCAGTTACGCCTGACACAGGCGCGCTTGCAGGCCTGCGCCGTGCAAGTGCAGCGCGGCAACGGTGTGGTTGCATTGCGTCAGCAGGCGCCAGGCAGCCTGGAGTTGGTCATGCTCGACCCGCCGTTTGATGCCGACCTGTTTGTACCGGCTTTGCAGGCGGCGCTGCCAGCATTGGTTTGTGGTGGCTTTGTTTACCTGGAAGCGCCTGTGCGCTGGAGCGACGCAGATTTGGCCGCGTTGGGTTTGAGGGCGCAGCGTTACCTCAAGGCCGGTGCGGTGCATGCCCACCTGCTGCAGGCACTGCCATGAAACCGCGTGGTAACCGCCGTTCGCAGGCGGGCTTAGCATGCGCCCATTGACAGGAGCAATATGAAATGACAAACGCCTATGAGCACAGTGGGGAGCGAACCGAGCGCCCCTGGGGTTGGTTTGAGACGGTGTGTGAGCTCGATGGGAGCAAGATCAAACGCATCGGCGTGCTGCCGGGGCAGCAGATCAGTCTGCAAAAGCACCGTCATCGCCGTGAGCATTGGGTGGTCACCGCCGGGGTGGCACGGGTCACTTTGGACGATCAGGAGTTTGACTTGGGTCTTGGCCAGTCGTGCGACATCCGGTTGGGGCAAGTGCATCGGTTGGCCAACCGCAGTGCTGAGCCCTGCGAAATCGTCGAACTGCAGTTTGGCGACATTCTCAGCGAGGACGACATCATCCGCTTGAGCGATGATTACGGCCGTACCTGATACCACCACCCCATTGCGAGGACGCCATGACATCCGATTCGATCACCCAACTGTTCAAGCTGGCCCCCGCAAGCGCGCCGCGTGCTTGCGTTGACATCGGTGGAACCAAAGTCGCCGTCAGTTTGATCGACGAGCAGGGCCTGCGCCATAAGGTGGCAGAGCCGACCGCTGTCGCCGGACCTTCCGATGCTTTGGCACAGCAGATCATCCGATTGATTCGCCAGAGCTGCGCCGCCTGCGGGCTGGATGCCGGCGCCGTTGAGCGGGTGGGTGTGTCATCTTGCGGACCCTTTGTGTTGAATCAGGGCCTGGTCGAATTGGCGGCACCAAACATCTGTGGTGGCCAGGCGGGGCCGGCGCGTGGCCTACCCAACGACTGGAAGACCGCTCTGCTCGAAGCGCCGCTGCGGCAACAGTTTGCCTGGGTTCGGGTGGAGAACGATGGCATTGGCGCATTGGAGGCGGAGCGGCGCTGGGGTGCTTTGCAGACGCAGGGCATCCCCTTGTCGAACTGCGCCTATGTCACATGGAGCACCGGCATCGGCACTGGCTTGTGTGTTGATGGCCATGTGCTGCGTGGCAAGAACGGCAATGCCGGTCACGCCGGGCATATCTTTGTCAGTGACAACAACGATGCCTTGTGCGGGTGTGGCAACGTGGGTGATGTCGAGAGTTTGATTGCGGGCAACGCGTTGGCCAGGCGTTTTGCGCCCCTGGGTTACCCTGACCCTGCTTCACTATTCGGAGCAGCTTACGCAGGTGATAAAAGGGCCGAAGGCCTCATTGATCAAGTATGCCAGGTGATGGGGCGGATGCTGTACAGCCTGATTGCCACACTTGACTTGCAGCGCATCAGCATCGGTGGCAGCGTCTATTGGCATCACCGCGACTACCTGTTGCCCCGACTCAGACAAGCCGTGCAAGGCAAACTGCCGCCGTTGACGCAGGGCTGTGAACTGGTCAGCGCGGGTCTTGGGCTGCAGGTAGGTGACCTTGGCGCGCTGGCACTCGTGGTTTGAGTGGGTGTAGGGGCGCCAGCCAGCGACACATTTTCACCAAGCGAGGGTTAATCCCTGTTGCAATTAATTAAAAATTAATTAAAAATCGGGTGACTCGCGCAACGAGGTGTCTGCGTGAAACAACCCGTGCTCCCGGCGTCATTTCGCTCGGGGCTGCAACATTCAGGAGATGACATGATCAAATTATCCCAACTCACCATGGCAGTGGCATGTGTGGTGGCAGGCAATGCGCTGGCCGGTGAGGTCGAGGTCCTGCACTGGTGGACATCGGGCGGTGAAGCCAAATCGGTGGGAGAGTTGAAGAAGATCATGCAGGCCAAGGGCAATAGCTGGAAAGACTTTGCCGTTGCTGGTGGCGGCGGCGACAACGCGATGACGGTGCTCAAGAGCCGGGTGGTGGCGGGCAACCCACCGGCAGCCGCGCAAATCAAGGGCCCAGCCATTCAGGAATGGGCCAGCGAAGGCGTTCTGGCTGACCTGACTGCGGTGGCGACCGCCGAGAAGTGGGATTCCCTGCTGCCAGGTGTGGTGGCCGATGTGATGAAGTACAAGGGCAAGTATGTGGCAGCGCCGGTGAATGTGCACCGCGTCAACTGGATGTGGGCCAACAGTGCCGTGCTGAAGAAGGCCGGTGTGGCTGCTGCCCCCAAGACTTGGGACGAGTTTTTCGCAGCGGCTGACAAGGTCAAGAAGGCCGGTTTGATCCCGGTGGCGCACGGTGGCCAGAATTGGCAGGATTTCACCACGTTCGAGTCGGTGGTGTTGGGGGTGGGTGGTGCCAAGTTCTTTCAGGACGCGCTGATCAAGCTCGACCAAAAGGCCTTGACCAGCCCGACCATGACCAAGTCGCTGGAGACTTTCCGCAAGGTCAAGAGCTACACCGACCCGGCGTCCCCAGGTCGCGACTGGAATCTGGCCACGGCCATGGTGATTCAGGAGAAAGCCGCGTTCCAGTTCATGGGTGACTGGGCCAAGGGCGAGTTCACGGCCGCTGGCAAGGTGCCCGGCAAGGACTACATCTGTGCCGCTGCCCCGGGCACCAGCAACGCTTATACCTTCAACGTGGACTCTTTTGCCATGTTCAAGCTGAAAGACGCCGCTGCGCAAAAGGCGCAGGCCGATCTGGCGGCGGCCATCATGGGGACAGAGTTTCAGGAGGTTTTCAACCTGAACAAGGGCTCCATCCCGGTGCGTCTGAACATGGACATGGCCAAATTTGATGATTGCGCCAAGTTGTCAACCAAGGACTTTGTGGCGACCAGCAAGAGTGGCAGCCTGTTGCCGTCGATTGCCCATGGCATGGCAGTCCAACCCGCCGCTGAAGGTGCGATCAAGGACGCGGTCAGCCAGTTCTGGAACGACGACAAAATCTCGGTGGCTGATGGTGTGAAGAACATCGCCAAGGCTGCGGCAACCAAGTAAGCCGGTTGGCCGCAGCCGCCTGTGATCTGGATTTGATCTGAAGTCC
>JFJP01022158.1_pt1 | contig 10520 bp, 7 predicted proteins | sample 431651 | NCBI WGS metagenome assembly JFJP01 (sample SAMN02602958, study PRJNA72255) | Microbial mat metagenome, whole genome shotgun sequencing project. | biome: fresh water; feature: sink hole; material: water; isolation source: purple microbial (photo- and chemosynthetic) mats found in... | reverse complement strand
ACATTTTCAAGCACTGTCATATTCGGAAACAGACGTATATTCTGAAAGGTCCGCGCCAGTCCTATTTCTGTGACAAGATTCGGTTTCAAGCCGTTGATGCGCTTCTGTTTCTTTCCGGGAGGCGAGACAAAAACATCGCCGCCGCTCGGATCATAAATACCTGTGATACAATTGAAAAATGTCGTTTTTCCCGCGCCGTTGGGACCGATAAGGGCGACAATCTCTTTTTCCCGAATGGCGATTTCCACCTGATCCAAAGCCCGCAATCCGCCGAAATTCATAGATAAATTTTTAACTTCGAGTATGTTTTCCATATTGCTTTAGCTTTCAAAATCCTGATTCGTCCAATGTCTGAACCTTGATTAAAGGATTAAAAGATTAAAGGATTTCTGTTAAATTCCGAAAGATATCTCCGGAATGCGCTGTCTGTTTAAGCCCGGACGGACGCGGAGCGTCCGCTCTGCATTCCCACGCAGAGCGTGGGAACGAGAAATCCTGAAAATCCTGTTTAATCCTGAAAATCCTGTTTAAATTGGTAGGTTCGGCGCACATTGCTGACCAAGCCCTGAGGGCGGAACACCATCATAACGACCATAATCGCGCCGAAAAGCAGCATTCTGTAATCGGAAAAAGCCCGCAGATATTCGGGCAGAAGAATCAGCAGCATCGCGCCGAGAATAACGCCGAGAATCGAACCCATGCCGCCCAGCACCACAATGGACAGAATCATTGCCGATTCGAGAAAAGTAAAACTTGCAGGATTCACAAAGGTCGTTTTTGCCGCAAAAATAGCGCCTGCCATTCCCGCCCATGTCGCGCCCAGTGCAAACGCGGTCAGTTTAGTCTTTGTCTTGTCAATGCCCATTGCCTGACACGCGATTTCATCTTCCCGCAGCGCAATCCACGCCCTGCCGATTCTGGAATTTTGCAGGCGGTTGACTACAAAAATCGTAAACAGCGTCATGCCGATCATGAGAAAATAGACATAAGTAATTGCCCCTTCGAGAGAAAATTTAATGCCGAAAAAACCCGGTCTCGGAATATTTGCAATGCCGCTGGGACCGAAAGAAAATTCATTGTAATTCTCCAGAATCAGGCGGATAATTTCGCCGAATCCGAGCGTGACGATGGCGAGATAATCGCCTCGCAGCCGCAACACCGGAAAACCGAGAAGTACGCCGAAAGTGGCGGCAAGCATCGCACTGACAGGAAGCAGGGTCCAGAAACCCAGATGGAAGTGATAATTCAGCAAAGCATAACTGTACGCGCCGACAGCGTAAAACGCCACATATCCGAGATCAAGCAGACCCGCAAGCCCCACCACGATGTTGAGTCCGAGTCCGAGCATTACATACATGAGCGCTGTGGTCATGATATTGACCTGATAGGAGGAAAAAATAAAGGGAAAGACAAGAGCAAAAACAGCAATCGCTGTCAGCATGGGTCTGTAAATCTTCGGCTCTTCCATGATTCTGCCGGCAAGGGAGGGCTTTTCAGCTTCACCGGATTCGTCCGTTTTTCTGCCGGCATCTTTGCGTTTCAGAAAATATCGCCAGACAAAAGAGAGAAAAAAGCTTCCGATTCCGATGAAAGCCATATTTTTCCATCGCCAGACAATCAGGTTTTCAATGGTGTTGACGCGGATCACCATGATGGGAAATGTCAGAAACACGAACCATAAGGAAACCGCCAGTGATTTTTTAATTTCGGAAAATGTGATCATCTTGTTTTATTTCTCCTGAAAATAAGACCTTATTGAAAAAAAAGATTTCTCGCAAAGCACGCAAAGGACGCAAAGAAACAAAGATTTTTTTATAAAGATTTTCTTTGCGCCCTTTGCGCCCTTTGCGAGAAATAAAAGGTTTCTCGCAAAGGACGCAAAGTTTTTTTATAAAAAAAGTTTTTCTTTGCGTCCTTTGCGTGCTTTGCGAGAAACTTTTTATTTGCACCAATGTTTACCCTCTAAACAGCATCGTCAAATCCCACCACCTGATCGCTGAGAATATTGACGATATTTTCCAAATCTTCCCAGCTTTTCATAATGTTTTCAGACAGATAATCCAAAGACTTCAGTTCGTCAATGGTTCGGTAAGCGTTGCTGATGTCTTTTTGCAGCTTTAATGTGCGGTAAGCGTCATTATAAACCCCCGCGCTTTCCTCAATAATAAAAATAAATTTGTCAATGGATTTTCGGGCGTCTTCCAGTATGGGAGAAAGCTTGTAGTAATTTTTTGTAAAATCCTGAAGAATTTTGACTCTCCGTTCACAGAAAGTAATTCTTTTCCGCAAACCGTTTCGTTTAATTTCCTTTTCCTCTGCGGAATATTTCGGATCAATGTTGTTATACTCTCTTTCCAACCGCTCTTTTTCGCGCTTTTCCTCCGGTATTTTTCGGTCTAATTCTTTTGAGAAAGATTTTACGCTCTCGATGTAAGAAAACATTTCCTTTCTGACATCCTGTTTTTCTTTGTTCAGCCTGTTGTAGAAATCTTTCATTTCTTCTATGCCGTCCAAAATAACCTGAAATTTTTCCGCATCGGTTTTTTCATAAATAAACCATGACTTGGAATTGACTTCCGTGCGGATATCAGCGATCATCTTGTTATATTTCTTGATGCTTTCAATGACATAATTCTGGGACAGGTCTTTTACTTCATCTTTGATTTCCTTGGTTTCCTGAATAATTTCTTCAACAGACGGCGGTTTTTCATTACCGGCAAGCTTGTTTTTCAGCACATCAAAAATTGTCTCGCTTTGTGCTGAGGCATTCAGGGTTGTCCCCCAAACAGCCGCCGAACATAAAATAATAGCTAAGAATCTTATTTTTTTCATTTTTTTTATCTCCGGATTGTATAGACAGCAGATATTTCACTCCTACGGAGTTCAAGGAAATTACCCGCCGTTTTTTTTTGCTACAAATATGACGCTCCTACGGAGCTATTTGAACAGCATCTCATATATTTCTGTGCAATTCGTGTTCATTTGCGCTTTTAATTCGCGTTCATTCGTGGCAAAAATTTTGCTGTAAGCTACAAATATGACGCTCCTACTGAGCTGTTCTCAAACAACCATCATATATTGCTGTCCTTATTCGTGTTCATTTGCGCTTTTATTCGCATCCATTCGTGGCAAAAATTTTGCTACACTTTCTGCGTTGTAGAACGCCCCAGAATGCCCGCCGGTCTGAATATCAGAATAAAAACAAGGAGCGTAAAGGCAAACACATCTTCGTAATCGCTGGAAACATAGCCGGTTGCAAAGCTTTCGGTCCAGCCCAGCACAAACGCACCCAGCACCGCGCCGGGAATACTGCCGATACCGCCCAGAACCGCAGCCGTAAAGGCTTTGATGCCCGCGATGAAGCCGATATAGAAATTAATCATTCCGATGTGGGAGGCAATCAGCACGCCCCCGATGGCTGCCAAAGAAGAGCCGATTATAAATGTGACAGAAATCACACGATTCACGTTCACCCCGACCAGCATCGCCATATCTCTGTCCTGAGCCGTTGCCCGCATTGCTTTGCCGATTTTCGTGAACTTGATGAGCAGCGTCAGCAGCACCATCACAAAGGCTGTGGTCATAAGAATTACGACCTCAGCAGAACTGATGATATGCGAATACGGCTCCATAAATGCAAATTCGGGAATCAGCGCAGGAAAAGGCAGAAAATCAGAGGTTTGGGCAAGCAGCACATAATTCTGAAGGAAAATGGACATGCCGATGGCGCTGATAAGCGGAGAAAGGCGCGGGGCATGACGCAGCGGTTTATACGCAATCTTTTCAACGGTAAAGCCGTAAGCCGACGAGTAAATCACCGCCACGACTGAGGCGATGACAAGAATAGCGATCTGGTTCAGCCCCAGCATGGTGAGAACGCTTGCCGCAATCAGCGCGCTGAATGCGCCGATCATGTAAATTTCGCCGTGAGCAAAATTGATCAGTTCGATGATGCCGTAAACCATCGTATAACCCAGCGCGATCAGCGCGTAAATGCTTCCCCGGGTCAGTCCTCCGAAAAAAAGTTCGAGAAAATAGTCCATAAGTTTTTTCTCAATAAAAAGGTGAAGGTTTGAATGTAGGGTGGGCATGAAATGCCCACCCTACTACTCCCTCTCCCCGGAGGGGAGAGGGAATAAAAATGCCCGTAATAGTTATATGTTACTTCAATTCAACATAAACCCCTTTTTGCACCTGATATACCGAAAAACCCACGCCGATAGCGTCTCCCCGTTCATCAAAGCTGATTTTGCCGATGGGCGTTTCCACAAATTCGGCTCTCAGCGTTTTGGTAAGCGCGTCATACTCCGTTGAACCGGCTTTGTTAATGGCATTTGCCAACGCGAGGGTTGCCGCGTAAGCATTCAGATAAAAAGCCCCCGGGTCTGATTTGTATTCTGCTTTGTGGGCTTCAACTGCCGCAACGGTCATGGGATTTTGCGATGTGTCTTTGGGACCGGTGGCATAAACGCCTTCGGCATATTCTTTCGCCACTTTAATAAAGGTATCATCTTTTACGCCGTCATCGGAAATAAAGACCGTTTCCATTTTCTTTTTCCGCATTCCCATGACAAGCTTGGCCGCTTCGGGATGATAACCGCCGTATATCACGGCTTCCGCGTCTGATTTCTTGATTTTCTGAATCACTGCGGAATAATCCACCGCGCCCGGCGTAATCCCTTCATAAAGCACCACTTTTGCCTTGCCCGATGCTTCTGTGAATTTTTTTGCAAATTCAGCCAGCCCTTTGCCGTAATCGCCTTTGTCATGCAGCACGGCGATTTTTGTGAATTTCATGGTGTTCAGGGCAAAATCCACTTCCATTTTTGCCTGTGCGTCGTCTGATGCGATGGTTCTGAAAAAATTGGGATAATCCCCGCTCTGCGTCAGGTCCGGGTTGGTTGCCGAAGGCGACATGGCAAGAATCTTCGCTTCTTTATAAATGCCCATGGCGGATTTTGTCGCGCCGCTGCAAATATGTCCGATCACCAGCGGCACTTTTTCAGATACCAGCTTGCTTGCCGCGTTGGTGGCTTTTTCGGGTTTGCATTCATCATCTTCGGGAACAATCTGAATCTGTTTTCCCAGAACGCCGCCCTTTGCGTTAATCTCCTTAACTGCCTGTTCAACCCCTCTAAGACCGGAAATCCCGTAAGACGCAAGATCGCCGCTGTGTGCGCCTGCCACACCGAACTTGACGGTTTCCTGAGCCGCTGCCGGTCCCGCTGCCGCAAACAGCGCAAACATTCCCAAGACTGCCGCAACGAGCAATCTTCCTGCCAAAAGCTTTTTCATAACCTGTTCCTTTCTTGAAAAAATTGTCAAAATAAACTCCAGCCTATTTATTAATCTTTATAATAAGATAGATAAAGAGTCAAGAAAGAACTTCCTTCAGTTTCTCTGTTGTTCTTTTTTATAAAAAAAATCAGGATATTCAGAGCAAAAGTTTTTCAGATGCCGCCCGCTGTCTGAATCAGGATTTTCAGGATTAAAGGATTGACAGGATTGACCGTGCAAACTTCGGACCTAAGAACAGGCTGAAAATAAATCCTGAAAATCCTGTCAATCCTGTCAATCCTGATCCGATATTTATTTCAAAGAAAATTCTTGTATCTGCACACGGTTTCTATGTATAAAATAGAATTTTAAAATTATTAGGAGTTGCACAGTTCAAACCTAACCCCCCTCTCCTTCGGAGAGGGGGCAGGGGGTGAGGTTTATCGGAGAGGGGGCCAGAGGTCTGAACTGCGTAACTCCTAATCTGAAAAGGAGTCAGGTTTGTTTTGAAAAAAATAGGCTTGGTTGTAAAAACAGATGCAAAGGCAATCCGAAAAGCAGATGAATTTGAAAGCTGGCTGCATGTCAGAAATGTGAGCGTTGTGCGAAGGGAAAATCTGCTGTCCGGCTCCGGACGTCCGAATAAACAGCATACAACAGTATCTTCTGCGCCTGAAGACCTGTTCTGTGTTTTTGTGCTGGGAGGAGACGGCACTTTTCTGAGCGCGGTTCGGTGGATAGGAAATCAGAATATCCCGATTCTGGGAATCAAGTTCGGCGAAGTCGGTTTTCTGGCAGAAATCACAGAAGACCGGCTCTTTTCTGTGGCTGAAAACATTTTGAACAATGATTTTACTACAAATCTCAGAATGCGCCTTTCGGTAAAACTTATCCGGGAGGGAGCGGAATTTGTCCGGGAAACCGTATTGAACGATGTTGTTATCAACAAAGGCGCACTTGCCCGGCTTGCACATATCAGAACTTACATCAACGATCATTATCTGACCACATACAGGGCTGACGGACTTATTCTTTCAACGCCCACCGGTTCCACAGCCTATTCGCTTGCTGCGGGGGGACCGATCATTCATCCGGAAGTTCCCGGCATTATTATGACGCCGATCTGTCCTTTCACGCTGACCAACCGCCCGCTGATTGTGCCGGATTCTGTCCGCATAAAAATTCAGCTTAATGAAAAATCTTCAAATATTATGCTGACGTTTGACGGACAGTCAGGGCTTGAAATAGATGAAAAAGACATCATACTGGTCGAAAAGGGACCCCAGCCTGTCCGAATGATTACCATGCCGGATCAGCATTATTTTGATGTGCTGAAAGCAAAGCTGCGATGGAGCGGCGGACGCGTGTAAGGATTTGATATGCAATCAGTTTATACTGAATAATAAAACGTAGGGGCTGAATAATAAAACGTAGGGGCAACCCCCTGTGGTTGCCCCGTGCGGAAGGGTAAGCACGGGGGCTTACCCCTACATTGCATTCTTGGGAAATTTCTGTTTCTTTCGCATCTTCCTAAGTTTCATGTTTCCATGATACTGTTTTTATCCTTGAATTTATTTTTTTTTAAAGTTATATTCCGCTTTTAAAAAAATTACGTTCAGAATGAAGCGTCTGTCCGGTAACGGGAGGTTTCGGATATTCGGATATATAAAAATATGGATAAAAAGAAAACAGATTCGCAAAATTTTTTCCGAGAAGTTCAGATTGAATTTCTGATTCATGAGTTAAAGGACCCGCTTTCAATTATTGAAACAGGAACGCGGATGCTGCTTGAAAAAAAAGAAAAATACGGTGAATTATCCGAGCGGCAGGAAAAAACGCTGAGACGAACCTTACGCGGTACCCGGAAAGTCCGGCAGATGTTGTATGATCTGCTGGAAATCGGACGCTCGGAAGCCGGATGTTTTCAGTGCGCGTATTTTCAGCCTGTAAAAACTGTTTATGAAGTTCTTCTCGATGCTTTGGAAACCGTTTCAGAATCCGCTTTCGAGGAATACGGGAACTGTGAAGATAAAAATGAAGCTGTTGGGTTTCTTTCGGGCTACGGTATTGTTTGGGACATCGCGCCCCAACTGATGGATACAATGATGCTTCAGGATGAGATCAAATTCCGTCAGATTGTCGGAAATCTGATCAAAAACGCGCTGTATTACCGGAAAGAACGCCTTGAAATCAGGATGAAACAGGAAAACAAGTCTCTTTTTGTTGAAGTCGGAGACGACGGACCCGGCATTGCAGCGGAGCATCATGAGATTATCTTTAAACGATATGCACAGGTAAAGGAAGCAAACGCAGATTCGGCATTGCAGCGCAAAGGTCACGGTCTGGGCTTGGCGGGCGCGCTGATTGTTGCCAGATATATGGGCGGAGACATCCAAGTGAAAAGCCAAAAAGGAAAGGGAGCGATATTTCAGCTCATACTCCCGCTCAACCGGGAAGAATAAATTCGTCATCGGTTATTTTGTCAAACTTTCAGCGCAGGGGCAAACTGTCTGTCACACTGAGCGCAGCGAAGGGTCTCAGCAGAACGGCCCGGGCTAAAAATAGATAAACCCGTTTTACAGGGATTCTTCGCTTCGCTCAGAATGACAGTTTCGGAGAAAACTCCCCGATGACTCAAATAATTTAAGGAGGAAAAAACATGGCAGAAGAAAAATCTTATCTCAGAGGGAAGCGGATTCTGGCTGTGGATGATGAAGACGATGTTCTGGAAACCATAGAAGATATTTTGGATGAAGCGGAGATTGACACGGCCCGGGATTACGAAAGCGCTTCCCGGAAAATCAAAAAGAACCGATATGATCTGGCGATTCTGGATATTATGGGCGTCAACGGGCTTGCGCTGTTAGAAGAAGCCACCAAGCAGAATATCCCGGCAGTGATGCTTACGGCTCACGCGATCAATCCCGAAACGCTGATGGAATCCATTCGCAAAGGCGCAATTTCCTATCTCCCGAAAGAAGCGCTGGCAGACTTGGAAGGACTGCTGGAATCACTTCTCGGCGCGCAGGAACGGGGAGAACCGCCGTGGAAATTTCTTTTTGAAAAATTAGGAAGTTATTTTGATGAACGCTTCGGGGCAGACTGGAAGGAAAAGGATAAAGAGTTCTGGTCCGAATTCAGCCGCACCTATCAGATCGGCAAGGGCATCCAGCAGCGGCTTATGAATGATAAGCGTATTCGCGGCATGGGTGTGTAATACCAATTCGCTTTCAAAGATCGGTCTTTTCAGATCGTAAAACGCCCCCGGCTGAAAACAGATTCAAATCGCTGTACGGTCTGAAAATGCCAATATTTGAAAGCGAATCCGTATTAATACTTTATAAATTCCTCATCATAAAATTGCTCACTTTTATCTTTGTTCACATCCGTCATCTCAACCGAAGGCTTTTCTTCGGATTTCTTGTTGCCGGTTTCAGCTTTCAGGATTTTTTTAAAAAGGTTTCTTTTTATCTCCTTTTCCTTCATTTTTTCCGGGAATTTTTTTTGTTCCGAGTCATCGCTTTTTTCCTCAGTATTATTTTTTCCGCCGGTATCTTTTACTTTAAAAAAAGCGATGATATTTCTGAGCTGTTCCGCCTGCGCCGTGAGTTCCTCAGAAGTGGAAGCCACTTCACCCGCAATGGAAGCCAATTCGTCAGACACGGTAGAGTTTTGCTCAATCACCTGATTCAACTGCTGAACCGCCTTGTTGATCTGCTCTGCGCCGGTATTCTGCTCATTGGCAGACGCGCTGATTTCCTGCACCAATTCGGCTGTTTTCTGAATATCCGGTACAAGCAGTTCCAGCATATTCCCGGCGTTTTCCGCAATCGTCACGCTGGTACCTGACAGTTTATTGATCTCGTTAGCTGCTATCCGGCTGCGCTCCGAAAGCTTGCGGACCTCGGACGCGACTACCGCAAAGCCTTTGCCGTGGGCCCCGGCTCTTGCCGCTTCAATAGCGGCATTCAGTGCCAGCAGGTCTGTCTGGCGGGCAATTTCTTCAATCACGCCGATTTTCTGCACAATCGTCTTCATCGCGCTGACTGTTTCAGCAACCGATTTGCCGGCATTGCGCGCATCCTGAGCGGACTTCAGCGCGATTCTCTCTGTCTGTGCGGCATTGTCCGCGCTCTGCCGGACATTGGCGGTCATTTCTTCCATAGACGCGGAAACCTGCTCCGCAGAAGCGCCCTGCTCCGATGCGCCCTGAGACATTTCTTCGGAACTGGAACCCATTTCCTCCGCGCTCACGCTCATCTGCCTGCTGCCCAGCGCCACGTTGTCTGCCGCTGATTTCACATCTGCCACTACTCTGTTAAGCCTTGACACCATTTCCCGCAACGCGCTTATCAGAATGCCGACTTCATCTTTCTGATCCGCGTCTATCTCTGCTGTAAGATCACCTTCTGAAACAGAGCGGGCAAAAGCAACGCTTTTTTCCAAGGGGCCGGCAATTCCTTTTGAAATAAACAGTGCAAACACAGAGACAATAACTGAGATGATCAGACCTGCTGTCAGTATATAAATGAGCAGGTCCGCCATCGGCTGTTTGACCTCAGATTCGTTGATTTCGGCAATCAGCACCCATGTCGTATCTTCCACTTTTAAAGGCGTGTACGCGGAAAGAACCCGTTCTCCGTTATAATCCCGGATGATTTTTCTGTCTGCTTTTCCGGTAAGGGCTTCTGCAACTGCGTCCGTATTCACGCTGCCCCGTGAGGGATTTGCAAAAGAAGCCTTTACCGAGTGTCCCAGAGCATCGAGAAAAGAATCGGACCGCATCAGTTTGTCAGGTCCCACAAGATAGGTTTCGCCGCTGTGTCCCATGCCTTCACGCTCCTGCATGATGGTGTTGATTTTATCCAAAGACAACTGAAGCGACACGATCAGTTCTATATTGTTATGATAAATCAGAGGTTGGGCAATAAAAGCGGCAGGTTCGTTATTGCTCGGCGCGTAGGGTTCAAAATCGGCAAATCCGAACTGTCCGCTTTTGGATACCTGTTGGATCAGTTTTCCCAAACCCGAATCCGCATAGTTGCCGTTTATCATGTTGGAGCCGTAATCTTCCTCATGTCTGACCGTGTAGAAAACCGTTCCGTCAGGATGAATCAGAAACAGATCGTAATAACCGTATTTTTTTATATAACGGGCAAAATAGTCATCCTTTTCTCCTTCCTGTTTCAGTGTAACCGCCTCTTCATAACTCATGGTGAGGAAAATCGCCCAATCCAATCCCG
>JFJP01019281.1_pt1 | contig 10521 bp, 8 predicted proteins | sample 431651 | NCBI WGS metagenome assembly JFJP01 (sample SAMN02602958, study PRJNA72255) | Microbial mat metagenome, whole genome shotgun sequencing project. | biome: fresh water; feature: sink hole; material: water; isolation source: purple microbial (photo- and chemosynthetic) mats found in... | reverse complement strand
GACTTACAAGTCCATATTCAACGCCACAACCGATGCATTGTTCGTCCACCATGCAGGAACCGGCAAGATCCTGGACGCCAATGACAGCGCCAAGAAGCTTTTCGGCTACAGGGACTCCGATATCGCGACGCTCTCGCCCGGCGGCGAATACCCCTACCCGCCGGACGCCGCCGGACCGGCCCTGAAGGCGGCCATGGAGAACCGCAAGCAGATCATCACCTTCCATACCAGCGGCAGGAACCGGAAGAACTTCTGGGCCGAGACCTCGTTCAGTGCCTACAACATCCACGGTTCTGTCCATATGTCCATATCCTCGCCTGTGTCCATGACATCACCGAACAGCGCGCCACCCATGCCGCGCTGACCGCCACGAAGGAAATGCTGGAGCAGGAGGTCCAGACGCGCACCGTGCAACTCCTGCAGGCGCAGAAAATGGCGGCGATCGGGAAATTCGCGGGACGCGTCACGCATGACGTCACCAACGCCATGACCCGCATCATCGGATATGCCGACATGATCCGCCACCGGCCGGGGGACAAGGATGTGCTCGATAACGCGCTCGCGGAGATCGAGGTTGCCGCGCGCGAGATGTGCGCCTTCTCGACCGACCTGCTGGCCTTCTCGCATCCCGCCCCGCTCAAGCTCGAGACCATGAACCTGGTGCGCACAGTGGATTCATTCCAGCATTTTATCCGCCACTCCGCCCCCCCCAATATCGAGATCCAGTTCATGCTGCCGCAGGACCGCCTGATGGCTTCGATTTCACCCAGTCATATCGAGCAGGCGCTCGCACAGCTTGCCATCAACAGTTTCGAATCCATGCCTGAGGGAGGCAAGCTGATCGTCTCGCTGCGCCGGGGCGAGCCTGACGACCGCCCGGTACCGAACACCCCTGTCGTGATTACCACGCCGGAACGACTGGCCCTGATCGAGGTGATCGATACCGGACATGGGATTGCCCCTGAAAACCTGCCGCATGTATTCGATCCGTTCTTCACAACCAAGCATGACGGCAGGCGCCGCGGAATGGGGCTGACCACCGTCTACCTGATCGCCAGCAGCCACAACGGCTGGGTGAATGTGATCCCGCACACCGGTAAACGCGGCAGCACCGTCCAGATCTGGCTCCCGCTACTCGATCCCCGATGATTAAGTACGATGTCATGATTATCGGGGGCGGTGCAGCCGGCATGTTCGCGGCGGCAGTGCTGGCGGAAAGCGCGCCTTCCCTGCGTGTGCTCGTCCTTGAAAAGGGGCCGAAGCCTCTGGTAAAGGTCCGCGTTTCCGGCGGGGGACGCTGCAACCTGACGCACCAGTGCACGGATATCCGCGCCTTCACGCAGAACTATCCGCGCGGGGGACGCGAACTGATCGGGGCGTTCCACCGTTTCGGACCGGCGGAAACGAGGGCCTGGTTCGAGACGCACGGCGTACCGATTGTGACGCTCGAGGATGGCTGCGTCTTTCCGCGTTCGGACACGTCGCTGGATGTCATCAGCGCCCTGATGAATACCGCCCGACGTGGCCAGACCGAAATCCGGACGTCGGCAGAGGTCTCGCGTATCCGGTTCTTCGACGGGGGCGTCGAGGTAACAATCGGGGAGCGCGGCAGCGAGACGGGCCGCTGCCTGCTTGTCGCCACCGGCGGCGGGGCGTTTCCCGAAGGGATTGACCACGCGATCGAACCCTGCGTGCCATCACTGTTCTCGTTCAACACACCCGATCGCGATTTCACGGCGCTGGCCGGGATTGTCGTCCAGGCGGTGCAGCTCGGCGGCCCCGGCGGCATCAAGGCGGAAGGGGAACTGCTGATCACACACACCGGAGTCAGCGGACCGGCCGTGCTGCGGCTCTCCTCCTTCGGGGCACGCGGACTGGCGGAAACCGGCTACCGCTTCGACATGCGGATCAACTGGCAGCCCGGACAGCGCGAGGAGCAGGTCTGCGAAAGCCTGACGGCGCACAAGCAAACCGCCCCGCGCCAGCAGACCGGTACCTGGTCGCCGCTGGGGCTTCCCGCCCGGCTCTGGAAGCTGCTGCTCGAGCGCGCCGGGGTGGATGAGACCTGCGAATGGGGAGCTTGTCCGTTGACGGCAATCCGGCGGATCGCCGCCCAGGCGACCGCCTTCACGCTGCCGATCTCGGGCAAGAACCGGCATCGTGAGGAATTCGTCACCTGCGGGGGCATCCGGCTGAAGGAAGTCGATTTCAGGACCATGCAAAGCCGTGTGCATCCGGGCTTGTACTTTGCCGGCGAAGTCCTGGATATCGACGCCCTGACCGGCGGCTACAATCTACAGGCAGCCTGGACCACAGCCCACCTCGCCGCCGAGGCGATACTGGCCCAATCAGACTGAAGACCGAAGACAAGGCCTTTTGCCAGCAATTCTCATTATGGCCTCAAACGGCGCGGAAGACAGGCTAAAGCCTGAACTACAAACACCGAAATACTCGGAATTATGGCGTTCGTAGTTCAGCCTTCAGGCTGCCTGAGGCCATAATGAGAATCGCTGGCCTTTTGCATTGAACCCTGGCCTGCTTTTCCATATTGTGCAGTCCTGTGTTCAAGTCGGAAAACCGTAAAGGTAACGGTCTCGGGGAGGATGCGGGAAATATCGAATCTACAGGGGATCAGTGAACGAGAACGGCGACGAGAACGAAAAACGAGTGGGCATTTGAATTTATAAGCAAGGGTAAATCATGCGAATCAAGGCAACGGTAATCGGGGATGGTGGCTGGGGTACGGCATTGGCGATGGTCCTCCAGCAGAACGGTCATCAGGTGACGGTGTGGGGACCGTTCGAGGAGAACATCCGCACGGTCCGAGAAACCGGCATGAACAGTACCTATCTCTCCGGCGTCACGCTGCCAGCCGGGATCCACTGGACCACGGACGCGGGCGAAGCCGCCCGCGAGGCGGATGTCGTCGTCATGGCGGTCCCCACGCAGTTCTACCGCGATGTGGCTTCCCGCTTCAAGGGCCTGATCGCCCCGACCGCCCAGGTGGTCAGCGTGACCAAGGGACTGGATCGCGAGACGCACCGGACCATGACCGAAATCGCGCGTGAATGCCTCGGGATTCCCAGTGTGGCCGCCCTTTCCGGTCCCAGTCACGCGGAGGAGGTCGCCCGGGGTATCCCGACCGCTGTCGTCGTGGCCTCGCCACGCGGGGAGGACAGCGCCGCCCTGCAGGCGGTTTTCAGCAATAGCCGTTTCCGGGTGTATACCGCCGATGACGTCACCGGTGTCCAGGTCGGGGGCGCGCTCAAGAACGTGATCGCGATTGCCGTCGGTATCAGCGACGGGCTCGGGTTCGGCGACAATACGCGCGCCGCTCTGATCACGCGCGGCTTGAGCGAGATCTCCCGCCTGGGAGCGGCGCTCGGCTGCAGGCCGGAGACATTCGCCGGCCTCAGCGGCATGGGCGACCTGATCGTCACCTGCACCAGCCGGCACAGCCGTAACCGCGGGGTCGGTGAACGGCTGGGCCGTGGCGAGAGCCTGTCGCAGATCACCGGCGGCATGAAGCAGGTGGCCGAGGGTGTCTGGAACGCCGCAAATGCCAAGGCGCTAGCGGCAAAACACGGCGTGGAGGTGCCGATCACCGAACAGGTCTGCCGCATCCTGCACGAGGGTGCCTCGCCGCTGCAGGCGGTCGAGGCCCTCATGTCGCGAGACGTCAAGCCGGAACAACAGCCGACGCCGTGAGGCGGTCCTTGCGCTGCTGCAGCACGAGCTGGAGGATGGAAAGCAACTGGCTGACCGTCCAGTAAAGCACCAGCGCCGACGGCATGCCGTAGAAGATGAAGAGCATCATCACCGGCATGAACGCCATGATCTTCTGCTGCTGCGGGTCGCCCACGGCCGGGGTCAGGCGCTGCTGCAGCACCATCGTAGCCGTCATCAGCAGCGGCAGGATGTTCAACCCGCCGAACGGCAGAAAGCCAGCCATCAGGCCTTCCGGCTCGCTCAGGTCGCGGATCCACAGGAAACGGGTGAAACGCAGTTCCACGGCACTACGCAACACGTTGAACAGGCCGATGAAAACCGGGATCTGGATCAGCATCGGCAGGCAGCCCGCCAGCGGATTGACCTTGTGCTCGCGATAAAGCAGCATCTGTTTTTCCTGCAGCTTCTTCGGATCGCTCTTGTAGCGATCGCGCAGCTTCTTGATCTCGGGCTGCAGCTTCTGCATCCGCTTCATGCTCTCGGTGCCCTTGTGGGTGACCGGCCAGAAGACCAGCTTGACGATGATCGTCAGCATGATAATGGCCATGCCATATCCGCCCGGCAGGACCGCCTCGATGCCGTTGAGCAGCGGCAGCAGCACTTTGCAGACCGGCTTGAAGAACCATCCGAAATCCATGATCTCCGTGAAGCGTTTGCCCTCCGACTTGAACTGCGCATATTTCTTCGGGCCGACATAATAGCGGGATTGCCGTTCCAGCGTCGCGCCCGGCTCGATGACCGCCGCCGGCAACGCCAGCGAGGCTGAAACCGTATCCAGCTTGAAGTCGGCAGGGGTGTCCGCGCGGATGACCCGCACGCGTGCTGAGGTGCCGCCCTCTTCAGGGGCCACAGGGGCCAGGACCTGCGTGAAGAACTTGTTCTTCACGGCTAACCACACCAGCGGAACCGGCACATCCATCGAGGCTGCCATCGGAGCCCCGATCACATTCGCCCGCGAGCAACCGCCACTGGCACCGAATAGCCCCGGCAGTTCCTTGCCGAAACGTTCGATTTTCCCGTCAGCGCGGAGAAGGGCATCGACACCCAGGTAATCCATCCCGCTCATGGCAGGCCCCGCTTCCATGATCCGCATGGAGCCCATCTGCAGGCTGGCCTCGCTGATGGAGATCGACGTCGTGCCGGTATTGACCAGTCGATCAGTAATCGTGAACGCATAGCCCTCTTCCAGCACGGCGGTCCGCTCCAGCACCAGCCCGTTGTCCGCCTGGCGCGAAATCCGTACCCCATTGCCGGCAACCGGTTCGACGCTGAAATCATCCGCTTCCGAGAGCCCCGGCAATCCGGTATAGCTCAAGGCGATGCGGTCGGCGAAATCAAAGACCACCGGATCGCTATCCATATCCACCGTGCTGCGGAAGTCGTTGAGCGACGCCGACGCCAGCCCACCGCCCCAGGACGTGAAACGCAGGCGCATGACCGCGTTGGTAACCTCAACCACGTTTTGTTCCGAGGACCGGACGATCGGCGTCATTTCCGCCGACTTCGGCACGGCGACCGGCACGGCATTCGTCCCCGGCACGGAAATGGCATCCCCGGCAGGAAGCCCGGTCGCGGCGGGAGCCGTCGAACCCTCAACAGTCGCATCACCCGCGACAGTCTCCGCCGGAACCGCTGGCGGCGGCGGCGGGGCTGGCATCAAGCGGGGCCCGAAATACGACCATGCAACCAGCAGTCCAATCAGCACCGCCACCGCAATTCGTTCTGTCTTATTCATGTTTCATTCTCCACAGGATTATCACCATGATCCGGAACCGGATCCAAACCGCCCGGATGAAACGGATGGCATTTGCATATCCGCTTTACACTTAACCAGCTACCCCTAATGCACCCGAACCGCTCGAGGGCCTCGATCGCATAGGACGAACAGCTCGGCACAAACCGGCAATTCGGCCCCAGATACGGCGACACAGGCAATTCGGCCCCAGATACGGCGACACACACATCTTATAGGCCTTGATGACCAGAACCGGAAGCCGATACAGTCCAAAGCCGCGCATACCCTACCTAGTCCTCGACTATAAACTTCATTTTTTCAACGCCCAACAACCAACATCCAACGCCCAACATCCAAGTAAATTCTCCCCAACTTGGGCGTTGGTTGTTGGGCGTTGGTTGTTGGATGTTCGATTCGATTCTTCTCCAGTTACCAATTCATATTTGCCCACCGCCGTAGGCGGCGGGCTTGTCGCCCGCCATTCCCAAGGCCCGCACCAGCTTCACGAACTCGGACTGCGTCGCCGCGCCACCCGCCTCCAGGATCCGACGCCGCGCCACGATCACCAGATCACCGTTGACGCTCAGGCGGTGCCGCTCCTTGCGGAACGCCTCGCGGATCAGCCGTTTGGCGCGGTTGCGATCCACCGCCCGGCGGAACGTCCGCTTGCTGGCCACCACCCCCATCCGGGAGCCATCACCGCCGGCAGTGGCCACCCAGATCACCATGTTCTTGCCCGCGATTGAGCGGCCGGCCTCGAAGACCCGCTGGAAGTCGCGGTTCAAAAGCAATCGGACCGTACGTCTGAACGACGCGGATTCTCGCGGCGCAGCAGAAGACGGTCCGATAACAGACATACCCGACAACGCGATCAAACGACGATTAGCTGTGCACGGCCCCTGCGCCGGCGACGCTGCAGCACCTTGCGACCGTTGGCCGTCGCCATGCGGGCACGGAAGCCGATTTTACGGGCACGTTTCTTGTTCGACGGCTGATACATCATTTTCATACGCGAGATCCTCTTTCAATCAACAGTAATTCATCAATAAAAGCGGCGAGAATACCACGCCACGCACAAAAGTCAAGCCGTCAAATCGTGTTCAAATCCCGTCACCGGTGTTGTTCCAGGGACCCTCGGAGGTCTTCCAGCTTCCGTCGACCTCGCGGATGAGCGGGCTGGGCTGCTGGTTGTACACTTTCGATCCGGGCGGGACGGTATGCGTCAACCACACGTTGCCGCCGATGACCGTTCCGGCGCCGATGGTCGTCTTGCCACCGAGGATAGTCGCTCCGGCATAGATGACCACACCGTCCTCGACGTTCGGATGACGCTTGATCCCCTTGACCAGATGCCCCTCATCGTCCTTGACAAAGCTCAGCGCGCCCAGCGTCACCCCCTGGTAGATCTTCACATTGCGGCCGATCTCGCAGGTCTCGCCGATCACGACCCCGGTGCCGTGGTCGATGAAGAAGCCCTCGCCGATAGTCGCGCCGGGATGGATGTCGATGCCGGTCCTGGAGTGCGCGTACTCGGCCATCATGCGCGGGATCAGCGGCACCTCCAGCTTGTAAAGGCAATGCGCGATCCGGTGGACCGTCACGGCAAACACCCCCGGGTAGCTCATGACCACTTCCATCGTCGAACGCGCGGCCGGGTCGCCCTCGTACGCGGCCTGCACATCCTTGTGCAGCACGCGCAGCAGTTCCGGCAATGCACGAATCAACTCCCCGACAGTCCGGATGGCCCGCTGGTCGCACTTGTGGCAATCCTCCTTGCACTGGTTGATCGCGCACTGGTACTCGAATGCCTGGCGCACCTGCTCGCGCAGGGTCATGGCCGTCTTCTCCAGCGAAGCCATAGCCTCGGCACCGTAAGCCCCGGCGGTGGCCCGGCGCAAATGGCAGCCGGGGAAAAAGGTGGCGATCAGGTCATCAAGAACCTCGATCACGGACTGCTGACCGGCAACCGTCAGCCCGCGGCGTCCGCCGCTGAAATGAATCGGGCAGCCCTCGCAGGCGGAAAGCCCTTTCATCACATCCGGCAGGATCATATCCAGCTCATTTTTCATTTCCATGATTTGCCCCCCGTGTCCAAATACACGTCGTCGAAAACACTTTTCAACGCCCAACAACCAACATCCAACGCCCAACAATTCAGTCTTCGGTCTACAGCCTGTAGTCTGCAGTCTGTTCCCCCTAGGGCCTCGTCACCCGCACCAGTACCCGGTCCGCCCCGAGATTGCGCAAGCCCAGCGAGAGCAGGCTTTTCCCGAGGCGGGCGTCGCTTAGGGCGACAGTCTCCAGTATCCGGATCGAATCCTCGCGGCACAGCAACTCGAAATCGCGCAGGGTGAACAAATGGATGTTCGGCGTGTTGTACCACTGGAACGGCAGCGCCTTGCCGACGGGCATGCGCCCGGAACGCAGCAACTGCCAGATCAGGCCGTAATTCCCGAAATTGGGGAAACTGACGATCCCCTCGCGCGCCACCCGCAGCATCTCGTTCAGCACCAGGCGCGGACGCTGGACCACCTGCAGGGTCTCGCTGAGGATCGCGCAGTCGTACGCCCCGTCGGGGATCATGGCCAGCCCCCCGTCGATGTCCTCCTGGAAGATGTCGTATCCCCGGTTGAGCACCTGCACGACCTGCCGCAGATCGATATCCACTCCGATCCCCGACGCCCCGCGGCGCGCATCCAGCAGCGCCAACAGCTCGCCATGCCCGCAGCCGATGTCCAGGACCCGCGCCCCCGGCGCGATCATGCGGGCGATCACCTCGCGCTCCGCCCCCGTCGCGAATTTGACATCGGCGTGCCGCAAGGAACCCTTTGCCGCGTCGGCTCGCGAGGACGCTCGCCCCCCAGTTGGCAATTCAGGCACCTCGTTCGCCAGGTCGGCAGCCGCCCTGCCCTCTCCCACCCACGGCAGGAAGGCATGCACGACCGAGACCAGGTTATCGATGTCGACGAGGAAGGCATCATGCCCGTAGGGGGCCTTGATCAGGCAGTACGAGACAGCCTTGCCCGCCCGCAGCAGCGCGTTGGCGATCTCCTTCGACTGTTCGGGCGGGAACAGCCAGTCGCTGCTGACCGCGACCACCAGCAGCTTGGCCGCCACCGGGGCGAATGCCTCCTCCAGGCCACCCGGATAGCGGGTTGCCAGGTCAAAATCATCCATGGCCCGCATGATACGCAGATAGGAGTTCGCATCGAAGCGGTTGACGAACTTCATGCCCTGGTACTCCAGGTAACTGGACACCTGGAACTCGGAAGGCGCACCCACGCCGCCCTCCTCGTCACCGGTATCGGCACGGCGTTCACGCCCGAAGCGGCTTTTCATGATATCCTGCGAGAGATAGGTGATGTGCCCGAGCTGCCGTGCCTGCGCCAGTCCCTTGGCCGGTCCCGCCCCTCTGCCGTAGTAATCGCCGTCGCACCAGTCCGGATCGGATGTGATCATGTTGCGCGCCACACTGTCGAAGGCCAGCGCCTGCGCCGATAGCGAGGCGGCCGTGGCGATGCACACACAGCGGTCCATCATCGCCGGACGCCGCACGGCCCATTCCAGCACCTGCATGCCCCCGAACGACCCGCCGACGACCGCCGCCAGATGTGTGATCCCGAGATGCCCGAGCAGCAGGCAATGGGTCTCGACGATATCCGCGACCGTCATTTCCGGGAAACGCGCACCGTAGGGACGCCCCGTCGCCGGATCAATCGAGCGGGGGCCCGTCGTGCCTTTGCAACCGCCGAGGATATTGGCGCAGACAACGTGGTAGTAGCGCGTATCGATCCCGCGCCCGGGACCGATCATCGCCTCCCACCAGCCGGGATCCTTTTCGGGGTCGGTATGATAGCCGGCGGCATGCGCATCCCCGGAGAGCGCCGTGCAGATGAAGATCACATTGCGCCGGTCCTCCGCCAGGTCGCCATAGGTCTCGTAGGCGATCTCAAGCTCGCGCAGCACGCCGCCGCGCTCCAGCGCAAACCCCTCCGGCGGCAACGCGATCCGCGCCACACGGGTCTCGACCTTGCCGACACCGTCGCTCATGAATGCCCCTCCTGCGGCCGTCCGGCGGCCGCATCCCAGTACGGCGACAGCCGCCGCAAACGCTGGACGATCCCTGGAAACACCTCGATCAACGTATCGACTTCGGCATCGGTCGTATACCGGCAGAGACTGAAACGCACCGAGCCATGCATCGCCGTGAAGGGGACCTTCATCGCCTTGAGCACATGCGACGGGTCCAGCGAGCCCGAGGTGCAGGCCGATCCGCTCGATGCGCAGATCCCGTGCTCGTCAAGCTGGTAGAGAATGGCCTCGCCCTCGATGCTGTGGCACGCCAGGTTCAGCGTGTTGGGCAACCGTGCCGCCCCCGCCCCGTTGACCTCCAGCCAGGGGATACGCTCGCACAATGCCGACTGTAGCCGGTCGCGCAGCGCCGCCACGCGGGTCTCGTCGGTCCGGGCGGCCATCGCCAGTTCGCAGGCCTTCGCCAAAGCGACGATGTGGCCGACGTTCTCCGTGCCGGCCCGCAACCCACGCTCCTGGTGCCCGCCACACAGGTACGGACGGCAGGCGGTACCGCGCCGCAGGTACAAGGCCCCCACCCCTTTCGGAGCGTGGAGCTTGTGCCCCGAGAACGAGAGCATGTCCACCTGCGCCAGGTCGCCCTTTAGATCGATATCCAGCTTGCCGACCGTCTGGGTGGCATCGGTATGGAAGAGAATCGCCGGATCGGTCTCCTTGGTCAGCCGCGCCAGCTCCGCCACCGGGAAGATCACGCCGGTCTCGTTGTTGGCATGCATCACCGAGACCAGCAGCGTGTCCGGACGCAACGCGCGGATGAATTCCGTGATATCGATCCCGCCCTGCCGGTTCACCCCGACAAAGGTCACCTCGCAGCCCTCGCGCGCCGCCTCCCGGCAGACCTCCAGCACCGAGGGATGCTCGACCGCCGTGGTGATGATATGGCGCCGGCGCCGGTTGGCCCGGATCGCCCCGAAGATCGCCATGTTATTGCTTTCCGTCGCGCAGCCGGTGAAGACGATCTCGTC
>JFJP01014127.1_pt1 | contig 10523 bp, 10 predicted proteins | sample 431651 | NCBI WGS metagenome assembly JFJP01 (sample SAMN02602958, study PRJNA72255) | Microbial mat metagenome, whole genome shotgun sequencing project. | biome: fresh water; feature: sink hole; material: water; isolation source: purple microbial (photo- and chemosynthetic) mats found in... | reverse complement strand
TTTAAATCACATAACACGGGAACCTTGGCGCGAATCACTTCAAAATCATCAATAGTTAGTTCAACTCCGATGGCATTGGCAATAGCTAATAGGTGTAAAACTGAATTAGTTGAACCGCCCACCGCCATAATCACAGCGATCGCATTTTCAAAGGCTTTTCGGGTTATAATTTGACGGGGAAGAATCTGATTTTTAATCGCTTCTCGTAACACATAAGCCGACTTTTCTGCACTTTCGGCTTTTTCCTCATCTTCTGCCGCCATTGTTGAGGAATACATTAAACTCATTCCCATGGCTTCAATCGCAGAAGACATGGTATTTGCTGTGTACATTCCCCCACAGGAACCCGCTCCCGGACAAGACCGACGTTCGACTTCAATTAATTCTGTATCGTCAATTTTTCCAGCGCTATATTGTCCGACGGCTTCAAAAGCGCTAACAATGGTTAAATCTTTCCCATTATAATGTCCGGGTTTAATCGTTCCACCATAAATAAAAATAGCCGGAATATTCATTCTTGAAATGGCAATCATCGCCCCCGGCATATTTTTATCACAACCCCCAATTGCTAAAACCGCATCCATACTTTGGGCATTACAAGCGGTTTCAATCGAGTCGGCAATTACCTCTCTTGAAACTAAGGAATATTTCATCCCTTCAGTCCCCATAGAAATGCCATCGCTGACGGTAATTGTTCCGAACATTTGCGGCATCGCTCCCGCTTGTTTAAGGGCGGTTTCTGCGCGCAATGCTAGGGCGTTAATGCCCATATTGCAGGGGGTGATGGTGCTGTAACCGTTGGCAATCCCGACAATGGGTTTGACAAAATCTTGATCCCCAAATCCCACAGCGCGCAACATGGCACGGTTTGGGGTGCGTTGGGTTCCTTGGGTAATGGCTTGACTTCTAAGGTTATCGGACATTAATGCTTCCTCATTGTGTGCGGGTTGTGTTCCAACGGTTTAACGACGTTTTTTGTGGTGTTGTTACTCGCTGATCTAACCCGTTTTTGATATCGTTATTATTATCTCATAAAATGTGATAAATTATCAAGGATTTGATTAATTGACGTGATTTGCTGAATAATACCTTGATTAATTTTAATTCTGAATCTGCAAAAATTTCCATGATTATTCCGGTTTTAAATGAAGCGGAAAATATTGGTTTGGTAATTTCTACGATTCAACGGGCAGAAAATATAGAGATTATTATTGTTGATGGGGGAAGTCAGGATAATACTGTTCAAATAGCTCAAGGTTTGGGGGTGAAAGTGATAGTGACAAATCGAGGACGGGCGCTACAAATGAATGCCGGGGCAAAAATAGCAACGGGGGAGATTTTATTATTCTTGCATGGAGATACTCAATTACCCCTAGGATTTGAAACAGAAGTCCGAGAAACCTTTGTTAATTCTAACATAATTGCGGGAGCTTTTCAATTAAAAATTAATGGTGATCAATTGAGTTTGAGGTTAATTGAAACCACCGTATTCTGGCGTTCAAAATATTTACAAATGCCCTATGGAGATCAGGCTATTTTTATTAAGGCTACCACTTTTGGGGAGATAGGTGGATTTCCCGAACAACCGATTATGGAGGATTTTGAGTTTATCCGTCGTTTAAATCATTTAGGGAAAATTGAGATTTTATCGAGTGCTGTAATCACATCAGGACGACGGTGGCAAAAAGTAGGAGTATTCAAAACCACATTAATTAATCAGTTAATTGTTATCGGATATTACTTAGGAATTTCACCAACAAAATTAGCTCAATGGTATCGGAAGAAGGGAATAGGGAATAGGTAATTACGAATTACGAATTACGAATTACGAATGGGTTATGGTTATTTAAACCACATTAACCTAGCGAGCGAGGACGCTATAACCTAGCGAGCGAGGACGCTATAACCTAGCGAGCGAGGACGCTATAACCTAGCGAGCGAGGACGCTCGCACTACACCGATAAAATCAGATTTTGCCATTGTCCTGAAAGAATGTTGACAATTGAGATCGGGTTTTGCTATAATTAGATATTGTGCGAATATAAATTCCTTGCTGCTTTAGCTCAGTTGGTAGAGCGGTTCACTCGTAATGAACAGGCCGTCGGTTCAAGTCCGATAAGCAGCTTTTTGATTTCAAATCCTTTAACGCTTTATTGATCAGACTTTTACCTCTAGCCTGTTCATTACAAGTGAACCGCTCTACCAAGTTGTACATACCTAGGGAAGATTTAATGGCGATCGCTCCTCAACTCTAAGAATTTAGTGTCGCACAAAAAAGACAGCTTGTTAGGCTGCCTGATAAAACTATTTGCTTGGAGTATGGTTTAGTCAAGTTGGTAGATAGTTTTTAGGAATGCCTCGTATTGTCGAGTATCTTCCGGAAAGGATTCCCAGAAGATTTTGACATTCTCCCAAGTTGGGTAATCATCCCAGTTAAGACATTTTCTGCCTAATCCAAAATAAGTGATTAATTTTGGGTAGACTTTTTTACGATAGAATCAGTGTTGTAGGTCTTATATCAGGTTTGAATCCCACCCTCTCCGTTTTTCACGCCTCCTATAGGTAAAATACTGGAGTAATCCGATGTGGTGGGTATTATTAGTAGTGATCTTAGCGAAAATGTCAGGATATCAAGGATATCGAGAAACCGGATTAGTATTAGCAGCACAAAAATTTGAAAGTAAAACAGGTTCAGAAATAGCTGTAGCCCAAGAAATAGTGGGAAAATGCGGTCTAATGAATTAAATCAAACAATCATGCAGCCAAATTCATTACTAACGGAATTAATTTTAACACAATCTCAAGAATCCCTTGGGCGTATTTGTTTAGATTGGATACCCCAACCAGGTAATTATCTAAATTTCCAGGGTCAAACTTACACAGTTTTAGAGCGTCGTCATCGCTATCAACTTAAATCCGGTCGTTACCAACTGCATAAAATTTCCTTGTATGTGCAGTTTGTTCAACAACCTGAAGATAGAACTTTAATTGATGGAAATTGGATTCTTGGAGATGCAAACTGTCGTTTTAATGCCCATTCAGAACTAATACGCTGTGCAGTAAATCCCCTTGGCCCCTGTCAAGATTGTCGTTTTTTTGAATCAATTTAATTGATTAATTATGCCATCAATTAAATCATTTCGGCTCGATATTCTTCGGTGGAAACCAGACGCCATTTTTGATCTCCCATGAGTTCTAAAACCTTATTATGATAGCGCAATAAACTGATCCGATGTCCAACACTAATATAGGTTGTTTCACTTTCATGTAATTTTTTATAAAGTAGTTCTTCATTTTTCAAATCTAAGGCGCTGGTAGCTTCATCTAAAATAGCGTAGCGGGGTTTACTGAGTAATAATCGAGCAAAAGCTAACCGTTGTTGTTCTCCAACAGAAAGCACATTAGCCCAATCTAATTCGGTATCAAAACCACTGACTCTTTCGGGTAAATCGGCTAAATTAACTAACTCCAATACTTGATATAATTCAGTTTCATTAACCTCTCGATTACTATTAGGATAAAGTAATTGTTGACGCAATGTTCCCAGAATCATATAGGGACGTTGGGGTAAGAATAACATAGATGATAATTCGGGGCGAACTAAGCGCCCGGTTCCTGATGTCCATAACCCGGCAATGGTGCGTAATAGAGAACTTTTTCCGACTCCACTTTGACCCATAATTAATAATCCTTGACCTTCGGGTAAGCTCAAAGATAAGTCTTTAACCAGTATTTTTTGATAGTTGGGTGTGTTGACAGTAATGTGTTCTAAAGCGAGAGGAAAATCAACGGTCATATCAATTTGTGTCTCTCCCTCATCAATAGATTTAGGAGATTCTAAAAATTCAGAGAAGGTCGATAAACGGTTAACTCCTGCTGCAAAAGCACTTAATACTTCAATCTGACTTACTACAATTGAAAAAGCCTCTAAAACTTGAGTAAAGGCAAAATTAGCTTGGGTAATATCCCCATATTTAATCGTTCCAGCAAAATAAATAGGAGCTAAGATCAGCGAAGGAATAATAATCACAGCATATCCATAACTTGTGGTAAAATAATCAACATTTCGCTGCCAACCAATTAATAGATTGAAGTTTTGAAATGCTCTGAAAAATCGGTGTTTGACTTGGATAAGTTCCTGTTCTTCTCCTTGATAAAAAGCAATGGATTCAGCATTGTCTCGGACATGAATTAATCCATAACGAAAATCCGCTTCTCGTCTTAATTGATTGAAGTTAAGGGGAATTAAACGCTGTCCAATAAAAATTGTGATTATTGTACCAATAGAAGCGTAAATCAAGAGAAATGCCGAAAGAGATTTAGAAATAGACCAAAGGATTCCGGTAAAAGAAATTACATCAATAATCGAACTTAGAATAATTAGTAAAAATCTTAAACTGGTAATCGTAAATGCCTTAATGTCCTCTGTAATTCGTTGATCAGGGTTATCAAGTTTATTGTCAGATTCTATTTTATAAAATGCTCGCTGACTTAAATATTGGTCTAAAAATTTATCCGTTAACCATTTCCGCCAATAGTTTCCCAAGCGATCGCGGGTATAATAATAGATGACAACAATGGGAGTTCCTACTACAAACACACTGGCATAAACATAGAGAAAACGCCAAAAATTATCCTGATCTCTTTCAGCTAAAGCCGTTGTAAAAAAGTTACCAACATAGCTAATAATGATATTTAATCCACTAACGGACAGGGATAAAAATAAAAGTACACTTAAAAATGCCCAAGGTTGCCAACGGGTTTTAATTTGGTTTCTATACCATAGAAATGTACCAATGGGAACTAAAAGCATTAACAGGACTATAGTAATATTGGGAGTATAAATAATGCTGGATATAGATTCATACAAACCCGGGGCAATACTATTAAAGAAATCAGGAAAAATATATTGACTGGCAATGGTAACTACACTAACCAAAACAAATACAGTTGCAGCTAGAAAGATTAATAACAAAAATAATAAACTCAAAAAAACTTTATCACTCCCTGCTTCCAACGGATAAAAGAATGGTTGAGCAATTCTTAAAAATCGTTGCCAAAGTTGAGTATCAAATTTATTCATATTTTTCATCGTTTTTAACACAAACGTCCCATCCTATCAAATTTCTACATTCCATAGCTAGTTTTCACAGACTCAGTGTGTGAAAAAGGCTATATTTTCTTACAAGTAGTTACAAAATCGGCGCAAGAGGGTGAGGAGATCAGATACTATTGACTAGAGAAATCTAACCTTGATAACTCTAGCACATCCGTTTCAACTATTAGCGACCAACCTAAAAAAAATTTAACTGCAAAAAGGGAAGGTCAATACTCAGATCGGTAGCACTCAAAGGTAGAATAGTTCGGGGTCTAACAAGAATACGATGTCTCAAATCTATACAGTTGAATTTCACGATCAAGCAAACGTCCAAACAGTCGAGGTTCCAGAGGATCAACACATCCTCAAAGCCGCCTTGGATGCAGGAATTAAGTTACCCAACTCTTGCAATGCTGGGGTTTGTACTACCTGTGCTGCCAAAATTATAGAAGGTACAGTTGATCAAAGTGAGGGTATGGGATTAGGTCTTGAGATTCAAGCAGAAGGTTATGTCCTTCTTTGTATCGCCTATCCCCGTTCTAATTTGAAACTGGCTACCGGAAAGGAAGACGAAGTTTATGAGCGCCAATATCCCCAAACTTCTTAATGAGTGAACAGAGGGGGCAGGGGAGGCAGGGGGAGCAGGGGGAGCAGGGGAGGCAGGGGGGGCAGGGGAGGCAGGGGGAGCAGGGGGAGCAGGGGGAGCAGGGGAGGTAAACTTTTGCTATTACCCATTCGTAATTCGTAATTCGTAATTCGTAATTACCCATTACCCATTACCCATTACCCATTACCCATTACCCATTACCCATTCGTAATTCGTAATTCGTAATTCGTAATTACCCATTACCCATTACCCATTACCCATTACCCATTCGTAATTCGTAATTCGTAATTACCTGCTATCACTTTTTGAATAGAGAATACCAAGGATTAAATAAAACCATGACCACCCATTTTATTACGGCTGAAATTGATATCGACCGAATCCCAAACCAGTTAAATCAAGCCATTGAAGCGGAATTAAAAAAACGGGGTGAACCCCTACGCTGGGCAATTACCAGTATTGATTCTGAACAACAAAAAGCTCATGTTGAAGCTGTTGTAACTGTTCACCGAAACCTCTAAGGTTTGACTTTTGACTGTTGGTGCGTGCGCTTCGCTTACGCACCCTACAATGTTTTCTCTAATTTTCTATGGCTCGTCCTTATACGGTTGTTTTAATTATCCCAACGGGTATTGGTGCGGCTATTGGCGGATATGCGGGGGATGGTTTACCTGTAGCCCGGGCGATCGCTCAAGTCGCCGATACCCTAATTACCCATCCTAACGTTCTCAATGGCGCCCAACTTTATTGGCCGATGTCCAATACCCTCTATGTAGAAGGGTTTGCCCTGGATCAATTGGCGACCGGAAATTGGGGACTCCAACCCGTTCACCATAACCGCGTTGGGTTACTCCTGGATCAAGCTATTGAGCCGGAATTGCGCCTCAGACATTTACAAGTCGCGGACGCAGCTAGAGCCACATTAGGCCTAACTTTAACCGACTATGTGGTCACAGATGCCCCTCTGAACGTGGCTATTCGAACCTCCAAGTCGGGGGCTTCCTGGGGAACTATTGGCAACCCAGACAGCCTGCTACGGGCCGCAGAACGCTTAATTAAGGATGCCAAAGCTGAGGCGATCGCGGTTGTTGCCCGTTTTCCTGAACCGGAAAATATTGGGGTTTTAGAGGCCTATCGTCACGGACAGGGAGTTGATCCCTTGGCCGGGGCCGAAGCCGTGATCAGCCATTTAATTGTCCGCACCTTTCAAATTCCCTGTGCCCATGCTCCGGCCCTTTCACCTCTGGCCATTGACCCGGAATTATCCCCCCGGTCGGCCGCAGAGGAACTGGGCTATACGTTTCTACCCTGTGTATTAGCCGGGTTGAGTCGCGCCCCCCAGTTCGTCACGGCTCCCACTTCTGGAACAATTTGGGCTGATCAAGTTGATGCTATTGTGGTTCCAGCAACGGCCTGTGGCGGTGCGGCTGTGCTTAGTTTTGGCTCAACTCCGACTCAAATTATTGCCGTCGGAGAAAATCAAACCCGAATGCAAGTTACCCCAGAACTGTTAGGAATTAAAGCAATACAGGTAAACTCTTATTTAGAGGCTTTAGGGATTTTAGTGGCGCATAAAGCCGGAGTTGATCCTAATTCTCTGCGTCCGAATATATTATCCCTAAGCGAACTGAAATACTATTAATTTTTAACCAGCGTGGTAGAAAAACAAACACCAAACAATTTTGAACTCGAACCCTTAACCCGGACTCAAGTTTTAATAGCCATGGGGGGAACGGCTATTATATTATTAGCGATCGCTAAAGCTTGGTTACATTTTAGTCGCGTTACTCTTTTACCTGTTAACTTTACCTGGATTAGTTTGGGGTTGGGTTTAGGTGTAGGATTAATTATTACAGTTGCTAGTTTTTTAATGTATAGAATCTGGCCTGCCTATAGTCGCAGTGCCGATATTTATTTAAAATTAGTCTTAACTCCTTTATTATGGCCGGATTTAATTTGGTTAGGCTTATTACCCGGACTGAGTGAGGAATTATTATTCCGAGGAGTAATGTTATCGGATTTGGGATTAGGTACTCTGGCGTTAGTGGTTTCTAGTATTGCTTTTGGGGTGCTACATTTTAGCGGTTCTCAACAATGGCCCTATGTGATTTGGGCAATTGTTGTCGGGTTTATTTTAGGCTATAGTGCGATCGCCACAGGTAATTTATTAGTTCCCATTATAGCCCATATTTTTACTAATTTTATGTCCGGTTGTTTATGGAAATTAAACTATATTGGGGCTAAACATTAATATATAATAACGAGCGAGGACGCTCGCACTGCTTAATATATAAGGTCAATTATGGATATTAAAGCCGCCGTTGCTTGGGAAGCTGGAAAACCTTTAACCCTGGAAACTGTTCAACTAGAAGGCCCAAAAGAGGGAGAAGTCTTAGTTGAAATTAAAGCTACAGGTATTTGTCATACCGACGCCTACACCCTTTCCGGCGCTGATCCTGAAGGATTATTTCCTGCTATTTTAGGTCATGAAGGTGCCGGAATTGTAGTTGAAGTTGGTGATGGGGTAAAAAGTCTTAAACCCGGAGATCATGTTATTCCTTTGTATATTCCAGAATGTCGTCAATGTCAATATTGTTTAAGTTTTAAGACGAATTTATGTCAAGCAATTCGCGGGACTCAAGGCCAAGGTTTAATGCCAGATGGTAGTAGTCGGTTTTCTAAAAACGGTCAGATGATTCATCATTATATGGGAACTTCTACCTTTTCAAATTATACGGTTTTACCCGAAATTTCCTTAGCAAAAATTAGAGAAGATGCCCCTTTTGACAAGGTTTGTTATATTGGTTGTGGGGTAACAACAGGAATAGGTGCGGTGATTAATACGGCTAAAGTTGAACCCGGATCAAATGTGGTGGTTTTTGGTTTAGGGGGAATTGGATTAAATGTAATTCAAGGGGCGAAAATGGTCGGGGCGAATAAAATTATTGGGGTTGATCTTAATTCTAATAAAAAAGCCATTGCGGAAAAATTTGGTATGACTCATTTTGTTAATCCTAAAGAAATTGAAGGAGATTTGGTTTCCTATTTAGTGGAATTAACTCAAGGCGGCGCTGATTATAGTTTTGAATGTATTGGTAATGTTAAAGTGATGCGTCAAGCCTTAGAATGTTGTCATAAAGGTTGGGGAGTAAGTGTTATTATTGGAGTAGCGGGAGCCGGGGAAGAAATTAGTACCCGTCCCTTTCAATTAGTTACGGGTAGGGTTTGGAAAGGCACAGCTTTTGGCGGGGCAAAAAGTCGGACAGATGTGCCTAAAATTGTTGATTGGTATATGGAAGGGAAAATTAATATTGATGATTTAATTACCCATGTGATGCCGATTGAAAAAATAAATGAAGCCTTTGATTTAATGCAGAAAGGAGAATCAATTCGGACTGTAGTAACCTTTTAAAAAAGATGTTTTTATGGGGTAGGTTTCAAATATTTAGATGGGGTTTAAAATAGCTATTTTGGTTATGAATATTCTCAACCCACCCCATTTTTTTAAAAGATTTATCTTGACAAATTAATGATTTTATGAACAGAAAACATAGGTTGATTCGGATGTCAATTTGTGAGAAGGACAAGTTAATTTATTTGAACCAAACCAAGGATAGAAATTAGCATCCCAATCTGCCTTTGGTACAAATTCCACAAACAAATCCATCAGAATTTGATTCACAACCTGGGCAATAAATTGATTAGCTAACCAATTATAGGTTTTCTCAAAATCTCGATCCCATTCTAAATAAACTGCACCAACTAACGCTTCAAACATTTCTGACAATATTTTTTGTTGTTCAAAATCCGGTTTAAAAAGATAGTTTTTTCCTAAATCACTCCCTTGATCGATATTGATTTTTAACGCTAATTTTGCTAAAATAGTGGGACTGACTAAATCACTTTTTAAAAGTGTCCTGGTTGCTTCTCCTAAATGGGAACAGTGCAGATATAAATAATCACTCACCATCTGGCTAAATAAATTAGAACCCAAATGAGTAATTCCCCAATATTCCAAGGTTCTTAATTTCCTTTCCTTGGTAGTTAAATCTAACTTTTCTGCAATAGCATCAGGATGAGTTAGGGCGATTTCTAACAATTCTTGATGCGTAAAAGACTCTATTCCAATTTGGTGTTTAACAAAGTTGGGATTAATCATGATTGAAAAAGATTTTAAGGTTTTATTAAAAGGGATCTACAGGATATTAAAAGGAGATTACGGAAAATTAAAAATTGCTTTTCCGATTGATAAAATAAGTTTATAAATTGAGAGTTTGTAGATGCTCTGGTGCTTTGAACCTAATCAGTGAAGATTTATGCTTTGGTGGTAAAATAGGCTTCTATCGCCATTTTTCCTGCCAGTTGTAATAGCGAGATGGGATTTTCCGTCTATCAACTGCCCCAAGCTCAATCTCACCCTGTTCCCATACTCTACTACCTTTCGGGTTAACCTGTGGGTCAGAAACCTTTACGATTTCAGTCAGAGTCCAAAAGTTAGCTGCTATAATCCCGTAGGGTGCGGCCATCGCAGCGCACGCACCATCATCAACCCACGCACCATCATCAACCCTAATTAATTAAGTTCTCAAATCATGATCAAATTAATCGGAAGTTGTTAATATAATTAATATCAATTTAGAAAAAAGTTTGGCGATCGCTGATGCTCAATTTCCATCATAATATCTTTGTGATTGTGCTCTAATTTTGGTGCGTGCGCGTTGCTTACGCACCCTACCTACTGATGCTCAATTTCAATTATAATATCTCTGTGATTGTGCTCTAATTTTGGTGCGTGCGCTTCGCTTACGCACCCTACTA
>JFJP01046058.1_pt1 | contig 10526 bp, 9 predicted proteins | sample 431651 | NCBI WGS metagenome assembly JFJP01 (sample SAMN02602958, study PRJNA72255) | Microbial mat metagenome, whole genome shotgun sequencing project. | biome: fresh water; feature: sink hole; material: water; isolation source: purple microbial (photo- and chemosynthetic) mats found in... | reverse complement strand
TGGGAAGCATTGGCGATGCCGGTTGTTTTAGTTTTCAGTCGTCGAAAAACCTGACCAGCGGTGAAGGCGGTATTGTGGTTACCAACGATGAACAAATAGCAAATATGGTTGATTCGCTTCGTAATGTGGGCCGTGTGAAAGGCGGACAGTGGTACGAACATCACTATTTGGGATGTAATTATCGCATCACCCAGTTGCAAACCGTTATTCTTCAGCACCAATTGAAACGCCTCGAAGAACAGACACAAATCAGAAATGAAAACGGGCTTTATCTCAATTCGCTGCTCGAAAAAATTCCGGGAATTTCACCGCTGACACGCGGTCATGGCGAAACACTGCACACTTATCACCTGTTTATTTTCAGGTACGACAAGGCTTTTTTCAACAACCTTTCAAAAACAGAGTTTGCAAAAATGTTAGCTGCCGAGGGTGTTCCATCGTTTATGGGATATCCTGAGCCATTGTACAAACAGCCTGTTTTTCAGAATAAAAACTTTATGTGTTATTATGTACCCGAAGAAATTGATTACTCAACAGTTCATTGTCCGGTAACCGAAAAAGCCTGTTATGTTGAAGCAGTTTGGATTTTACAACATGCCATGCTGGGCACAAAAACTGATATGGAAAAATTTGCTGAAGCCATTCAGAAGATTCAAAAAATTGTAACTGAAAATTAATTAGTTTCTTCATACACCCTTCGACTTCGCTCAGGGTGACAGTCACCCTGAGCGAAGTCGAAGGGTGTTTTTCACAATAAAACATTTAGAAAATATGGAATTCAAACGATTGCTTTCGCTCGATGCCTTCAGAGGATTTACCATTGCAGCAATGATTCTGGTGAATTTTCCCGGAAACGGTGAATATGTTTTTTTACCGTTGCAACATTCAAAATGGAATGGCATTTCTGCCACTGACCTGATTGCACCCTTTTTCCTGTTTATTGTTGGCGTGTCCATAGCATTTGCTTATACAAAACGGATGCAGGCGGGCGTTAAGCCAAAAGAAATGTACGCGAAGATTATTACAAGGGCGCTGAAAATATTTGCGGTGGGAATGGTGCTAAACCTGATGGGAATTTTGGGCGATTTTAGTTTCGCAGAGTTACGCTGGACCGGAACCCTGCACCGAATCGCCATTGTTTTCCTGGTTTGCGGTTTGCTGTTTTTGCACACCGGCTGGAGAGTTCAGGCAATTATTGGAGCTGTTGTTCTAATCGGGTACTGGCTGGCCATGACATTAATTCCAACTCCCGGATACGATGTACCGATGCTGGAACCAGGCGCTAATCTGGCTGCCTGGGTTGACAGTAAATATTTACCCGGCAAAATGTGGCAGGGAACGTGGGATCCGGAAGGGATTCTCAGTACTTTTCCTTCAATCGTTACCGGAATTACCGGTATGCTGGCAGGCGCTGTTTTGCTTTCGAAAAAATCGCAGGAATTTAAAGTGATGGAACTGTTTACCCTGGGATTTGTTGCTTTCATTGCTGGCGTGGTTTGGAATTGGGTGTTCCCCTTAAACGAAAATTTGTGGACCAGTTCGTTTGTACTTTTTACCTCGGGTATGGCCGCAATGACACTGGCTGGAAGCATATTCCTGGTTGATATTCTGAATTACAGAAAAGTGGCGAATGTTGGTATTATTTACGGTTCGAATGCAATTACCATTTATGTGCTGGCCGATGTTTTGGGTTTGCTATTCTATGGACTTCGCATTGGAGACGCAAGTTTAAACGAACATTTTTTTAACACTTTCACATCAATGGGTGCTGCACCAAAAGTAGTGAGCATGTTGTATGCGCTGATTTATGTGGGCATTAATTTCATTCCTACATATATTCTTTATAAGAAGAAAATTTTTATCAAATTGTAAAAAATCGGAAAATCACCATTATCTGCAAAAAATGACAAATTCAGAAAATAAGACTAATCACCAAAATATTATTGTTCCAATTATTCTGATTGGGGCGCTGTTTTTTATATTTGGATTTGTTACATGGCTCAATGGAATTTTGATGCCCTATTTGCAGATTGCCTGTGAACTGACCAATTTCCAGGCGGCGTTTGTAGTTTTTTCGTTTTACATTTCCTATACATTAATGGCTTTGCCCTCGTCGAAAATTCTGGAAAAAACGGGATTTAAACGGGGAATTATGCTTGGCCTTTTTATTATGGCTGTTGGAACACTGGTATTTATACCTGCCGCCATGTATCGCACTTTCAGCATTTTTCTGATTGGTCTTTTTATCATGGGAACAGGTTTGGCGCTGTTGCAAACGGCTGTTAATCCATACATCACCATTCTTGGTCCGCGCGAAACGGCAGCAGTTCGTTTCAGTATTATGGGTATTTGCAATAATGTTGCCGGTGCAATTGGTCCGCTGGTACTTGCTTATTATATTTTAAATGATGGTGATGCATTTATTGCCGGTATTCAACTGATGAATGAAGCAGACAGAATTATTGCTCTCGATGGGCTTGCTGAAAGGGTGATTTTCCCTTATTTAATTATGACAATTGTGTTGGTTGTGCTGGGTTTTCTGGTCAAATTTTCGCCTCTGCCCGACATTGATGAGGAAACGGAGGATGTTGAAGAAATTGAAAACGACACGCGCACCCATATTTTTCAATATCCGTATCTGGTGTTCGGGGTCATTGCACTTTTCTTTTATGTCGGGGTTGAGGTAATTGCCGGGAATACCATTGTCGGTTACGGGCTTTCGCTGGGTATTACTGTCGATTCGGCCAAATCATACACCACAATGGTAATGATTACGATGCTTGTGGGGTATGTGATTGGAATTATTTTGATTCCCAAAATTCTTTCGTACCGGAAAGTGTTGATTTCGTCAACCGTTTTGGGCTTGATTTTTTCAGTGTTTGCTTTGCTGGTTCCCCCGCAATTATTTTTTATCATCCCCTGGCTTGAAATCAAACTGCCCTACACGGTGATGTTTATTGCTTTACTCGGACTTTCCAATTCAATGATTTGGCCTTCCATCTGGCCGCTGGCCATCCATAAACTGGGGCGGTTTATTAAACAGGGTTCGGCGCTGCTGATAATGGCCATTGCCGGTGGCGCAATCATGCCGGTTGTCTGGGGTCAGCTTTCCGATGTTTGGTCGGCCCGCGAAGCTTATCTGATTTTGATTCCGTCGTACCTGATTATTTTGGGATATGCGCTTTATGGTTACAAAATCCTTTCGTGGAAATCACTAAAAAAGTAAAGTAAGTTTCACAAGGCAAAGTCCATTTCCAAACAGAATAGTTTATTGTATGAAAACATAGATCAAAGTCCATTTCCAAACAGAATAGTTTATTGTATGAAAACATAGATAATTATTTTACTGTATTTTTGGAATTTTAAAATTTCTGAAAAATAGTTTGACCTGAATGGATTTCATAATAATAAATGGCGAAATAGTTAAAAAACAAGAGACTGGTTTTTCTCCTTACTTTTTGAATGAACCGTTTGTAATTACACAAAAAATTTGGTTTGGTTTTGGCGGAATACCCCTGTTCCAGGAAAATATTGAAAACTTAAAACATGTTTTAACCCTGTTGAATGTAAAAACTCCTGAATTTTTATACGACGAACAAGAGTTGTTCCGCCTCACAAAACGCATGTTGAATAAAAACAGGTTTTTCCGATCGGGAATCATTATCTGCCAGGTTTTTACCGGAAAAACCGAATCAAATACAATTATTTCAAGTATTGGCTTTCCTGATTTCGATTTCCCAATTTCGAAACAGGGATTGAGAATTAACTTCTCTGATTTAACAAAATACAGTGGCAATCCGCAAAATCAATTTGCCTTTTTTAATGCCCCGCAATGGAAATTTGCAGAAGCCGGAATCAGCGGAACAACTTTTAATAATTCATTTTTTTTAAATGAAAAAGAAAACGTTTGTGATTGCATTGCGGCCAATATTTTTTTGATAAAAGGCAAAACACTTTTAACGCCCACAATTGAAACCGGCTGTTATAATGATACTTTAAGAAAGCAGATTTTGATGATTGCACCAAAAGCAAATTTAAAAGTCTGTGAGTCGGACGAAATTAAAAAAGCAGATATAAATCAAATGAATGAAATTTTTATAGCCGGCGAAGAACATGGAATTCAGTGGGTTTTAGGTGTTGATAATAAAAGGTTTGTTCACCATTATTCAGAAATAATTCACGAACAACTAAATATTGTTTTGAAAAAAAAGGTAAAGTAACTTTGTTATTTCGCTGCCCAGCGCGACACAAAAAGAGCAATAACACTGTATAAAATATTCGGAATCCACATGGCAATAAAAACCGGAGCCGAACCGCTAATTGCAAAAACCGTTGAAATCTGCATAAAAAGAATATACGAAAAACTAAGCGCCAAACCCAGCCCAAGATGAAAACCAAGTCCCCCCTTTATTTTTCGCGAAGCCAAACTCGCACCAATTAAAGTTAGAATAAAGGTCGAAAACGGGGTTGCCATTCTTTTGTGTTTTTCAATTTCCCACTCAAGGGTATTTACCCCTCTTGTTTTCATTAATTTAATTTCGCTGATTAGCTCAGGTGTTATAAAGGTTTCCATTTCATTTTTCTTAAATCTGAATTCCTCAGGCTTCATATTCAATGTGGTATCAATCCGGTAGCCCGATTCAAGCAATTCATAATTATCGAAAATTGTTCGTTTCCAGTAATTGTTAATCACCCATTTTCCGGTTTCAGCGTCCCAGCGAATATTGTCTGCCGTAAGTTTTTCAATTAAATTTGCCCCTTCAAAACGTTCGAGGGTAAAGTTGTTGCCAACATCGTTTGGGGTGTAGTTTCGCATGTAAATAAAAACGCCGGGTTCTATCTGTCTGTGAATATCCCTTTCAACCCCAATTCTTGTATTTTCAATATTTTTGAGTCTGAAATCGTTCATGACTTTTGTGGCTGGAGGAATTACATAATTGCCCAGTGAATAACTAAAAATGGCAAGAATCAGAGCTGAAAACATATACGGACGCATCAACCTTGCATACGAAACCCCGCTGCTTAAAATGGCAATAATCTCGGAGTTGTAAGCCATTTTCGAAGTAAAATAAATTACAGCAATAAATGTGAAAAGCGGACTGAAAAGATTGGCAAAATAGGGTATAAAATTGAGGTAGTAATCAAAAACAATCTCCTTTACCGGTACCTCTTTCGACAGAAACTCGTCTAAATTCTCAGACACATCAAAAACAACTACAATACTTAATATAAGTGCAATGGCATAAAAAAAGGTGCCAAGAAATTTTTTGGTGATATAAAAATCTATGGTTTTATAAAACTTCATCGGGGTGGTTACAATCGTTGTTTTAACTTCATTACCATATCGCTTTTCCAGGTTGAAAAGCTGCCATCAATAATTTTCTGACGGGCAGTTTTTACCAGCCATAAATAAAACGCCAGGTTATGCTGGGTTGCAATCTGAGCGCCTAACATTTCGTTGGAAATTACCAGGTGACGAAGGTACGCTTTGGAATAGCTGTCAACAAACGATATTCCTGTTTCGTCGATAGGAGAATGATCGTTTTCCCACTTTTTATTCCTGATATTTATTTTCCCTTCGCTGGTAAACAACATACCATTTCGTCCGTTTCGCGAAGGCATTACACAGTCGAACATATCAACTCCACGGTCAATCGATTCGAGTATATTTTCAGGTGTTCCCACTCCCATCAGATATCGGGGTTTATTTACGGGTAAATCTGCGGTAACAACTTCTGTCATTTCATACATCACTTCCTCCTTTTCTCCCACCGAAAGTCCGCCAATGGCGTAACCATCAGCATCTATTGTTTTAACCTGTGCAACTGCAAGTTTTCGCAAACCGGCAAAAGTACTGCCTTGAACAATGGGGAAAAGACTTTGCCGGTAACCGTATTTTGGTTCGGTTTTATTGAACTGCTCAAAACAGCGGTCGAGCCAGCGATGGGTTAATTCCATCGATTTTTTTGCATAATCGTAATCGGCATCTCCGGGAGTACATTCATCAAAAGCCATAATAATATCGGCACCGATTGAACGTTGAATGTCGATAACACCTTCGGGTGTAAACTGATGGTAGGAACCGTCGATGTGCGATTGAAACTTTGCCCCTGCTTCGCTCAGTTTTCTGATATCGCCAAGCGAAAACACCTGGAAGCCGCCACTGTCGGTTAAAAGAGGTTTGTCCCACATGTTAAATTTATGCAAACCACCTGCTTTTTCAATTACATCAATTCCCGGGCGGAGGTATAAATGATATGTATTTCCAAGTATAATTTGTGCCTGAATATCGTCTTTCAAATCGCGGGTATGAATACCTTTTACAGTACCTGCCGTTCCGACAGGCATAAAAATGGGTGTTTCAATTTTTCCGTGGTCAGTTGTCAAAACACCTGCCCTCGCCCCCGAATGGTTTGAAACCGATAATAATTCAAAATTCATTAACCGTTTTCTTTTAAAGTGGGCAAATATAACTATTAAACTTGAATAGAACGGGAGGAAAAATTGGGCGAACCTGTTAATAAATTGTAATTGAAGCGTTCAAAAAATTAACAAATTTTGACCATAAATTGACTATAATGTTACCATTTTTGGAACGTCAAAAACAATATTATTTAATGATTCAAACTTTATACAATTCACTTGCAGATTTGCATGCCTTCAACCTCGTTTTAGCTTTGATTTTTACAGTGCTTTTCATTATTCGCATGTTGTATCTTTTTCTTTTTACCGGGCGGATTTTATTTCAGAAAAAAATAAAACAAGTAACTCCTGCCCCACTTTCGCTGATATATACTGTACGCAACGAAGAAACACGTTTGAAAAATAACCTGGTGCCGGTTTTATCGATAAACGATGCGGATTTTGAAGTAATTGTAGTTGACGATTTCTCGCAGGACAATTCATTTCAGGTACTTGGAATGTTACGCGGAAGAAGCGACAAACTGAAAGTTTCAACACTTCATCAGGAAACCCGTTTTTCGACCAAAATGGCACAAAACCTTGCATTAAAAGCTGCCGGTTATGACTGGATTCTGACAGTTCCAATTTCGTTCGAAAACGCAACTTCTGAATGGATATCAGGCATTTCGAATGCTTTGGACAACAATAAAACTGTTGTAATAAGTTATTGCAGTGCGCAAAATTCAGGAGGCTTTATTAACCGTATTTACCGTATCGAAAGCTATTTGTCGTTTACAAAAAGTGTCGGTTATATTCTGAATAATTACCCGTTTGTTTATTCTGAAGAAAATGTAGCGTTTCAAAAGAAAAAATATTTTGAAATTGGCGGTCACGGACTTAAAATTACTGAACCGTACGCAAATCTGGAATTGTTAATAAATTACTTTATCAGGAAAAAAGCCACAACAATTCTGTTTCAAAGCGAAACTGCAATTAAAAAAACCGAAAACCTGATTTGGAATGATTATCTCGATATTCTGAAAAAAAGTTTGCGGATTGAAAAACACCTGTCAGTCAAAAAGAAAGCGGCTTTAGCGTTCGACGAATTCACTAAACTGCTATTTCCTCCGTCCATTGCGGCAGTATTAATTTTACTGTTTGATCTTTGGCCAATTATTGCAGTTTTGCTGCTAATCATGTTTATTGCCCGTTTGTTTATCATAAAAATTACACAGAATCGTTTGAAAGAACGCAAAATTTTCATATCTTCGTTAATCTACGATTTGATTATTCCATACATCAAATTGTTTTATCGCTGGTATTTTAATAGTCATCGTCAAAAACAGAAATGGAAAGTGAAAGTTTAAATTTATCGGAGAAAGCGCTTCAGGATTACGAACTGGTTCAGAAAGCTTTAAAGGGTGACGAGAAAGCCTTTGCCCGATTATTAAACCGTTACAAAGACACCATCTATTTTATGCTCCTCAAAATGCTGAATAACCGCAGCGATGCAGAGGATTTAACGCTCGAAGCTTTTGGTAAAGCATTTAAAAACCTTCACCAGTATTCTCCAACTTATGCGTTCAGCACGTGGCTGTTTAAAATTGCATCGAACAATTGCATCGATTTTTTGCGCAAAAAAAAGGGAATTACGATCTCGCTTGAAAGCGAGACCGAGCAATCTGAATTAAGTGAAACTGCAAAAATAAAATCGAAGGATTTAAATCCCGAAGAGCGGTTGATTCGAAAACAAAAAGCAATATTACTTCACAAGGTAGTGCGCAGGTTAAAACCTCATTATCAAAACCTGGTTGAGTTGCGGTATTTCAGAGAATATTCCTATGAAGAAATAGCCAAAGAATTAAATTTGCCGCTCGGTACGGTAAAAGCCCAGTTATTCAGAGCACGCCAGATGTTATTTAAACTTATTGAAAGTACCGAAATGAACGAACACCACTAAAACGGCAGAATGGATATTATTACCAAATATTTTCCAAAACTCAACGAAACACAGCGCAGCAAATTTGAACAGTTACAACCACTTTACGCTGATTGGAATGCGCAGATAAACGTAATCTCGCGAAAAGATTTCCCTGATTTTTACGAACACCATGTTTTACATTCGCTTGCCATTGCAAAACTTATCAGTTTTACTCCCGGAACCAAAATCCTGGATGTTGGAACCGGTGGTGGTTTTCCGGGTATTCCGCTGGCTATTTATTTCCCGCAAACAGAGTTTCACCTGGTCGATTCGATTGGGAAGAAGATTAAAGTGGTAAACAATGTGATTGAATCACTCGGTTTGCAAAACGTAATTGCCCGGCAAATACGTGCCGAGGAACTTACTGATAAATACGATTTCGTGGTGAGCCGTGCAGTTACCCGGCTACCCGAATTTGTACCCTGGGTTCGTAAAAATATAGCCCAAAAACAAATAAACGCCATGCCAAACGGAATTATATATTTAAAAGGCGGCGACTTGCAGGAAGAAACAAAACCCTTTAAAAAATATGTTTTTGTAAAAAACCTGTCCGACTGGTTCGAAGAGGAATTCTTTGAAACGAAGAAAGTGGTGCATTTGCCGTTGTAACTGCAAATTAATCAGACATTTAGCTACAATATAAAGTTTATTTGATTTTTAAATTTTTCAAGAGCTCACTATAACCTTGTTTACAAGTTTTATAAACTAAACTACAAGCTGGATTCTGTGGGTGTACAAAGAACATTTTAAGAACTATAAAAAAGAACACGATGAAAAAAACACTTTTATTTTTTGCAGTAATACTGCTGTTATGCAATGTGCTAATGGCTCAAAAAGGAATGATTAATTCTGTTAAGATTAAAGAATCCGATTTAACTGAGAAACACAGCTTTTTGACTTATCCCACAAGCGGAACGGGATCTCTGGATTTATACGAAAGAGCAGAAGTGTATCAAAACAACTCGTTGTTGGGAATAGGAAAGTTATTGGAAAAAGAGTTTCAGACTATTGAAATGAATGGTGAAACAGGGACTATTTATTATTTTGTATATGATACGAAAGCTGAAGATGCAAAATCATTTATGAAAGGTTTTCTTTGGTCGGGTAACGATAAATATCCTGATGAATTAATTTTTTATGGCAACATGCTGATAGTTTTCAGTTATTCCTATAACAGCAAAACCGGAAGTGCCTTGAAAAAACTCATTGAAGCGAAAATAAAATCACTGGGAAATGGCACGAATAATGGAGGTTTGCAGAGCGTTGACCAATCTGAAACAGTATCATTTAACTATGATAATGCCGGCAGGTTTTCGGAAGGAATGGCTGCTGTAGCAATAAATCAGAAATGGGGATTTATTGATAAAACAGGCAAGATGGTTATATCGCCCCAGTATGATATGGTTGATATTTTTTCGGGTGGATTAGCCCGGTTCAAACAAAACGGGAAATATGGTTTCATAGATAAAACAGGTACATTGATTGTTCCTGCTAAATATGACTATGCCGGTGATTTTTCAGAAGGATATGCCACTATTCAAATGGGTAGTTTATGGGGTTATATTGATAAAACAGGCAAAGAAGTTATTGCGCCCCAATATCAAGCGACTATGGCATTTAACGATGGTTTGGGTATAATTAAATCACAAGAAAAATACGGTTATATCGATCCAACCGGGAAAATAATACTTCCTATTAAATATGACGACGTAACCGGGTTTGCAGAGGGACTGGCATTAGTTAAACTAGATAAAAAGTCGATGTATATTGATAGAAGTTGGAAGGTAGTCCTGGTAACAGACTACGAGTGGTTAGGTAATCTGTCGGAAGGATTGGCACCTTTCAAGCACAACGGCAAGGAGGGATATATTGACAGGACAGGGAAGGTAATTATCCCACCAACGTTTGACTATTCCGGCTACTTTTATGAAGGCCTGGCATGTGATAAAGTAGGTGAAAAATATGGTTTTATTAATAAAACGGGAAAGCAGGTAATTGAAGCAAAATATGATGATGCCCGTAGTTTTTCGGACGGAATGGCAGAAGTTAAAACAGGAGGAAAATGGGGCTTTATTGATAAAACCGGAAAAGAAGTTATACCGCCGGTTTATGATTACGTAGGTGCTTTTTACGAAGGACTGGC
>JFJP01030283.1_pt1 | contig 10526 bp, 9 predicted proteins | sample 431651 | NCBI WGS metagenome assembly JFJP01 (sample SAMN02602958, study PRJNA72255) | Microbial mat metagenome, whole genome shotgun sequencing project. | biome: fresh water; feature: sink hole; material: water; isolation source: purple microbial (photo- and chemosynthetic) mats found in... | reverse complement strand
AGGTCGGCCTGTTCGGCGGCGCTGGCGTGGGCAAGACCGTCAACATGATGGAATTGATCCGCAACATCGCCATCGAGCACTCCGGCTATTCGGTGTTCGCCGGCGTCGGTGAACGGACCCGCGAGGGCAACGACTTCTACCATGAGATGAAGGAATCGAACGTTCTCGACAAGGTCGCGCTGGTCTATGGCCAGATGAACGAGCCGCCAGGCAACCGCCTGCGCGTCGCGTTGACCGGGCTGAGCATCGCCGAAAACTTCCGTGACGAAGGCCGCGACGTGCTGCTGTTCGTCGACAATATCTACCGCTACACCCTGGCGGGTACGGAATGTTCCGCGCTGCTGGGTCGGATGCCGTCGGCGGTGGGTTATCAGCCGACTTTGGCCGAGGAAATGGGCGTTCTTCAGGAGCGCATCACTTCGACCAAGACCGGATCGATCACCTCGATTCAGGCGGTATATGTGCCTGCCGACGACTTGACCGATCCGTCACCGGCCACCACCTTCGCCCATTTGGACGCCACCGTGGTGTTGTCCCGCCAGATCGCTGAACTGGGTATCTACCCGGCAGTCGATCCGCTGGATTCCACCTCCCGGCAGCTTGATCCGCTGGTCGTCGGCCAGGATCACTACGATACGGCCCGGTCGGTGCAGAGTATGCTGCAACGATACAAGGAACTGAAGGACATCATCGCCATTCTGGGTATGGATGAACTGTCCGAGGAAGACAAGCTGGTGGTATCCCGCGCCCGGAAGATCCAGCGCTTCCTGTCGCAGCCCTTCTTCGTCGCTGAAGTGTTCACCGGTTCCCCCGGCAAATACGTCGCTTTGAAGGATACGATTGCGGCGTTCAAGGGCATCGTGGCCGGCGAGTACGATCATCTGCCCGAGCAGGCGTTCTACATGGTCGGCGCGATTGATGAGGCCGTGGAAAAGGCTACCAAGCTGTAATGGCCAGCGGTTCCGTGTATAGCGGTACCGCATTCCACAGCTAACCGACCAGGAGACGCACCATGGGCATGACATTGCATGTCGATATTGTCAGCGCGGAAAAAGAGCTGTTTTCCGGCGCTGCGGAGATGGTGACTGCGCCGGGTGAAATGGGCGAGCTCGGCATTTTACCCCGGCATAGCCAGTTGCTGACCCGGTTGAAACCCGGTCAGGTGCGGGTGAAATTGCTGGGGGGTGAGGAGCAACTGTTCTACGTATCTGGCGGAATGTTGGAGGTGCAACCGCACGTCGTGACGATTCTGTCCGATACCGCCGAACGGGCTAAAGATCTGGATCAAGCAGCAGCGCAGTCCGCCAAGCAGCGTGCTGAACAGATCATTGCCGATCACCGTAGCGAGTTTGAATTCGCCCGAGCCAAGGCCGAACTGGCTGAGGCAATCGCTCAGTTGCAAACGATTGAGAGAATGCGCAAAGGGCGCAAAGGCGGCTGATTTGGATTCAGTCTAATAACAATAATAGTCTCGACCCCGCTAGGCCGCAGCTTAAACTGCGGCCTTTTTATTGGTTGTCTGGCTGCATTCGGTACAATAGCGCCATTCTTTCCAGGAGGCGTACCCCATGCAGCAGCTTTCAGTGGTCATTCTGGCCGCCGGTCAGGGCAAGCGGATGGTTTCGGACCGGCCCAAGGTCTTGCATTCACTCGGCGGACGACCCTTGTTGGCCCATGTCCTGAATGCGGCCAGCGCTCTTGAAGCGGCTATTCGCGTGGTGGTGTACGGTCATGGCGGCGAGGCGGTCAAAGCCGCTTTCGCCAGCGAACCTGGTGTGTTGTGGGTGGAACAGGCCGAACAGTGGGGAACCGGGCATGCGGTAGCGCAGGCGTTGCCGGTGCTGGAGGATGCCGGAATCACCCTGGTGTTGTGTGGCGACGTGCCGCTGATCCAGCCGGAGACGTTACAGCCGCTGGTGAATGCAGCACAGCAGGGTCAGTTAGCGCTGCTGACGGTTGAATTGGCCGATCCCTCTGGTTACGGGCGCATCGTCCGTGACGATCAGGGCCGGGTGCAACGCATCGTCGAGGAGAAGGATGCGACGCCTTCCGAGCGCTGCTTGACGGAGATTAATACCGGAATTTTAGCGGTCTCCACAGTGAAACTGCGGGACTGGGTCGCCGGGTTGACCAATACGAATGCCCAGGGCGAGTATTATTTGACCGATATTATTGCTCTGGCGGTGCGCGATGGCATACCGGTTGAACCGTTGACGGTTGCGGAACCGCTGGAAGTGCAGGGCGTGAATGATCGTCGGCAACTGGCAGCGCTGGAACGGTTCTACCAAACACAGCAGGCCGAAATGCTAATGCGCAACGGTGCGACCCTGCTGGACCCGGCGCGCATAGACGTGCGCGGCGCACTCAGCACGGGTCAGGATGTAGTGATCGATGTGAACGTGGTGTTTGAAGGCACGGTGCGCCTCGGCGACCGGGTGACCATTGGGCCGTTCTGCGTGTTGAAAGATGCCGTGATTGGCGATGATGTCGAGATCCTCTCGCATTGCTGGATTGAGGGTGCGGACGTCGGGCCGGGTGCGCATATTGGTCCCTTTGCCCGCCTGCGACCCGATACCCACCTGGCGGCTGGCGTGCATATCGGCAATTTTGTCGAAACCAAGAAGACCACCATTGGCCCCGGCTCCAAGGTCAATCATCTCACCTATCTGGGCGATGCCGAAGTCGGCGCGGAGGTGAACGTCGGCGCCGGGACGATTACCTGCAATTATGACGGGGCCAACAAGCACAAAACGGTCATTGCCGATGGCGCATTTATCGGTTCCAACAGTTCACTGGTCGCTCCGGTGCGTATCGGCAAGGGTGCCACGATCGGCGCGGGTTCCTCAATCAGTCGCAGCGTCCCGGATGGCAGCCTGTGCCTGACTCGCGCCCAACGCAAGGAAGTGGCGAACTGGGAACGTCCGGTCAAATCGAAAAAGCTTTGAGATAGCTTTTGCCGAAACGTGGTCGCGCGATTCTCCACCTTAGCCAAGGTGGAGAATCGTATCCCATTCATTACTGAGCCTTAATAACACCAATGAATATCCTGATTGTTTATGCTCACCCCAATCCGCGCAGTTTCAACCAGGCGGTGATGGAAACGGTTGACGCCACGCTGCGTGAACGGGGGCATGCCACGTGCATTCATGACCTGTATCAGATGCAGTTCCGGGCGGTGCTGGATGGTGAGGATTTATTGCGGAACTGGCGCGGCGAGCTGTCCGCCGACACCCGTCGAGAACAGGATGCCGTGCAATGGGCGCAAGGGCTGATCTTCATTTATCCGATCTGGTGGTTCGGGCCGCCAGCGATTCTGAAGGGCTGGATTGATCGGGTGTTCACCCGCAAATTTGCGTTTGACTTCGGGTCGGGCGGAATGAAGGGTTTGTTGACTCACGAACGGGCGCTGATTCTGAATACCCTAGGCGGCGATGAAGCGACTTATCGGCAAGAGCGCTGGCATGAATTACTGGTGCGGCCCATGGCTGAGGGAGTTCTCGGTGCCTGTGGGGTGCGTAACGTGGTTCACCGGGCGTTTTATCAGGTGCCGTCGGTTTCCCATACGGAACGGCAGGCAATGCTGGAGGAAGTTCGGGCGCTGGCTGCAGCATTTTGAGATCAGGATTTTCAGTGCCAACCCGTCGCCCCGTTGCAAGGTGGGAAGGCCTTGCACAAATACCCGTAGAATCAAAATGATTTTCGCACAAGAACCCGCCCTACCCCGACTTACTGTTAATGTACCGCCTTTCCCAACGATCATCGAACCCTCTTGTTGAACTCTCTCACCCCCACTGGAAACCCGCCAATCATGCGGAAGCAAAAAACCGATTACAACATCAAGGTCGCCGCGCAGGCGTTCTATCTGGAGGAGCAATCCAATCCTGACCAGGATCGCTACGTCTTTGCCTACACGGTACTCATTCAAAATCAGGGCAATATCGCCGCCCGCCTGCTGACCCGGCATTGGCTGATTAGCGACGCCAACGGTAAAATTGAGGAGGTGCGCGGCGAGGGCGTGGTGGGCGAGCAACCCTATCTGCGCCCCGGTGAAGGCTTTCAGTACACCAGCGGCGCGGTGCTGGAAACCCTCGTTGGCAGCATGAAGGGCAGCTACCAAATGCTGGCTGACGATGGCGTGACCTTCGATACCGAGATCCCCGCCTTTGTGCTGTCCATCCCCCGGACACTGCATTGAGGCGGCTCACTTGACCCTGCGCTACACCTACACATTCTTCGCGCCGATCTACGATACGTTCGTCGCCCCGTTCACTCGTGGGGCGCGGCAGCGGAGTCTGGCCCCATTGGGCGATGGCTTGCATGATGAAGTGCTGCTGGTGGGCGTCGGCAGTGGGCTGGATTTGCCCTTGCTGCCGCATGGACCGCGCTATACCGGGATCGACCTCACTCCAGCCATGCTGACCCGCGCCCAACGCCGTGCTACCCACCTCGAACTGGACATTCGCTTGGATCAAGGCGACGCCCGCCACCTGCCCTATCCTTCTTCGGCTTTCGACGTGGTCGTACTGCATCTGATTCTGGCCGTGACGCCGCATCCGGAGCGGGTGTTACAGGAAGCAGCGCGGGTACTGCGTCCGGGCGGGCGCGTGCTGATTCTCGACAAGTTCCTGCGGCCTGGGCAACGGGCACCGGTGCGGCGATTGATCAGTCCACTATTGGGTTTATTGGCGACCCGCACGGATGTGGTGTTCGAGGAGATACAGGCGCAAACCCCGGACCTGGAAGTGAGGATCGATCAACCGGCGCTGGCGGGCGGTTGGTTCCGGCAGATCATTCTGCGCAAAACCGCCACTGAATGCCTCAAGTTGTGAGCTATACTACAACCTTCTATTCCGACGCACCTCCATAACACATTCCCTGGATTGGATTATTCATGGACCGGCGGTTGAACAGCGTTCCCACCGTTAATTCCGCGCCCGCCGTAACAGGGAGGTTTTTGTGTCGTCTCCTGACCGGGTGGATTCTGGCGTGCGGGCCATTCGCGCTCTCGGCCCAGGAGTTGATCATCAACGACGCCGCTCCCCCGCAGTCCATCAGCCGGAATGAAGCCCGGCTCTGCTTCACCATGCGGTTGCCCACCTGGGAAAATGGCATACCGGTCAAGGTGTTTGTATTGCCCGATGACCATCCGGTGCATCGTCAATTTACGAAAACGGTGCTGGGTTTATTCCCCTACCAGTTACGGCAGGTCTGGGATCGGCAGATCTTTTCGGGAACCGGACAGGCACCGATGACCGTGGCGACCGAGCAAGAAATGATCGAGCGGGTGGCGACGACCCCCGGCGGCATTGGCTATGTGGAATCTGGGGCGAATCATCCCCACATTCGTATCCTGGAGGTCCGCTGACATGCACAGAAGGGTTATGGCCTTGCTCTTCATACTGGGTCCATTGAACGCATATAGTGAGGAATCCTTCTGGGACAACTTGCAGGTTCATGGCTTCGCCAGTCAGGCGGCTATTACAACCAGCGACAATCGCTTTTTTGGCGACAGCCCCGATACCTCTTTCGATTTCACAGAAATGGGCATTAATGCCTCGCTGCCCGTCCATTCCCAAATCCTCCTGGCCGGTCAACTGTTGGCGCGGCGAGCCGGCGACATGTATGACGGTACGCCAACGCTCGATTATGGGCTGGCGGATATCACCTTCACGTCTTCGGTGGAGCAACGCTGGGGCGTTCGCGTGGGGCGCATCAAAAATCCCCTGGGGATTTACAACGAGACCCGCGATGTCCCGTTCACCCGTCCAGGCATTTTCCTGCCGCAGGTCATTTATTACGACAAAATCCGCAATCTGATGCTATCGACCGACGGCCTGATGTTTTACGGGGAGTCGTATCACGATGATCGGGGTACGCTATCGTTGACCTTGGGCGGTGGTCAGTCGGTCATCGACGACAATGTCACCTGGGCCTACCTGGGCAACGACTTTGGCGGTGAACTCAAACCGGACGGCGTCGCCAGCCTGTTCAGACTCTGGTATTCGACCCCGGAAGAGCGGTTGCAACTGGGGTTCAGCGGTGCGGTGGTCTCCATGCAGTTTGATCCGGGGCAGTACTCGCCGCTGAGCAACGGAACGACTGACCTGTTTTTCTGGATCCTGTCCTTCCAGTATGACGCGGAGGACTGGACGCTGACCGCCGAGTACGCCGGCGAACCGATTGAGTGGCGTGACTATCAAAGTCTCTTCTCTCCTGATCGTGAGGTCAACGCGGAGAGTTATTACCTGCAGGGTGCCTATCGACTCCGTCCTGATTTAAAACTGCTGTTGCGCTACGAAGAAGGCTACGCCAACCGAAATGACCGGGACGGCCTCCAGTCTTCCGCCATGACCGGCGGTGCTGTCCCGCCCTTTAATAATTTCTCCAAAATCTGGACCGCCGGCCTGCGCTGGGATATTGATCAGCACTGGATGGTGCGAGCCGAATATCAACGTCATCACGGCACCTTTATCCTGTCCTCCAAAGAAAACCCCGATCCCGGCCAACAACAGGAAGACTGGAATCTGTGGGCAGTTCAGGCCGTGTTCCGCTTCTAAGCGCCAGTGTCATGCGCGTACTCAATAAACCTCGATTCTTGATCAGCCTGGCGCTGATGTTTTGGCCATTGACGCTCACCGCCCAGGAACTGATCGTCAACGAAGCCTCCGTCCATCAGCCAATCAGCCGGAATTCAGCCCGGCGCTACTTCACCATGCGGTTGCCCGTTTGGGAAAATCGCGTACCGGTCAAAGTGTTTGTGTTGCCCGATGACCATCCGACGCATCGTCAATTTACCAAAAGCGTTCTGGGTTTATTCCCCTACCAGTTACGGCAAGTCTGGGATCGGCAGATCTTTTCGGGAACCGGACGGGCACCGGTGACCGTGGCGACCGAGCAGGAAATGATCGAGCAGGTGGCGGCGACGCCCGGCGGCATCGGCTATGTGGAATCTGGGGCGAATCATCCACAAGTCCGTGTTCTGGAGATCCGCTGACATGCGCACACTAATGATGGCCATACTCTCGATGGTGGGCTTACTGAATGCCCATGCTGAGGAGTCCTTCTGGGACAACCTGCAAGTTCACGGCTTCGCCAGCCAGGCGGCCATTAAAACCAGTGACAATCGCTTTTTTGGCGACAGCCCCGATACCTCTTTCGCATTCACAGAAATCGGCATTAATGCCTCACTGCCGGTCAGTCCGCAAATCCTGTTAGCCGGTCAATTACTATCACGGCGGGCGGGCGACCTGTATGACGGTACCCCGGCACTCGATTATGGGCTGGCCGATATCACTGTGGCCTCTTCGGCGGAGCAGCGCTGGGGGGTGCGCCTCGGGCGCATCAAAAATCCTCTGGGGCTTTATAACGAAACCCGTGATGTGCCGTTCACCCATCCGGGGATTTTCCTGCCGCAAGTGGTGTATTTCGACAAAATCCGCAACCAGTTACTGTCTACCGATGGCCTGATGCTCTATGGCGACTGGCGCGGTGATCAAGGAGCGCTCTCGTTCACGGTGGGTGGGGGGCAGTCGGTGGCTGACGACAATGCCAAATGGACTTATCTCCCGCTCAGCTACCGCTTCGAGGGTGAATTTAAACAAAAGGACCCAGCAGCGCTGTTCAGCCTGTGGTTCACCTCGCCCAATGAGCGGTTCAGGTTCGGACTCAGCGGCATGACGCTGGATCTGCAACTTCATCCGGGTCTGGGATCGCCGCTGAATGCCGGGACTGTAGAACTCTTTTATGGGATCGCATCGCTCCAATACAATGCCGAGGATTGGACGCTATCTGCCGAGTATGTTTACGAACCCATTGAATGGCGAAATATATTTTTTCCCTACATGAAGGCGACTGTGGAAAGCTATTATCTCCAGGGCACTTACCGCCTCCACCCGGACCTGCAAGCCTTGTTAAGTTATCAGGCGTATGCAAACCCGGACGACCGGGATGGTCGCAAGGCCTCCGAGATGACCGGCGGCTTGATCCCACCCTTCAATAGTTTCTCCAAAATCTGGACAGCCGGCCTGCGCTGGGACATCAATCAACAGTGGATGGTGCGGGCCGAATATCAGCGTCATCACGGTACCTTCATCCTGTCCTCGCGGGAAAACCCGGATTTCAGCGAACTGCAGGAATATTGGGACCTCTTCGCCCTTCAGGCCGCATTCCGTTTCTAAAGGCCGTCACCGTGGCTACACCCGCTCTGCCCCCCGCACCGGCGCGCTATCTCAGTTTGCGCTGGAAAACGCTGATCGCTCTCAGCATGGTGCTGATTCTGGTCAATGCTTCGCTGGCCTGGCTGGCCTATCGTCAATCGGCCGATCAGTTCGAGCAGCAACAGGCGCAGATCCGAGATCAGCAGGCGCGCCAGCTTCAGGCGTTGCTAGATGACGGTTATCAACAAATGTCGCGACTCGCCGGTATCGTGCCGCTCCTGGGAGTGGCTCGGACCGGACAGAACGAAGCGCCGTTCCATAAGGCGCTCGATCAGAACAGCGGTTTTATGCTGGATCTGGAATGGGATATCCGCTCGATCCACTGGATCAGACCCGATACCCCCACCGCCCTGCTATGGCCAGACCAGGCACCGATGCTCCCTGGGGAATTGAGCGAAGGGTTACAGAAAGCCCCTGAGCAAACCGCTCAACTGTTGTCCTGCAAACCGGACTGCTATCAGTATCTGGCCGCCCCGCTGTTATGGCAGGGCCATCCCGCTGGCGCGTTGGTGCTTGCTCGTTCCGTAGCCAATGCCCTACTGACATTTCATGCGCTGACCGATGCGGATGCCGCGCTGATGGTCAACATGGGGGATTCCCTCAGCTTTCCAGTTATTACTCATCCCGAACAGATGGAACCCCTGCTACGCGCGGCTCTTCTGCAATCCTGGGTGGCGAGTGGCAGCGCCAAGCCCCTGGTGATCGCGCACGCGGGTGATTGGTTCGAGATCTCCCGGCGATCCGCCCTGGCTCCGGGTGTAGACGTTTTGTTCATCAACCGCATCACCGAACAGCGACAGGCGATTGCCCGGATCACACGCAATAGTGTTCTCGCCGGCCTCCTGGGTCTGATTCTTTCCGAGGGTCTGCTGTTGCTGGTCGTGGATATGCTGGTTCGACGGCTACGGCGGCTGGCCAAATTACTACCGTTGCTGGCCGAGGACCAATTCGCTGATTTGCGCCACCGCCTGCCAATGCGCGATACCGTGATCCCCTGGCGTGACGAGATGGATCTGATGAGCGATACCGTGGCCGATTTGTCCGAGCGCATGGAACGCTTGCAGCGCGACCGGGCAGAGGCGCAAGCGGAACTGGTCTGGCTGGCGGATCATGATCCCTTGACGCAGTTGCTCAACCGTCGCCGGTTTAACCAGGAACTGGCCGAATTGGTACGACAAGCCCTTATCGCCAACCACAGTGGGGCTTTGCTGTTCTTCGATCTGGACCAGTTCAAGGACGTGAACGACATCAGCGGCCATCGGGTGGGTGATATCCTGCTCCAGCGCATTGCCGAACAACTCACGGAACTGACCGGGACTGATTGTTTTCTGGGACGCTTGGGCGGTGATGAATTTGCCTTGGTCGTGGCACAGGCCAATGTGGCCGAGGCCATTGCAATGGCTGAACAGGTGCAGACCGACATTCGGTCGGTGATTGTTCAGCATCATGATTTGCACTACCAGGTGTCGGCCAGCATTGGCGTCGTGCTGTTTCCTGACCATGGCGTGGAGCCTGAGCAATTACTGGCTCATGCGGATCTGGCCATGTACCGGGCCAAGGAGCGCGGTCGGCGGCGCTGGCATCTCTTTTCTCCAGAGGATAATGATCGGGAACACGCGGATAGCCGGGTGCGGTGGGCAGAGCGTATCGCTTTGGCTTTGGCTGAAAATCGCTTTGAACTGCATGTCCAGCCGATCATGGAACTGGCGACCGGGAGTTTGCGCCGCATGGAGGCGCTGATCCGAATGCGTGATGAACAGGGAAAACTGGTTTATCCGAACAGTTTTATCTCGGTGGCTGAGAAAACCGGGCAGATTCAGGCGATTGACCACTGGGTTCTGGTGCGGTCGATCATGACGTTGCAACAGCACCCGGAGATTCAGCTTTCGGTCAATCTGTCCGCCAGCGCTCTGGAGGATCCCAAATTATTATCCGATGTGAAAAACCTGCTGGATCACCATCAGGTCAATCCAGCACGGGTGACCTTCGAGATTACCGAAACGGTCGCTGTCAACAACCTGGAACAGGCTATCCGGCTGATGAACAGCATTCAGGAACTGGGCTGTCAATTCGCCCTGGATGATTTCGGCAGCGGCTTTGCCTCCTATGCCTATCTGCGTCAACTGCCGATGAACTCGATCAAGATCGATGGCGCGTTCATTCGCAATATCGTTCAAAGTCATGAAGATCGGGTCTTTGTCCGGGCCGTCGTCGAAATCGCGCACAGCATGGGCAAGCGAGTGGTTGCCGAATTTGTCGAGAACGCCGAGATCCTGGCCGTTCTGCACGAGATTGAAGTGGATTATGCCC
>JFJP01029820.1_pt1 | contig 10526 bp, 7 predicted proteins | sample 431651 | NCBI WGS metagenome assembly JFJP01 (sample SAMN02602958, study PRJNA72255) | Microbial mat metagenome, whole genome shotgun sequencing project. | biome: fresh water; feature: sink hole; material: water; isolation source: purple microbial (photo- and chemosynthetic) mats found in... | reverse complement strand
GGTTCCTCCTTGTTCCATATGGAATTACACTCTCATTCTATGAGGAACCCATCCATGAATCCATGGCCACAGGTGGGAGAAACATGGCGTTTTGTCGGATCATGTTTGTTTTCATGAGGTTTTCCGCAATTCTCCGCAAGATTCGTAGTTGCATGCCGAATATGCGTTCTGTGCGTTTCAATTCAGGACAAATTCACGTTCCAGCCTGTTCCAAGGCTGCCGCAACTGCCTCCATGATGCCGTTCGATGTGCGCGTGGCACCTGAAATTGCGTCGACATCCGTTGCCTGACTCTGAATGATTGCCTGCGAAATGAGTTGCATCGGCCGGAGATAATACCGCTCTCCGCGTTCATTGTGGGAAACAATCCGGATATCTGCAATCAAACCGTCCATAACGGTCACTTCGACGGTGAGGTTCGGTCCGTATCCTCTTGCGGAACCGGTATAGACACCGTCCTTGTATTTGACTGTCACAGGCTGCACCGATGCCGGAGCAGCAGCTTCCGGGGTGGGGTCGGCAGTTGCCGCCGAAGGCGTGGGGTCGGGTTTTGCCGCCGGGGTGGGGTCGGCTGTAGCCGCAGAAGGCGTGGAGTCGGGTGTTGCCACCGCCTCAGGTGCTGCTGCTGCAGGGTCGGTCGGATTCTGGCTGAAGGCATCTCCTGACGCATCTGCAGGCAAGCCGTCCGGAAGCCCTGCCAGCCAAGCGGATGCCGTACCCGGCGCTTCGATATCCCCTGTGTTGGCATCGGGAGTCCCGCCGGAGGCATCATCAGACTCATTGCCGGCAACGCCGGAATTTGTCTCTGTCTCCGTGCCGCCGCCGGTGGCCGAAGGAACGGAATCTCCCTGCTGCGTGACCTGTACCGAAGCGTATTGACCGGTCATGTCGCTGAAAAAAGCTGTTTCCGCAACATTCGGCATGAATCCGCCGACATTCACAAGATGAAAGGCCAAAGCGAGAACGAACAGGTAAGTCAAACCACGATGCCAGGACATCCAACCGTATTTTTTCAGCTTCTTTCGGAACATGAAGCTCAAAGCGAGCAAAACCGACAAAATGAAGGCGGCTGTGCCGAGGTTGGCCGAGAGGACCGATTCGGAGGAAAGCAGGCCGTGAACAAGGCCGGCGGCCAGAAGTGCAATTCCGAGGGGGATATGTATTTGCCTCAGCCATTTGTCAAAAGGGGCGAGATGCCTGAAAAGCGGAGCAAGAGTCCGCCCCATCCAGGTTTCCGGTCGGGCCTGCCGGCAAACACGCAGCAGGAGGATGACCGTCAGCAGGATGGAGAAAATCATGGCCGCCCTGGCAAGAATGATGTTCAAAAACAGTTGCATGATGAAACTTCCTTCCCGATATATTGTAACGGCTGTACGGCAGATGGACAAATCCCTGCGATGCAGGGCAGAGGGAGTCACGGCAAATCGGTCTGGCACGGGTTGGTCTTCTTGCATTGTACAGAAGGCATGTGGCGTTCCTGTGCCGTAATTGTGAACAAATCCGGAGAAAATATGAATATATTGAAAAGCCTGCGCAAGGCGTAAAAGGAGTCCATGATATAATGGAAACGACCAAGGGCGAAAGCCCGCAGGAAAGGAATGACGCGAAAATCATGAAAGTCAATGGAGAAACCGAAGGCATCCGACAATCCACCCTGGATATTCTGGAAAGCCTGTATGATATGCGCTTGCCGCAGGAACAGCTGTGGACAGCCGAACTGCTGGACGTTCTCGCCCGCGTGACCGGCCAGATCAACCGGGAGCTTGCCCTGTATGTCGATCGCAAGGGGCGCATCACGGATGTCGGCATCGGGGACAGCAAGACAGTTGCCCTCGGAGCCATTGAAACCCGTCGAAGCAGCCGGAGACTGGCAGGCATCCGGTGCATTCACACACATCCGGAGGATTCGGGCATGCTGTCTTCCGTCGATGTCAGCTCGCTGAAGCAGCTTCGGCTGGATGCGATGATCGCGGTCGGCGTGCGTGAAGGAGTGGCCCGGGAGTTGTATGTTGGCGTTCTTTCCCCTGCGAATCCCGACGAGTGTGATATTCTGGGTCCGTATTCTCCTGACAAGGAGGATTTCGCCGCACTGCTCGAGTATATCGGGGACGCGGAAAAGGCACTTTTTTCACAGATTGAAGCGTCGGACAGCCAGGCGGAGCGTGTGGTTCTCGTAGGCATGAAATCCCGCGGGGACAGGCAGCTGAACGGTGCCGGCGAGGCGGAGGTCTCCTTCCTCGAACTGGAGGAACTGGCGCGCACGGCAGGCGCCCTGGTAGTCGGCAAGATCATGCAGAACCAGGATGTGCGCAATGCGTCCACCCTGATTGGGAAAGGCAAACTGGAAGAACTCCGACTTGCCGTGCAGGCGCTGGAAGCGGACGCGGTCATTTTTGACGAGGAGCTTTCCGGCGCGCAGCAGCGCAACATCGAGGAGGCTGCCGGTGTGAAGGTGCTCGATCGCACCAGCCTGATTCTGGATATTTTCGCACAGCGGGCGCGGTCCCGGGAAGGCCTTCTGCAGGTGGAGCTCGCGCAGCTGGAATACAGGCTGCCCAGACTCACCGGCATGGGATTGGCCATGTCCCGGCAGGGCGGAAGTCTGGGGGGCGGCCTTGGAACCCGTGGCCCCGGTGAATCGAAGCTGGAAACGGACAAGCGTCATATCCGCCTTCGCATCACGGCCATCAAGGAACAGCTCGATGCCGTACGGCGTCAGCGCGGTGTCCTGCGCAGCGACAGAAAGAAGAGCGGCATTCCGTTGATTTCCATCTGCGGATACACAAATGCGGGAAAATCCACCCTTCTGAATACAATGACCTCGGCAGATGTTCTGGCCGAGGACAAACTGTTCGCGACACTGGACACCACCACGCGAAAACTGGAATTGCCCGGCGGCGGTACGGCACTGCTGATTGATACGGTCGGATTCATCCGCAAACTGCCGCATCATTTGCTGGATGCATTCAAATCCACACTTGAGGAAGTTGTTCTTTCCGATCTCATTCTGATCACCGCCGATGCATCGGATGCCCAGGTGGTGGATCATATCCGCATTGTGGACGATATTCTCGTGGAACTCGGTGCCGGGGAGAAGCCGGTTGTCGTGGTTCTCAACAAGATGGACAAAATGAATGCCGAAGCCGCGCTTCCCGCATTGGCGGGGGAGCGGCCTGTCCTCGCCATCTCGGCAAGAACGGGGGCTGGGCTTGAAGAGCTGAAGAAGGTCATCGAAGGCATTGTGTTCTCAAACCGCCTGCGTACCTGGTTCCTGTTTCCCTGGCACGAATCCGCTGCCCTTGCCTGGCTGCATGAAAACGGGAAGGTGTTCCAGACCGAGTATGTGGAGGCGGGAACCCTTGTACAGGCAGAATTGGACCGGGTCCTGCTGCCTCGGGTGGAAGCTTTCCAGGCAGAGGAAGTTTGAGGATTTCCTGCAGACCCGGTGCATCTGAGCCTCGATGTATGGGTTGACCATCGCCTTTTTCCTGTGATAGACTCAGTCTGCTGAAAATTCATACGTATGAATCAATTCGGCAAATCATGATGGAAAGGCCGGATTTTTCATGTCGGAATCGAACGGGCCGATTCTCAAAAAACGGGGCCGCTCTGTGACAAGCCGGGATGTGGCATATGCCGCAGGGGTTTCCCAGAGCCTTGTTTCCCTTATCCTTTCCGACAAGCCGGGAAAGAAGATTCGTCCCGAAACAAGGACCCATGTGCTGATGGTCGCTTCCGAGATGGGTTACAGGCCGAATATGCAGGCAAGCGCCATGAAGCTGAAGAAGGCGCAGGCCATCGGCCTTCTTTCCGTATGGGATCCCGGTTCATTTGTCTTTCCTCCCGTTGTGAACGGATTGAAATCGGTCTGTGACAAGGAGGGCCTTGCCCTGACCATCTGCACGGGCCGCTCGGATGAATCCGGCATGCCGGACTATCTGTCCTATTTTTTGCAGAACCGCCTGGACGGCCTCGTCTATCTGTCCCGTGTCGGTGTGACCCGTGCGGGCGTCATTGAGTTGCTGCAGCAGCATCGGATTCCTTTTGTCTGCGCGATCGGAGCCAAGGATTTGGAGGAGGTTTCGAGCGTGGATGTGGATTTCTTCCTGAACGGCCGGCTGGCAGCGGAGCATCTTGCCGCTTCCGGCTGCAGGTATCCCGTCATGGGGATCGATCCGTTGGTCAACTATGCCGAAAAGGAGCGGCTCGAGGGTTTTCTTTCCGGATGCATGAAAACCGGCATACATGCATCCTACCTGATTCCCTGGGAGGTGGGCGAGGCGGATGAACCGGCCAAGGAGCGTCTGCGCAGACTGCTGCGGGAAACCCCGGATATGGACGGCTTCGTGTCCTCCACACACATGTCCCGGCTTATTCTCGAAGCGGCACGAATTGAAGGCATCCGCGTACCGGAACAGTTGAAGGTCATCGCCATCGACAATGATGCCTATGCCCCCTATCTCACCCCGTCACTCAGTACGGTGGATGAGCCGCTGGAATCGATCGGCCGGGTGGCCGGAGAGATTCTGGTTCGCAGAATATCGGGCAATGAAGAGGTAGTGAAGGCGGAAGAACCGCCGAGTCTGTCTCCGCGTGAATCAAGCCGTGTGAATACGGCTTGATCCACATTGTGCATGACAGCATCCATAACGGAACAATCACGCGAATATGAACGGAACCATCATCAGGAAAGAGGAGCGCGCAGATGAAGCAAATCATGACACCCAAGGAACGTGCCGTGGCGGCATTGGAACGCCGCATTCCGGACTTCGTGCCCCATTTCGAACTTGAATTCCAGTTGGCGCCTGAAATGTTCGGCCGGGAACTCATCCCGCCGGAATTGACGGGGATAAATCTAGGCAAGCTTTCCTCAAAGGAAAAGGAAAAAGCACTGCGTGAGACGGCGGAGTTCATTCTGAAGGTGTACACCGATCTGGAATACTCCATCATTCCCGGTCCCTACGGTCTGCCTGCGGCTGAAACATATCAGCTTCAGGGCTATCTGCGGGATCTGATGGGGGATACGCGCATGATCGGATATCATGGCGACGGGACGTTCGCCATTCCGGACGGGGATGAAATGTGCGAATTTGCGTATGCCATCGCGGATGATCCGGATTCCGTGAAGGAGAAGGCGTCGAACATGGCGGACGAAGCCATCGAACGCAACAAGCGGCTTCAGGAGGCGGGGGTCGATGTTTTGTTTCTCTGTTCCGATTACTGCTACAACACAGGCCCGTTCATCTCGCCTGTCATGTTCCGGGAGTACATCACGCCTTATCTGGCCCGCATCATCGAGGCGGCGCGCAAGGACGGGCTGTATACCATCAAGCACACCGACGGCAACATCATGCCCATCATCGACCAATTGGTCGAATGCAAGCCCCATGCCCTGCACTCCCTCGATCCGATGGCGGGGGTCGACATCCGCGAAGTGAAGCGGTTGTATGGCGACCAGGTTGCCTTGTGCGGAAATGTGCATTGCGCGGCGCTTCAGACCGGAACCGACGAGGAAGTCATCGCCAGTGCGGAATACGCGCTTACCTATGGGAAACCGAATGGAGGGTATCTTTTCTGCACCAGCAATATCCCTTTCAAAGGCATGCCGACGGAACGGTACAGGATGATTCTGGATGTCTGGAAACGGATGCGGAATTATTGAAGTTGTGCTGTTCCTTCCTGACAAAGCGGTATAATCGAAAGGAATCGGGTAACATTCCCGATAGTGGGCAATGTCGGATTGCTTCCATTGTCAGGACCGGTCAAGGAGGGCGTACATCATGAAGGAAATGACTACCCGTCAACGATTCCAGCGCATGTTCGAGCATAAGGAAGCGGATCGGATTCCCATCAGCGACAGCCCATGGGGCACCACCATCGAAAGGTGGGAACGCGAAGGAATGCCGGCTGGAATGGATTACCGGGATTATTTCGGTCTAGACAAGGTGGCCACCATCTTTGCGGACAACAGCCCGCTTTATGAGGAACGGACTCTTGAGGAGACCGACAAGTACCGCATCTACACCACGCATTGGGGTGCCACCCTGAAGCAGTGGAAACACGCGACTTCGACACCGGAATTTCTGGATTTCACCATCAAGGACGCGGAAGCCTGGAAAAAGGCAAAGGCGCGCATGACGCCGGAAGGACCGCGCATCGATTGGGACGGGCTCAAGAAGAACTGGCCGAAATGGAAGGCGGAAGATCAGTGGATCCAGTCCTATTTCTGGTTCGGTTTCGACGTTGCGCATTCCTGGGCGGTAGGCACGGAGACCCTGCTCATTGCGCTGATGGAAGAGCCGGAGTGGTGCGTTGACATGTTCAATCACTATCTGGATGTGGACATCGCCCTCTACGAGCAGATCCTGGCAGCGGGATACACCTTCGACAGCGTGCATTGGCCGGATGACATGGGGTACAAGAACAACCAGTTTTTCTCACTGCCGATGTATCGGGAGCTTCTGAAGCCGGTTCAGAAACGGGCGATTGACTGGGCACACAGCCACGGGATGAAAGCACATCTGCATTCCTGCGGCGATATCAACCCGATTGTGCCGGAACTGATCGAGATCGGCATTGATGCCATCAACCCGCTGGAAGTGAAGGCGGGCATGAATCCCATCGCTTTGAAAAAGCAGTACGGGGACAAGGTGGTTTTCCACGGCGGCGTGAACGCAGTGCTCTGGGACCAGCCCGAAGCCATACGGGAAGAAATGAAGGCTGTGATTCCGATCATGAAGGAAAACGGCGGTTACATTTTTGCTTCGGACCACTCCATCCCGGATGCCGTGAGCCTGGAGGATTTCAAGGGAATCATCGGGCTGGTGAAGGAACTCGGCAGGTATTGAGGCACCGTTGCGCAATTGTTTCGATTGTGCAGGAAAAACTGCCTGGAACAGAAGATTCCAGATCCAGCGTGACGAGTCTTCCTGAGAAGATGCGAAAAGATGCACATTGCCGGCATAACGAAACGAGTGGCTCATGACCGGAGGAAAAATGGATGATGAAACGTTTGTTGCCAAAGTCGGCCGACCTTCGTTATGAAGGAAACCGAATAGCCGGCTGGCTGTTTTTGCTTCTTGCAATCGTGAGCATGGGACGAAGCCTCATTCATCTATTCGCACCTGACGGCGGTGCCGGTTCCATCGCCGGTATCGACCTTTCCCAAGGCGGGGAACAAAGCATTATTTTCGCGTTTGGCCTATGGGGGCTCTCCCAGGTGATTTACGCGGTTTTTCAGCTTCTGGTTGCGCTCCGGTACAGATCCCTGATTCCGTTGATGTACCTGATTCTGGCGTTCGAAACGGTCGGCCGGATGGCGGTCGGTGCCATGAAACCGCCGGTGATGCTTCATGCTGCGCCGGGTGGGATTGCCAACTACATCATGCTGCCGCTTGCGGTGTTGATGCTGGTGCTTTCTCTGCGGAACGGGAAAGCGCATGGTTCAGGGGTACAAGGCTGACCCGCGGAAACAGCAGCAGCGGAGGCAGCCTTCGTTTGACACCGCCTGGAGCCTGCGTTACAATGATCTGGCAAAGCACAGGATCCGGTTTCAAACAACAAATGGAACCTGATTGTCACATTGTGCCCGTGTGATGGAATGGCAGACATATGGGACTTAAAATCCCCCGCTGTAACAGGCGTGCCGGTTCGAGTCCGGCCACGGGCACCATCGCCGTCTCCGAAGGGAGACGGTTTTTTATTGCGAAATTCTGGATTGGTATGAAAACAGCTTTGCAGAAGGTGCATCCAATTCATATGCAATTCGTTCCTGTTGTTGAATCAACGCGATAACATGTGGGAATAATAAAAGATATGTACTTTCGCCGGATAATTGAAGCATGATTCTGGTGTAACGACTCGCTTTTGCGAGTTGTCATGCAGGATTCCTTTGGAATCCTGCATGTGAATGGCACAATATGTGCCATTCACACACCGAATCACGTGATTCCGTGCCCTGTGGCGACAATGTCGCCACAAGCATGCAGCTTGCATGAAAAAATCGATTTTCGATTTTTTGCACGAGAATCAATCATCACCCTGTCCATACCATATATGCGATGTGGGAAAAGCCGATCGTCTGTGGAGGATATACACATGAAGGAAAAAATCAGTATGCCTGACAGGGTGAAATGGTTTACTGTTTTAACCACACATCTTCCCATGGTGTTTTACATTCTTGACAAAGACGGCATCTTTATCATGTCCGAAGGGTTGGGTCTGAAAAAATTGGGGCTTGTACCCGGGCAGGTAGTCGGTCTTTCCGCATTCGATGTCTACAGGGATTTTCCTGATATCATCGGAGCAATCCAACATGCACTGGCGGGAGAGTATACGGTTACAGACCATTGTGTTGGTGCATTTCACATAGAGAGCCACAATGTTCCCCAGTATAATGATGAGAATGAGGTCATCGGCCTCATCGGGGCGGCCATCGACATTGACGAACGGGTTCGCATGGAGCAATCCCTCCGCAGGGAAAAAGAACTGACCGGTGCCATCATGGACAGCGTACCAGGCATCCTTTATCTTTACGATGAGGAAGGACATCTGGTTCATTGGAACAAGAATCATGAGGAAATGTCCGGGTATTCGGCCGAGGAACTCTCGCGCATGACATTGTCCGACTGGTTTGATGATTCGGAATTGAACATGATTCTTGAGGAAGTGCAGATAGCCCTTCAGGGGAAGACAACTTCATCCGATGCGCACCTGGTTGTCAAGTCCGGTGAGAAAATCCCCATGCACTTCACCGCAGTCGGTCTTCAGATCGAAGGAAAGTCATATATCACGGGGATTGGCATCGACCTCAGTGAATTGAAGAAAACCCAGGAGGAACTCGAGGAGACAAACAGAAATCTGGAAAGCAAAGTGGCGGAACGCACACGGGAATTGACGGAAGCCAATCGAACCTTGTCGGAAACCTATGAAAAAATGATGGCCATGCAGGGGTATCTGATTCAACAGGAAAAAATGGCGGCACTCGGAAATCTGGTTGCAGGGGTTGCCCATGAAATCAATACCCCCATCGGGGTGGGTATCACGGCGGCCTCCCATCTGATGGATATGGCCAGGGAACTGGCCGGGCTGATGAAGCGGAAAGAGGCGGACAGCAATGCTCTTGCCGCATATCTTGAAGATTTTGAGCAGGCGGCCGGCATCATCATGAGAAACCTCAACCGTGCCGGCAAACTGGTGAAAAGCTTCAAGCAGGTTTCTTCCGACCAATCAGGGGAACAGCGGCGTTTGTTCGATGTTCAGGCATATTTTGAAGAAATCCTGACAAGTCTCAGCCCCATGTTGAAGAAATCCAAAGTAAAGGTATCTGTGCATTGTGAAAAAAATCTGGAGATGGACGGTTATCCGGGTAGTTTTGCACAAATCATCACCAACCTGATATCCAATTCGGTAACCCACGCCTATGAGGATCATCAGCCAGGTCTCATTGATATCCGGATATCAAAAGAAGCAGAAATGATCCGGGTTCTTTACAGGGATGATGGCAAAGGGATTTCAAAGGAGGATCTTCCCCGAATTTTCGACCCGTTTTTCACCACGAATCGGGGAGCAGGTGGAACCGGGTTGGGGTTGTCCATCGTCTTCAACCTCGTATCACAGCAGTTCGGAGGAACCATACAGTGTGAAAGCGCACCTGGAGCGGGAACCACTTTCGACATCCATCTTTTGTCGGGGGGCAGCTGAATGAGCATCATGCGGGAATTCATGGCAAGCGGAGACAAGATGTCCTTCATACGAAAACAAACCGAGTCGCTGGACAGCCTGCGCACTTCCTGGAAAATACTGATCGTGGATGATGACGAAGACATTCACGAGGTCACCGTCATGGCTTTGAAACGCGTGATGTTTGAATCCGTGAAACTGGAGCTTCTCAGCGCCTACTCGGCGGCGGAAGCCATTGAGGTGCTGCTTGCAAACCCGGATATCGTGGTTGCCCTGCTGGATGTCGTGATGGAAAATGACGCTGCGGGACTGGACCTGGTGCGTCATATCCGATATGAAATGGGAAACAGCGACATCCGAATTCTCCTGCGCACCGGCAATCCGGGACTGGCACCCGAAGACAGCGTCACACAGGACTATGACATCAATGATTACCGTGGTAAAACCGAACTCACCGCCTTGAGCCTGAGAACGATGATCATTACCGCACTTCGGTCCTATAAAGCCATTTCAACCATACGACGGCTGAATCATGAAATAGACAACACACAGCGGGAACTGATCTACACCCTGGGGGAAATTGCGGAATTCCGTTCTACGGATACCGGCCATCACATCCGGACCGTCGGGGAGATTTCCGGACTGATGGGACGAAAAATCGGCCTTTCCATCGAACAGGCGGAGATGCTCAACCTGGCGGCCTCCATGCATGACCTCGGAAAGATCGCCATCGATGATGCCATTCTCAATAAACCCGGGAAACTGACCCTCGACGAATTCGAGGTCATCAAGACCCATTCCGCTTTTGGGCACGAGATATTCCGTAAGTCGCGCAGGCCGCTCCTG
>JFJP01027644.1_pt1 | contig 10526 bp, 13 predicted proteins | sample 431651 | NCBI WGS metagenome assembly JFJP01 (sample SAMN02602958, study PRJNA72255) | Microbial mat metagenome, whole genome shotgun sequencing project. | biome: fresh water; feature: sink hole; material: water; isolation source: purple microbial (photo- and chemosynthetic) mats found in... | reverse complement strand
TAATTTTGCGAGTTTAAAGGGAAAAGAAAGAGTTCGTGAAGGACAATTCATTAATAAAAGCCTATTCTTTTTGACTCAGGTGATCGCTTTGAAAAGTGAAGGGAAAAAGTAAAAACCAATTGATATTGTATGTTTTATGAAAATTATTTTATTTAATAGCAACACTCATATTCCTTATCGAAACTCACCTTTGACGAAAATCCTGAAATCTTCTTTAGGAGGAAATTCGAGAACAATGATAATTTTGTGCATTAATCCTACAATAAGTAATTTAGAAAATTCCTTAACTAGTCTCCGTTTTGGAATCAATGCCAAGAAAATTCAAAACAAAGTCACTAATTTTTTTTATTTCAAAGAACCTTATAAAAAAAATACCTTAGATTGAAACGAATATTGTGACAAAAAACGAAGGAGAAGCTTTCAAAAGAATGATAAAAGAGTATGAGAAAAAACTCACCGTAAACAAAACCATTTTTCTCTTATAAAAATATAAAAATTCATTTGATTTAAAAGGATCTAGAACTTGCAAAAAATGACTATAAAATGAAATATGATCTTTTATTCTTGGATTATAAAGAGGTTTTTGATAAAACGTTAAAAATGAAGGTTGCTACTTCGATGCAAAATGTTTCAAATTCAAGTCTGAATTCGGTTCAAAATATTCAAGAAACTCTGATTCCTTCAACGTATTACATACCGAAAATTGGCCTAGTTTTTCTTAACAAAGACAATAAGACTTGTCTCAATTATTTAACAGGAATAAAACGATTAAAAGAAAATTTTCAAGAGTTATTATATGATAATGTAGGGAAATATGCTTGTTTTGGCTATCAAAAGATGCAAGAAAAATGTGAATTATATGAAGAAAAAGTACAAAATCTCTTGAGAAATACAACTGAATTTTCAAGCTATCATCTGGAATTCTATGAGGAAGCATTGAAAATGCGGGAAAAATACTTGAAATATAAGTCGAAATTCAAGACAATTCAAAATTATCAGGGACTTTCTAATGAAGATTTACAGGATTTGACAGAAATTCTGACAAAAGCATTGGATCAGGCCAAAAATGAGCAAATTCATAGGATTTATCAGGACCAAATCAAAGAGCTTAAGAATCAAATTTCTTCAAAAGAGAATATTTCAGTTGATTCCCCACAAACAAAACCGAAAAAAGTCTTTAAATATACTATTAATATTTCAGAAGATCTTGACAAGGAAAAACAGTATATCAGCGAATTATTCGGCCAAAATACAACAAATCAAACAATTAATTCTTTTAATTTTGAGGAATTCGAAAAGAATTTCTTAAATAATCCTTTAGAATTCGATTATTTACTCAAAAAGTCAACAGAACCTCCATTAAATCAGAAAATTGCACAAAATATTCAAGCAAAAGCATTAGAAAAACCCATAGAAACATCTATAGAAAGAGTCCTTGAAAGACCAAAGGCAAAACATCAGAAAACAAAAAGCCTATTGCCAAATCAAAAGACTCCTAATAAAATTCTTCAGAAAAAAACACCGAAAAGAGGTGTTAGTGTCGAAAAAGTTTTCAATATTTCAATTTCGAGTAGAAAAACAGAAGAAAAAGAACAAGATTTAGTTAAATTAAAAGATTTAATTGAAGATAAAAGAATTTTAACTGAAACTTTTTTGCTGAATAAACCAGTCAATTACATTGAAAGTTCTAATGAAAAAAAACAAGAGAATTTCCTTAAAAAAGAAGTGCTTAATCTGAAAGAAGATGCAGAAAATCTAAAGAATTTTGTGCGAAAAGTTTCGAATTCGATACATGCGAACATGGATTGTGTGCAAGCTAAAATGCAGAAGCCGAATTGCCAATTCAAAGATTTCTTTTCTGAAAAAGATTTTTTCTCGAATGAAAATCATAATGAAGAGGTTTTTAAGAACGATTTTGAAAGGAATAATAATAATAATGATAAAAATAACAAAGTTTCGAATACGATCTTAGATGATGACTCAATTTCCAACATGAAAAAGAGAAGGACGAGAGCTGAAAGAAATAATGTGAAAAAAAATGATTGATTTTATATTAATTTGTTTAAGTTTAAAGAATTTTATTTCGAATTGATTTAAAAAATGTTAAAAAAAAAAGACTTTTTGGTAAAATTTTATTTTTTCCAATTTTATGAAAAATTAAAAAAAATAGCAAATGGCTTTCATTATTTTTTTTAAAAATTCAAAAACAATTTAAACTTTATCTTTTTTCTTTTGAGATAAAAATTGTGGTTCTCTCAATCGTTGATTTAAAAACTGGATCATTCAAATGCATAGGATTATAAGTGCCATGTTGTTGGGAAGTTGATCGTATTCCTAAATTAATAAAAATTCTTATTATTATAATCAAAACTAGAAATAAAATAAAAAACCTTTTGGCTGTCCAGATAAAATATCAGAATGTCTCACATTTTTATCATTTTGCATATAAGTTGGTTCATTTCGATAAAAAAGATGAGATCTATTAGTTTTTTTAGTTATTTTTTCACAATTTTTTGAAAAAATTATTACTGTGTGACGTCTTGATTGAATAAAGAATCAGAATTCATTTGTCTGGGGGTTAAAGACCCTGAATTTTTCATCAAAAAATCACTCGGTGCTTGTTGTTCTTTCTGTGAACGAATTTGTTTAAATGAGATGCCATCTGTTGGTCTCGGCGGTAAATCGTTTTCAAGTTCATCAAGAAAAAACATCAGTTCCTCCTGTTTTTTCGTGATGATGTCTTCTGTATAATAGTTGGATTTCTCATCTAATTCTTTGATTTTCTTTGAAAAATAATCCTGCAAATGCATAACGTGCAATAGGAAAGGGTCTTCCATGAATTTTTAATGATGAAAAAACTGATTTTTCTAAAGAAATTTAAATTTTGGTTTTTAAATATTTTTTTTATTTAAAAAATCTTTATTATACAAAAACATATAAAATTTCTTTTTATTGTGTTTGTTTTACTTAACATTTTTTTTCTTATTATTGCTCTTATATTCCTGAGGTTTATCAATGTAATAGAGCATAATATGATTCTTATAATGGATATAATTCAAAGGGTTCTTCATTTTGCCATTCAGAATATATCTAATGGCTCTTTCCTTTAAAAACCATTTGGAGAACTCTTTGAAAACCATTCTGCTTCTATTTTCATCAGAAATATCCAAAGGATCTACAGACCAATGCTCACTCAAAAGTTGAATACTGATGAAATTTTCTATCTGTCCCATATAATATTGCTTGCATTTTTCATAGTCTGTTTCATAAGCCAGGCATAGATTCATAACTTTCTCTTTGAAATCCTCACTGGCCAGGCTTCTGATGACTTGCCGAATCATATAACGATGAATGTTCTTCTTCTCTTCATTCTTGCTCTTAATTTTGAAGCTTTTGGACTTTTTCTTGATTCTTTTGAAAGAAACATCATGCTTTAGATCTAATGAAGGGTCTTCTGAGGTCTCATTAGAAAGGTGAGAGACCTGTTTTGTCAGTTCGACCTTTTCGTCAAATTCACATCCTTCAGTTTCTTTTTTGTTGTCATTGACGTCTTCATATAGTTTTGCACTGATGTCTTCATAAAGAGTGGGATTGAAGACTTGACCAGCGCCATATGGTTCACAGAACATTTGCTTCAACATGAAAGAGCTTGATTTGTTGAGGAAGATTTGATCCAAGTCTTGAACCAAAAAAGTGGGATCTTCTTCAGGTTGGTTTGGATGCTTGAAGGGAAAAAATTCATCAGTTTTGGAGAGAGCTTCCTCCAAATGATTAGAAGGAAGGTATTCGTCAGTCTGATAGAAACGTTCCTCCAATGGGTCAAAATTGAAGGCATCATTTGAAAAAAAAGGGACTTTAACACTTTGGAGGGGTAAGTCCATTTCAGGCTGATTGCTTTGGGAGCATAAATCGAAAAGTTGTTCACTCATTTGTTTGTTTTTTGGGGAAAGGTCTAAAAGGGAATTCACATTTGGGATATTTATAAAAATGGTTTCATAGATTTGTAATTTTATAATCAAATTTACCCAATCATATATAAAAAATTTCAAATTCTTTCTGAGCCTGATTAATTCTTATAATAATAACAAAGAGAGGTTTTTCTTCCGTTAATTAAAAAACCTTGATGAAAACAATTATATCGGAATTATCTCGGGTTTTTAATCACAGTTTTGAAGTTATGACATCGGGATTATCCCGGGTTTTTAATTTGAGTTTTAAGGTTTGTTAGTCATTAAATATAATCAAAATGTTTAATGAAATTAGAATCAATAATGTCCTATTTTTTATGTTTATTATTAAAATTATTCGAGTTTTTTTTAAATATTAATACATTTCTATTTTTTTCTTTCTTTTTTTCTTTTTTTCATGTTTTAATTTTTGAAAAAAAATATTATCAATAAAAATCAATCTGAAAAATCCCGCTTTTCTTTTTTTGTAAACATTTTCTACCTTTCCAATGGGAATTTACAAATTAATGAGTCTCTTGCAAGAAAAAGCTCCAGATTGCATCAAAAGGGCAGGAATAGAAGTCTTTTCTGGTAGAACAATAGCATGTGATGCCTCAATGGTATTGTATTCTTTTTAATCCATCAACTTCAAAACTAATTTCCGAAAAGGCCATGTATCAATTTTTGGTATCAACCCAAGGCTTTAACAATAATGTTTTGACTGAATTGACAGATAAAGAAGGGAACAAAACAGGGTAATTTTTCTAGAATTTACCTGCAAAAAAAACGAATTTTTCAAGACATTTGGTTGGATTATTTAATCGGTCAATACAATTCTTGGAGAACGGCATAAAGCCCGTATGGATCTTCGATGGAAAGCCTCCAACTTTAAAAGGTGGCGAGGTTTGATAAATTTCCTTTTATAAATAACATTTGTTCAAAATGTTTAACGAAAAACAGTTGGCGAGAAGAAAGAAAATGAAGGAAGAAGCTGAGGATAAAATGGAAGAAGCAAAAGAAGAAGGAAATATCGAAGAAGCTTTGAAACAGAAGATTCGGACAGTTTCAATATCAGGCAAAATGAAAGAAGATGCGAAGAAGATGTTGGCATTAATGGGAATGCCAGTTTTTGAAGTAAAAGCATTAAATAATTTAGAAGAATTAAATTAAGATATAGGCTCCTTGTGAAGCAGAAGCTCAATGTTCTGAATTATGTAAACAAGGTAAAGTTTACGCAACAGCAACTGAGGATATGGATGCTTTGACTTTCGGCAATTTTTATATTTTTCTTTCTTGAGTAAAATAATAATTAGGTACGAAATACTTGCTGAGAGGTTTTAATTCAAAGAAAGAGCCTATTGTGGAAATAAGTTATGATGAAATGTTAAAAGGTTTAGGTTTAAACCATAAAGAGTTTGTAGATATGTGTATTTTATGCGGATGCGATTATTCTGTCACTATTGATGGTAAATTTTGATTATTAAAAGAAGAAAGTCTTAGATTTATATTATAGGGATTGGACCTATAACTGCATTTAAGCTTATAAAGGAATATAGAACAATAGAAGCTGTTTTAAAGCATCTTGAATCGGAAAATCAAGCCAACAGCACAAAAAAGAAAAAATTTAATGTGCCAAGAGAATTCATATATGAGGAAGCTCGGGAATTGTTTCTAAATCCGAAAATTGATGACGGCTCTAAAATTGAAGTTCTTTTATTTTTTTAATGTGTTTATTCTATTATTAATGAAAGATTAAATGGCTAAAACCAGATGACATTGAATTGAAGAAGTTTTTAGTCGAGGAAAAAGGCTTTTCTGAATCTAGGGTCGAATCTGGTTTGAAAAAAATAAAGGTTCTATTCATTAGAAATTTTAATTTAATTTAATCATCTTTGTACAAGGGTGTTGATATGAAAGGGTATCAATCAAGGATTGAATCCTTTTTTGGGAAGCCAGTCGTTGTCAAAAAAAAGGAAACCCCAAAAACCGAAAAAGGCAAAAAAACCAATCCACTTGCGAAAAAAGTGAAAACCAATAAGAAATAAAATATTTTGAGTTAAATTTCATAAAAAAATATAAAATTGTCGTTTAATGATTAATGATTAATTTTTCTATTTTCATTGAAATTCTTCTTGACGTTTGGGCTCCGCTAAGAGGTGCCATCCAAGCAAATGAGGCAAAAGAAACTAATAAAATTATTTTATTTTATTTATATATATAAAAAAATTTATAGACTCTGCAAAATTCTTGAATTAAAGTAAATTCATGCAAATTCACATCCAAACTAAATAATTTCGTTATTATGTCTTTTGGATTTTCTTCATTCTTTGATATTGTTATAAAATAATGATATTAAATTTTAAAACAACGATTTCTTTTATTATCAGAGCAAAAGAGAAAAATTCGTTTTCAGTTCGTTTTGAAATTTGAAGCATTTTATCCTCTTTTTTAAAAGTGGCACTTTCTTTTTTAAACTCTTTGAGCTCTAAAAAAGAAAAATTATTTTATTTTTAAGGTTTTTTACCCATTGTAATGTTATTGTTTGCAATTTTATATTCATTCAGTGATAAAATATCCCCAATTTGTTTCAAAGAAAGCATGAAATGATTCTTTTTATTCCAATCCAAGCTATTTTTCTTTTAAATTCTGTTTTAGTTCTTTAAGATGAAAACATTTGATTTACGTTATAATTAAATTGTTGTGCATCCTTCATTTTTGGAATGAACTCAAAGATTATCGTTCCCACCTTCATTATATAACGATAATCATTTTTTTCTTTATATAATCCCTAATTATTTTCATTAAAATCTTTTATTTCTTTGATTTTTTTTTATAAACTTTGATAGGAAAAACACTCATAATCAATGAGTTGTTTTGAATGATGTAGGGCTTGATTATATGTTTGATGCCTTGTTGTCAAAAATAATTAAAATTTGGGGAGGTAATTGAGAGGAAACCATAAAGATCTTCTGTAAATTTCGGAGCATTTTTGAAATTTAATACTTTTATATAAGGTCGAAAAAATATTTTCATTCTATTTTTTTTAATTTATGAAATAATTAATAAAAAGAAAAAATCATTTTTAATTTAAATTAAAAGAGAAATAATTGGAAATTTCAGTAAAATTAGACAAAAAATTATGAATTCTTTCAAAAATTTATTAGTTAATTTTTCATTAAAAAAATTTAAAAATATAAAGTTTCATAATGTGTGATAAATATGAAAATTATCTTCTTCAAGAAAACGGAGCAGACATTTTGAATTCCTCCAAACATCCAAATCAAAAACATTCAATCCTTAATCTTTTAAATAAAGATGATGATGTAAATTCATTCTTCAAACATCATTATTAATTTTATTCAAGAAATTTTGGGTTTCTGACTCTAAACTTCCTCAAGAAATTATTATTGATTTAACAAATTTAAAACAGAGACCTAATTTTTTTTGTTATTTTGGCTTTTCTTCTTGGGAAACAACTGCTTCACCCCCCTTACATATCAATCTGGAGGTTTCAAAAGATAATAACTTATATAAAAAACGAGATAAAATCAAAGCCAAAAATGTATTATATATACATATCCATTATTTTAATCAAAAAAATAGGAGGTTGGGGTTCAATTATTTGAAATAGAACCTATTGGAAAGGCATTTAATTATATAAAAGTTGAATTTTTTTGAGGGAATTATAAATTTTTACATTTTTTAGCATAGATCCTAATATTAAGCAATTGGGGAAATAATTTTATTGTTCTGAATCAGCTTTTTTTATCAGAAAATTTGATAGAAGAAGAAATAAAAACTGAAGATATGAAGAATTTCAATGGAGTTAATGAAAAAGAAAAATTAGATAGGCAAATGAAAATTATGGAAAAAGAAATTGAGAATTTTGTTGAAAATAAAAAAAGAATTCACTTGGAAAAAGAAAGCCCAAAGCCTGATGGAAATATTAAAGAAATTAGGGAGGAAATCGAAACTATTAATAAAAAATCTGATGATTTTCTATTGCAAATGTCCAAAATGAAGGAGCAAATCAACAGTTTTTCTGATTTATTTGAGGATTTGCAAAGAAAAAAGAAGGAAATTTTTGAAAAAAAAAAAAAATTAGTCAAAGCCGATTTTCAAAAAAATGAAATCGACATGAAAATTCAATTTTTTATTGATAATATCCTGAATTTTCAAAAAGAAATGATGGAAACAAACTCGATCCTTACAGAATATGTATTGTATTTTGATGGAATTGAAAAGAAAATCGATCTTTATGAAAATTTTGATGCTCAAAAACCCGATGTTTTAAATAAGGTTAAACCTTTTTATATTTAATTTGCAAAGAAGAGATTTCTAGATTAATGGGATTGTTGAGGAAAAATTATCCGCAGCAAAAGAAATTCTATTGAATAGATTAAATAATGCTTATGGGAAATATGAAAATAGCAAGGATAATTCTCAAATAAGCTCTCTATTAATGTATTTGAAAGAAAAAATGATGATGAAAGTAGTTTTTTATGAAAGTTTTGAGAAAAAATTATTTTTTAAAAAGAAAAAGAAATTGGAAGAACTTCGAGAAATTTCGAAAATTAAAGAAAAAAACTTTAGAAATTATTAGCATTGATATTTATTTTTTAAAAGTCTTATAAAACAATTTAATATCTCTAATAAAATACAGTATTTCTGTTTAGCTTCGTTTAAAAATCAAATTTTTATTATTATTTTGAACTCTATAAAGAAACATTCAAAAATTCCAGTTGTTTGAAATTATCAGATTTTCAAAAATTCAACAAATTTCCAACATTTTTATTACAAAATTACCAAAAAATTCCAAAACTTGAAAGAATATGAACTTAAACTTATCAGAAACAAATAAAAAAACTTTACAGGATTATGAGATTATTACTTCGAAATATTCAAGTGGAGTTATTGGAGAAGGGGCACTTAGTCTAGTGAAATTAGTCAAAGAAAAGCAAACTGGTCAGCTTTTTGCAATGAAAATGGTTTAAAAAAAAGACATTGTATTATTACTGAATTTTAAACTTTTTTAAAAAAGATTTCAAAATCCGAACTGATTGACAAATCCTCAATAATTCAAATGAAACAGGAGATCAAAATTCATAAAAAGTTGAACCATCCTCATATTATCAAGCTTTATCACTTTTTTGAGGATAAGTGCTTCATTTATATGATCATGGAATATGCAGAAAATGGCACTCTATTTAATTTTATTAAAAAGAGGAAAAAACTAACGGAATCTGAAACTTTTTTTTTATTTTTCCAAACTTGTTTGGGAATTGATTATTTGCACAAAAACGATATAATGCATCGTGATTTAAAAGTTCATCTTAATTTTATTTTGACTAAATGATTAATTTCTTAAAATCTAGCCCGAAAATCTCCTCCTTGATTCGAAGGGAAATATAAAATTATGTGATTTTGGCTGGAGTACTGAAAATATCAATTATAAAAAGTAATTTTTAACACAAAAAAGTTTTATAAATTATACAAATAAATAAATTTAGAGAAACCTTTTGTGGAACTTTGAACTATATGGCTCCTGAAATGTTCCAGAACTCTAATTATAACTACAAAGTTGATATTTGGGGATTAGGAATCCTTTTTTATGAAATGTTGCATGGTTTTCCTCCTGATGCCTATAGTTTCGTCCTCAATAAAAATGAATTAAAAATGGATGAAACTCTTACAAAAAATGCAAGGGAATTAATCGTAAAACTATTGAAGTTCAACCCACAAGAAAGATTGAATTTAGTTGAAATTTTTCAAAACGAATGGCTTTTGAGCTTTGAAGATGTTTTTAACATAAAAATTCAAGAATATGTCACAATAAAAAAGAAAAAAATAGAAGATCGTTTTGATGGAAATAAAGAAAATTTAAAGAAAAAAGATAGCCTTGAATTGAACTCTAGGACTGAAATGAGGGTTTTATGCGCTAAATCTCTAAATAAATGCAGTGAAAATTTCGATATAATTGAGAAGAATAGCAAGAAATTTAAAAGCAATTATGAATTAAAGGTAATTTAGGTTTTTATTTTAAGTTTCTTTTAATTTTTTCATTTAGCAAGTTAATTTCATTGATAAATTATTAGGAGCAATAGGTTGTGTGAAAAGAGATAAACCTTTCTCTAAAAAACGAAATCTTTTCTCTTAATTTTTACCACTTGTTTTTAAATCTTAAGTTGATTTCTTTTAATTTATAACACCTTTGTTATTTATCGTTGTATAAATTATTTATTTTAAAATGAACTAATTTTTTTTTATAATGAACCAGCTCCTATTTATTTGAAAAACATTAAAATTTTATAATATATAAAAAAAAAAAAAATTAAAAAATGGAATCATCTCCTCAAAAAGGTAAAAAAATAAAAATAATCCTTTTATAATTTCAATCTTAAAAGAAAAACCTTTAGAAAACGAGAATTCAAATCAGCAATTTGAAGATCCTGATGATGAGAAAAATAACGAAAACGATAAAAAATTATTAGAAGATCCTGCAGATCTCGACAAAAATGAGGAAACACAACACTTAGACGAATTCTGTAATTTTTTAAACAAAAATAATTAATTTTTTCA
>JFJP01041873.1_pt1 | contig 10527 bp, 10 predicted proteins | sample 431651 | NCBI WGS metagenome assembly JFJP01 (sample SAMN02602958, study PRJNA72255) | Microbial mat metagenome, whole genome shotgun sequencing project. | biome: fresh water; feature: sink hole; material: water; isolation source: purple microbial (photo- and chemosynthetic) mats found in... | reverse complement strand
AATTCAATGTCGTTTAGTTAAGCCCTGAAAGGGCAAAAGCAATAGCATGGGGCAACGCCCTATGACTATAAAACGTATCTATTTTAAGCCCTGTAAGGGCGCGAGCTTTCGCCCTTACAGGGCTTATTGCCAAATTTATTCCATAACATAGGGCGTTGCCCTATGCTACTGCTCAAAGGCTTACAGCCTTAATTCCCACTTCCCTACGAACATTGTTTGTAAAAATTTTCCAGAAGTTTGTTAAATTCCAGAAGTTGAGTTTGATGAATTGTTTTGTAATTGTACAATTCATTGTATTTTGAAAAAAGTTGTTGAGTAGTTTTTACGTTCGCTTTTGTTTTTTCGGCTATTTGCAAATATTTTTCTTCTGAAAATTCATTGAAACGTATGTAGTATTTATTTCGCAGAAATTCAAGTAAATAGGTAAATTTCTTTTCAACAATATCTTTATGATTTCCGCTATGAAGGTACAGACCGGCAATGGTTTCGGTAAATTCGAGTGAGGAGTTGCTTGGCGGTTGTACTACCGGAATGATACGTTGTTTTCGTTTTCCTTCAAAGAAAATATACAACAGCAATGCTGTGATTAACAGAAAGTAAGCTGCTTTTAACTCTTTGGTTTGCAAAATAAAACGAATAGGGGAGGAGTTTTCAATTTTGTAGGTTTTATAAAATTCGTCCCAAATAACCTTGTTTTTGTTAAGATATGATAATGAATAACTTGCAAAAAAATGATTGTTGTTTTCAAGAATAGCATAATTTGTAAAACCATAAGGAAAACTATTGATAAAGAAATTTCCTTCACCGTAATTTATTTTCAGAAAAATAGGTAATGTATCCATTGCAACTGCAAGGATTTCAGTATGTAAGCTATCAAAAGTTTCGCAGTAGGTAATGTAGCTGCCCTCCGGAAAGTTGAAATCAGTAGTTTGTTTCAAATTTTTCTTTACAAAATTGTAAGTTATTGGAGTAGAGTCGGCTATTGAATTTATGAGCCAAGTATATGAAATGTTGAAATTGAGAGTGTCGCTAAATACCGACGAAAAAGATTCTGCTGCAATAAACACATTACTACCATTTTGCACCTCTTCGAGCAGAATATTCAAGTCGCTTTCGGAAGGCGAAAATATGTCGTTGATAATTACAATGTTGTTGATGTTTTTGCCATCTTTCAGGCGCATGTAAAAGGAAGTTGAATTTACTTCAATATTCTCTGTTTCAAATAAATCGCTTAATAAATTGAATAAAATATAAGTGCCGTAAGGAATTTTATCGTTTTTTAGGAACGTAGGTTTCCAGTCCGGCGGTTTGGGTGCGGCATATTCCAAAACAATCATCAAAACGATTCCGGTTATGAGAAGAAATAATATGAATTTTCTTTTTTTCACTTTATTTGTTTTGCATTATATTTTCAAAAAAATCTTCAAATTTTTTATTTAGCAAATTGAACGAATTTTCGTGAATGGTAAAATTTCCATACCAAACATATTCATAAGAAAATGAGAGAGAAAGAAATTCACCGGAAAATTTTTTGTCGCTAATTTGTTGGTAGTAGTCTGAATTTGTTTTTTCAGGAGCCCACTTAATAATTTTTTTATCGGAAAGCAGTTTTAGTAACTTTAAGTATAACAATCTGGTAGCAATACGGTAACTTCCCGAATTGATATTTTTATGAATTTCTTCATCAAAATTTATGGAATGAATATCGCCGTCAGTAATAATGTCCGTTTTTTTATTCAGTTCAATATCAGAGCGGAAGAGGCGAGAGAGCCGAGTTCGCATGATGACCAAAACTACGGTAACAATTAACGCAAAAATTAGAGCATAACGAATGTATGGCGATGCGCCTTCGTTTGAAAATAAGCTAAATATTTTGTCTAAAATCCACCATATCAGCCTGTCAAAAAACGATTCTTTATCAACTTCGGGTTCTTTGTAAATAAAATCTTTGTTGTTTTTAAATTCTTGAATTTTTTCTTCTGAAAATTTGCGTAATTCTATAACGGTATCTTTTTCAGGGTTTTGTATTTGTGCAGAAATTTGTGAGCTGAAAAAAAATGAAAATATAATTGCTAACAACATCAATTTGTTGAAAATGAACGATTGATGATGCAATGGTTTTTGGAAATATGTTTCTATAATTTTCATTTTTTTTGTTTCGTCAAATTTTTTTCCGGTTAATAATCAAGGTTTGAGCTGTTGTTGTTTTCGTTGTTTTTATTAATTTTATTGATTCTTTTTTCCAAAGAAGTTCCTTCGTTATGTTCCTTTAAACTAAAATATTGCAGTGAAATAGCAATAATTGGTATTGCCGAAAGAATGTTGGTACCAAATTGAGTAACAACGTTGAGTATTAAGCTAATTACTTGTATAGAAGAGTTTTCTGTTCCATGAAATATTCCTAAAACACTAATAATCGATTGCGGAAAAGCCAATAAAGATGAAGCAAAAGAAGTGATAATGGAGCTTACAAACATAACTAAAAAGGTGTTCCACCAATTGTTTTTCACCAGATCGAAACATCTGTGAAATGCTTCGTTAAAGGAAATTTCTTCGTTGTTTCGCATGATAAATATGATGGAAAAAATTCCCATAAGCCAAACTCCCGGAACTATAAGTAGCATGATACCAAGCGATATTGCCAAACCTATAAGTATGGTAGTTATCATATTAGGTAAAAAATTTCTTTGGGTGAGTATCCAAATATCATTTAGTTCAATTTTGGTATCCGGTGAATTTTTGTAGAGAATTATGTGAGCGTTTACAATTGTAACTATCATGTTGTAAGTGAATAACGAAGAAATGATGAGTAAAAAATATTTCAAACTGAAAATATTTTCTAAGTTGCTGATATCCATCAATTCTAATTGAAATTGTGTTGTTAATATGGCGGTTATTAAAATAAATATTCCGGCATAGTAGAAAATTGATGCTACTATGGTTTTAAAGTTGTATTTCAAAAATAGAAATGTTGCGTTTAAGATGTCGCTAAAATTGCGTTCTTCTTCAAAGTTTATTTTTGGTGTGTCCATTTTTTGGTTCATTTTATTTATTTTTATTATGAAGTTTTAAGGTTCTTCAACTTTTTTTGTGGAATGCCATCGTAGATGGCAAATAACGATAGAAAACAATTATCAAAATTTGTAGCACCCCGCTGGGGTACAATAAGTTACGTGTTTTTATTCTATCGTTATTAACCTTCTACGAAGGTACGCCACAAAAAAGTACCAAGAGCCATTTTTTTTGAATTTTATATAATATTAAACTTTTAACTCGCTTAAATTGTTGGAATTAACGGTATAGAAAAATTCCGGTTCTCTGTTTTTATCTTGAATTTTATTTTGCACCAATTTTTTGTAAATTTTGTTTGGCAGCAAAAAGAAATACCACACAATAAAAGCCAGCGAAAGCGCGATAACGGTTGCTCTAATGAAATACGGAAACTCGGTATGTCGTGTTAAAAAACCTTCAAAAAAGGCGGCAACTATAAAAATCGGTATCAGCCCGATAATGATTTTCAGCCCTTTACGAACGGCTTTGCGCAAAGAAATAATTCGGGAGTATGTTTCGGGGAAAATAATGCTGTTGCCAATGAGTAACCCCGCTGCTCCAGCCATAATTATAGCCCAGATTTCTAATGTGCCATGTATCCAAATAGTTAGTACCGATTCGAGTAACAAACCTTGTTTGAAAAAGAAATATTGAAAAGTACCAAGCATAACACCGTTTGAAAAAAGTATGTAACCTGTTCCAAAAGAGAAGAATATGCCCATAACAAAAGCCATAAACGATACCCGAATGTTGTTGAGCGAAATGCCGACAAACATGTTTAGTTCCAAACTTTGTTTGTAAACAGCCATTGGGTCGCCATTTTCAATGTTTATTAACGTCATATCCACGTAGTCGTCTCCAAGAATGAGGCGCACAAAAGAGTCATCGTAAGCTGTTGAAATAATGCCGATTAGTACAGCAATGAAAAAAATAGTAAAAGAATAGAAAATTTCTTTACGAGCTTCTTTAAAAACCAACGGCAATTCATAAGCAAAAAAAGTGCTTATTCGGTTTGTTTTTTCGCGTTTGTTACGGTAAATTAATGTGTGAATTTTTAGTGCAAGTTGGTTTAAATATTCCGTTGTTTGGCTTTTCTTGTAATACGTTCGCGAATATGACAAATCGTCAGTAATTTCAATAAACATATTTGCAAGAAAATCAGGGGCAATTAGTTCCTTAGCTGTGAGTAGTTTGTCGTACTCCTCCCAGCGTTTTATATTTTTGTGCAGAAAAACTACCTCTTTCATTGTTGTGGTTGTTTTTTTATTATCGCAATAAATTGTTCTTTTGATTGATGATTAATCAATTCTATTTCCGGAAATAATTTTTTTATTCTCATTATACCCGAACCTAAACCCGAATAGGGCAGCAAAAATTGCGCAATTGATTGAAGTGTAGGATTTCGTGGTATGGATATTCCGTTCAAAATGTTTTCAATAGTTAATGAATTTGGTAACACGCCCGGACTTATTATTTCTATCCTATCAGGATAAATAAAAATTTTAACAGTAGAATTGATAAAATAGTTTCTATGAATCAACGCATTAACTATCAGTTCTTCAAATATTTCATACGGTATTTCCGGTATTGGTAAACTATTAAAACTTTTTCCGGACTGAATTTTGCGTAAATTTCTTGTTATAAAGGCGATAGCTTTATCAAATACTGTTTTCAAGTCGCCTTCAAAAGGTAATTCTTTATCTTCATAATTTGTTTCATCTAAAATAGATACACATTGAATAGAAAATAAAGGACGATACTGCTGCGGATTTTTCCCGAAAAGTAATAATCCGGTTAAAGTTAAACAATTATCCTTAAATAAATTTGAATTTTGTGCTAATTGTTTTACATCAATTTCAAAATCTTTAAGTTCTTTGTTATGACGCTTTTTTAAATACATTTCAAATTTTGTTATATCAAAATCCGAAAACGTAGTATTATGAATTAGTTGCTCATCGGCAAAAATATTTTTACTATCTTGCAACAATCTGGCTAATTCTTCATTTGATGTAACTCTTCTTTTATCAGAACCATTTTTTATCCAGATAATTCCATTTTTATCTTTATATGGTTTACTGTTTCCTTCTTTTATATAAATAATACTAACAACTTTATTATCAACAGAAATCTGCTCGGTTTCGATAAATAATTCCGGTATTATATTATTGCTGGCTGCATTCGACAACATTTCGTTATGTTTATGAATTTCACTAAACGATAAACCATTAATTTCGCCGGTTTTGTCGTTTACTCCAATAATTATTACGCCTCCTTTAAGATTGGCAAATGCAACCATTTCTTGAGAAATAGAATGGGCATCTTTTATACGTTCTTTAAATTGAACTCTACTACTTTCCCCTTTTTGAATAAGTTCTAATAGTTCTAATGTTTCCATTGCGAATATTTTATTTTTCGTTCTTCAAAAGCTTTTTCTCCACCTTCCATTATATTTACGATGCTTTTTTGAATATCTTTGTTATCAATTCCATTTGCAAAAATATTAATTTTTTCATTAACATTATCATAATCACAAACTAAAACTTGTTCACAATCTCCCAAAACGGGAATATTCGGATTGTGAGTTGCAAAAATGAATTGTGTTGAATTTTTTAGTTTTTTCAATTCCACAATTACCTCATTGTAAATTGTTTGACTGTCTAAATCGTCTTCCGGTTGGTCAATCAATATCAAATCATTTTCTTGTAATGATAATAAAAAAACAATTAGTGCCGAGGCTCGTTGCCCAAGAGAATGATTTTTTAATGGTTTTCCATTGTATTCAATTTCAAACGTATCGGGAACTCTGTACGTTATAAAATCGGACAAATTTTTAAAGAATTGTGTTTTAAAATCCTCTATTTGATTGAATTTTTCTATTGAATTATTTTCAAAAGCTAAATAAACATCAATTAAATTATGATACTTATTCACAATAGATTTTATGTTTTCTCTTCTAATGTTGTGAGATTGTTTAAAAACAAAGTCAATTAAAGCTTCTTTGTCTTTTTCAAAACCAAGAATAATTTTTAGTTTATCTTGTTGTGCATTAACATTATGAACTTTATTTTGAATTAAATCATATTCATTTTTCCAACTGTTTTGAAGTTCACTCAATAATACTTGCAATTTTTTTATTGAATCATCTTTTTTAGAAATAAGTTTTTCGAGTTCAATTAATTGAAGTTTTTTGGAATTTAGTTCTGTTTGAAAATCTTGGTAATTTTTTATGTCGTTTGCTGAAATTTTGCTTTCCCTTTGGCTTTGAGCAAATTCTGTTTCTAAATTTTGTTTTAATTCAATGAATTTATTTTCAATTGTTTCAATTTCAATCATTTTTTCTTGCAATTGAGTTGCATGTTTTGCAAACGATTTTTGGATAGCAGAAATTGAATCGAGTATGAGATACAGTTCATTAAAAAGGTTTGTATTTTCTTTTGAATTATAAATCTTTATGTAGTCAAAGTCAGTGTTTTGCGAAGATACAAAGTTGTTGAATTGTTGTATTGTTTGTTGAATCTCATTTTTTAAGAAACGAATTTTGTCGGCATCTTTTCCAAAATTTATTTCTTTCTCCATTTTTTCTTTTAACCCCAGTTTTTCAATATCTGAAATGCTATGTGTTAATTCAGCAATGCGTGTTTTAATATCGGGAATTCTTTCTATTTTCTTGTTTAACTGCGAAATATCTTCTAAAAGTTGATGTATTTTGATTGACAAACCATTTGAAATTATTTTTTGTTCAGTATCTATTTCACCAATTAACCTATATACAAAATCTTTATTTGTTTCTTTGTTTTCACCAATTTTCGACAAATCTTTTTGTCCGAAATAGAAAGTTTTTAACAAAGATTTAACTCTTAATTCTTTATTTTCAAGGCACTTCGTTCTACCGGTAGTACCTTTTTCCATGCAAAAAATATTGTCATTTTTTACAATTTCAAAAATTACTTTTCCACCTCCGCCAAGTGTTGAAAGAATAAGTGAATTTTTATAATTTTCGTCTGCTGAAATGTTCCTATCTAATTCAATATCCAAAGCATAACGAATAGTTTCCAAAACGGAAGATTTTCCACTTCCGCGTATTCCAATTAAGTTGTTCATGGAAGCATTTAAGTATATTTCTTTTTCGTTTAGCTTGCCGCCAATGTATTTAATTGATTTGATATAGGTATTTTGTTGTTTCGGAATGTCTTTACATAAGCGATTTTTGTTATCAATTAACGCAAATTTTACAGCATCAAAATTAAAATCGCTAAGTTTCAGATAGCATTTTTCGCCTTTCCCAATTTCTTCAATATTTTTAGGGTCAGAGCCTTCTACAAGAGCCGGTAAATACGATAGGCATTGTTCTACCTTTGCTTTATCTCTTTCTTTTATTGATTGAAAACCAATTACATAATTTTTAAATAATGGGTTTTTTCCAAAAATTTTTATTGCTTGTCCGTTGAGTTCTTTAATTAAACCATTATCAGATGAAACATGGGCTAAGATTATAAAATATGATTTGTGGTATGAATTTAGCAATTCAATTGTTTGAATTAAATTATGTTGTGAGCGTCCGTTGTTGTATTTAAAATCTTGGTTATCAGTTGGGGTAGTTCTAACAATGAAGTCATTAATGAAATCATTTTCACCTTGTAACCAAGTTTCATTGTCAAAAACAATAAGTGAATGAAGTCCTGAACTTCCTTCATTTACATTTAGTTCAATTCCGGGCAATAGATATATTCCTTCTTGTTTTGCTTTTTTTCGGAGTGCCTTATATTGTTCTTTATCAAACTTGTTATGATTTGTTATTACTCCAAGTTGTATATTTTCATCTTTTAACTTACGAACATAATCTTTTACAAAATCGTTTTCTTCGCCATCGAATTTAAACCATTTATCTGCTTTTGTATGCAAATGAAAATCAGCTCTTAAATATTTTGCACCATGTTTAAATTCCATAATTTTTTTTTATTTGTGTATTTGGTATTTTTTATGTGTTGTGTCCCAAAAAGAGTAATTTATGTTAGGTGTATTTTATTCATCTATAAGTGAATTAGTTAACATTAAAATAAATGAAATTGATTTTGTATAATCAACATTTTCGTAATTTTTTCGTATTTTTTCAAGATTTTTATAATACGCATCTAAGTTTTTATAATAGTATAATTCTGATTTAATAAACCAACCTTTTTCATTTAATTTTGTTGCTAAAAACCATTTTTCAAGCAATCTTGCAGAGCGACCATTACCATCCGTCATTGGATGTATTGTAACAAAGACTAAATGAATTAAAGAAGCAAAATAAAAAATTTGAGGTAAACTTAACTTTGAATTTATTAAGATTTTTATATCGTGGAATAATTTTTTTATTTCATCTTTTACAATATCTGGTTTTGCTGCAATAAAAGAAATTTTATAATTGTTATCTGCAACTACCATTGTAGTTGTCCTAAGTTTTCCTCGTTCTTCTTTATCTAAAAAATGCTTTGTAATTATAGAATGAGTTTTTAGAAAATTTCTATAATTTAGATTATTATTTTTTGCAAAAATATACGCATTAAATAAATCATCTATTTTAGCAGTAAGTTTTTTTTGATATTTTGCCTGTTTCGCTTTATATTTAAGATAACTATCAATATCCATTTCTTCACCTTCTATTTTTGAAGAACTAACAGATGAAAGAGATATGTAAAAATTAAAATTTATAATTGTCAAATCCTCGTCCTTGATTTCATTTAATTGTTTGGATATATTAATTTTTAATTTTTCCTTATAATCGGCATATATTTCTGTCGGAATAATTTGTAATTTTCTCATGTTTGTATTTCAATTAATTTACACAATTAAGTAATGATTAGTGTTTAATGATTAGTGATTAATGTTGCTTTCGACTGATTATTTGATACTTATAAAAACTAAAAGTGTCGTTTATTTTTGTATAACTACTTATCAAATTTTAATCAATCAATCTTTTTTTATATCAAACTTATTACACCTAACTGATTTTGGCTTTTTAAACTGAACTGATAAATCCCTTTTTTTTTGAGTTTCAAAATCGAATAAAAAAAGGGGCATTAGCCCCAAAAATAGTTTATTTTATTTATTTTTTCAATTTGTAAATGAAAAAAATACGTAAAATTTCAGAAAATAAAAAATAAAGTGTTAATAATAAACACTATAAAAATAGGAAAACTTAAATTTCTTCATTCAAACTTTGCGCCATTTCATCGGCAAGTTTATTGCACGCTTCGTAAATTTCGTTGTTTGTAGTCCAGTCAGTTTTTTCAGCAAAAGCGCGAATTGTTTTTACGCCGCCGCCATTCCAGCTATACGAGCCAAAAATTCCGAGTTTACGTTTTCCGAGCGAAATATGTTCAATTTTGGCTAAAATATTTTCCATAGGCGTAAAAATGCCGGAGTTGTATGCGCAACTGCCCAAAATAATGCCTTTGTATTTCCAAAGTTCCGGAAGCAGAAAAGAAATATGTTTTGTGGCGGAGCTATGGTTTCGGCAAGTTTTTCAGTGCCGCCGTACATTGTGCCGTAAACTATTACAACGCCTTTGTCGGCTTCAAAAGTGCTCCATTTCAGGTATTTATTGAAAACTTCTTTAACGTATTTTTTCCAGATAGGTCCGTGCGTGGAGGCTATCATGTTGATTTGCAATTTTGCAATTTTTATTAATGCTTTTTCAATCATTCCGGAATATTGCGCCATAATATTGGTAAAATATCGAAGCATTTCTTCTTCATAAAAATTTATGTTAAGTTCCTCATCTACAATGCCGCCGTCGAGTGCACCAAAACTTCCGAAAGCATCGCCAGAGAATAATATTCCGTTTTCTTTTACATAAGTCATCATAGTTTCGGGCCAATGCAGCCAAGGAGTAATATGAAATTGCAAGGTATATTTTCCAATAGAAATTTCATCTCTATCGTTAATAATCAGAATATTATCAGTAATACCATAAAAACTTTCCAGCAGTTGAAGGGTTCTTTTATTCGCAATTATTTTTAAATCGGGGTATTGTTTCACAACAGCCGATATACCACCGGAATGGTCGGGTTCCATGTGATTAATAACCAAGTAGTCAATTGTTTCGCCCTCATTTAATTGTATCAATCAATACATTTTTCTCATCTTTAATAAGATAAGAATTAAGGCTTACTCCATTCGGAAGAGGCCATAAATTTTCGAATAATTGCGAGGAGCGGTCATTAGCACCGTTCCAGTAAATAGAATCTGCAATTTGTACTGCGTTTAACATAAATTAAAATTATTTTTTTTTATAAAATTTTTATATTTGTAACATACATATAATCAACTAAAAAGAAAATCTTCATTCAATGTCGTTTAGTGAAGCATATTTCTGATTACAGCCGTGTATGCAGCCCTTCAAGGTGGCGTGTTAAATCTTAACTATTTTTAATATTTTAATACCCCCCTATTTTTTGTTTAAAATATCCCTTTAGGGATAAAATGTTTATA
>JFJP01027643.1_pt1 | contig 10527 bp, 11 predicted proteins | sample 431651 | NCBI WGS metagenome assembly JFJP01 (sample SAMN02602958, study PRJNA72255) | Microbial mat metagenome, whole genome shotgun sequencing project. | biome: fresh water; feature: sink hole; material: water; isolation source: purple microbial (photo- and chemosynthetic) mats found in... | reverse complement strand
AATAATGTTTTATTTTCTTGAAATGATCTGTAGAAATCTGATTAACACGTTGTTTTTTTCATTTAAAAAGATTTTTTTGTTTGAAACTCAAAAAAAAAAAAAAATCCTCAAAATATTTTTTAATGCAAATTTTTTTCCTCGTCCTCTCCCTCTTTATCGTCTGCTTTTGTTTTTTGTTGACATCTGTCCAAGCAGCGGTGATGGGTGTAGATTTCGGCTCTCAGTTCTATAAAATAAGCATGATTGCACCAGGCAAATCTTTTGTGATTTTAGAAAACACCTTTAGTCAAAGAAAAACCCACACGGCTGTAAGTAACCCTTAAAAAAATACCATTATTTATTGTTAATATACGAATAGATCTCCTTTACAAATGAGGAAAGACTTTACGAATCCAATGCAGTGGCGAGAAAGGTCAAATATCCCGAAAGCAGCTTCTGGTTCATTCAGAAATTCTTATCAGCAGTGGAAAATGATAAAAAACTGATAGAAATTTCACAAAAGTTTTATGAAGATTACCTCATAGAAACTGATTTGGTCTATAAATAAAAAAAACAAAGAATCATTGAATTTTATTTATTTTTTTAGAATAGAAAAACATTGAATTTCAAAATCCCGCATTTCCATCTACAAAATGAATTCACACATAACGAAAACGGGGATTTCATCCTATCCGTTGAAGAAGTTCTTGCGATGATTTTGATTCATGCTAAACAAATGGCTGAAAAACAAATCGTTTCACAAATCAGAGACTGTGTATTCACTATTCCTTCTAATTGGGATTTGCCAAAACGCCAAGCCCTTTACGTCAGTGCTCAGCTTGCCAATTTGACTGTTCTATCATTCATCAAAGAAAATACTGCTGCAGCTTTGAATTATGGCTTTGAACGACAAGATATTAATGCTTCACATTTGGCTTTGTTCTATAATTTAGGAGCTTCTTCCACGAAAGTCTCTTTGGTGGAATATTCAGCTGTGAATACTTCAGGGAGAATCATTGAGAATGTCAGGGTTCTGGCCGATGAAATAGACGAAGAACTTTCAGCTCGCTATTTTGATTTCGTTTTGGCGAAACATGTTGGCAAAATTTTCGATGAATTGCCTGCTAGAAAAGGTGAAATTATAGATTGGATTTTTTTAATTGTGTTTTTTAGGAAAAAAAAGCATTTTTGAATACCGAACAAATTTCAGAAGACTTTTAAATGAAGTTTCCAAATTCAAAGAAGTTTTAAGCGCAAACAAGGAGTCTTACCTATATATAGAAAGTCTTTTGGAAGACATTGATTTCAAAGTCTTGGTAGAAAGAGCTGTTTTCGAGGATAAATCCAGAGAATTAACCGATAGAATCCACCTCCCAATCGAAAAAATCTTGTCAAAAGCTCAAAAAACTGTCAATGATATCGATGTCATTGAAATTATCGGAGGCGGTGTAAGGATTCCTATTGTTCAAAGCAAACTTTCTGATTTTTTCAAAGGAAAAGAAATAGGAGCTCATTTAAATGGTGATGAAGCTATGTCTTTAGGCGCTGTTTTTCAGGCTGCCAATTATAGCAGCATTTACAGAGTAAGGCCTATTTGGCTTTCTGATGGGTATGGTTACGCAATTAAATTGACTGTGAAAGGGCTAGATAATGGGGAAGTGTTACAAGAAGTTGATTTGTTTGATGGTGGGGATTATTTTGGGAAGAAGAGACAGATAAGAGTGAATGAGGTCAAGGATTTGCAGTTTGTTTTTGAGAGAATAATGGAAAATGAGAAGGTGGAAGTGTTTAAAGTGTATAATTTTACAAATATTGATTTTATTCAACAGGTTTTTATTTTGAGTTTATATAGAAGTAATTTTAGTTATTATAGAGTGTTGAAAATTTGAATGTTAGCGATTTTCATGTTGAGTTCAATATCACTTTGTGTTCAATAAGAGGAGTTGATGTTATTGTAAACCATTTAATATTTATAGCAAAAAACCATTCATTTTACTTTTCTTCGTAGAGTTTCGCTCAATACCAAATATCTAAAATTGAAGAATTTGACGAATTGATTCCTGAAACTGAAGCTTTACTTGAAGAAAATGTTGAATCAGATTCTAATTCGACAAACAATGCTTCTGAAATTCCCGAAATCGAAAATAAAACATTACATAAACTAAAATTCAGAAAACAAGTTCTTTCAATAATTCATTAATTTTTTGCATTATTTTAATAAATAATTTATTTGATTTTTAAAGTCAAGAGAAGTTTTTAAAACCCGCGAAAAAAAATTAAACTCTAGTGTTTGGATAGTGGGGCCTCGTTCTTTAAACGAGGAGGAAATGAATCTTTCCAGAAGAAAGATCGAATTTTTGAATGAGGATGAAGATTTAAGAAAAAGAACAGCTCAAGCTAAAAACAATTTAGAAGAGTTCGTTTATAAGATCAATGATTATAATTCAGATGAGAATTATTTGTTAGTTTCCAATGAAACGCAAAGAGAACCGATTAATCTTCTTGCTGAAGAAGTTAAAAAAAAATCGAATTTTTTTTTCTTTAAAAAATTCTAAAAAAGCATGTTTTAAATTTTTTTTTCAATTTTAGAATAGAAATTGGTTGGAATCTGATGAAGCATTCAGAGCCAATTATAGTGAATACACATTTCGTTATCAATCCCTCCATAATTTGACTAATCGTATTTCATGGCGAATGGAAGAGTATAAAATGAGATCTCTGGCCCTGAATGATTCAAGAAAAATTCTGAAACAATGGGAAGAAAAAGTTATGGGAATGAATATTACACATTCTTGGATTAACCCAAAAGATAGATTTATTACCCTGAATTTAATACAAAAAGCACAATTTTGGCTAGAAAATACAAATGAAATGCAGAACAATTTAACATTAACTGATGATCCAATTTTAAGAGTTTATGAAATGTCCAATGTTTTGGAAATGGTTGGGGCTAATGTAACAGCGTTAAAAAATATTAAACCACCAAAGAATTATTATGAGGTATTGAACTTGAATTGAATATTAAGATAAAAAAATTTTAGGATCTGATTAAAAAAATGAATTTTAATTTTACAAAGAATTCTGATGAAAAAAAAGAAGAAGGAATACAGTATTTTCAATAAAATATAATCATTATTAAGGTTTATTTTATTTTTCAGAAGGACAGCGTTTTCTGAAGATGAAATTAATTTGGATCAGGAAGTGAAAACTGAAGAGAAACAAGAAAATTTGAATGAAAACGTAGAAGATGAAACGCAAAAGAATGAACAGGAATCGAAGGAAGAACTTTAATTTTTATTGATTTTTAAAAATTCTCATAAAACATAAAATTTTAAGTTTTTTTCTTCCATTTGTTATTTTAAATAAAAAAAAAAATCTCAAATGTGACTTCTCGCATGAGAAAAACAATTTACGAGATTTGTTTTTAAAACTTTCTTTAATTAAAAAAAATAAAGCAATTTGAATTTATAAAAATTCTTAAACAAAATAAATTTTATTAATTCAGTAATTGTAAAAAAAAAATAACTTATGTTATGGCTTTAGTTAAAAACAATTAAATGAGCGTTCTTCACAGTCTAAAATGTCAACTGAATTGTTTGTTACATTGTTTTCCTTTTCAGAATTTGGGAAGTTGAATACAGCTAAAATACTGCTATTGCTACTGCCGTTACATATTTATTTTATATAGTGAGAACACTATAGAATTTTTTCTTGTGGATTTTTTGATTATTTGGAACAGAAACAATTTTTTGTTTATAATGATCTAATTCTAAGAAAACATTTTTGATTGAAACCAAGTATTTTAAATAATTTTACTAATGAACTTTTGTTTAGTAAAAAAAGTCTCTGGAATAAAGATAAAAATAAAATAAAAAAAAACTTATTATTATATATTAATTCTTGTAAAGCTAACAATTCACTATCATTCCAATAAATGCTCTCAATCCTTATTCACAACTTCCAAAACAATCTCCTTTCCAATTAAATCAAATAAATTAAAAGCCCCAGCACTCAAAATAATTACCACAGTTCCTAAATATAGAATATGTTGCATACTTTCTTCTAAACTCCATGGGCTATTGTTATTATTTTTTTCTTTATATAGAGATCTGAGATCAAAGAATAAAAAGAGCACTTGTAACAATATCAAAAGAAACAATGTCATTTTTTCTTTTGTATCTAACTTAAAGAGTTGTGAGCTTCTTAACACTCTTTTTTCAGAAATTGTGTAGTTTAAAGGAGATTTACAATTCGGACATTGTATTTTGAACTCATTCCTTCTACAATTCCCTGTATTGAACAACATTTCTTCTTCTTTTTCTGAGAAATTATGTATGTAACTCTGATATTTCCTTAAGACCCAGAGATTCAAGCATTCTTTGTGCACGTTTTCTAGAGACCCTTTACATAAACAAGGCTTAAATTCAACATTATCAGGTTTTTTTAGCGATACATTAAAGGGGTCAAATAAAGCATCAGGTATTGGAATGTCTAAATTTTTATTAACTTCTTCTTGAAAGGATCTGTCAGTTTGATGGCAAATCCAACAGATCTTTTGAGAGAAATGTGAAGGATTACGTTTGGGCTCGATCTTGTTTTCTTTGGAAGAAATCATTTGAAAATGCAGTTTGCTGTGTATTTGATTGTTTGGCTTTTATTTTTTAGTAAATTTGATTATTTTTTTAAATTTAGCTATAAATAGTTGAAAAGGAATTTTTCAATAACTATAAAATTATGAATTAAATTCACATGCAATTTTTAGAGGAATAAAAAGAAAAATTTCTTTTCTTGAATTTGTCAATTAAAAAAATATTATTTTAATATGTAAAACTTTATTATTTTTGAGAAAAATTTTTTAACATCAAAAACACAAAAAAAAAAAATAGAAAAATGAGTCTTTTCCAAATTATTTTAAAAAATATTATAGAAAATGAACAAAACGATGGTAATATGAAAAAGCTGATTTCCAAAGAATTAATAGAAAAAAAGAAACCCCCAAACCCCTTTCATATCGGTATTTTCCCCATAAATTCTTTAAATATCTCATAAATTTCTTTTAATAGATTGCCGAATTACAAAGAAAAAAATATGTTATTGTCCCTATTTTGAAGGAAATCTGATGCCAGAGCCAGTTTTTCTTTCTTTATAAATTACAATGAAATTTATTTATATAGGAAAAAAAAAAATTCCAGCTTTTATCTCATTATTTGAATAATTATTATAATGGAGTGAAGGATCAGGATTACAAAACTGTTATAAGAAAGGTCTTTTTATTTTAAAGAATTGAATGATTTTATGTTATAACAGAAATTTTTCATTGAGGAAAAAATTAAATATTGCCAAGAGATTGAAGATATTTTGTATTATATGCCTAAATATCATGAGCTTTGCCAACAAAGAAACGAGAGTTTTCCTGAAGAAAAAAAGGAAGAATCCTTGAAAAATTGTCTTTTATAATTTTTATTAATAAAACACTCTTATATTCTTATTATAGTAGGAATTCAGGAGGTCTGCTTCTATTGTAAAACTCAAACATCCCCTGAATTTTCTTATGTAAAATCGGAAAATACCAATTCAGCTTTATGTGTTTGTTATGAATGCAAGATGAAATTGGCTACAAATCCAATGCCAATGAAACCTCTGAAGTATTTTTTTTATATTTATTATAATAAATTAAAATTTAGTAGACCAATTTCACATAAAAGCAAATTAAAAAACCAGAATCCTCATATACATAAAACTATGTTGGGTAAACGAAAGCCAATAAATGTAAAAAATAAAAGAAATTTGTGATGAAAATAATTAAAAATAGGCTGTTTGGCAAAATAAACATAGTTATACACATTTAAAAGAGAAGAAACTGAACCTGAAGGATTCCACAAGCAAAAGAATCTGTTGTTGGAATAATTGCAATAAATCGTAAACTAGATCAAAAATGTTTGATATTTCATTTGGATTAAATTACCAAAGCAATAACCCTGAAGATTTTCTAATATGCAAGAAATGTGATCGTTGTTTTCATGCGAAATGCAGTGACCCTCCCTTCTATAAACCTCTGGTAAATATAAAACATTTAACTTTATAAATAAAATTTTATAAGATATTCTTCATTATTTTTACAATCATTTTTCTCTTCAATATTTTCTTATTATTTATCAATTAGGTTGATAGATTCTCATGGTTTTGCAATGAATGCAAGCTTTGCACGATCTGCCAAAGAACCACAGCAGAAGATGAGCTGATGATTTGCGATTGCTGCGACCGAGCTTTTCATTTGGGCTGCTTGATTCCCAAACGAACTGAGATTCCAGATGGGAAATGGTATTGTTCAGATTGCCATTTATGCACCAGTTGCAGAAAAAAGAATTTTGAAATACTTGAGAATTTCGAAGAAATGGAGAGTGTTTCAAAACGTAGAGATGATAAATTTAAAGAGGATTTATTCTGTGAATCATGTTTTTCATTCATTTCAATGGTAATTTATATATAAATTCGATAAAAATATATGTATATATGAATAAATGGTTTATTATATGAATAAACTCTATATATGAATAAATTGGAAATAGATGAATAAATTATTTCCCTATTTCTATTGAAAAAGTCGCCGAATATGAATATATTATATGAATAAATTTTATTTATAAAGAGACAATTTTGTCCAATTTGTTGGCAAATAACTCCTGAAGATAGTGGTGGAAGCTTTGTTTATTGTGATAGCTGCGGTTTATGTAAAGAAATCATAAAATAAATTTTCGCATTTATTTGGAAAATAAATAGGGTGTCATTCCGAATGTGAGAAATTAAGCAAACAGAAATTCAAAGAGATAAAAAGTATGAATTCTTATGTGTGCAGTCGCTGTAAAGAAAAACAGATCCCAACAATGCAAAAATAAAGAAGATTTTTATTGAATTTCTAATTAAATGGGACATTTAAAATTAAAGTTCGTTTTAAAAAATTTAAAATTTCTTAAAAAAAGCAAAAAATTAAAGATTTTTTTGTATTATAAATTGCGAAAAAAAATCCCAATTTTAAAAACCTCATAACAAACGAAAATAAAATGACAGAAAAAAATAGTGATTCTCCCATCTCTCCACAATTCGAGAATAAACTTCCAGAAAACTTAACCACTAAAGAAAAATCTGAGCCAGAGAAGAATTTGAATTTGAAAAGGAAAAGATCAAATGAGAATCTTTTGACAGAATCTCCAATCAAAAAAATGCATGCAGAAAAAGAGGAGAAAAATAAGACAGAAATAACTAAAAAACTAGAAGAAAAAGAAGACAATGATGAAAATTATGAAAATAAAGAAGAAAAAGAAAAAGAAAAAAATGAAGAAAACAAAGAATACGAAGGAAATGAAGAAGAAAAAAATGAAGAAAAAAATAGAGATAATGAAGAAGAAGAAGATAAAGAGAATAATGAAGAAAATAATGAAGAGAATAATGATGATAATGATTTGAATTTAGATGATGAAGAAGGTTCTGTCAGAGAAGAAAACGTTATATCTCTTAAAAAGTTTTTATTCTTATTTAAATCTCAGGGAGGAAGAGTTTCGAGATATGAGGATGATATTGATCTCATTATGAAAAAAACAAAGAAATCTGGAGGTAAAAGAGGCTTTGAAATGGACATTAAAGTTGTGAAAGTAAAGAAAAATTTCAATTCTTTTTGAAAATTATTTTAAACAATAAAGCAAGAAACAGAATACATCATTGATGAAATGAACAAAGCTTATGAAGAGGATATAAAGAACTTACAACAGAAAAAACCAGCTTTGAAAAAAATTAAAGTCTTTCAAGATTCAGAAAAATCATTGAAAAATGTTATTTTATTGTTTTGTTAATTTTATTCATATTTCTTTTATTTGATTTTCTAAGAATTAATATTTTATTAAATAGATTTTTTGTTAATTTTTACATTATATGTAAAATGATTCTTGTTTTTTAGTATAACATACAAGCGGAATTTATCGAACAAAATGGGCTTGATATCTTCGAGCAATGGCTTAAACCACATCCAGATGGCACCCAAACTTGTTTCTTCTTAAAGAAGAAAATACTAGAAACTCTCAAAGGTTTCTCTTTGGATAAAAGCCAAATAGATAAGAATGAAATTGGAAAAATTGTGAATAAACTGTGTCTTTCACAAAGTAAAAGTCCTGATAAAGGAGGTGTTTTGAAGAGTTTTATTAAAAAGGTGAACCACAAGATATAAGAAAGCTAGCTAAAGGGATTATTGATAAATGGACGAGACTTTTAACAAATAATCATATTAGTTATAGATATCCACAAGACAGTTATGAGGTAATTATATACATAAGATTTAAAGAAAAAAGGTAAAATAAAAAAAAGATGGAAGAAGTCAATGAGAAATCGAAGAAGAAATCGATGAATGTTGAGAAGAAAAGAACAGTGAATTGTTTAATTGTAAATTCTTCTGAATTTTTTCCTTTAGAGCGAAGTCGATATATTGAACTCACAGAAAAAAGAAGTGAAATATGTGTTATTGCCTCAGAAAAACAATGTAGAATTTTTCAAAAATGCGAAAAGTAGCACTTCTGATAAAAAGAAACGAGAAGTTTCTGAAGGAACTGTAATAATTTCAATAAAATCAAATTTTGTTTAATATTTTAAAAATTTTTTAGAAAGAGATTTATAAGATTCTGCAGAATTTGAGAAGAAATAAAAATAATTTGTAGTTGATATTTTAATAAATGACAGATCGATCATACTAAAAAAAATAATTTTTTTTATTTATTTAAATAGAACAAATCTTTCTAAATAAAAAAAATAAGATTTAATTTAAGGAAAAATTAAAAAAATTTTGATAATTAAGCAAATTTGAATAGTAAGTGAAATTTTAAGAAAAAATTTAGAAAATTAAGACTTAATTTAGGGAATACCATTTTTAAATATTTTCATAAAAAATTAGAAAATTTAATTTTACCGTAAAACCTCTTAATTTTGGATTTTTTTTAAAAAAAAAATTTTCTAAAAATCTAAAAATTAAAAAAAAAATTATTAAATTTGAGATTTTCCTAAAAATATGAAAATTAACTGTTTTTTTAAACCATAATTTAAAATCCAAAATAATAAAATAAAATTTTTTTATCACCCAACAACCAATCAATTAGAAAAATGTTGATTTACAAAAAAAACATTATATTTTTTTGTTTGAAAAAAAATAATAAAACTTTTAATTATTTTCCCAATTTTTCAAGTCTTCATCAGAATCCTCTTCATTTTTTTGCTTATGCTTTTGATATTTCAGCATTAGTTCGGTTTTCTTCACGATCCAATCATCATTTTCGACATCTTGTTCGAATTGTTTGCTCATCCACTTCTCTGGCATTTGCCAAACCTTTTTATAAATTATTAATTATTTTCTTTTCTCACCTTAATATCAAAACTTTAATGTTTTTCTCCTTTGAAGCACACATTAATAATCTATCTTTCTCCACAAATTTTAACATTGTTATCGGAACTTCAGAATTTTTTATCACATCTTTTTAAAAAAACCAATTAATCATTTTTTATTTTTTAGATTTTTTTAGCACTATTTCTGATTTTTTAAAAATTAAAAAAATACAATAAAAAAATTACAATAAAAAGTTACAAATGGGGGTTTTCTTCATCAAGCTCCAAATAGTTATAGTTCCATCTTCATGTCCTGAATAAAGTTCTTTTCTATTTGCCGACCAAGCCAATACCCTTACCTGTGTTTTGGATCTCATTGTAATAATTGCTTGTGCAGTGGTTTCTTTTCCAATAAGATCAATGTTAAAAATGCATATTTCCCCATTATCTATGCTTCCAGTGAATAATAAATTGTTTTCTGGGTCAAACAACAAGCCTCTAATACCTGTTTTATTAGTTGTTTCGAACCTATGTTTGATCATTGGGATGATTTTCTGCATATCATAGACAAGAACAACTCCACTGAGATCTGAAGCTATAAATCTTTTGGTTTTAATATCATAATAAGAGTTTGTTAAGCCTGAATAACTAACTGGACAGTCTTAAAATTAACAAAATTTACCTAATTATATTATTTTTTGTTTAATTTACCAAAGCAATTCTTTTTATTAGGAATATTTGTGACCTTTAATGTTTTATCCTTTGAGATTGTGATGAGGGAGTTGTTCTGTGAATCAATTGCTAAACCCATAACTCTGGATTCATGGATTTTCTCATAGAAGACCTGAATTTTTAAAAAAATTATTGAGAAATTCTAAAATATATTTTATTTTTTTAAAAAAAACATCTGTTATGGCAGAAGAAATTTCATTTGATATTTTTCCAATATATACACTTCCATCATCAAAACTAATAAATTTTTTTAATAAAATCAATAAAAAACAAAACTTAACCCAATTACTATTTGATTCGATAAAGGGTCTAAGTATAGACAAATCGCCTTTATAAACAAGAATATAAATTTCATAGAATAAATTTCGAGAAAAAACTTGAGATGAAAAAGATTTAGACCACAGTTTATTAAACGTGAACTTTTCATTTTTTTTGGACTCATAGCATTCTAAAATT
>JFJP01011354.1_pt1 | contig 10527 bp, 9 predicted proteins | sample 431651 | NCBI WGS metagenome assembly JFJP01 (sample SAMN02602958, study PRJNA72255) | Microbial mat metagenome, whole genome shotgun sequencing project. | biome: fresh water; feature: sink hole; material: water; isolation source: purple microbial (photo- and chemosynthetic) mats found in... | reverse complement strand
AGTCCATGAACACTGATACTCAAAGCACCGCCATCATTGTGGCTGCGCTGTCACGGCTGCAACCTGACCACCCGATGTTGCCGAAAGCGGTCCGTTGGCTCATGGTAACTCGCGCTCATGGCGGTTATTGGGCGACCACCCAAGAGACGGCTTGGGCAATTATGGGCTTGACGGAGTGGATGATTGCGAGTGGCGAGTTGGCGGGGAATTATGAGTGGCAAGTTTCGCTGAATAATCAGCCGTTGGGGCAAGGGCGAGTCACGACTGAAACCATTACCAGTACGCAAACGTTGCGGGTGGCGGTGGCGGATTTGCTGGCGGATGCCGCTAATCGTCTGACCGTAAATCGGCAAGCCCTCACCCCTGCCCCTCTCCCACTGGGAGAGCCTACCCTCACCCCTGCCCCTCTCCCACTGGGAGAGGGGGGAGGGGGTGAGGGAACGCTTTATTACGCGGCCTATCTGACCTATTATCAGACGGCGACGGAGATTAAGGCGATTGAGCGCGGCATCAGCGTGTCGCGAAATTATCGGCTGAAGGATAGTAACGACCCCATTACAATGGCTAACGTGGGCGAGGTGATTGAGGTGGAAGTGATGGTGATTGCGCCGAGTGACTTACATTACGTAATGATAGAAGACCCTTTGCCCGCAGGATTGGAGGCGATTAACCCCGCTTTAGCCACCAGCAGCGTGGCTGACCAAAGTGACCGTTATAACTCTGGCAACTTTGACCATGTGGAGTTGCGTGATGAGAAGGTGGTGTTATTTGCGACCTATCTGCCCAAAGGAACATATCGTTATTATTATCTGGCACGCGCCACCATGCCTGGCCGTTATCAGGTCATTCCCACCCATGCCGAGCAGATGTATTTTCCTGAAATATTTGGGCGCGGCGCGGGGCGCATGTTTGAGGTGAAATAAGCGGTCAACGGGTTAGCAAGTATCAGTATTTCAAGATTTGGGTGCAACAACTAAATTCCCCTCACCCCCGCCCCTCTCCCAATGGGAGATGGCCGGGGTGAGGGGGCTAAATCTTGATATACTCAGTATAGCTCAAACTCAACTTTTTTCGATGTGCCATCGCCTTTCGGCTAATTTCCTCACCTGACAATCCCGTAAAGAGATGACTACGCCACTGGGTGTAATCAAATTTATTCCAGTTGAATTGCCAATTTTGCTTCTGTTTCCAATTTAAATCCACCTGTAAATAATGTGGTGATGGTCTGGTCAGACAAGAATGTCTGACCTACCTGATGCATCGGTAAAATCATCCTCATCTAATGCCACCTCTTCTGCCAAAATGGCGAGAGCTTGCTCGGCCAAAGCCTCTGGCACCAACACCGCCGCCCAACCCAATGGCCCCGTAGTCAAGCCAAACACGGTGCCAACGGCCTCATGTTGAATGATAGCAGGAATCTCTTGGCTTTCTAAACGTCCCTTAATAATCGTGGCGAGTAATGGCGTTAAATTACGAGCCACTACTTGCCACCGCGTCGGCTCATCGCCGCCATGCGTGGTTGTAGCCACCTTTGCGGGGGCTTTTTTGCGCCCAAACCAGGGTAAGGCTGAGGTAATAAAAATCATGGCTGCTGCTCCTTAATTTACCGTTAACAATACTTTTAACACCCCTGGCGCGGCGGCGCGCTCAAACGCGGCCAAGCCGTCATCTAACGGAAACGTGTCATGAATCAACGGGGTCACATCGACCAAGCGTTGCTCTAGCAAGCGCAAGGCGGGGGCAAAGGGGCCGCAGCGTGAGCCAATGAGCTTAATTTCATCCACCACGACCATGCTCAAATTAAGGTTAATATCCCCATGAAAGGTGCTTTTTAAGACCAACGTCCCGCGCGGGCGCAGGATTTTCCGCGCCATTGCAAACCCGCTAGGGCTGCCCGTGGCCTCAATTACAATATCGGCCTCCAACTCCACTTCGTCCGCCAATTGGGTGCGGATACCGCGCGCGGCTAAAATGGCTAATTTGTTGGTATGTCGGCCTATGACGGTTAATTGACAGCCCGTTAATTGTAATACTTGGGCGATAAGTAAGCCTAATTTACCGTCACCCAAAACCACCACGCGGTCAGTGGGACGGATATGCACTTGCTCTAAAATTTGGCAAGCTGCCGCTAACGGTTCGGTAAAAACCGCCCATTCATCAGGCACCGAGTCGGGGACGGGATACAATAATTTGAGCGGCAACGTGAAATAATCCGCCATAGTACCGTCACGTTGCACAATGCCCAACGTGGTACGATGGGGACATTGGGTGGGGTCGCCACGCCGACAGGTGGCACACTCGCCACAATAGGCATTAATTTCGCCCACCACTCGCTGTCCCACTAAGTCAGTTGAGCCATTGGCTTGCACCACTTCGCCCACAAATTCATGCCCTAACACGCCGCGAAAGCCCATGTAGCCCCGCACAATTTCTAAATCTGTATTACAAATTCCCGCTAGGCGAGTGCGTATCAATGCCTCGCCTTGGGGTAAAGTCGGTTCAGGCCGCGTAGCCTGATAATGTAATGTTTGGTCAAAATATAAGGCACGCATTTGATTTTATAGTAGGAGTCCAAAGCCGTAGGCTTTGACTAGCGTTCAAAGTCTACGGCTTTGGACTCCGTCAGTTGTCATTGACTCAAATCATAACCCTAACTCATGATTTGAGCAAGCCTTCAACCTTAAGTCAGTTTGCACAATTTATCAACTGAGTCCATACTATAGTTACCATGAGTCAGCAAATTATTATCGTGATTGGCCTGACCTTTGTCATCCATTTGATTAGCACTTTGGCTTATGCGGTGCGACTGGTCGCCACTCGCACCGGGCGCATTGCCATTTCATTTTCGCTCTTTAACCTACTCGTTTTAATCTCCCGTACCGCCAACTCCTTCCAAGCCCCCCTCCTCGCCAAGCACATTGAGCAAAATGTCTTACAAGGGACAACCGTTAACTTACTGACCGATTTTCGCTGGTTGCTCGTTTCCGCCACCATCGCCACCCTCGTTGGCGGGATATTAGTGCCAAGTTTTCAGCAACTATTCAGCCGCGCCGTTATTGCGTTTAGTGTTTATCGCTCACTGCCTTTATTAGTCTTACATGCCTTCTCTAAAGTGGGCATTTACCATGTTAAAACTTCTATCGCCGCCCCAGCGACGCGCAATCTGGAAGGGCTGACACGGCTCAAGCATTTGCCCTGGCACATTATCAGCTTTAACGTTTTAGCCGAAGCAATCATGGCGGTTGGCGTGTTGGCTGCGCTCTATGCGGGCGCACTGAACCCACCCTTACGGGTCACCGCGAGTACGTTATCTGCCGTTATCAACGGGGTTGCGTCCATTTTATTGCTCATTTTCATTGACCCGTACCTCTCCATGTTGACCGATGATGTAATGCAAGGTGAAGTTGACCCGCTTTATTTTCGCCGTTGTGTCATCATGTTGATTCTCAGTCGTTTAGTTGGTACAGTTTTAGCCCAATTTTTATTAGTTCCCGCTGCTTATTTCATTGTGAAGGTTGCTGAATTATTATGAAGAAAAATTTCTTCGGAGGGCAAACCTTTAGGTTTGCTCATGGATGGTGTGGCAAACCTAAAGGTTTACACTCCTTTTTGCTACTCACTTTATTTGCCGTAATTGCTTTGTTAGGGCTAACTCGGCGCACCACGCCCATTACCGCCGCGCCCGCCTTAGATGTGCCAGTTTACAGCTACACCGTCATCAGCCAATATCCCCATGACCCTGCGGCATTTACGCAAGGACTGGTCTATCAAGATGGAATTTTCTATGAAGGCACGGGCCTCAATGGTCAATCCAGTCTGCGTAAAGTGGAGGTAGCAACGGGCAAAGTGCTACAGCAAATTAACATGCCCTCGCAATATTTTGGTGAGGGCATTACGATTTGGCAAGATAAAATTATTGCGTTGACGTGGCAATCGGGTGTGGGGTTTGTTTATAATAAAGATAGTTTTGAGCTAATCCGTAGCTTTAATTACCCCACTGAAGGCTGGGGTATTACTCATGATGACAAAAAATTGATTATGAGCGACGGTTCGGCACGGCTCTATTTTTGGAATCCTGACACGTTAGCCGAGATTGGGCATGTGGATGTGCATGATGAGCATGGGCCAGTCACTGAACTTAACGAATTAGAATATATCAACGGCGAAATTTACGCCAATGTGTGGCAAACTAATCATATCGCCCGCATTAACCCTGAAACGGGCGAGGTCGTTGGCTGGCTTGATTTGTTAGGCTTGCTCCAATTACCGCCCAACTACACGCAACGAATTGATGTGCTAAACGGGATTGCCTACGATGCGGCCACTGACCGCCTATTTGTTACGGGCAAATGGTGGCCGCAATTATTTGACCTAGATTTAATTCCGCCCCTTTCCGCCACGCCTGCCCTCACGCACGGCTTGGTGGCCGCTTATTCCTTCAATGGGCAAACCGCCGATGAGAGTGAGCAACATCAACCAACCACCGTGCATGGGGCGGCCGCCCTTACGAATGACCGTTTTGGTAACGGGCATAATGCCTATCAATTGAATGGGCAAGATGCGTATTTAGAAATTCCCGATGCCAACAGTTTAGATTTTGCAGCGCAATTTTCGCTGAGTGTGTGGTTATATTATGAGCCGCAAGCTACGCCGACAAATTATTACACTATCTTAGAAAAAAGTGACTCCGCCAACGGCCAGACCCGTTATGGCCTGTGGCTCATCGGCGACCGCGTGGAGGTTTGTATTCAACCTAGTCTAAATTTACCGCAACGTTGTTTGGATAGTGATACCTCTCTCGTGCCTAACCAATGGCAGCATGTGGTGGGCATGTATGACGGTTCAACCTTACGATTATGGCTCAATAATCAAGCAGTGGGGCAAAAAAGCGACACTGCCAGTGGCATTGCTCAAAATGACAGCCCGCTTTTTATTGCCTCAGACCCGTATCAGTCGCCGATGTTATTTACTAAAATGACGATAGATGACTTGCGGCTCTATAATCGGGTGCTGAACGTAGCAGAAATTGAACAATTATATCAACAAGCAAAGCTATATTTACCCATTTTTGTGAAATAATCCTCTGGGAGTGCAAACCTTCAGGTTTGCGCCTATTTAGTACGCCAAACCTGAAAGTTTGCACTCCAAAATAATCTTTTTAGAACATTATGAACCATTTTCTCCTCAAAACATTACTAATAATAAGTTTTATCTTTACCTTAATTGCCGCCTTAACTCCCCAGGCCACTGAAGCCCAAAAACCCATTTGGCCGAAACAAACACCTGGCACAAGTGAGATTAAAGTTTACCTGCCCTTGCTTATCAACATGGTTGATAACACCGCCACCCCTACAGCCACCATTACCATTGAGCCAACCATAACGACTACCGCCACTGTCTCACCCACAATTGAGCCAACAAGTACCGTCACCCCAACGAATGGCATTACGAACATAGCGGTTAATACGAAAGGCGCGGCTTGTTCAACCACTCAAGTAAATAGCGGCCTTACCTGGATAATGACATATAGTTACAATTTAACCGCCACCCGTAACGTATTTGAGGCCAATATTGAGTTTGCTGGAGGCACAGGGGACACTTGGGATTATTTTACCAAAGCCCCCAATGACGATGGCAATGGATTGCAAGGTAATGTAACGGAAGTCTTATGCGTGAATCGCGGCACACAGACCTCCGCTAAAGTGTTTGCCATTGCGTTAGGTGACAATAAGGTTGAACTTGCTCGTAATTTTGTATTAGTAGCACTACCGTAATAAATAATCTTCTTCTTCACTGAATTGGAGTCGCAAAGCAAGCTTTGTGACTCTATATAACTAAAATCTAAGGAAACCACATGACCACGAAAGCAGAGTTAGACCAATCCATTGCCGCAATGCAACGTAATTTTCAAACTGGTAAAGCCAGTGGGCTAAAGTTGACCTATTGGCTCCAATTAACCGGGGACGGAGGCAGTTCATGGGCGATTGACATTGCCAATGGGCAATGTAATGTCCGTAATAGCGCGCCCCGTAGTGCTGACACGACGATTATTATGAGTATCCCGAATTTCGTTTTGTTGTCTCAAGGCAAATTAAATGTGCAGCAAGCCTATCAACAAAAGCAAATCCAAGTAACGGGAAATTTGCAATTGGCTCTCAAATTTACTGAACTCTTTCCCGCCTGGGCATCACAATCCACGCCCCCACCTCAGCCTACACCTACGCCCCAACCGACACCCCCAGGGCAAGTACAGCCACAATTTATGAATCGAAGTTTTGATGAGTATCAGCCTTTTATTTATGAGGGTAGGGTGATGCAATGGAAAGAGCCACAATATCCTGAAATGTATGGGGCGTATTGGGATTTAGATATTGTTTCGGTGGGTGACAGTCGCTTTCACTTGATGGATAGCGGCACTTTTGGCTTATTTACCCAAAAATATTTTGGCGGTGGCGGCCATGATTACCACACTCAAGGAACGCACTCGCAAGTAGTCACCTCACGCTATAAATTTGATATTGTTTTTCGCCAAACTGTCGCCGCCCAAGTTGGCAAAAATTACACCTTTCGGGGCAGTCTGGTCTCCTTCTTCAAAGGCACCTCCACTGGCCCAGACCCAGATAAAATGTTTCTTAATATTGGCATTGACCCCACTGGCGGCACTGATTTTCGGAGTGGCACGGTGATTTGGAGTGGGCGAGATGGCACGAATAATAAATGGTGCTATCCTAAAGTACAGGCCAAAACCACCGCGAATAAAGTGACGGTCTTCATTCGCTTGGAAAACCCCGAAGGCGATGTTGGGACAACCAACCTGAACACCTTCCATATTGATGATTTTTACCTAGAATAAAACTTCTGGGGTCAGCCCTGATAGCGTTTGAAACGTTATCAGGGCTTCCATGTTATCAACCTTAAAATTTCAGCCCACCCTATTGACAAAAAGAAAAAAGCATGCTATTATGTAGACATCTTAAACAAAAAGGAGAATTAAAAAATGTTATTCCTCCCACGTGAAGAAGGCCAAGGTTTAGTAGAATATGCTCTAATCCTCGTGCTTGTCGCCATTGTAGTTATCGCCATCCTCTTATTGCTCGGGCCTATCATCGGTAGTGTCTTCAGCAATGTCAGCAGTGGTCTTGGTAACTAATTTTTAGTCCATTTATTAAAGTAATCTTTTAGTCATACAAAAAACAGGAAGCTAAATTTAGCTTCCTGTTTTTTGTTTTATGCGACAGGCTTACAATGGCTTATAAACCATTGTAAGCCTGTTAAAAATATTACAACATCGTTTCCAAAACCGAGACCGTCGTCACAGGCTGTTGGCAGGTGAAATTTTGGCAAATATATGCTGTTGTTTTACCCTCAAGCATGGGGCGGCCATGCACCAATTCAGGATGAGTCGCCGCTGTAGCTTCCGTTGCCACTGCCACGACTTGATTGGGACGATATGGGCTAAATAACGTTTGTAACATATCCATTGTGGTTGGGTCATTCAATGCTCCGATAATTGCCACTTCTTTTGGAGTAGATGTAATAAATTCTAATGCCCCTAGCCAATGAGCAAACGCGGCGGGATATTGACTGAGTGGCCCTTGCAAGCCTGCCAAAGCCCTTACGCCACTATCGTAATATTTGGCCTCGCCCGTATAAGCCGCTAACAAAAAGAGCGTGCGCGCGGCCATGCTATTGCCGCAAGGGGTGGCGTTATCCTGCAAACTTTTTGGCCGCGTCACCAATGGCTCATGGTCATCTGCCGTATCGAAAAAGCCCCCATTATCATTATCCGCAAAATGCGCTAAAACCACGTCCATCAACTGGCGCGCCTCATTAAACCAACGCGGCTCAAAGGTAGTTTGATAAAGGGCTAATAAACCGTCAGCATAAAACGCATAATCCTCTAAATACCCCATCAATTTTGCCATGCCAGGCTCGGCTTTCCAGGTACGAAACAGCCGCCCATCCCGCCGCATGGTGGCTAAAACAAACTCCGCATTACGAATTGCTACCTGAGTATAATCGGTTCGATTGAGAACCCGCCCCGCTTCGGCTAAAGCCGCGACCATTAAACCATTCCAGGCTGTCAAAATTTTCTCGTCACGCGCGGGCTTGATGCGCTGTTCCCGCACCGCAAATAATTTGGCCTTGCTGCGGGCTAAAACCTCCATGAGTGTGTCTAACGTCAAATTAAGATTTATGGCAACTTGCGCCAATGGCGTAGGCAAATTCAAAATGGTGCGCCCCTCAAAATTACCGCCATGCCGCACATCGTAGGCCGCGCAGAAAATCGCCCCCTCTTCATCACCCAAAACGTCCCCAATTTCGTCCACATCCCATAAGAAAAATTTACCCTCTTCCCCCTCGCTATCGGCATCTTGCGTCGAGTAAAATCCACCTGCCACGTCAGTCATCTCTCGAATAACGTAATCTAATGTTTCTTCCACAATCTGCTTATAAAAGGGCTGCCCCGTCAATTGATACGCATGGAGATAGAGCCGCGCCAACAGCGCGTTGTCATATAACATTTTCTCAAAGTGTGGCACCAGCCAAACCGCATCCACCGAATAGCGATGAAAACCACCGCCCAATTGGTCATACATGCCCCCTTGAGCCATTTTATGTAAGGTCAATTCCACCATATCTAAGGCACTGGCCTGTTGAGTGCGACAATAATAACGCAACATAAAGTCGTGTGTCATGGGCTGGGGGAACTTGGGCGCGCCCGTTGAGCCACCATTGGTCGAGTCAAAATTGCGGCTGAGGGCTTGATAAGCCAACTCCGAAACATTTGGCTCTAGCGTGCTGCCCGCTTGCATGGGCAAAGTAGCTTGCAACCGTTGGAGCATGACTTCCGCATTATGAAGAATGTCCTCTTTTTGGCTCTGATACGCCTGAGCAAGGCTCTGAAGTAGCTGCCCAAAACTGGGCATACCATAACGGGGCGTGGGCGGATAATAGGTGCCACCATAAAAAGGCTTGCCGTCTGGGGTCAAAAAGACACTCATCGGCCAACCCCCTTGCCCCGTCATGGCAACCACCGCATCCATGTAAATCGAATCAAGGTCAGGGCGTTCTTCGCGGTCAACCTTAATATTAACAAATCGTTCATTCATGAGGCGGGCAGTGGCCTCATTTTCAAAACTTTCATGTGCCATCACATGACACCAATGGCAGGCAGAATAACCAATGCTGAGAAAAATGGGTTTATCTTCGGCCTGTGCTTTGGCGAGAGCTTCCGCGCCCCAAGGATACCAATCGACAGGATTGTTGGCATGTTGGAGTAAATAGGGACTGGTTTCTAGGTTTAATCGGTTCGGCATGAAGGTATTTAGGTGACACGGAGTCCAAAGCCGTAGGCTTTGAGTAATGGGTCAAAGCCTACGGCTTTGGACTCCTTAATTCATTTAGGAAATCAAATAGTCATGATAGTCAAGGGAAACAGGAGGTCAAATTTTGGGGTCATGGGTTGCCATGCGGTTTTAGACTCGCATCACCACAATTGTAATATCATCATGGGGTTCGGCTTCACCAATGAAATGAAAAACTGCTTCCTTAATCTGCTCCAGGGTTACTTCGACTGTTTCCGCTGAAACTTGGTCAATCATTTGATGGAAACGGTCAAAACCTAACATTTCGCCCACGCCATTATTGGCCTCAATCACGCCATCACTCACTAAAATAACGGTATCGCCTGGATACAAATTCAAAGCAACCTCTTTATAACCCATCTCCGCCCCCAAGCCTTGCCCCAAAGCAAACCCATACGCATCTAAATGCTCTACGCCTCCCGTGCGACGTTTAATATAGGGCGGAATACAGCCTGCATTGACTACACGCAATGTGCCAGCACTGCCTTGAGGCGACACAATTTCCACGTAACATAAGGCACAGTTTTGGCGGCGCGGTTGGGTGTAGGGGCGGATGGCATTGTCCAAATAGACCATACATTCTCGTGGCGATAAATTAAGGGTGGAGGTGGCATCAAATTGGGCAATACTCGTTGCCATGAGCAAGGCTGCCGAGACCCCTTTGCCTGAAACATCGCCCACCGCCACCACAAAACGCCCCTGGTCAGTTTTATAATAATCATAAAAATCTCCGCCGACTTCATTGGCGGGAGTCATATAACAAATTATATCAATCAACGGCCAATCAGGGTGCGGTGGCGGTAATAAACTGTATTGCATTTGGCGGGCTAAAGCCAACTCATCGCGCATTTGGTCATTTAGGGTTTGCAAATATTGGGTGCGCTCCATGACTCGTTGCTCTAAATCGGTGGATAACGTTTCAACTTGAGTGAAGGCTTTGGAGAAGCGCATGGAAATTAAAAAGGCTTGGGCAAACATAAAAATGAACATGCCCAAAGGAGTATAATAACCCCCTGATAAAAATTGATTAGCCACCAAAATATCGTTAATAATAACAATAAATAAGATAATAAAACCACCCAAAAAAACCAATGCCCCTTCTTGCCCATGTAAACTAGCTAATAGTAAGACTCCAAAACTATAACATATCATAACAAGA
>JFJP01006110.1_pt1 | contig 10527 bp, 8 predicted proteins | sample 431651 | NCBI WGS metagenome assembly JFJP01 (sample SAMN02602958, study PRJNA72255) | Microbial mat metagenome, whole genome shotgun sequencing project. | biome: fresh water; feature: sink hole; material: water; isolation source: purple microbial (photo- and chemosynthetic) mats found in... | reverse complement strand
TGCTGCGCACGAACGATGCGATTTACCTGGCAGAAACCAAGGCGCAGCAGCAAGCCATTCACCCCAACGTGCAACGCAAGCTCAAGGCGGCCGTGGCGTGGTGCGACCGCATCAACCAATTGGCCCCGCAGCATCGCGGCGGTCTGCCCTGGCATTACGTGCTGCTGGCCGAAGACGTGGTTTATGAGTGGCAAGCCCAGGGCGCGCACTTGGCCCAACTGTTGGACTTTGCCCGTCTGCGCCCTTTGGCCGGGGCATCGTTGCAGCAAAGCCTGCTTGACTAAGCTTTTCAACAGGTAGCAAGGTGCGGGCAAAAATGGATCACATGTTTGATAATCAATCAGGCTCTAGCCCTTATCCAGCATGCGCTTCAAGCTATTTATTGCGTAGTAACTCGGCATCTTGACGAGCAGTACGAACAGCCAGTGCCTGATGCGCGGGGCCGACGATGGTTCGGCTTACAACGAACTGGTGACAGCTTGGCGTGCTATCTGATCAGGAGCTGCCAGCGCAGGTATGGTGTGCGCTTAAGGCGCTTTTGATATGTGAGCGAAGACGCGTCCAGGTCCGTCCCTACAATGTTTTGGCCCCACACCCACCGCCGAACGGCTGCTTAAAATCGATCCGCACTCATCATCACCCCATGAACATCCCCCCCATCGCCCCCGACCGCCTGCCTGAGCTGCTGCGCTGCATGCCCAAGGCGGAATTACACATTCACATCGAGGGCTCGCTGGAGCCCGAACTGATGTTTGCACTGGCCAAACGCAACGGGCTGGTCTTGCCCTACCCCGATGTAGCCACGCTGAAACAGGCCTATGTGTTTGACAGTCTGCAGGACTTTTTGAACATTTACCACGCCGGCACCCAGGTGTTGCGCTGCGAGCAGGACTTCTACGACATGGCCTGGGCCTACTTGCAGCGCGCGGCGGCCGACCAGGTGGTGCATGCCGAAATCTTCTTTGACACCCAAACCCATACCGGGCACGGCGTGGAGGAATCGGTCGTGATCCAGGGCCTGCACCGGGCCTGCGTCGATGCCCAAAGTCAATTGGGCCTCAGCGCCAGCCTGATCCTGTGCTTTTTGCGTCATCTGAGCGAGGCCGAGGCCTTTGACGCGCTGGAGCAGGCCGTGCCGCATCTGGACAAACTGGTCGGTGTTGGTCTGGCATCGAGCGAGGTCGGCCATCCGCCAGAAAAATTTGCGCGTGTTTTTGCCAAGGCGCGCAGCCTGGGTCTGCGGTTGGTCGCCCACGCCGGTGAAGAAGGACCACCGGCCTATATCTGGAGTGCACTGGATGCTCTCAAAGTTGAACGTATCGACCACGGGGTACAAGCCCTCAAGGACCCGGCCCTGATGGCGCGACTGGTGCGCCAAGGGGTTGCGCTCACGGTCTGCCCCCTGTCCAACCTGAAACTGAGGGTGTTCAACAAGCTGGCAGAGCACAACCTGGGCCAGATGCTCGATGCCGGTATTGTGGCCACCGTCAATTCGGACGACCCGGCCTATTTTGGCGGCTATATCAACGCCAACTTCACCCAGACCTTTGCCGCGCTAGGACTGAGCGCCCAACATGCTTACCAACTGGCCCACAACAGCTTCGAGGCCAGCTTTATGGATGCGTCGGTCAAGCAGGCCTACCAAGACCGCCTGAACGGGTTTTTTGAAACGTTTGAGTAGCGGTCAGCTCGCTTTTCAGTGCAGCGGCACCCAGAGTTGCAGGCGCGGCAGCATCACCCGATAAGGTGCCAGCAACAGCGCTGCCATCAGCCATTTGATACCCAGGTCACCCGCGGCCAGCATCAGCCAGTCCATGTCAGAACCGGCAAAAGCCAGGAAAAAGAAAATGCCGGTATCGACCACCGAAGCCACCACAGAGCCAATCAGCGGTGCTTTCCACCAGGACAGCGAGCGCAGCCGGTTAAAGGCCACGATGTCAAGCAGTTGCCCGACGATAAACGCCACACCGGATGCCACTGCAATGCGCCAGGGTGCCAGTGCCAGCGAGACCAGCACCGCCATGGCAAAACCGGTCCAGGCCACGCGCCGGGCGGCTCGCGCCCCCACCGCGCGGTTGGTCAGATCGGTCACCAGAAACGCCACCGGGAAGGTAAAGGCCCCCCAGGTCAACCAGTCATTGAGGGGAAACTGCACCAGATAGTTCGACGCGGTGATGACGATCAGCATCGCCAGAATCGGCCGCCACAGGGTCAACAGAGAGGGTTGAAAGGTATTTGCCATGCGCCAATTATCGCCACCGCCACAAAATTGGGTAAGCTCCTGAGCCTATGCAAGCCTACCGCGCCAATCTGTTGTATTTCAAGCCTGCGGGCGACCCCCGTCAAAGTGCTGTTTTTGAGAGCGACGGCCTGCTGGTGGTCGGCCCAAACGCCAGCGGCACCCAGATGGTGCTGGCCGTGGGTGCCTGGCAGGCGCTGCGCCCGCGTTTTGCCGACGTGCCGGTGCAGCATTTCAAAGACCGCATCATCGCGCCAGGGTTTGTTGATTTGCACAGCCACTACCCGCAAAGCAATGTCATTGGTTCCCCCGCCGAGGGCTTGCTGCCGTGGTTGGAGAACTACACTTTTCCTGAAGAAAAACGCTTCGCAGCGCCCGACTACTGTGCGCAGGCAGCTTCTTTTTTTATAGCGGAACTGCTACGCAACGGCATCACCACGGCGTTAACCTTTGCGACCTCACATCCGGCATCAGTAACCGCCTTGTTCCAGCAGGCGCTACAGCAGCGCTTGCGCCTGATCACCGGACTGTGCCTGATGGACCGGCATGCGCCCCCCGAGCTGCTTAACCAGCCAAGTCGTCCGGGCGGCTTGGATGCCACCGAGCAAAGCCTGATCGACACCGAGGCACTGCTGCAGCAATGGCATGGCGTGGACCGGCTGGGTTATGCCATCACGCCACGCTTTGCGCCAAGTTGCACACAGGCGCAGTTACGGGGTGCCGGTGAACTCGCCGCCAGGTACCCAGAGGTGTGGATTCAGTCGCATGTGGCAGAAAATCACGACGAGATCGCCTGGGCCCGTGCGCTGTTTCCGGCCTCGCGCAGCTACCTGGCCACTTACGCCGACTTTGGCTTGATGCGCCAGCGCGCCATTTATGCCCACTGCATCCACCTTGACGATGACGACCGCGCCCTGATGCGCAGCACCGGTGCCGCTGCTGCCGTCAGCCCGACCAGCAACCTGTTTCTGGGCAGTGGTTTTTTTGACTATGCCGGCGCTGACCGCGCGGGATTTGAATATGGCCTGGCCAGCGATGTCGGCGGTGGCACCAGTTTCAGCCCGTTTCACACCATGCTGGGTGCCTACTATGTGGCGCGCGAAGGGCAGAGCAAAACGGGCTTGTCACTGTCGCCGCAACATCTTTGGTGGCAGCACACCGCCGGGGCCGCGCAGGCGCTGGGTCTGGCTGGCGTGGTTGGCAACCTGCTACCGGGTTGCGAGGCTGACTTTGTCGTGCTCAATCCGCAAGCCACACCGCTGCTCTCGCGCAAGACCGCGTTGGCAGGCAGTCTGGACGAGCTGTTGTTTTCAATGATCGTGCTGGGCGACGACCGGCTGGTGGAAAAAACCGTGATTTCTCAAAACCATGGTGCCATCAATGCTGCTCCGGCTTCACCGCCGGGGCGGTAAACCACTGAGTCGGCGGCACGATCTTTGCTGCCGCCGGGTCTGCCATGTATTGAGGCGACATGATCTGCACACCATACGCGTTAAACACGTCCTGAATATGGCCATGCAGCACACTCAGGATCAAGGCTCTGGTGCGCGGCTCGGTGGGAATAGCCTGGCACACCAACCGGTACTGCGGGTACCAGTCACTCAAGGCCGTTTGAAACACCTGGGGTGCCGGGTCAGCCAGCACACCCTCGGTACGCCGGGCCGCCTCAATCAGCATGGCGTGAACCTGCCGCCACGGCGTGTCGTAGCCAATGGTCACGGTGGTGTCGAGCACAAAGCCCGCGCCCTGGACGGCACGCGAGTAATTCTTGGTGGTGTCGTTGAGCACGGTGGAATTGGCCAGTGTCAGTTCCTCACCCAGACCGGTGCGGATGCGCGTGGCAAACATGCCCAATTCGGTGACAGTGCCCTCATGCTGACCAATACGCACGTATTCACCCTTGCGAAACACCCGACCATAAATCAGGATCAAGCCGCTGGCCCCCTGACCCACCAGATTGGACGCACCCAGCGAAATCATCAATCCAACCAGCACCGACAACCCCTTGAAAGCCTCGGTCTGCGCGCCAGGCAAGTAGGGGTAGGCCATGGCCAGTGCAAACAGCCAGGCCACCGTTTTGGCAATGCGACGCGTGGGCTCGGCCACTTCGGCTTCGAGCCAGGCCACTTGGGTCTTGCCATTTCGCACCCGCTCAAAAAAGCGGTCCAGCGTCTGCGTGCATACGCGCGCCAGATAAAAAATGACCAGCGCTGTAAACAGGCCGGGCATGGCATTGGCAACTGCCGAACCCATCTGAACCGCCAGGCCCCACAGAAAACCATTGAGCAGTTCACCCCAGGGCCGGGTAAACGGAAAACTGCCCAGCACCAAGCTCAGCCATTCGTAGGCCAACACCAACACCAGCACCCGGTACAACGCCATCAACGCTTTTCGCACCACCACCACACCACGCTCCTGGCGCAGCAATCTGACCCCGCCCAGGCGCAGATGCTCGGCGTGCTGATGCATGGCAAGCATCAGGCGCTGCTCGGACCAGGTCCGCACGCGTCCCAATAACCAGACCAGTGCCAGTGCCAGGACGCTGGCCAGTGCCGCCTTGCCCAAGGCGCGCGTGATGGCATCCATATCGCGGCTTTCGCGGCTTTCTGCAATGGCACGCTCCAGCGCCATCGTTGTTTTGTTGGCCAGCACCTGCGTGGTTTCACCCGAAAGCTGGTTGGCATCGTCGGCCGTAATCCAGAAGCTGGTCTCGCCGTCGAGCTGCAGCATGATGCCCAGCGACTCGGCTTTTTGACTGATCTTGTGCGGGCCAGGCGCATCCAGTTGTTCGATCAGGCGAGCCTGGGCGCGCCGGGCCCGGTCCTGGGCCGACACGCCATACAAGGCAGCTCTGAAGGTGACAATGTCGCGATTGAAAAACCGCACCGTGCTGTCCGGGCTGGTGCTCGATGCACTGGCACCTGTTGCATCAGAAGTGACCGTTGCAGCCGCCAGTGGCGCAAGCCAGGCCAGCCCTGCCAGCAGCACCAGAAAGAATTTATATTTCAACATCAGAATATTCTAGACAGCGGTTGCGCAGAGACAAGGTTGACTTGTTCAGCCCCGTATTTACCCCACAGATTCACCCTTGAAGCATAGTTGGTTGCGATGATCGCTCTCATTTTTAGAGCTGCCTGGAAGCACGATGGCTGCTTACAATCCAGCCAACCCCAGGAGTTGAACCCCCCATGAGCATCAAAAGCGACAAATGGATACGCCGCATGGCTGAGCAGCACGGCATGATCGACCCGTTTGAGCCTGGCCAGATCCGCCAGGATGCCAGTGGCAACAAAATCGTCAGCTACGGCACCAGCAGCTATGGTTATGACATCCGTTGCGCGCCTGAATTCAAGGTGTTCACCAATATCCACAGCACCGTGGTGGACCCGAAGAACTTTGACGAAAAAAGCTTTGTTGACTTCAATGAAGATGTCTGCATCATCCCGCCCAACAGCTTTGCGCTGGCCCGCACCCTGGAGTACTTTCGTATTCCACGCAATGTGCTGACCATCTGCCTGGGCAAAAGCACCTATGCACGTTGCGGCATCATCGTCAACGTCACGCCATTCGAGCCCGAATGGGAGGGTTATGTCACACTGGAATTCAGCAACACCACCCCGCTGCCGGCCAAAATCTACGCCGGTGAAGGCTGCGCCCAGGTGCTGTTCTTCGAAAGTGATGCCGACGACGTATGTGAAACCAGCTACAAGGATCGCGGCGGCAAATACCAGGGACAGCGCGGTGTAACCCTGCCCAAGGCCTGAAAAACCACAGTCGGCAGATCAGAAAAGCTGACTTGGGGCGCTTTTTCAGGGTCCGAATGGGGCTTGGAGGGATAATGCCGCCTGGCTTCAAGCTGTGAAGCCGCACCAGCTATCGGATGGATAGCAATCGAAACTGGCTATGAATGACCGACTTGACTTCTGTAATTTCCAATGAATTGAACGCCGACACGCTGCCGATGGCTTTTGCCCAGTTGCAGTTGTCAGACCCGCTGGCCCGAGCCGTGTTGGAGATGGGTTACGAGACCATGACCCCGATCCAGGCGCAGGCCATTCCGGTAGTTTTGCAGGGCCGCGATGTGATGGGTGCAGCCCAGACCGGCACCGGCAAGACCGCGGCTTTTGCCCTGCCGCTGCTGCAGCGCATGCTCAAGCACGAAAACACCTCCACCTCGCCGGCCCGCCACCCGGTGCGGGCGCTGGTGCTGCTGCCAACCCGCGAACTGGCCGATCAGGTGGCCGAGCAGGTCAAGCTGTACGGCAAATACACCGATTTGCGCTGCGCGGTGGTATTTGGTGGCATGGACATGAAGCCCCAGACGCTGGAACTGAAGAAGGGTGTTGAAGTGCTGGTGGCCACGCCCGGGCGGTTGCTCGACCACATTGAGGCCAAAAACTGCGTGCTCAACCAGGTGGAGTATGTGGTGCTCGATGAAGCCGACCGCATGCTCGACATCGGTTTTCTGCCTGATTTGCAGCGCATCCTGAGCTACCTGCCCAAGCAGCGCACCACACTGCTGTTTTCGGCCACCTTCTCCAGCGAGATCAAGCGCCTGGCCAACAGCTACCTGCAAGACCCGATCACGATCGAAGTGGCACGATCCAACGCCGCCGCATCCACGGTGGAGCAGCATTTTTACAGCGTTGAGGGTGATGACAAGCGCCATGCGCTGCACCAGATCTTGCGCCAGCGCGCCCTGAAGCAGGCTTTTGTTTTTGTCAACAGCAAGCTGGGCTGTGCCCGGCTGGCGCGCTCGCTGGAGCGTGAAGGGCTGAAAACCACGGCGCTGCATGGCGATAAAAGCCAGGATGAGCGGCTCAAGGCACTCGATGCATTCAAGAGCGGCGAGGTTGATTTGCTGGTCTGCACCGATGTCGCTGCGCGTGGCCTCGACATCAAGGACGTGCCCGCCGTGTTCAACTTTGATGTGCCGTTCAACGCCGAAGACTACATCCACCGCATTGGTCGCACCGGACGGGCCGGGCAAGCCGGTCTGGCCGTGAGTTTTGCCGCCAGAAGTGATGCCCGGCTGGTGAGTGACATTGAAAAACTACTGCGCAGCAAGATCGAGCTGGAGCCGATCGAATTTGAAGAAGACCTGCCCGACATCCGCAGGCAAGGGCATATCAACGATGGGCGGCGCATGTATCAGGTTGAAGAAAGTAGCGGGCGCCGAGATGACTTTGCAGGCCGCTACACCCGGGCACCACGCAATGACTACCGGCGCGCTGCCGTGGCAGTTCAGGATCCATTTTTTGACAAACCCTACGAGCCAGCAGCGCCGACAGACGCGGCACCAGCCTGGGAAGCCGCCACAGCCCGCCCGGGGGTGCGCACCATTTCCAGCAACATCAAGTCCAAGCGCAAGGTAGCGGCGCTGTTCAGTGCCGCTTGACGGATCGGTCCGACGCCTTTTTTTTGCCCGGTTTTTGCGCCTGTTCACAGGCCACCTGGATCAGCTCATGCGGGTCAGCGGGTGTGCCGGCATGCAGCATCAGGGCACTCAGGTGACCACCCCAGACACAGCCGGAATCCAGCGCCAGCAGGTCCGGGCGGTCCAGCCAGCCCAGCGTTGACCAGTGACCAAAACCCACGATGACATCAGCAGTCTGCCGGCCTGGCACGTCAAACCAGGGCAAATAGCCCGACGGTGCGGTGTCCATACCCTCTTTGGTGTCAAATTCCATGTCGCCGGTGGGGCTGCAAAAACGCAGCCGTGTCAACGCATTGACGATCACCCGCAGTCGGTCAACGCCGGTCAGATCATCGCGCCATCCGGTGGGCGTGTTGCTGTACATCTGACGCAAGAAGTCGGGCAAGGCCGGGCTGCGCAGCAGTGCTTCGACCTCTGCGGCAAGTGCTATTGTTTTTGTTGCACTCCAGGCCGGCAGAACGCCGGCATGAACCAGCAAATAACGTCTGTTTTTGTGCTCCAGCAATCTTGCCAGGTGCTGCTGACGCAACCAGGCCAGCATGGCATGGCGGTCGGGTGCCTCCAGGATGCAGGCCAGCGTGTCCTTGCGGCTGGGCTGACGCTCACCCAGGGCCGTGGCCAGCAAATGCATGTCGTGATTGCCCAGCAGGCATTGGGCCGATGCTTGCAGACGCATGAGTCGGCGCAGCACCTGTGCCGACTCAGGCCCGCGGTTGACCAGGTCACCCAGCAGGTACACAGTGTCGCGACTGGGGGAGAAAGAAATCGCGTCGAGCAAGCGCTGCAGGGCGGTGTCGCAGCCCTGCACGTCGCCAATCAAGTAAAGTGCCATGGTGTTCATTCTCGTTGAGGTCGAATGGAATTTTTACTGGTCATTTTTTTGACGCTGCTCAATGGCGTGTTTGCGATGTCGGAACTGGCGCTGACCGTCAGCCGCAAAGCACGAATCGCCGCCATGGCCGAAGCCGGTGACAAGGGTGCCCTGGCTTCGCTGGCATTGATGGACAACCCCAATCAATTCTTGTCCACCGTGCAAGTGGGCATCACCTCGATTGGTGTGCTCAATGGCATTGTGGGCGAAGCTGCCTTCAGCGGTGGACTGGCGCACTGGCTGCACACCTTTGGCCTGACAGAAAAAGTGGCCGCCATTTCGGCGACAGCGCTGGTGGTCACCCTGATCACCTTCACCACCATCATTTTTGGTGAGCTGGTGCCCAAACGCATTGGCCAGTTGCACCCCGAGCTGGTGTCCTGCTGGGTGGCGCGCCCGATGTTGTGGCTGGCACGGGCTGCCGGGCCGTTTGTCAAACTGCTGTCTGGCACCACCGCGGCGGTTCTGAAAATGCTGCGCATTGACACCAGCGCCTCACGCGCCATGACCGAAGAAGAAATCACGGCCAGCCTGGAAGAAGGCGTTGATGCCGGTGTCATCGAAGAACATGAGCACCAAATGGTGCAAAACGTATTTGGTCTGGACGACCGGCCCCTGACGTCGCTGATGGTGCCCAGGGCTGAAGTGGAGTGGCTTGAGGCCAGCTTCAGCGTGGCCCAAAGCCTGCAAAAAGTGGCCGCTGACGGGGCCCAGCGGGCGCATTCCTGGTATCCGGTCTGCCGGGGGTCAATGGACGACGTGATCGGCAAAATCAGCGTGGCCCATCTGCTGGAGCTGGGGGTGCAGACACCCGGCACACTTGAAGTCTTTGCCAGTGTTGCGGCTTTTGTGCCTGAAACACTCAGTGGCATGGAACTGCTGGAGCAGTTTCGCGCCAAGGTGGGCCGACTGGTGCTGGTGGTGGACGAATATGGCGTGGTGCAGGGTCTGCTGACCCCGCACGACCTGCTCGAAGCCATTACCGGCGAGCTGCAACCCGGTGTCAAAACCGATGCCTGGGCCATCCCCCAGGACGATGGCAGTTGGCTGCTGGAGGGCCTGATGCCGGTCAGCGAACTCAAGGCGCGCCTGGACATCGAGGAACTGCCCGCCGAAGACCGGGGCCGTTACAACACGCTGGCCGGATTGCTGATGGCGGTGTGCGGACATTTGCCCGCCGCCGGCGAAAAAATCCGCTGTGGCAACTGGGTTTTTGAAGTACTGGACCTGGACGGCAAGCGCATTGACAGGGTGCTGGCCCGCACCCTGTCTGTTGTAGTTTGACAACAAAATATGTCATTGATCAGGATAAATCCTGATCAATGACAGCCTTAATTCTGCTAGGAAAAGCCGTAATTTCACACCCTGCTGTCTCTATAACAACGCGACCACATTTGTATCCAATGTCCATCGGCGATAGCTGGTGATGACCATCCCCATTGAATCCATGAACACACTGCGCGAGCGGCGTGAAAAAGTTCTGCAGAACGTCAGCCCTGAAAAGCTGGCAGCGCTTCACGCAAGAGGCTCGTTTTCTGCACGCGAACGAATTGATACCTTGTTTGACGACGGTAGTTTTCAGGAGCTCGGCATGCACGCGCACCACAACGCGGTGTCGTTTAGGTGGCCTCGTTCAGCCAGGACTTCCAGGTGCTGGCCGGCACCATGGGCAAAATGCAGGCGCGCAAAATTGTCCGCCTGATGCGCCACGCCTTACGGGTTGGGGTGCCGATGGTGGCCTTCAAGGATTCAGGCGGTGCCCGTATCCAGGAAGGTGTTGACGCGCTGTCAGGTTATGGCGATGTTTTTTACTACAACGTGATGCTGTCGGGCGTGGTGCCACAAATCGCCGTGATTTGTGGCCCTTGTGCTGGCGGTGCCGCCTATTCGCCAGCCTTGATGGACTTTGTCATCATGACCCGGCACAACGCCTACATGTTCCTGACCGGCCCTGAGGTCATCAAGGCCGTGACCGGGCGT
>JFJP01006042.1_pt1 | contig 10527 bp, 12 predicted proteins | sample 431651 | NCBI WGS metagenome assembly JFJP01 (sample SAMN02602958, study PRJNA72255) | Microbial mat metagenome, whole genome shotgun sequencing project. | biome: fresh water; feature: sink hole; material: water; isolation source: purple microbial (photo- and chemosynthetic) mats found in... | reverse complement strand
ACCTCGGCCATGTAGGCGGCGGCAAACAGGGTGATGCCGGCGAGCACGCGGATAAGCACATCGATGTTGAAGCCCTGGGGCATCAGCAGCGGGAACATGAACGAAGCCATGAACAAGACAGAGATCAGCGGCACACCACGGATCAACTCCACGTAAATGGTGCACACACTGCGGATGGCGGGCAGGCTGCTGCGCCGGCCCAGTGCGATCACCAGAGCAATGGGGAACGCCATGGACATGGAGAGCGACGCCAGCAAGATGGTGAGCGGCAGCCCACCCCAGCGGTCGGTCTCCACGCGGCTCAGGCCCAGCGCGCCGCCGTACATGACGGTGAAAAAGAACGCCAACACCACTACCCACAGCACGGCCAGCCAGGGTTTCCAGAAAGCGCGCATGCAACTTACTACCAGCAGGCCCAGCAGCGCAGTGGTCGCTATAAGCGGGCGCCATTGTTCTTCAAAGGGATAGCGGCCAAAAATGATGATGCGGAATTTTTCCGACACCACTCCCCAGCAGGCACCGGTGGCAGCCTGGCAGGCTTCGTAGTCTTTGGCCCAGACGGCATTGACAAAAGCCCAGCTCAAAAACGGTGGCAGCACGTACAGCAGGATGGCAAGAATGGCCAGCGTGCCTGCGGAAGTTCTGGCATCACCAAACAGGTTGGTGCGCACCCAGGCAATGAGCCCTTCGGTTTTGACCGGAGCAGGCCGCGCCGCGATAGGTTGGAATATTTGTGCAGTCATGGCTGTCCTTAACGCTCCTTGATCGCCGAGCGGGTGTTGTACCAGTTCATCAACAGGGATGTGGCCAGCGAGGTGCTGAGGTATACCAGCATGATCACGGCAATGCACTCCACGGCGCGGCCTGTCTGGTTGATGGCGGTGTTGGCAATGGAGACCACGTCAGGGTAGCCGATGGCCACTGCCAGCGACGAGTTTTTGGTGAGGTTGAGGTACTGGTTGGTCACCGGTGGAATGATCACCCGCAGTGCCTGCGGCAACATCACCAGACGCATGGTCTGGCCGCGGGAGAGGCCCAGTGCGCTAGCAGCCTCGGACTGCCCTGAAGACACGGACTGGATACCACCGCGTACCACCTCGGCCACGAAGGCGGCGGTGTAAACCGTCAGGCCCAGCAGAACCGACAAAAATTCGGGGGTCAGGGCTCCCCCGTTTTCAATAGCGAACTCGCCCTTGACCGGGGAATTGAACTCCATGGGTGCGCCACCCAGAATCCAGCCCGCCACACCAAAGCCGATCACAATGCCCACGGGTACCCAGAACATGCTTTGGGGTACGCCAGTACGTTCAAATTTTTTGATGGCGAAATGCCGGTACACCAAAGCCACACCCACGGCAATGAGCATGCCTAAGCCAGCCAAGTACTGCCCGGTGCCCCAAACAGGGATGGGGAAATTCAGACCGCCCTTGCTCAGATAGACCGATCCGATCACCCACGCCTCTTCGGCCGCCGGCAAGATTTCGGTGAACATGAGGTACCACATCAACAACTGCAGCAGGATCGGGATATTGCGGAAAAACTCCACATACGCCGCACACAGCCCGCGCACCAGCGCGTTGCGGGAAAACCGGCCCACGCCGATCAGTGTGCCAAGAATAGTGGTGAGGATGATGCCCAGAATGGCTACCCGCAGGGTATTGGTGAAACCAACCAGGTAGGCGCGCCAGTAGGGCTCACCGGAATCGAAGGCAAACAGGCTCTCACCGATGTCAAAACCGGCACTGCCCAACATGAAGTCAAAGCCGCTCTGGATGCCACGCAACTTCATGTTGGTGTTGGTGTTGTTCGCCAGGAATAAGACCGTCACCAGAATCAGTGCAACCGTGATGACCTGGTAGATCAGCCCCCTAAACGCCTGGCTGCGCCAGGACCAATTCTTTTTGGGCGGGGTGGAAGGTGTGGACATGCAGGCCCTTGTGCTCAGTGTGTGTGCAGTGCAATGGAGAAGGGGCAGGGCAAATGCGTTTGCGCCCACCCCTTCAGGTTGTCAGGGAGTGAACTCCCTGAATTCAAAACTTAACGTACGGGAGGAGCGTACTGCAGACCTTTTTCCTTCTGGTTATTCCAGAGATTGTTTAGGCCACGGGGCAGTTGCAGGGCGGACTTGGGGCCCACATTCCGCTCAAAAATTTCACCGTAGTTGCCGGTGGTCTTGATGGCGCGAGCCAGCCACTCTTTGTCCAGACCCAGCAGCTTGCCTGTGTCTTCCGTAGAGCCCAGCAAACGGCCGACGATGGGGTCTTTGCTGGTTGCCTTCAGCGCATCCACATTGGCGGCGGTGACACCGTTTTCTTCGGCTTCGAGCAGGCCGTAAACAGTCCACTTGACGATGGCGGTCCACTCGTCGTCACCGCGGCGAACCATGGGTCCGAGGGGTTCCTTGGAAATCAGGTCGGCCAAGATCATGTGGTCTGCGGGGTTCTTGGCTACCTTGTTACGGGTAGATGCCAAGCCGGAAGCGTCGGTGGTGTAAGCCACGCAACGGCCGGAGAAGTACGCGCCCTCTGCAGCTTCGAGTTTTTCAAACACCACGGGTTTGATATTCAAACCGTTTGCTTTGGAGTAGTCGGTCAAGTTTTTCTCGGTGGTGGTGCCGGATTGCACGCACACGGTCTGGCCCTTGAGCTGCTTGGCGCTCTTGATTTTTTTCTTGACGGGGACCATGAAGCCCTGGCCGTCGTAGTAAGTCACGGCGGTCTGGCTCAAGCCCAGCGATGCATCGCGGGTCAGGGTAAAGGTAGTGTTGCGCGACAGGATGTCGACTTCGCCGGACTGCAGTGCGGTAAAGCGTGCCTGTGCGTTCAGGGGAACGTATTTGACTTTTTCACCGTCGTTCAAAACGGCAGCAGCAACAGCGCGGCAGACGTCCACGTCCATACCTGTCCACTTGCCGCCGGAATCGGCAGCGCTGAAGCCTGCCAGGCCGGTGTTAACACCGCACACCACTTGACCGCGGGCCTTGATGGCGTCCAGGGTCTTGCCTGCAAATGCAGGAGCGGCAGCCAAGGTGCCCATTGCGGCTACCAGGGTGGCTACGGTTTTCAATGTATTCAATTTCATCTGCTTAGCTCCAGTTAAAAAAAGAGTTTGAGTCCAGCCGCTGACTTTAGCGCCATCGAACCAGGGGGGTCATAAGGGTTTACTCTTGAATCGTATGCAAAAAATTCATAAAGTAATTCGCGCACACTTTTTGAGGTGTTGGCACAGCACGCAGAATTCGTGCCAACGACCGCAGTCCCTTGCGGGACAAAATGGTGCACGCTGGGGCGAAGCCTCATTCGTTAGGTGCGTAAGCTGATTTGCAGGAGGACTACCCCTTGACCAACGCCCGACGTTACCCCGACAAGGTCGCACTGATTTTTTTTGGCGGGTGCTGAGCTGTGCTGAGTTGCTACAAAAAGCAGAGCTGCTTGCGTCCACCCTGTGCGGGCTGGGGGGCAAAAAGGGTGTCCGGGTGGTGCTGTGCATGCAAAACTGCCCGCAACTGGTGATTGCCCACTTTGATGTTCTCAGGGCCAATGCCGTGGTGGTGCCGGTCAACCCTATGAACCGATCTGAGGCGCTCAAGCACTACATCACCGACCCCGATGCCAAAGTGGCGATCACCACATCCGACCTGGCAACCGAACTGGCGTGCCGTCTGATTTCGCACTACAAAGTCACCCACTGGACCAACATCCCCACCATGGTGATAGACCTCCTGGCCAGCCCGCGTTTTGACACCTTTGACCTGACCGAAACCGCGGCCCCTTCGCACAGCAACCCGCCCGATGCACCCAAGCAGCAGCGCCTGGGCATTCCCTTTATGGGCGTGGACGCGCGGGTGGTAGACCCCGACACATTGGCCGAGATGCCAACGGGCGAGCAGGGCGAAATTGTCATGGCCGGGCCGCAGATTTTTCAGGGCTACTGGAAACGCCCGGACGCGACCGAAGCCGCCTTTGTACAGATCGATGGCAAACGTTTTTTTCGCTCCGGTGACCTGGGTCATGTGGATGCCGACGGGTACTTTTTTCTGACCGACCGGCTCAAACGCATGATCAATGCCTCGGGCTTCAAGGTGTGGCCCGCCGAAGTGGAGGCGCTCATGTTTCGCCATCCGGCGGTGCAGGCGGCCTGCATCATTTCCACCAAAGACGCCTACCGCGGTGAATCGGTCAAAGCCGTGGTGGAGCGTCGGGCCAGCCATGCCCATGTGACCGAGCAAGACCTGATGGACTGGTGCCATGCATGAGAATATGGCGGTTTACAAGGCCCCCAGAGTGGTGCAATTTGTGGATGCGCTGCCCAAAAGCGGTGCAGGCAAAGTGATGTGGCGCAAGCTGCAGGATTCAGAAGGCCAATAAGCAGGTTTGCCGCGCTGGCCCAAACTAAGGAAGTCATGGCATTCGCATCAGAAGACGCTTGGGGCAAGCCACTCACGGGTTGGCGGCTCAGGCTTTACATCATTATTTTTGAGGCGGATACCCGCTCCGGTCGTTTGTTCGACCAGTGGCTGATCGCCATCATTCTGGCCAGCGTGGCCGTCGTGGTGCTGAACAGTGTGCAAAGCATCGGGGAACGATTCGGCACACTTTTTAATGTGTTGGAGTGGGGGTTCACCATCGCCTTTACCCTCGAATACATCGCGCGGCTGGTCTGTGTGCGCAGGCCGTTGCGGTATGCACTGAGTTTTTACGGTGTGGTTGACCTGCTGGCGTTGCTGCCCACTTACCTCGCGCTTTTTGCGCCGGAGTTGCATGCCCTGATTGATGTGCGTGTGTTGCGTCTGCTGCGTGTCTTCCGCGTTTTCAAGTTGACTGCTTATGTGGCGGAGTTCCAGTCGCTGGGCGCCGCGTTGCGGGCCAGCCGCCGCAAGATACTCGTGTTTCTGTCGGCGGTACTGATGATTGTGTTGATCATGGGCACGCTGATGTACGTGGTCGAGGGGCCTGCCAATGGCTTTGCCAATATTCCCACCTCGGTGTATTGGGCCATCACGACGATGACCACGGTCGGTTTTGGTGACATCACACCCAAGACCGATCTGGGCCGCTTGATTGCCTCGGTCATGATGCTGCTGGGCTGGGGCACGCTGGCGGTGCCCACGGGTATCGTCACAGCAGAAATGACTGCGCAACGCGGGCGGGACCCGGTGACCACCCGCACCTGCCATGCTTGCCTTACCGAAGGCCACGCCCCAGACGCCAGTTTTTGCAAGCACTGCGGCGCTCGCCTTCCCGATTACCAACGTGAAACCCGAAACAGCACTTAGGAGATAGCTATGTTTGAAACCGTCATTGCAGGCAGCCTGCCCAAGCCCTCCTGGCTCTCCGAGACAGAGAAACTCTGGCCCCAATGGAAACTGGCGGGCGACGAGCTGCGCCAGGCCAAAGCAGATGCCACGCTGCTGTGGATCAAGGCGCAGGAGGATGCAGGCCTGGACATCGTGGGCGATGGCGAGCAAAGCCGACAGCACTTTGTCCACGGCTTTCTGGAGCAGGTGGAAGGCATCGACTTTGAGAACAAAGTCACCATGGGCATCCGCAACAACCGCTACGACGCCCAGGTGCCGCAAGTGATTGCGCCGCTGCGTCTTAAAGGCCGGGTGCACGCATTTGAGGCGCAGCTGGCCCGCGCCCACACCAAGAAGAAGCTCAAGTTCACCTTGCCCGGCCCGCTGACCATTGTGGATACCGTGGCCGACCGTTTTTATGGTGACCGCAAGACCATGGCGTTTGCGTTTGCCGAGCTCTTGAACCAGGAAGCGCTGGCCCTGCAAGCCGATGGGGTGGACATCATCCAGTTTGACGAACCGGCCTTCAACGTCTACATGCAAGATGCGGCGGATTGGGGAGTTGCCGCCCTTGAGGTGGCGTCGAGGGGGCTTACCTGCACGACGGCAGTGCACATCTGCTATGGCTATGGCATCAAAGCCAATAACGACTGGAAAGAAACCCTGGGCAGCGAGTGGCGGCAGTACGCGCAGGTGTTTCCTGCACTGGCGGCCAGCAGCATTCAGCAGGTGAGCCTGGAGTGTTACCACTCACATGTGCCGCCTGACTTGATGGCACTGCTCAAAGACAAAGACGTGATGGTGGGCGTGATCGACGTGGCCAGTGCCGAGATTGAAACGCCCGAGCAGGTTGCCGACACCATTGGTGAGGCGCTTAAATACGTGCCACGCAACCGCATCTTCCCCTGCACCAACTGCGGGCTCGCCCCCATGAGCCGCGAGGTGGCTACCCAGAAGCTGGAAGCGCTGGCCAAGGGCGCGGCGCTGGCAAGGCAGCGCTATGGCGCTTGAGCAGTCCAACCCCGCCAGCCTGGGCTTTTGCCCGGACCGCACGCAAGCCATCGTCTCCACACTGCAAGGGCATGTAGATCGCAAGCACCTGCCCGGGGCGGTGGCCGTGGTGGTGCGCCGTGGCCAGGTGCTCCTGAACGCCTGCGTGGGGCAGCAGAACCCGCAGGACGGCACGCCCATGGGGCTGGACGCGATCTTTCGGATCTACTCGATGACCAAGCCCATCGTCTCGGTGGCCACGATGGCGCTGGTGGAGCGGGGCAAGCTGTTGCTCAGTGACCCGGTGGCCAAGTATTTGCCCGAATTTTCCAAAGTGCAGGTCATGGCCCACGTCAACGGCCACGCGGTCATGCACGCGCCCAGGGTCGCACCGACCGTGCACGACCTGCTGCGCCACACCTCGGGTCTGAGTTACGAAAACCTGGACGCCGGTGCCCCGCAGACCGAGCCCGTGCAGCGCCTCTATGCGCAGGCCAACATGGGCTCGCGAGAGCGCAGCAATGCCGAGTTTTCGCAGGCGCTGGCACAGATGCCGCTGGCTTTTGAGCCCGCTACCCTGTGGGAGTACAGCCGCTCTACGGATCTGCTGGGTGCCTTGCTGGAAGTGGCGGCGGGCCAACCGCTGGGCCAAATTCTGCAGGAGACCGTGCTTGGCCCGCTGCGCATGGACGATACGGGCTTTGCCGTGCCTCCCGAAAAGCACGGGCGCATTGCAGAGCCTTTTGCCAAAGACCCCGATGGTGGCACCACCATGCCGCTCATGGATGTGCGCCGCACCCCGCGCATGGAAGCAGGCGGCGCAGGCCTGGCGTCTACCGCACACGATTACGCGCGGTTTTTGCAGTGCCTGCTGAATCTGGGCACGCTGGATGGCGCGCGCATATTGGCGCCCCAGACGGTGCGCCACATGACCGCCGACCATCTGGGACGTATCGGCGTGAACCGCGTGGGGCGGTCAGGCAGTTTGCTGCCGCCGGGCCACGGTTTCGGTTTGGGTTTTGCGGTGCGCACCCACGAGGGCATGTCGCCGCTGCCTGGCAGCCCGGGCATGTATTACTGGGGCGGGGTGTCGGGCACCACATTTTTTGTGGACCCGGCCAAGGAGTTCTTTGCGCTGATGATGATTCAGGCTCCCAACCAGCGGGATTTCTACCGCCCGCTGTTTCGCAACCTGGTGTACGCGGCATTGCTGGACTAAGTTTTTAGGCCAAATAGGCCTCCAGCCCACGCAGGGTATGCACAAGAAGCTATAGAAAATATAGCGATATTGGGTGCGCTATCCTCCCCGCTGTCACACACTTCATCAGCAAAGCACCGCACACCCATGCTCACCGGCGACCTCAAAAGCAAAATCGACCAGATCTGGAACGCCTTCTGGTCCGGCGGCATCGCCAACCCTATCGAAGTCATCGAGCAAATCACCTACCTGCTCTTCTTGCGCCGCCTGGACGACCTGCACACGCTAGAAGAAAACAAGGCCACCCGCCTGAAAAAGCCCATGGAGCGCCGCATCTTCCCCGAGGGCAACGACCCTCGCGGCAGGGCGTTTGACACCCTGCGCTGGAGCCGTTTCAAAAACGAAGCGCCCAGCGAAATGTTTGTCATCCTGGGTGAACACGTCTTCCCCTTCCTGCGCACCCTGGGCAGCGACGATTCGACGTATGCCCACCACATGAAAGACGCTCGCTTCACCATCCCCACGCCAGCCCTCTTGGCCAAGGTGGTGGACTTGCTGGACGCGGTGCCCATGGACAACCGCGACACCAAGGGCGACCTGTACGAATACATGCTGGGTAAGATCGCCAGCGCCGGGCAAAACGGCCAGTTCCGCACCCCGCGCCACATCATTCAATTGATGGTGGAAATGACCGCGCCCACCCCGCAAGACACCATTTGCGACCCCGCCAGCGGCACCTGCGGCTTTTTGGTGGCAGCGGGCGAATACCTGCGCGAGCAACACGCCAACCTTTTCCACGACGCCAAAGCCAACCAGCACTTCAACCATGGCATGTTCCATGGCTACGACTTTGACAACACCATGCTGCGCATCGGCAGCATGAACATGATGCTGCACGGCGTGGACAACCCCGCCATCACCTACCGCGACTCGCTGGGCCAGGAGCATGGGCTTGAGGAAGACCGCTACAGCCTGGTGCTGGCCAACCCGCCTTTTGCCGGCAGCCTGGACTACGAGAACGTCGCCAAAGACTTGCTGCAAACCGTCAAGACCAAAAAGACCGAGCTGCTCTTTCTGGCCCTGTTCCTGCGCCTGCTCAAGCCGGGTGGCCGGGCGGCGGTCATCGTGCCCGACGGCGTGCTGTTTGGCAGCAGCACCGCGCACAAGGTCCTGCGCAAGATGCTGGTGGAAGACCAAAAGCTCGACGGCATCGTCAGCTTGCCCGGCGGCGTGTTCAAGCCCTACGCGGGTGTCAGCACCGCCATCCTGTTCTTCACCAAAACCAACAGTGGCGGCACCGACAACGTGTGGTTTTACGACATGCAGGCCGACGGCTACAGCCTGGACGACAAACGCCAGCCGCTCTTGGTTGATGACAAATTAGGCCTCCAGCCCGCACGGGATGTTCGCAACCAGCTATCAAAAGAAGAGCATGCCAAAAACAACCTGCCCGACGTGCTGGCCCGCTGGTCGCAGCGCGAAGGCGCGGAACGTGAACGCAGCCGCACCGAACAAAGCTTCTGCGTGCCCAAGGCCGACATTGCCGCCAACGGCTACGACCTGAGCATCAACCGCTACAAGGAAGTGGTGCATGCGGCAGTAGCGCACCGCGCACCGCAGGAGATATTGGCCGAGCTGGCCAAGCTGGAGGGGGAGATTGCGGCGGGGATGAAGGCGTTGGAGGGGATGTTGGTATCATGAGGTATTACCTATCAATGCCCATCCCAAGGAGCTGCCCATGACTGCTGCGACCGCCCGCCCCATGTCCGTCAAGCTCGACGCAGACACCCGTGCACGCATCGAAACGCTGGCCGGCTCCAGGCAGCGCACGGCCCACTGGCTCATGCGCGAAGCCATCACCCAGTATGTGGAGCGTGAAGAAAAGCGCGCTGCGTTGCGCCAAGACGTGCTAGCCGCCTGGCAGGAATACCAGGAAACTGGCCTGCATGTGACTGGGGCTGAGGTCGATGCGTGGTTGACAGGCTGGGGCACCGACGCAGAGCTGCCCGCCCCCGACCTGCATACCTGAGCTGTTGCGTGCCGATCCCTGTCAAATTTGCCCCCGCAGCCCTGCGCGACTTGAAACGCTTGCGCGAATTTTTGCGACCTAAAAGCCCCCTCGCCGCCCAACGCGCGGGCCAAGCCATTGCGCAAGGTGTTCAAGTTCTGAGCTTGCAGCCAGGCATTGGCCGCCCGGCGGAAGGCCTGCCCCACGAATACCGCGAATGGCCGATTGACTTTGGCGATAGCGGCTACATCGCCCTGTACCGCCTGGATGCAGATGCCATCACCATCCTCGCGGTGCGCCAGCAGCGCGAAGCGGGGTATGGAAGTTGAGCGTTGGAGCAAAAGCTCGAAAACCCCTAAGCACGACGCCACCGTACGATACTCAGACATCACCCCACCACCAAGGACTCGCCATGCAAATCGTCGTTGATGTGCCAAACCACTACCTGGACGCCATGCACCGCGCACCGGACGACTTCGCCGCCGAGGCCAAGCTGGCTATGGCCGTCAAGCTGTTTGAAATGAAGCGCCTCTCCTCCGGCATGGCCGCTAGCCTGATCGGCATGGACCGTGTGACGTTTCTTGCCCAGTTGCAGCGCTTCGGTGTGCCGATGATTGACCTGGAGGATGACGAACTGGTCTCGGATATTGGCAATGCCTGATCGCAATCGGGTACTGGTTACCAACACCACACCACTCATCGCCATCACTGCGGCAACGGGCAGCCTGGATGTTCTGAGATTTTTGTACTCCCGCGTGGTGGTGCCGCTGGAGGTTGCGGAAGAGGTGCGCGCTTGTGTGGACTCAGCCTGACGGGCTCTGTAGGCGTGCTGCTCAAGGCCAAGGGTTTGGGTTATGACGTGTCGATACCGGATGTCTTGCAGCGTATGCGAGCGCAGGGCATTTGGCTCAGTGAGCAAGTGGTGCAGTTTGCATTGGCACAGGGACAGTGAGTCACCAATACCCATGACACTGCTTTTTGGATTTCTCGCTGGGCGCCTTGGAGGCAGAGCGTTCTGCTCCGTGTCCCCCGCCC
>JFJP01034175.1_pt1 | contig 10528 bp, 8 predicted proteins | sample 431651 | NCBI WGS metagenome assembly JFJP01 (sample SAMN02602958, study PRJNA72255) | Microbial mat metagenome, whole genome shotgun sequencing project. | biome: fresh water; feature: sink hole; material: water; isolation source: purple microbial (photo- and chemosynthetic) mats found in... | reverse complement strand
CCCGCAGAAACGCCTTCGATGACCTTGTCCTGAATCGCCAGGAAGATCAGGGCGCTGGGCAGCATGGAAAGGACCACGCCACCCAATAAATACTGGTAGTTGGAACCAAAGGAACCCCGGAAAACCGACACGGCCAGCTGAAGGGTTCGGTCCCCTTCGGAGCTGATAAAGACCAGCGCTGTAAAGAAATCGTTCCAGACTCCCAGAATGTGAAAAATCACAGCGGTGGCGATGGCGGGCTTCATCATCGGCAGAACGATGCGCCACAAGGCACCCAACAACGTGCTGCCGTCGATGACGGCCGACTCTTCCAAGGCCAGGGGGATGGACCGGATGTATCCTGCCAGAATGAGGGTGGTCACTGGAATCGAAAAAGCGGCGTAGATGGCGGTGAGAGAAAACTGGGGGTTATGGATTCCCAGTTTGACAAACATGACATAGAGCGGCACCAGTTCCGAATGGACGGGAATCATGATGCCCAACAGGACAAGTGCCATGAAGAAGGCGTTGGTTTTGAATTTCATGCGGGTGAGGGCGTAGGCCGCGCAGAGCGAGACGCCGATCGCAACGAAACCGCTGACCGAAGCGTTTGAGGAAGGCCCAAGGTGTCGAGAAAATCTCATCGCTCGTTTTGAAGCTGGAAACCGTGATAAAGATCAGCGGAAGGAAGATCGCTACGGTGTAGACGAGGGGAAGAAAAGCCAGCAGAAACCACTGGGGAGTGAAGGCGTTCGTCTTCTTCATGTCTTGTCCGCCAAGGGGTCCCACCGTTGGAAGAGACGGCTGAGGACGACGGCACTGAGGATACAAAGAAGGAACAAAACAGTTGAAAGAGCGCTGCCGTAGCCGTATTTCAGCTGGGCGAAAGTGTTCATATACATGTGTGACGCCAGTACCTCGCTGGAATGATTGGGACCGCCAAAGGTCATGATGTAAATCTGGTCAAAGCTCTTGAGCGAGCTGGTGATGCACAGAATGCTGCTGACCTTGAGGGCGGGCATCAGGAACGGCAGAATGATGTGGCGGGTTACCTGAAGCTCCGTGGCTCCGTCAATTCGGGCCGCTTCCAGCAGTTCCTCGGGGACCGTGGTCATGCCCGTCAAGAAGATCACCATGTGGTAACCGGTCCATTGCCAGGCCAGGCTGACGATGACGGCTAACAAGGCGGTTGAGGCATCGCCCAACCAGGGGAAGTTGGACGGTAATCCGACCACTTTGAGGGCACCGTTCAGAAGCCCCGCATTGGGGTGCAGAACGAAGTAAAACATCAACGAGACGGCAACTCCCGAAAAGGTCACCGGCAGAAAAATCATGCTCCGGAAGACTCCGTAAGACGTCTTTCCCAAGCGTGACAATAGATTGGCCAGAAGGAAAGCCAACGGTAGCTGGAACGCCGCCGAAAGCACAACGAAGGCCAATGTATTGCGGACAGCTGTCCAGAACACGGGATCATCGACGACCATGAACAGGTAGTTGCCCAGTCCAATAAAACGCATATCGCCGACAAGATCCCATTTGAAGAAGCTGAGGGTCAGGGAGAAGAGTGCCGGAAAAGGCACAAATAGGAGAAAAAGAAGGAGCGCAGGTCCCACTAGCAAGGTGTAGACGCGGACATCCCTCAGCATGCGTTCCATGGGTGCGCTCCTCTTTTCTCCTATCTCCCTAGTTGCTCCACTCGGCCTTGGCGGCCTTGTTCAAGTCTGAGAACGCCTTTTGAGGGTCGGTTCCCTGAAGAACCGCCTGGGTGGTAATGTTGAGCTCTTTTCCCAAATTCGGCCCCAGCATGACGTCCCAAATCAGGATTGGATTCGCTGAAGACGAAAGGAGCTTGGAAACCTCGGCGGCGGCAGGGTGGATTTTCGACTGGTCAAAGGGAATATTCTTGGTGGCGATCATGAATCCGACTTCGGCCAGGGCTTTCTGCCGACTTTCGGAGAACATGAACTCCAGGAACTTGATTGTCTCTTCTTTGACTTTGGTCGAGGCACTGACGGCATAGGCGTTGTTCTGAATGGTCAACCAGCCTTCACCGGCCTTTCCTTTGCCGTTGGGCATGGTCGGCCAGTTCATGATTCCCAGGTCGTCGCCCAGCTTTTCAATGTGGCCGGGGAGTTCCCAGGTTCCATTGAAGCGCATGGCCGACTTGCTGGCACCGAACATGGCAATGCCTTCACCATATTCCAGGCTGTTGAAGTTATCGGGGTAGGCACCGGCTTTGACCAGTTGCTGCAGATAGTTTCCAGCTTCAACAAAGGGCTTAGTGTCGAACACAGCTTTTTTGTTGAACACGGCGTCTTTGTAGGCTTCAGGTCCCCACAGCTTGTCAAAAATCGTCATGTACGGAATGGTTCCCGGCCACGGGTCGCGGTTGGCAAGGCTGAAGGGACTGATCCCCAGGTCCTTGAACTTCTTGATGGCGACTAAGAGCTCGTCCCAGGTTTTGGGTGGTGTGACACCGGCTTTTTTGAACAGCGCCTTGTTGTAATAGATCACCTCACCGGCCAGTTCCATCGGAAGGGCGTAAGTTTTTCCGGCGAAAGTGGTGGAAGACGTGTTGCCAACATTGATGGTCTTGGAAAGCGGTGCCCGGGCCATCACATCATTGAGGGGCAAGAGTCTTCCTGCCTTGACGAAGGGCTCCAGACGACCAGCGGTCCAACAAAAAAAGATGTCAGGGATGTCGTTGGCAGCCATGGCCGTCGAAAGCTTGTTGAGGTATTGGTCACCGTTGGCGGTGGCGGTCAGCTCAATCTTGATGTTGGGGTTCGCGGCTTGGTAGAGGGCGATTGTTTCCTTCACCCAATCGGCTTTGAACTTCTGGTCCGTCTCGTTGATCGTGTCCCAATACTTAATGGTCGTCGTCTTGGTCGGTGCCGGTCCTTCGGCTCCACCGGAAGCGAAAATCGCCGGGGCGCTGAGTAAGGCCGCCAGGGCGATTGTCATCATTTTTTTCATTCGAGTCCTCCATAAGAAATGGTCTCATGGGTTTTTGAGGCCGTGAAGCGACCCAGGTAGCGCCTTCGTGGAAATTGGTAACTTTATCTGCGACTCCCGCTGCTCCGAAGGCGTGAGCCCATAGGCCTTTTTGAACAATTTGGCGAAGTACTGGGCGTCTTCCATACCGACTTTTCGTGCCACCTCGGCGATTCCCAGACTGGTGTGATTGAGAAGCTCCAACCCTTTGCGCAGACGAATTTTACGAAGGTACTCCATCAGAGTCTGTCCCGTTGATTCCTTCACCAGACGGCACAGGTACTTGGGATGCTTCGACACCGCGGCGGCCACATCGTCCACGCCTATCGCCTTCCCATAGTTTTCTTCCAAGTACGCAAAGGCGCGTTGTGCCAGGTGGGCACCGGGGGAAGGATTCTCGTATTCGACGGTATCCTGGCCTGCCTGCGCTCGCTGCTGATCGATTTTTTGTGCCGCCCGGAGGACCGCCCGGGTCAGTTCCTCTGGATCGGTGGGCTTGAGAAGAAAGTCGTCGGCATGGAGTTTGACAGCGGCCTGAGCGTAGGAGAACTCAGAGTACCCTGTGAGAAAAATGATGTGTGCTTCGGGCAGGATCGCTTTGGCCTTTCTGGCAAATTCCAGCCCGTCCAGGCCCTCCATCCGAATGTCGGACAGAATCACATCGACAGCCTCGTTTGCCAAAAAATCCAGGGCCTCTTCTGCCGACTCAAAAGCCCCGGCAACCAGGCAGTCCATCGCTTTCCAGTCGATAAGGCGTTGGAGCGATAACCGGACATAGGCTTCGTCTTCGACAATCATCAAGCGGTACAAGCCGACCTCCTGGCAGGAATTCGAAGGGTGCAGGTTGTTCCTTGCCCGGAAACAGAAGCATAGGTCAGACCATACGAAGCCCCGTAGCGCAGCTTGAGGCGCTGGTCGACGTTGTAGACGCCTATGCCGGAATGTTCTTGGAGAATCACTTTGTTTTCGTCCATCCCATTACCATCGTCCTCGACAATGGCCACGAGGTCATCGCCTTCGATGGCAAGCACCACGTTCAGGGTTCCTTTGCGGCGCAGGCCCTTGAATCCGTGTTGAATCGAGTTCTCCACCAATGGCTGAAGGCAGAGTTTTGGCATTTCACAAGTGAGCACTTCTTTGGGAGCAATGATGTGAGACTCGAATTTATCGGGGAAGCGGTAACCCTGCAGGGCAAGGTAGCTTTCCACATAGGCGAGCTCTTCAGAGACCTTGGCCGTTTCCTCCCCGTTTCCAATGGCATACCGCATCATGTCTGAAAGGGAACGGACGATGGAAGCGATGTCGCTGGCACCCCGCTCAATCGCCATCCAGTTCACGATCTCAAGGGTGTTGTACAGAAAATGGGGGTTGATCTGGGCCTGAAGTGCAGCCAGCTCTTGTTTGTGAACATGGGAACGTTCTTCCACCAACTGGTCAACCAAGGTGCGGATCCTTTCCATCATCGAAGAAGACTGCAGAGCCAGGTAGGCAATCTCGTCGGTTCCTCCATAGTGATCTGCGGTGATTCTGGTCGAAAGGTCCCAGTGCCGCATGTCGTCGGCTATGCGAAGAATGGGCTTCAGAAGTCGCCGCACCAGGAACCACGAGACCACAAGAAAAACAAGAATCGTCACAACACTGGCGGCCAGCGTCAGGTAGCCCAACCGTCCCGAGGCGGCTCCGATTCTCCCCGTGGGAACAAAGCCGACAATGCGGAACGAGTAATTTTGGGAATTATAGAAGCTCACGGCGTAGTCGACGTCGTTTGAGCGGATCGAGAAGGAACCGCTCTTTCCTGCGGCGGATAAGGCAAGAGCCATGGCCTTGGCTGATATCTCGACACCCTCAGCGACAACGACCTGCTGTCCATCGGCCAGCAAAAGGGACGATTTTGAGGCCAGGAGCTCGGTGGGAAACGCCCCTCGAAAAGCATTGCCCCGTACATCAGCACGCAAGTAGCCCACCGGCTTCATATCCATATCGCGCAAAAGCCGTACCAGATGGAGGGACTCCCTTGCCAAATCGTACCCTGCCAGGGCAAAACGACCGTCAGCCTCAATTGCGGCTGGCGAGAATGCGGTTGGTGAAAGGCCTTTCACCAACCCATTGGAGAGGATTTTGCCACCGAGAAAGTCATACAGTGCCAGCGAATCGATGACCTGGTTGGCAAAGGCAACATCGGTCACCAGAGCGCTGACGGTGTAGCGCAGGCGGCCATCCATTTCCGCAAGACCTCCGGGCAGCTTCAAGGCCCTCAAAACCTCGGGGTTGGAAAAGAGGATGTAAGAGGCCTTATCCACCCCGTCCAGCGTCGCGTCGACGGAATTGCGAACCTGCTCGATGGCCAGGCGCGCATTGGATTCGGCCTCTTCCTGCATCACGCGCACCGCTCCGCCATACGAGGCTATGCCAAGCACCCCGACGAACAGGGCGATCAGGGCTCCAAACAACAGCGAGAACTTGACGACGATCGAGGCTTCGGACCACAGAGCCCCAAGGGAAGGCAATCGAGCCCGATCAGTTCTCATCCCTGCACAATTACAGACCTTGGCTTCAAGGGGTAAGAACCTGCCGCACCTTGCTGAAAGCCGCTGATGGACACCACCCGCTTCTCGCCAGGCAACAGGTCAAACCACTCGTCATCCGCGACAGCACCGGAAGGCAGATTGAAATGGACGGCGTGCGCCCAACAGTTCGAAGTGACCTCGAACCTTGCCGAATCACCCTCCGCAGCCAAGGGACGAACTTTGATGATGGGTTCACAGAGTGACAGTGTTCGAAACTCCGCACCCCGCAGGGTTGCCGGACGCAGAGGGGACTGCGGCTCGGTCGGTGCCACGAAGACCAGCTCACGCTTTGGGTCATAGGCGGGCAGGGGGAAGGAGAACAGCACACTCCGGCAGCGTGGGGCAAGGTGTACCTGCCTTCGTTCAGTTCGTCGCGAAGTGCCATCGAGGGTTACAACGCCGAACTCCAATTCGACTGAGACCTCTTGATCGGACTCGTTAACGCCTACACAATTCACCTTGCCTTGGTCGGTCCGGAGAATCAGCTTTTGCGGTTCAAAAGCCCTTCGGACGGCGTAAAACGCTGGTTTTCGTTCCAAGTAGTAGTCGATGATGGTCCAGCCGACTTCACCCCAGCAGTCGGCAAACATCCAGAACAACCCGCCGCTGTTGGTGGCGTTGCTGCGCATGGATTCCAGCGAGTAGCCGTACATAAGCGACTGGACGAGGCCGGCATACAGAAGGTAGTCGTCGAGGGAAAGGCCGTCTGGGCTGAGGTAATGTTTGGCGATGCCGGCTGCCACCGTGTCTTTTTCAAAGGCGTTGTTGTGGTGGTTCCAGATGGGTGAACCGACGGTGACGGGCTCTCCGGCAAAATACCGTTCGATGGTTTTTCGGGAGCAGGGTCCAATGTAGCCGTATTCGGACACAAATTTCCCCAAATCCCCATCGTAAAACTCAGGAGTGATCCGTTTTTCCATTTCGGCGTGCATCATCGCCTCGCGCCAGTGGTGCCGGTCTCCCACACTGGCATCGTTGGGGTAAGCGCCTCCAAAGGGTGACGAATTCCAATAGGGCACGGTGGGGCACAGGAGGGCCGCCAACCGGGGTGCCAGCCGGTTCCACAACGTTTCTCCGCCAAAGTAGGGTTCCAGACCATGGTACCAGGCGGTGTCCTTGGCCCAGTGGATTTCATTGTTGCCGCACCACAGCGCCAGGCAGGGATGCTTCCCCAGTCGGGGAATCTGGTAGGAGAATTCTTTTTCAACCAAGGAGGTAAAGCTCTCCTCCCGGTCGGGATAAAAAGCACAACCGAACATGAGGTCCTGCCAGACCAAAATTCCGGCCTCGTCGCAGGCTTCGTAGAAGGCCTCCTTTTCGTAAAGACCTCCGCCCCATACCCGCAGCATCGAAAAATTGGCTTGTTTCGCTTCGGCTACCAGGGCCCGGTACTTGGCTGTGTCGACCCGTTCGTAAATCGAATCAGCCGGAATCCAGTTGGCGCCTTTGCAGAAAATCTCAACATCGTTGACGCGGAAGGCAAACTTGCGGTGGCCAGGCCCGCACTGGGGCAGGGGAGACTGGTCGAGTTCCACGGTGCGGATACCAAAGCGTTCGCTCACCTCGGAATCACAAGTTTTTTTCGAATCGGCGAAGCAGCGAACCCGGGCCGTATAGAGACTCTGGTCACCCCAGCCGTTGGGCCACCACAACTGTGGCTGGGCAAGTTCTAGAGTCAGGGATATCGGGTTGACTCCTGCCCGCAACAGCAAACCCTGGCGGACATGGTGTACGACCTTCCCCTGCTGATCGACCAGTTCCAGTTCGTACTCGGCTTCCGTGGTCGAGAGGGCCTCACCATGGGTGAGCTCGAATTTCACCTGCAGAGAAGCATTGTCGCGGGAGGCCGTCAGCGCTACCACCGAAAGGTTGGCAACCTCCAGCGCCGAGCTGAAGTTGAGCTTGGCGTCGCCGATGCCGACGGTTGCCACCCTCGGACCCCAGTCCCAGCCGAAAGCGTATTGTGGCTTTCGCAGAAACGTCCGTCGGGCTTCTCCCCGGTCTGGCCGACCGTTTTTCTTTTCGAGGGAAACGGCAAATTGAAAGTCCCCCATAGCCTCTTTTGAAACCCGGTCCGCACCGGCTGTCAGACGGACGACCAGCTGGTTCTTCCCGACCACGAGAAAACGGCTGACATCGTGGCAAAACGGATAGAAGACGCTGTTGTGTTCACCCAGGAAGGACCCGTTCAGATAAATCGCCGCACCGTAGTCCAAATAGTCGAGCACCAACTCAGCTTGGCCAACAGTCTCGACTACAAAGTCACGGACAAACCACCAGGACTTGTCTTCAATCCACTCCGAGGCAAAGCACTCTAAACCCTCCAAAGGTTCGGGAATCTTTCCAGCGGCGATCAGGGGCATCCGGACGTCACAGGGTAATTCCGCTTCGAGCCAACCATCCTTTTTTTGAGCGACAGAAGCCTGATTGCGGTGATCGAGGGCTAAATCTTCGGCACGCAAGCGCCAAGCGGCATTCAGATTGAGGGTTTTCATACCATCATCCTACGTCTGAAAATTGATGGATTCCTCCCGTTCTCTGATCTATTCTTACCGTATATTGATTTTCTTGATATCCTCACCTTATGGTTGAATCCCCTTTTCTGATCCGTTGGTCCCACTATGTGGATGCCCCGAACCGTTTTTGCATTCCGACTTGGATCAATGGAGCCGAGCGCTGGGCCTACCCCAAGCACAGCCACCAAGGACAGGCGGAAGTCATGGTCATTCTGGAAGGTGCCGTCCGCCATGTTTGGAACGGACGCTCGGTTCTGATGAGGCCGGGCGATGCCGTGTTCGTGGCCGAACGGGACGAGCACTCGCTGGCCGCCGCTGGCACCCGGGTTCGCCTGCTCAACCTAGCCTTCCCTTCCCAGGCAACCGAGCTTCTGTCGGGGTTGGAGGACCGGCCGGCCTACCGTTCGGGCTTCTTGTTCCGGCTGAAACCGGCCCAGGTGGAGCGCTTCATCGAATATGCCCAGGCGCTGGTGCCAGCGGCGGGCAAGGCCGTCCTGGTCGAGTTTCTGTTGTGGTTCGCGCGAGCGGCCGCCCCGAGCAGCCCGTCAGCGGTCAGCGGCCAGAGGGGCGGCGTCGGGGGGGCGCCCCCTTCGTTGGGCGAGTTGGTCGAACGCTCGAGGAAGTCAGAGGAGCACCTGTGCCGCTGCTTCCGGCGCTTCCGCGACACCAGCCCCGGAGCCTTTCTAACCGCCCTGAGGGTACGCCGGGCCAAGGATCTGCTGGCCCACTCGAACTGGACGCTCGCGGACATTGGCTTCGCCAGTGGTTTCGAGAGCCTGGGCCGGTTCTACGCCGCCTTCGCGGCATCCGAGGGTCTGCCGCCGGGACGCTACCGGGCGGGCCTGGCCAAGAGCCCCTACACCGACCCGGCGTGAGAGCGGGGGTGGCAGGTTTGGTCCGAAAGATGCATCCTATAGGATCTGGTTGAATTCTACTTTTTCCCCGTCTGGTCCCAGGACGACGAAATACCGAATTCCTCTTTCTCTCAGAGGCAATCCAATCGGCGCATCCTGCAGAAGTTCAAAGCCCGCCGCCTTCACGTTGCTGAAGGCCTCGTCGATATCAAGGACGTCAAGCGCGAAATGCTCAATCGGACCTGGAGCGAAATCCTTCGAAGTTGCCCTTCCGGACTGCTGATAAAGTTCCAGACAGAAACTGCCAATATTCAGGAAGGCGACTTTCGTAGACCCGCCATTTTCCTTGATCTCGAATCTGTCAGAAACGGTAAACCCGATCTTAGTATAGAACTCGATCGAATCCTCCAAGCTAGCGACAGGAACTCCCAAATGTTGGAATCCTGTGACATTTTCGGCGATACTGCTCATCTTCCTTTCCTTCCTTTCGCATACTCCTGCGTGGATACATACCGCTGGGTTCTTCCTGATCGAATTGCCCCGCAGGTAACCCCAATCAACATAGTACCATATGACATATAGAGTGTCAAATGTTACCGATGGGTGGGCAGTGCCTCCTTGCTCCAACCTCGACAGCATGTCCACCCGGGTTTGATGCCGGCCGCCCTCGAACGGCACGGCCAGCCACGAATCGACGATTCCCGACAACCCTCGAGCCCAGGGCCAGCACGTTGGTGTCGTTGTGCCTGCGGGAATGGATGGCCGTATAGGGCTCGCTGCAGACCACCGCCCGGATGCCCGCAACCTTGTTCGCGGCCAGGGAAATCCCCACCCCGGTCCCACAGAACAGCAGGCCCTTGTCGAACTCGCCCGAGGCAACGGCGCGGGCGACTTTTTCGCCGTAGACGGGGTAGTCGGTGCGGTCTTCCGAGAAAGTGCCCAGGTCCTCGTATTCGAGGTGGTTCTGGTCGAGGCTACCGACAGCGATTTTCATGGTGGGACTCCTTGTCATGGAAGTGGAGGGCGGCGCCCAGAACGCCGGAATTGGGGCTGGCCTGGGAATACAGGAAACGGGCGTTCTGCTGCAGAAAGGGAGGTCGCAGGTGCTCCCGGATTTCGGCTTCAAACCTCGCGCGGGGAAACCCCTCCATCTGGACCACACCACCGCCAAGAATCACCAGTCCCGGATCGAGGATGTTCATCTCCGAGGCTACGGCGAGGGCGACGGTCGAGACCATAGCTCGAAGCAGGGGCTCTTCTCCATGCCGGGTAAAGAGCTCGTCGATGCCAGTGTCCGGGTACAGCAGCCGGCCTTCGGCGGCCAGGCGCTTACCTCCGGCCACAGCTTCCAGACAGCCCCGGTTGCCGCAGCCGCAGGGGCTGGTGTCTCCGCAGACAGGGGTGTGGCCCAACTCTCCCGCTCCTCCTGTCGACCCGACAAAGAATCCATCGTGGCTCCAGATCGCGTTGCCCACCCCGGTTCCCCAATAAACGCCAACAACCGGTTGCAGGTGGGGGGCCTCATGGCCCCGCAAGTCGTGCCTGAGCAGCAGGTTGACATCACGCTCAAGGTGCACGGGCAGCCTGAACCGCGACTGCGCCAACGAGACCACCTCGA
>JFJP01033081.1_pt1 | contig 10528 bp, 9 predicted proteins | sample 431651 | NCBI WGS metagenome assembly JFJP01 (sample SAMN02602958, study PRJNA72255) | Microbial mat metagenome, whole genome shotgun sequencing project. | biome: fresh water; feature: sink hole; material: water; isolation source: purple microbial (photo- and chemosynthetic) mats found in... | reverse complement strand
TTTGCGTCGATTGTCCAATATTCAACGGGTTTGAATTTTTCAATCTCTTCTTCACGTTCGACAATTAAACGCAATGCTGGACTTTGAACCCGTCCCGCAGAAAGTCCACGCCGCACTTTCTTCCATAACAACGGCGACAAGTTGAAACCCACTAAATAATCTAATGCTCGACGGGCTTGTTGTGCATTGATCAAATCCATTGAAAGCTCTCGTGGATTAGCCACTGCTTCTTGAATGGCATGCTTAGTGATTTCATGAAAAACCACTCGATGCACGGATTTGTTTTGCAATAAATTTTGCTCTTTAAGGATTTCAAACAAATGCCAAGAAATGGCTTCGCCTTCGCGATCAGGGTCAGTTGCTAAATATAGCGCATCAGCTTTCTGCATTGCTTTGGTGATGTTCTCAACATATTTAGCGTTTTTCTCAATCAATTCATATCGCATAGCGAAATCATGATTGGTATCAACTGCACCATTTTTGGGGAGCAAATCTCTCACATGACCATATGAAGCCATGACTTGAAAATCTTTACCGAGATATTTCTCGATAGTTTTTGCTTTTGCGGGGGATTCCACCACTACTAAATGTTTAGCCACAATACTATTCTTCAAATCGTTGGGAAAAAGGGATAATTTAACATTTGTTCTAGCGAAATGCTCACAATTTAATGTAAGAACTTAAACATCTCACCGTCCATGAGATTTTCCATGCGGTAAAAGGCTTCTTCGCGTCCTGGTTGATTAAATAAAACCATTAAGGTGATCCATTTGACTTCATCTAATAAAATATCGTCTTCTAATGCCATCACACGGTCGATAACTAATTCGCGGCTGGGCGCATCTAAAATGCCAGCTTGTTCCACTGATAAAAGAAAGCCTCGAGATTCAGTGTCGAGTTTCTGCATTTCATGGCTGGTGAAATGTCGAATTGGAAGGTTTTTGTTTGGCAATTCGTGAGCACTTTCTTCTAATTGTTCTAATAAAGATTCTAACCATGTAAAAGCCTTAGCGATTTCTACATTACCGAAACCAACTTGGTTTAATTCGTCTTTAAGTGAAGACTGGTCGTCAGCCAATTGAAACTCCTCATCGCTGTAATGTTCGAACAAATATAACAACACTTCCAAAACATTTTCTTTCATAATCAAGTCCTTGGCGCGAGTCGGAGGTAGCGCCCGCCGACAGCGGTGGCAACGAATCCGCGTAATTCTAAAATTAACAGCATGGAGGAAATGGCTTCGGGCGTCAATCCACTGCGTTCGACTAAGGTGTCTAATGCCAAGGGTTCATCGATGCCCATTTGTGCGATAAGCTGTTGATAATCTTGATCTAATTGCAAACATTCGTGGGGAATTTCGGATTTAATGTCGGGGGCAAATGGGCGCACAAATCCCCTTAATTCGCTCAAAATATCATCGACGGTTTCGACCAATTTCACGCCTTCCTTAATGAGTGCGTTGCAGCCTTTCGCAAGGGGGTCGTGGATTGACCCGGGGATTGCAAACACTTCGCGCCCTTGTTCGGCGGCTTGGCGGGCAGTGATTAACGATCCACTGCGTAACGATGCCTCAACCACCAACGTTCCGTGACTTAAACCACTAATAATTCGATTGCGACGCGGGAAATTATGACCTTTAGCGGTCGTGCCTGTCACAAATTCTGAAATTAATGCCCCATGATCAATGATTTGGAGCGCTAATTCTCGATGAGAGCTGGGATAAAGCCGATCGATGCCTGTTCCTAACACCGCGATAGTATTACCTTTTACCGACAAAGCCCCGCGATGACTTGCCGCATCGATGCCCAACGCCATGCCGCTGGTGATTGTCCAGCCTAAATGGGCTAAATTCTTAGCAAAATCAAAGGCAATCTCTTCGCCCCCTCGACTCGGATTGCGGCTGCCAACCATTGCAATTTGAGGGGAATTTAAAACCTGTCGATCACCCAATCCAAACAAAATCGGCGGGGGATCGTGAATGTCGCGTAAATGTTGCGGATAATCAGCATCTTGCCAATGAATAATCCAACGATTTTGCCCTTGCGCCTGCCACGCCAAATCCTGCTCAACGCCTTTCCAATCAGGGGTTTGCAAATAATCTAACAAAGACCCTTTAATGCCCGCGCTTTCCCACCCAACGCGCCCCGCATTGAAAACGCCTTGCGGAGACTGGAACTTGTTGATTAATTTAGCAAAAGACACTTACGGAATACTCACTTCGTCTTGTAAGTGAATCGGACGGAACGCCTTGAGAACTAAGGCAAAACTGACTTTCGGAAACACCTTAAAAACTAACAAAGAACCCGATAAACTTTTGGGAAGCGTAACCTTTTCTTTGGTGTGGGGATCATCGACCACTCGAGCGGCATCGAAACTGCTCAACAAATGCCCGCGATCAATGCCATCATCTTCACCGCGATTGATTACAACTACTTGAAATTGCCCGATTTCTTTGCCTGTTCCATCTGGCACAGCGATAATTTTGCAATCATCTAATTGGCGCGGCGACGTTAAAATGAAATCAGATTCAAAGACTTGCGAAGGAATCGGCAACAAACGATCGCCATCTCGAATTTCCCGATCCGCCGCCACAATGCGCAAAGTCGCGGGATCATCGGCAACATTGAGCCGCGCTTCGCCCAAATAAATCACCTCAAACGCTAAGGGATCATGATCGGGACTCTCACGAAACGGCGCACCTTGACGTACAATACTGAAATGTAAGCCTTTTTTCTCATCTTCGAGACCGCGGGCGTAAATCAAATCTCCCTTGGTAATCAAGATGTTACGGTTTTCATTCGCAATTAAATATGGCGCTTGTGCTAGCTCATTGGTTTCGGCAATATTGGGATGACTTAAAAAATGGCGAATATTTCCTAACGGAATCATTGGGATAGCCACATCTGAACGGCTCACCACCACATTTGGCGAAAGTTTAACCGTGCGATCACGCTTGATTTGTAAAGAAAAATTCTTTTGACCATGTTCGATGACACTAATTTGATCGTTCGGAAAAATTTGCGGGCGAAGATGATGCCAATTTCTCAGCGCGGCAGAGGGATTTTTTAAAAATACCCCCGCAATTGTCGACAAATTATCATTATTTTTAACCACATACACTTGCGGACGCTGAGGATTAAGCCAATTTGGATCATCGATGGGCAAGGTTTGCGCATTCACCGTTGCGCTTAAAAATATGATAAAAAACAATAAGTTATACCGCATTATATAAATCCTTATCATTGGACACTTTGCGCATTATAAATGAGAAATGCGTAATTGGTTATTTATCACGCAATAAAACATGGGGGCAGTGATCAAATTGAGATGCTGGTTAACTCTATAATTCACTGAAAATAAGCACAAAATATCCAACAACGTCTCTTGCTTTTGATCACTACCAACGTATAATTAGCTTGATGCGTTTTAATGAAATGAGATAATAAATATGGAATTTCTCTTCTTTTTTATACTATTGATAGTTTCTGTATTTCTTTTTCTTAAATCGCTTTAATAAAAAACTCCGCTAAACGTGCTCAATTTGAAGAACAGTTACGCAAGTCTAGTTATTCTCCTTCCTTCAAAAATAATCATAAATGGTCGTTAGAATTATTACAAAAACTTGAATGGAGGCGATTTGAAAGTGGAGTTGCTGCTTATTTTCGTGAGAGGGGTTATCGTACTAAATCTTGTAATTTAGGCGCAGATGGTGGAATTGATATTTATCTTTATAAGAATAGGGAAAAATATGAATTGTCCAAAATGTGATGGAAAGAGTTTTATATCTACAAAAGGGATAAAATGTCCTTATTGTTCTGAAGCATAATATTTTTTAACAAATTACCAACAAAGGAAAAAAGAATGGAAACAACAACGATTAAAATAGAGGAACTTCGGCGTTCACAACCGCGCTTTCGAGGCTTAACGTCGGGGCATCGAGCGTGTTTGGGTTGTGGTGAAGCGTTGGCGGCGCGATTGGTCACGGAAGCGGCGGGTCCCGATGTCGCGGTGGCGAATGCGACGGGGTGTTTGGAGATTTTTACGACCCCGTGGCCCGAATCAGCATGGCGAATCCCTTGGATTCATTCACTTTTTGAAAACACGGGTGCGGTCGCGGCAGGCATGGAAGCTGCCCTCAAAATGCAAGGCAAATCCACCAAAGTCCTCGCGTTTGGCGGCGATGGCGGGACGTTTGATATTGGATTTCAAGCGTTGTCGGGAATGTTGGAGCGCGGGCACAATGTGCTCTATGTTTGTTTTGACAACGAAGCCTACATGAACACGGGGATTCAACGGTCGAGTTCAACGCCCCACGCCGCGATGACCACTACTTCTCCACCTGGAAAACAACGGATGGGAAAACGTCATTTGAAAAAAGATATGGTTTCAATTGTGGCGGCGCATCATATTCCGTATGCAGCAACAAGTTCGATGGCGTATCCCTCTGATATTCGTAAGAAAGTTCGACGCGCAATGGCAATCGACGGACCGACGTTTCTTCAAATTCACTGCCCTTGTCCCTTAGGTTGGGGACACGACGGATCAGAAAGCGTAGAAATCGGGCGATTAGCCGTTCAAACGGGTTTATTTCCTTTAATTGAATTAGAACGCGGCGGATTAGTGGGCGTAATGCCGATTAGAAATCCTTTACCTGTCACGGACTATTTGAAACTCCAACAACGTTTCAGACATTTATTTGTCGATGATGTGCGAGCGAAACAAGAACTTGAGCATATTCAAGCCATTGCGGATCACAACATTGAAGTGTATGATTTGACCGAACATGGAGCAACTTATTACGACACCGACGGTATGAATTTAGTGAAACGTGGCGGTTTAAGACGCTCTTAATTTCTTTCAAACTTCTTCTCTTTTGTGAGAGGAAGTTTTGCAATCCTTTCCACCCGTTTATCGTCAATGTGTAACTGTTGATGGGATGTTGCTCCACCCCTAGTGATTAAATAGAGAAACTAATTCATATAGAGATATCTGGTAGTGATCAAATTGAGATGTTTGATCACGACCCTATTTTCTTCACGATAAGCCCGCATCTACTTTCTATACTATGCAAGCAATTTAAACTAATAATGCGTCGTGCAAACCAGAGGAACGTTGGATTTGAGTTGAAATAGCTGAACGAATAATTTGTTCATTTCCAACTAAGATAAGTCGTTGTTTTGTACGGGTTATTCCAGTGTAAAGCAATTCACGGGTTAAAATCGGCGATGCTTGGTCGGGTAATAATAATAAAACACGTTCAAATTCAGAGCCTTGGCTTTTATGAATCGTCATCGCAAATGCCGTTTCATGAACAGGCAAACGCGCCGACGGTAATTGTCGATAACCCCCGTCTGTATTCTCAAAAAACGCAAAAAGTCGTTTATTTTCATAGAGTAAGATACCAATATCCCCATTAAATAATCGCAACCCATACGAATTTTGAGTAATCATCACTGGACGATGCGCATAATGTTGATTTTGCTTAGAAAATCCTAACAATTCCTCGATTTGCCGATTCAAATACGCCACGCCCCATTGCCCTTGTCGATGCGCACACAATACTCGAAAACGTTGAAATTCATCTAAAATTTGTTGAGGATTATCAAGCGGTTGCAAATACGCTTCATAACCTTGTTTCGCGTATTTTTTCCATTCTTCCGAATTTTCTAACCACATCACCTCGTCGCCTGTTTCTCTAAGAATTTCAATCGCTTGATCGGCATCGCCATTATTCACCGCTTGCGCTAAACGTCCAATTTTATTTTTAGAATCAAAACGATAGCTATGTTTTAATAAAACGACCGCATCTTGTAACGGTGAAGCATTGTTTAAAGTTTGTAGCTCTTTGATTTCATTGATAAAATAACTTAATTGTTGTTGAAAATCCGCCGAAAAACCCCGTTGCGCATTTTCGCACACATCACCAAGCACCGCACCCGCTTCGACGGAAGCCAATTGATCCTTATCTCCCAATAAAATCAATCGACTAGACAACGGCAATGCTTGCACTAATTTGCTCATCAACGCCAAATCCACCATCGATGCTTCATCGACCACCACCACATCAACAGGAATTTTCCTCGATTCGTTGAAATAAAAATACGGTGAATCATTTAAAGGACGGAGAAACCGATGAATAGTTGATGTTTCCTCTGGCACATTTTGAACATTTGCTAAACGTTTCTTTGCTGCGATAATCGATTGACGCAAACGCATCGCGGCTTTTCCTGTTGGAGCAACTAAGGCAATCTGTAATTCTTTTTCCGATTGCATTTGTAATAACGCGAGTATTTTAACGACAGTGGAAGTTTTACCTGTTCCTGGTCCGCCAGCTATTACACAAAAGGATTTCAAAATGGCAACCAACGCGGCAATCTTTTGCCAATCGGGATGTTCTAATTGATGAGGAGGAAAAAGGCTTTCTAGTTGTTTTTTTAGATCATGAGGAAAATTTATTTTAATAGGCTCTCTTAATCGATATTGCAACGCTTGAGCAAGTTTATGCTGATATTCCCAATAACGATATAAGTACAAACGATTTTTTTGATCTAAAATAAGGGGAGCAAAGTCGCCTTCTTTTCCAATCACCACGCCTTGTAGTGCGCTTTTCCAACGATCTAAAGAGGGACAAATTGGGGTTTCAATATCGATGGGCAAGGGTTTGTCGGCTAATTGGGGTAAATCGACACAAATATGTCCTCGCGCTGTCCAATTGCTCACCAATGCTGCGCTCCATGCAAACAATGGATCGTTGTTTTCAGAAAGTTTCACCATAAAGCGTGCAAAATGCACATCTAAACTCAATAAAATTTCTTTTTCTTTCAATAAGTTGAGATTAAATTCGTGGAACATTTTGTAATGACCTATCAATGTTGATAATATTTCAAATGATCATTAAAACATCATGCTCCATAATATGCAAATACAAGTTATTTTCATCTAATTGTTGAGTTTTAATCCTCAAAAATAGGTTTTTATTGTTGTATAATGCGTTATTTAATATGACTTTTTTAGGAGTATTCGTATGAAAACTATCAAGAAAATGATGTGGGGTGCGTTGGTGTGCGTGGGTTTGACGGGTTGCGCGACCACGCCGAACGAATGTCAGCCGCCGTGCGACGCAAAATTAGAACCCGCTCCCATCGCTGCATCGGGAAAATACGGGGCGCAAACCTCTAATTCTAAAGCAAATTCCGCTGAAATTCCCCAACATCGTGTGGTGTATTTTGATTTTGATGTCAGCGATGTGCGCCAAGATCAACGTCAAATTTTGGAAGCCAATGCCTCTTATTTATCTAAAAATCAATCACTTAAAGTCCGTTTAGAAGGGCACGCCGACGAACGTGGATCACGAGAATACAATTTGGCGTTGGGCGAACGGCGAGCGCAATCGGTAAAACGCTATTTGAGCATGATGGGCGTGTCAGAAATCCAAATAAATACATTGAGTTATGGTGAAGAAAAACCCGTTTCTGAAGCGCATGACGAAAGCAGTTGGCAACGTAATCGCCGAGTAGAAATCGTTTATCTTGGAGAATAACTTGATGAAAAATCTACTTTTTTTAGCATTGAGCTTCAGCACTATCGCTCAAGCACAAGCGTTTTCTGCCGACAAAAATGATCAGCTTGAAAAAACTTTAATTGAGCAAGATCAATTGATTAAAGAGTTACAGCGCGATATTCGGCAGTTGCGCGGCGATAATGAGCAAATCAACCATCAATTGAAACAACTTCAACAAAATCAACGTGATATTGAGCAACGAGTCGGTAAATCCCCTGAACCGCCTAAAACAGGCATGGGAATGACAGGAAACCTCAATACAAACAATGAGATGGGAATGGCAGGCATGACTAGTATGAATTCAAATTCACTGCCACCAACGCAAGCGCCTGTTTTACCAGCACTTTCCTTAGCCGACCCCAAAACCACTACCACGCCACCCGAATATCAGCAAGCCTTTGATTTTTTGCAACGCGGACAATACGATAAAGCCATTCCAGCGTTTGATTCCTTTGTAAAACAATCACCTACGGGAGATTACGCGGATAATGCGCAATATTGGTTGGGCGAAGCGTATTATTCAAAACGCGATTTTGTGGGGGCATTGGCGGCGTTCAAAAAACTGGTCGACAACTACCCCGACAGCCCGAAAAAATCTCATGCGTTATTGAAAATAGGCTTTAGTTACGATGAGTTAGGCGACAAAAATGGCGCTCGACAAGCCTTAGAACAACTCCGCAAAGATTTTCCTCACACCACGCCTGCGCGTTTAGCCGATGAACGCCTCAAAAAAATCCGTTAATTCGATATTCTATAGGGTGAAATGCCCCCCATTCAAAATTAGAGTGCAAGTGCATGAGTTATTTCTTTGTTTTATAAAGCAAAAACGAAATGATTTGCACTCCTTACAAAAGAACAAACATTAGCCATTCAGCATTCGTCAGTTGATTGTTTTTTAAAGAACTTTATGAGTTTAATTTAAGGTCTCCTTTAGAGGAAAATCGGTTTGAAGGAATTGCGTAAAGTTATCTCTCATTCATAACTGCTTGATACATATCAACGAAAGCGCGGAGAGGTTTCCTAATAATAGCATTGCGTTAAATTGTTAATTTATTTAGGGAGACTTCTTGAATGAGTGAAGTATTTACCAAAACGATGGCGCGAAATATCTATTACGGCGGGTCGGTGTTTTTCCTGCTGTTATTTTTTTCGCTGACATTTCACACTACCCAAGCCTTGCCAAAACGCGATCATCGGGAAAATATTACCGAGAAAGTGATTCGTGGCAAACACTTGTGGGATAACAATAATTGTATCGGTTGCCACACTCTGCTGGGTGAAGGGGCATATTTTGCGCCTGAATTGGGTAATGTTTATAAACGTTACGGCAATAGCAAAGAAGCCATTATTGGGTTTATTAAAGGTCGTCCAGTGAATGGCATTCCTGGTCGCCGCAGCATGCCGCAATTCAATTTCAATGATCAGCAACTTGATGATATTGCTGAATTTTTGAAATGGAGTTCCGAAATCGACACCGCCAAATGGCCCCCCAACATTCAAGGTTAAAAGGAGGATTTTCGATGCCATATCAATCACAAAGCGTCGCCAAACTTTATTTTATTGGTGCGCTCGGTTTATTCGTTGGACAAATCCTATTTGGCATTATTATGGGGTTGCAATACGTCATTGGGGATTTCTTATTTCCCTACATTCCATTTAACGTTGCTCGAATGGTTCATACCAATTTGCTCATCGTGTGGTTATTGTTTGGATTCATGGGCGCGTCCTACTATTTAGTGCCCGAAGAATCTGAACGTGAATTACACAGTCCAATGTTGGCAATTATCTTATTTTGGGTCTTTTTAATCGCAGGGGCATTAACCATTTTAGGTTATTTATTAGTGCCTTACGCAAGATTAGCTGAAATAACTGGCAATGCCATCTTACCTACAATGGGACGGGAATTTTTAGAACAACCGACCATTACCAAATTAGGGATTGTTGTTGTTGTTCTAGGCTTTATTTATAACATCGGCATGACTATTTTAGCGGGTCGTAAAACCGTTGTAACGACTGTGTTGCTCACGGGTTTAGTGGGTTTAGCGGTGTTCTTCTTGTTCTCATTTTACAACCCCGATAATTTAGTTCTCGACAAATACTTTTGGTGGTGGGTGGTGCATTTGTGGGTCGAAGGCGTGTGGGAATTAATTTTAGGCGCGATTTTAGCGTTCGTCTTAATCAAAACCACTGGTGTCGACCGCGAAATCATTGAAAAATGGCTGTATGTGATCATTGCAATGACCTTAATTACAGGGATCATCGGAACTGGACATCACTATTTCTGGATCGGCACGCCCGAATATTGGCAATGGTTAGGATCAGTGTTCTCCGCAATGGAGCCGATTCCTTTCTTCATGATGACGGTGTTTGCGTTCAATATGGTCAACAAACGTCGCCGTGAACATCCCAACAAAGCAGCGGTGTTGTGGGCGTTAGGAACAGCGGTGATGGCGTTTTTAGGCGCGGGCGTATGGGGTTTCTTGCATACTTTAGCTCCTGTCAATTATTACACGCACGGCACGCAAATCACCGCTGCGCACGGGCACATGGCGTTTTACGGTGCGTATGTGATGATTGTCTTAACGATTATTTCGTATGCGATGCCGATTTTACGCGGTCGGGCGGCGGCAAATAGTGAGAAAGCGCAAGTCGTTGAAATGTGGGGATTTTGGTTGATGACTATTTCAATGGTATTTATCACTTTATTTCTCACGGGCGCGGGCATTTTGCAAGTCTACTTACAACGCGCCACAGAAACCCCCTTACCATTCATGGTTGTTCAAGATAAAATCGCACTTTTCTACTGGTTGCGTGAAATCACGGGCATTGTATTTTTGATTGGCTTGATAGTGTATTTGTGGAGTTTCTTTGTAGGCGGTGACGAAGCGAAAGCAAAATCTGCTTAACTTTCTCTCCAAAATCAATCAATTAAAGCACTGTATTATTTTTTAATACGGTGCTTTTTTT
>JFJP01012421.1_pt1 | contig 10528 bp, 5 predicted proteins | sample 431651 | NCBI WGS metagenome assembly JFJP01 (sample SAMN02602958, study PRJNA72255) | Microbial mat metagenome, whole genome shotgun sequencing project. | biome: fresh water; feature: sink hole; material: water; isolation source: purple microbial (photo- and chemosynthetic) mats found in... | reverse complement strand
AGGTCTTGTAGCTGCAATTCTCCTTACCCGCCGCGCAGAAAAAACGGAACGCACGACCGCCATTACCTCGGGTGAGGGACTGAAATTGGGCGTTCTGATCTTTGGTTTATTGCGGACAATCGCATCATTGGATGATGAATAACCAACCGCAGGCAATGGACAATTGACCGAGGATTAAACCTCGGTCTTTTTTTTACAAATTATGATAACTATTTCCAAACTTACATATCGCCGATTTTTACTCGGGCAGCAGGGGCTTTGGCCGGGTCGCCGTTTCGAAGGGCTGGTCGGCGCCGATGAATCTTTGCGGCAAATGCAGGCGCTTCAACTTGACCCGCTCACCATGATCGCGCGCAGTCAGGACATTGCCATGTACGGCCGTGTGCTAAATTACAAACAGGAACATCTTTACCAAGCCGCCTATCAACAGCGCGGCTTTTTCGATTATGGCGGCACGTTATTCATGTACCCCATGAATGAGTTCCCATACTGGCGCCTGCACATGAAACATCGCGCAGCGCAGGGCATGTGGTACGGGGAATCCTACCGGCAGCCGCCCGCCGAGATGTTGAATTTTGTCTTGAATGAATTGCGCACGCGCGGTCCGTTGGGGAACCGTGATTTTGGCGGCGAGGCACTCAAAACCTGGAGCTACCGCGGACGGAAGGAAGCATCTCTTGCGTTGTTTTATTTGTGGCTGATCGGCGAAGTGATGATTACCAACCGCAAAGGTTTTGACCGAATCTACGACCTGCGCGAACGCGTGCTGCCCAGTGAATATGATTACGCGGTACCTGAATCAGAAGCCGAGGATTTTTTTAGCCGCAAAACTATTGCACATCTGGGGCTGGTGCGTGAGAACACATGGCGTACCGGTCTGGCTGGTTTTCTTCATCGCGATGTGACGCGGGAGGAAGGCAAAGGGCGAATTGAACGGCTCATCGAACAGGGAGTGATCTCGCGGGTGCAGGTTGAAAACTCAAAGGATGGATTCCTCTTTTTGAACAGCGACCAGCCCAACCTGTCGGAGTTGGAAGCGGGGCGTATTCCTAAAAACTGGCAGCCGCTGGATTCATCCACGTTGGAGGAAGTCACATTGCTTGCCCCGTTGGAAATTGTCAGCGCGCGCGGGCGGGCAAAGCAGGTTTTTGATTTCGAATATATTTGGGAAGTGTACAAGCCCGCGCATCAACGCCGCTGGGGATATTACACCCTGCCTATTTTGTACGGCGATGATCTCGTTGCCCGCCTTGACCCGAAACTGGACCGCAAAACGAACACGCTCCACATCCTGGGCTTTTGGCTCGAAGACGATGCGCCAAAAGATGAAGCCTTTGCCAACGCACTCGGCCGCGGACTTGCCCGTTTTGCAAAATTTGTGGGGGCGCAGCAGGTGAAGTTGGATGCGGTTCAACCTCGGCGCTTGCAAATACAGATTCGTAAGGTATTGAAGGCAATGCTTGACTAGGTGTAAGAGTCAATATATATTAACTTTCAACTTGTCTATATCACAATACTTTATCTTTGGAAGGCAGAATTTATAAACTTCAAAAAATAAGCGCGGGGGTGGTGGGATTAAGACTCGAATTTAATTTGTAAAGTTAGTTGAAGCAAAGCCTGTTTGCTTTCCTAAAATGGATTTTTACGATACGTCGAATCCAAAAGGATGATCGTCATGGTTGAAAAATCGCCTAAAAAATCCAAAAAAAATCTGGCGCCAGATGCGCTCAGTCATAGCCGAGATCTTTTGCTGGCGCTCAGCCGTGCCGCACAATCCATCCAACGGGCGCGCACCGCAGAGGAGGTTTATCATGCCGTTGGTGACCAGATCAAATCTCTGGGTGGGGAGGTCTCGCTGTTCATGGTTAATGACGACCACCAGTCACTGACTGTGGTGCATACTTCGTATGCGCCCAGTTTAATTCGGTGTGTCGAAAAAATGATAGGCGATTCAGTGATAGGCTATCGCTTTGCGCTGGCTCCAAAAAGTAAATATACCCGCTATATAAACACAGGCAAAACGATCCATGTGCAATCAGCAAGAAAATATGTTGCCGCAACGCTTCCAAAGGATATTCATTCGTTGGTGGAAAATTTTATGAATATCCTGAAAGTTGAACAGGGTATTTTTGCGCCCCTGCGAGTGGATGACGACACGCTGGGATTAATGGTGGTCAGCAGCTTATCTCTAAACGAAGGCGACGTGCCCGCCATGGAATCTTTTGCCGGACAAATTGCAGTCAGTCTGCACAATATGCGTCTGGCACAACAAATGCAAAATGAATTATCTGCGCGTAAACAGGCGGAAGAAGAATTACGCATTAGTGAAGCAAAACATCAAGCCCTGCTGACTGCGATTCCCGACATCTTGTTTATGTTAAACCGTGACGGCATATTCCTTGATTTTCATGCGCCAAAAGGACGTTCGCTGTTGATGCCCCCAGAGAACTTTCTGGGCAAAAATATGCGGGATGTTCTACCGCCTCAAATAGTGGAAGTCTTTTCTTCCGCATTCAACAAAGCAGTTCAAACCGGACAAAATCAACTGGTTGAATATGATTTTGATTTTTCAAACAAACAGCACTATTATGAAGAAGCCCATATTATTATCGGACTTGAAGACAATGTTTTGATTATTCTCCGCGATATTACTGTGCGCAAACAGGCCGATGATGAACTGCGTAAGTCTGAGGAACGTTACCACGCCTTATTCGACAGGATGGTGGATGGCTTCTATCGCAGTACGCACGCGGGAAAATTTGTGGATGTAAACCCCGCCATGGTAAAGATGTTTGGATATTCAAGCAAGGAAGAAATGCTGGCAGTGGACATCAAAAAAGACCTTTATTTTTCAGCCGAAGAAAGAGGCAGTCATATTTTGGATACTGGTCAGGAAGAAGTTGATGTCTACCACATGAAGCGCAAAGACGGGTCTGAGATATGGGTTGAAGATCATGGATATTATGTGCATGACGAGCAGGGCAACATCCTATTCCACGAGGGAATATTACGCGATATTACCGCACGTATTGAGGCAGAAAAAGAACTGCGCGAAAGTGAATCTCAATTGCGTGTGCTGTTTGAGCAAATGGCGGTTGGCGTGGCTCGAATTAATACGCATACTGGAAAATTTATCCAGGTCAATCAGAAAGATTGCGACATCATTGGTTATTCATTCAAGGAAATGGAAGCGCTTGACTTTCAATCCATTACACATCCAGATGATCTTCAGTCTGATCTGGACAATATGGAACTTCTAAAGTCCGGGGTCATTCGAGAATACACGATGGAGAAACGCCTAATCCATAAGGACGGCTCCATCGTCTGGGTGGAATTGACCGTCTCGCCCATGTGGGCAGTGGGCGCAATGCCCGATTTTCACATTGCCATTGTGCAGGACATCACCGTGCGCAGACAGATGGAAGATAACTCATTTTTACAAATCGCCGCACTGGAAGCAGCCGCGAACGCCATTGCAATTACAGATAGAAAAGGCACGATCCAATGGGTCAACCCGGCCTGGACTGATTTGACAGGGTATTCAAAAGAGGAATCCATTGGGCAGAATGCCCGCATCATTAAATCGGAAGAGCATGATGCGGCATTCTATAAAATAATGTGGGATACCATTCTCGCGGGTAAAGTCTGGCGCGGAGAGTTGGTCAACAGGCGTAAAGATGGCAGTTTATATTATGAAGAAGAAACGATCACGCCTGTGTTGAACAAGCATGGTGAAGTAACAAATTTCATCGCGATCAAACTAAATATCTCCAAGCGCAAGCAGGCAGATGACGACCTGCGCCTTGCCAAAGAAAAACTTGAAAGGGCAAATCTTGAGCTCAAATTTGCGTTTGAACACGCACAGCAATTAGCGCATACCGACGTACTCACCGGCGTCAACAACCGGCGTTATTTATTTGAACTTGCTGAACATGAGTTTGATGTTGCCCGCCGCTATCAACACCCACTGTCCATGATTATGTTCGATCTTGACCACTTCAAAAACATCAACGATACCTTCGGACATGCTACCGGAGACCAGATGCTGGAACGCGTTACGCAGATCGCGTGCTCTCAATTGCGCGATGTAGACTTCATCGGACGTTACGGCGGCGAGGAATTTGTGATCGTGCTGCCAGTGACAAATGCACAACAAGCCTATCTGCTGGCGGAGCGCATCCGCGCCGGTGTGGAAGCGCTTGGATTGGATACCGAAAAAGGAACTGCCTCGGTTACACTCAGTATCGGCATCGCCGAAATACTACACGCGCCGCAGGATGAATCAGTGGAAAATATAATTCACCGCGCTGACGAAGCCCTGTATGCCGCAAAACAAGCTGGACGTAATCGCACCGTGATCTTTGATACAGAATAACGACAAAGTCATCAACGGAGAATCTGTGCATGAAATATTTTAATGAAAAGCAAAAAAACACGCTTCTTATTCTCATCACTATTCTTATATTTTGCATTCTAGCAGACTACGGGTCACCTGGAGAAAAGCGCACGGGGATAAAAAATGAACTTTCAGCAATCGCAGGGGAGGATGCGTCACGCAGTATAAAAAATAATTCCAATATTAAGAACATAACTTTTCAGACCGATGAGCAGGCACAAATTTATAAATTCACAGATCCTTATCTATGGATAAATGAAGTCTTCTGGTTCGATGGTCAACAAAAGAATGTCTGGCAGGAATACCCGCCCTATTTATTTTTTATAATATTGATTGCCTTATTAATTATTTTGATTCTGACCATTTTCACCCGTATTCTGCAAAACCGTGTCAACCAGCGCACGCAGGAATTGAAAAAAACGCTTTCAGATATGCAAAAAAGCGAACGCAAATACCGCGAAATTTTCAACGCCACAACAGAAGCGATTTTTATCCATGCAGTGCCAGGCGGTCAGTTGTTAAACGTTAACAAATCCATGCTGGAAATGTATGGGTACGAATCAGAAGAAGATGCACTCTCCAGGAATATGAACGATTTTGGCATTGGTCTGTCACCGTACTCGGGGGCTGATGTTCGCGAAAAAATACGTCTGACCATGGAGGAAGGACCCCAAATCTTTGAATGGCTTGCTAAAAAGCAGAACGGCGAGTCTTTTTGGACCGAGGTTTCACTGCAAAGTTTACAAATTGATGGGGAAGACCAACTTCTCGCCGTTGTACGTGATATTACCAATCGCAGGCAGGCAGAAGAAGCCTTACGCACAAGTGAAAGTTTGCTCAGAGAAGCGCAAACTATTGCGAACATGGGCAGCTATATACTGAATTTTTCCAGTGGCATGTGGGAAAGATCTGCCATTCTCGATAAACTATTCGGAATAAATGATGCCTACATCCGCTCTGTAGAAGGGTGGCTCGATCTGATTCATCCCGATCATCGGCAGCAGATGATTGACTATTTTACAAATGAGATTATCGGCAAACATGCCCGCTTTGACAGGGAATACAAGATCATCAGAAAAAATGATGGAGCTGAACGCTGGCTGCATGGGTTGGGCGAACTGGAATTTGATGCACAGAATCAACTTTTGAAAATGCACGGGGTTATTCAGGATATTACCGAGCGCAAGCAGGCGGAACAATCCTTACGCGAACACGAGCGGCAATACCGCACACTGGTCGAACAGATTCCCACCATTGTTTATATTGATAATGTAAGCAATGGCGTCATCAATACGCTATATGTCAGCCCTCAGGTCGAAACGATCCTGGGCTTCACGCCCCAGGAATGGCAGCAGAATTCCCCCAGTCTTTGGGACAGCCTTATATTCCCTGATGAGTTTCAAGTAGTTAATAAAAAATACATGCTTTGTGCGCAAAATGGAGAACCCTTTAGCGCAGAATACCGAATGAGAGCCGCCAGTGGGCAACTTCTCTGGGTTCGCGATCAGGCAATTATGTTGCGTGATGAAACCGGCAACCCGCAATTAATCCACGGCGTGATCCACGATATTACCGAGCGCAAACAGGCGGAATACGAAATGAGCCAGCGTGTCATGGAGTTGGAAACGCTTTACGAAAGCGGACTGGCGATCAATCAACTGCTAAACCCTGATGAGATCGGGCAAAAGGTAATTGAATTACTCGAACAAAAACTCGGCTGGCATCATACAACGGTCCGCTTATATCACCCGCAGGATGAAAGTCTTGAATTACTGGCATTCAATCAACCTGGATTAAGTAGTGAAGTGAGGCGGCATCAAGTAGAGGAGCGCTTTAAAACTCTGATCGCTCATTCCTCTCAGGGAATGAGCGGCTGGGCTGTGCAACACAAACAACTTATCCGCTCAAATGACCTTCGTAATGATGCGCGTTATGTAGATACATTTCCTGGGCTGCAATCAGGTCTCTACGTGCCGATGAAATTGGGGGAACGCGTAATCGGAGTAATCAGCATCGAAAGTGAACAGGTCAATGCTTTCAGCGCCACTGATGAACAGTTGGCCGCAACGCTGGCCAACCAGGCGGCCAGCGCACTGGAGAACGCCCGTCTTTTTGAGGCGGTGCGAAAACAACACCAGGTTTCTGATGTCTTGCGCGACGCGTTGAGCGCCGGAGCATCCATGAGCGCCAGCCTCGATTTTGAAACCATCCTCGACCGTTTGCTGGAGGCTTTGGAGCGCGTTATTCCTTTTGAGGGCGGCTCCATCATGTTCGTTCAGCCAGAAAAACAAAAGATCAATATCGCAAGAATTCGCGGATATAAAAAACAAGGCGCCCATGTTTTTAATAACATTCTAAAACTCGGTTTTGATATGAATACTGTGGAAAACCTGCGCTGGATGTTTAATAACAAACAACCGCTGGTCATTTCAGATGTTGACGAATACCCGGGCTGGATTCGCACTGAAGAATCAAGTTTCATCCGCTCGTGGGCAGGAGCCCCGATCATTATCAACGATGAAGTCATTGCCTTCTTCTCGCTTGACAGCGCGGAGCCAAATTTTTTCACCGATGAACATGTCGAATTAATGCGTGCCTTTACGGGGCAGGCTTCTCTTGCTTTGCATAATGCCCGCTTATTTGAAGAGACGGAACGCCGCTTTAAGGAATTTGCTGCGCTGTACGAAACGAGCAATATTCTTTCCAGCGAAATTGAGCTAACCCCCATGCTGCAAGCCATTGTTGAGCATACCAAAAAATTACTTGGCACTGCATCGAGCGGCATATATTTATATCTAAGTGAGACCGACGAACTTGTTCTCACTGTGGATGTAACCCCTTACTCAATCATTGGAACCCGCCTAAAGTCTGGTGAAGGTGCCGCCGGACACGTGGCGAAGACCCGCCAGCCGCTACGTCTGGATGATTATTCCACCTGGGAAAAACGTTCGTTAAAGTATGAAGGGATAGCATTTCACGCAGTTCTTGGAGTACCGATGCTTTACGGGGGAGAGTTGATCGGCGTGCTAGTGGCAGATGAAACGGGTGAGTCAAAGCGCACGTTTACCGAAGCTGATGAACGATTGCTCTCGCTTTTTGCCTCGCAAGCCGCCGGAGCCATTCATTCAGCGAGACTTCGTGAACAAACTGCGCGCCGCCTGGATCAATTGCAGGCGCTGCACATCATTGACCGCGCGATCTCCTCATCCTTTGACTTGCGACCCATCCTAAATACAGTCATCACCCAAACCATTGCTCAGTTGAAGGTGGATGCCGTTGATATTCTTTTGTTCCATCCTCATCTGCAAATGCTGGATTATGTCGCCGGGCAGGGATTCTGCACACGAGCCGTCGAGCAAACTCACCTGAGACTTGGTGAAGGTGTCGCCGGGCGCGCTGCCTTCGAGCGCCGCACAATTCACATCCCCAATCTAGCAGAAACCGACTTCAACTTCACGCGGTCCGCTATTCTGGAAAACGAATTTTTCCTGGACTATTACGCCGTACCGATCACCGCAAAAGGCGAGATCAAAGGTGTGCTGGAGGTTTTTAATCGCACAGCATTGCCTTTAAATCCAGAATGGCTCGATTTCCTCGAAACCCTGGCTGGGCAAGCTGCCATCACCATAGATCAAACACAACTTTTTGACGATCTGGAACGCGTCAATCTTGAACTTATTATCGCCTATGATGCCACCATCGAAGGCTGGGCACGGGCCATGGACTTGCGCGACAAAGAGACAGAAAGCCATACGCGGCGGGTTACCGAAATGACGATCACTCTCGCCAAAGCGTTGGGCGTAAAAGACAGTGAAATACTCCATATTCGGCGCGGCGCTTTATTGCACGATATTGGCAAGATGGGCGTTCCAGATAATATCCTGCTTAAGGAAGGGGAATTAACAGAAGCGGAATGGATTCTCATGCGCCGTCATCCGCAATTTGCCTATGAAATGCTTCAGCCGATCAAATATCTGCGGCAGTCTTTGGATATTCCTTATTGTCATCACGAAAAATGGGACGGCACAGGTTACCCGCGTGAATTGAAAGGCGAGCGAATTCCACTTGCGGCGCGTATATTTGCCATCATAGATGTTTGGGACGCAGTCACCATTGATCGTCCCTATCGCAAAGGATGGACAAAAAAGAAAGCGCTCAAATACATCCGTGAACAAAGCGGAAAACATTTTGAGCCAAGAATTGTGGATGCCTTTTTGGAATTATTTGGAAATGAAAAAAAATAAAACCTTTACCCCTTAACACAGACCAATCCCTTCAAATATGCGCCTTCGGGAAAATGCAAACTGACGGGGTGGTCACTGCCCTGTGACAAATATTCGATGATCGTCGCATCTGTGCCGGCATCTAATGCGGCGGAGGCGACGATCTTTTGGAACAAAGCCGCGTCAATTCCGCCAGAGCAGGAATAGGTGAAGAGCATTCCGCCATGACGCAATAACTTGAAGGCCAGCAGGTTGATATCTTTATAAGCACGCGACGCTTTTTCAGCATGGGCGGCGGTCGGTGCAAATTTTGGAGGATCGAGAATGATCATGTCGAAGGAGCGGTTCTCGTCACGGAATTTTCTGAGTAATTGAAATACGTCGCCTTCGAGCCATGTGGCTTTTTCGGCAGGCAGGTTGTTGAGTGTGACGTTCTCTTTGCCAAGGACAAGTGCGTCTGCGGAACTGTCCACGGATAAAACTGATTTCGCGCCGCCTGCCAAAGCGTGGATTGAGAATCCGCCTGTGTAGCAAAAACAGTTGAGCACATCGCGGTCTTTGGCAAATTCACCCACGCGATGACGGTTCACGCGCTGGTCGAGATAGAAGCCTGTTTTGTGACCAGTGGCTATATTGACCTGAAAACGCAATCCATATTCTGTAATTGGTAATTGGAGATTTGTAATTGTGCCGCGTAAAATTCCAGTGACGGGTTTGAGTCCTTCGAGTTCGCGCACGTCGGCATCGGAGCGTTCGTAAATATTTTGGACGCCTGTTTCTTCAACCAAAATATCGGCGAGGGTTTCCTTCCAAAATTCAGAACCAGCCGTTAATGATTGCAGGACAAGCACATCGTCATAACGGTCAACGATCAAGCCGGGGATGCCGTCTGATTCGGCGTGGATCAGACGATAGGCATTTGAGTTACGTGTAACGTTTTGCGTGTTGCGTAATGCAATTGCCGCTTTGATTTTCCTGCGAAAGAATTCCTTATCCACAGGTTCGTCATTGAACGTCCAGACGCGGGCGCGGATCTGTGAGATGGGGGAGTAGGATGCCCTGGCTAGAAAATGCCCCTCGGACGAGATCAGGTCAACGGTTGAGCCTGATGCGACCGAAGGTTCATCCACTGATTTAATCGCGCCGGCAAAAATCCAGGGGTGGCGTCGCAATAAACTTTTTTCACGTCCGGCGTTGAGATTTATTTTCATGTTATTCACCAGGGAAAGGGCGCAAGCGCTGCATCCATTTTTCGGGTTCGGGCAGTTGCGCGAAATCAAATTGTTGATATAAGCCGTGTGCGTCGTCTGTGGCAAGCAGCCAGCGGCGGACAGGTTTTAGGTCGGGATGTTCGAGCATACTTTGCACCAGCCATTTGCCGAGTCCGTGCCCGCGATAATTCTCGTGGATGAAGACATCGCAAAGATACGCGACGATGGAAAAATCAGTGACGACGCGCGACACGCCGATTTGACGATTGCCTTCGTACATGCCAAAGACAAGCGAGTTGGCAAACGCATATTCTGTGCGCTCGCGCGGACGTCCCTTTGCCCAATAGGCGCGGGAAAGAAAATCATGCACGACGTTCATATCCAGGCGGGATGGATCGGTGCTGATGGTGAATGAATCACGATGGATTTGGAGCATTTGGGTCATGCGGCGAGTGTATCACAACATGGTATCATGACGTCCGCAAATGCAAAGACGTAGTAACGACTTCAGTCGTTATATAAGGTAAAACGACTGAAGTCGTTACTACGAAAAAAATGGAGATTTATGTTCAAACCTATTCGATGGAATACGTTTATTCGTGACTTTATCAGAATCCAAATTGGATTCCTTTTATTTGGTCTGGCGATCACGTTGATGATCCGCGGCAATTTGGGCACGAGCGCCTGGGCTGTTTTGG
>JFJP01002411.1_pt1 | contig 10528 bp, 11 predicted proteins | sample 431651 | NCBI WGS metagenome assembly JFJP01 (sample SAMN02602958, study PRJNA72255) | Microbial mat metagenome, whole genome shotgun sequencing project. | biome: fresh water; feature: sink hole; material: water; isolation source: purple microbial (photo- and chemosynthetic) mats found in... | reverse complement strand
GGAGCGAGGTTCTTTACTGAACAAACAGGAGAAACTCCCCTTCCGGAAATGAAAGCGCCTCCAAGTTTCAGGAGGCGCTTTTTATTGGTGGGCCCGGTCAGACTTGAACTGACGACCAAAGGATTATGAGTCCTCTGCTCTAACCAACTGAGCTACAGGCCCTCAAATCGGGCATGGCATACCGTGCCCGATTTGCTTTGAAACTTACTCTGCGCCATCGAGAAAATGGCGCAGTTTTTCCGAACGTGAGGGATGGCGCAGCTTACGCAGTGCCTTGGCCTCGATCTGGCGAATGCGCTCGCGTGTCACATCGAACTGCTTGCCGACTTCTTCCAGCGTGTGGTCGGTGTTCATCTCGATGCCAAAGCGCATGCGCAGCACCTTGGCTTCACGCGGGGTGAGTGAATCGAGAATTTCCTTGACCACGTCGCGGCGACTGGAATCGATGGCCGCCTCGACCGGGGCAAGCGTGCCCTGATCCTCGATAAAGTCGCCGAGGTGAGAGTCATCGTCGTCGCCGATGGGGGTTTCCATCGAAATCGGTTCCTTGGAAATCTTGAGAATCTTGCGGATCTTGTCCTCGGGAATTTCCATCTTGATGGCCAGCGTTGCAGGATCGGGCTCTGCCCCGGTTTCCTGGAGAATCTGGCGGCTGATGCGGTTCATCTTGTTGATGGTTTCGATCATGTGCACCGGGATGCGGATGGTGCGCGCCTGATCGGCGATGGAGCGGGTGATGGCCTGGCGGATCCACCACGTCGCATAGGTCGAGAACTTGTAGCCGCGACGATATTCAAACTTGTCCACTGCCTTCATCAAGCCGATATTGCCTTCCTGGATCAGATCGAGGAATTGCAGGCCGCGGTTGGTGTATTTCTTGGCAATCGAAATGACCAAACGCAGGTTGGCCTCGGTCATCTCGCGCTTGGCGCGACGGGCCTTGGCTTCACCCGTCGACATCTGCTTGTTGATGTCCTTGATTTCCTTGAGTGGAATACCCATGCGGTCTTGCAAGGCGATAAGCTTCTGCTGCTCCTCGATGATGGCCGGCGCGGCGCGCATCAGCAGTGCGGCGTAGGGCTTGCCCGACTGTACCTCGTGCTTGAGCCATTCGAGGTTGATCTCGTTGCCTGGGAACTGCTTGATGAAATGCTGTCGCGGCATGTGCGCCTTGTCGACGCACAGATGCAGGATCTTGCGCTCGTGCGAGCGCACTTGCTCGACGGCGTGACGCACCGAGTCGCAAAGTTTTTCGATGGAACGCGCGGTGAAGCGGATGTTGATGAGTTCGTCCGAGATCTGTTTCTGCACGCGCAAATAGGTCTTGTCTTGCGAACCCTTGCGGCTCAAAGCAGATTGCAATTTTCCATAGTGATGGTGGATGGCGGAAAAACGCTCGAGTGCATCCTGCTTGAGTTGCAGCAGCGAGGCCGACACGGCGGCGCTGCCGTCGTCATCTTCGTCTTCCTCCTCTTCGACATCAAGTTCCTCGACCTCGGCCATGGTTTCAAGATCGGCCGCGATAGCGTTGGGATCGATCAGTCCATCGATCAGTTCGTCTACGCGCATCTCGTCGCGAGCAACCTTACCGGCGAGTTCGAGCATTTCGGCGATGGTGGTCGGGCAGGCGGAAATCGCCATGACCATGTGCTTGAGTCCGTCCTCGATGCGCTTGGCGATTTCGATCTCGCCCTCGCGGGTAAGCAACTCTACCGAGCCCATTTCGCGCATGTACATGCGCACGGGATCGGTGGTGCGGCCAAACTCGGATTCGACGGAAGACAGCGCCTGTTCGGCCTCCTCCTCGACTTCCTGCTCGTCGACCTGGCCCTGGGGGGCCTCGTTGAGCAGCATTTCTTCCGCAGCGGGCGCCTCATCGAAGACCTGGATGCCCATGTCACTGAAGGTAGAGATGATCGACTCGATCTGCTCGGCGTCAACGAGGTCGTCGGGCAGGTGGTCGTTGATCTCGGCATAGGTCAGGAAGCCACGCTCCTTGCCCAGCGCAATCAGCGTCTTCAGGCGGGTACGCTTGGTTTCCAGGTCGAGCGGCAGGGCGGCGGCAGGGGCAATTTGTGCGGGAGCCCGGTCTTTGCCCCGCCCCTTTTTGCCGCGCACATCGGTGGCGACGGGAACTTGAGCGGCGGTAGTTGCGGCGGCCGGCGCCGCAACTGATGGAATTACAGGGGCTGGTGACGGTTTCTCCCCGCTTGTTGCCGGGTGAACCGCCGTCTTGGGTGGCGCTGTCTTGGCCGGCGAGGCCTTGGCAGCGACGGCTGGCTTTGTCGGCTGGCTAGGTTGCTTTGCCGCTGGCGTCGCGGGGTGGGCACTTTTCGGTGCTGGCACAGGTTTGGCTGCAGGCCTGGCTGTCGTGGCCTTGGGCGTGGTAGCGGGCTTGGCGGCCGGCTTGGCGGCCGTCTTCCCAACAGGTTCCATCTTCCTGGCGACCTCTTTCGGGGCGGCCTTGGCGTTGGACTGTTTGGCGGTGTCCTTCGGCATGTCTTTCCTCGGCATCAAGCGGCTCTTGGCCAGATTATTTTCCCGATATAAGCGTCCGCAATGCCCGGGGCAGTAACGGTTCGTATTTTTTCAGGAAAACGTTCAATTATACAGATAAATCATGTCACTTTCGAGGGCTGCGTTGCTCGTGACTTGGCTTGCAGCAGGTCGGCCAGGCGACGGCGACCTTCGCCGTCGAGCGTGCCGGCACGGGCGCTGGCGTTTAACTCGGTGATGTTCTGGGAAAGGCTGGCCTGATGTAGTCGCGTCAGCGCGTCGGCGAACACGGTTTCCAGCGCGCCTTCGTCCACGTCATCTCTTAGCGTTGTCACCATGCCAGCGATCATGGCCTCGTGGGGACTGCCCCGGAAGTATTCCAGTAGCAGACCCACGCCATCGACGGGAAGTTCCCCATGTTCGAAGGCGTCGGCGATGGCCCGCAGCGCCTGTCCTTCGGCGGTTTCGAGAGCAAGTCGATCCCACGGCAGGCGGCCGGCGCGTTCGGGCCGGCGCAGCACCAGTTCAAGCAGCTGATGTTCGATCGACTGCGGCGCGGGGCGACGCTGCATTTGCGCCGGTGCGTAGCGGGTACGGGCGAGGGGCTTGAGGCCGCACTGCGCTTCCAGTTCGGCTTGCGAGACCTGTGCCCGGACGGCGATTTCCCTGGCCAGTTGAATGCGCAGGATAGGTGCGGAGATGCGTTGCAGCAGCGGTTTGGCGTCGTTTACCAGCTTGGCGCGGCCCTCCGCCATACTCAGGTTGGATTGCCTGGACAGTTCGCGGATGAAAAATTCGGAGAGGCGCGTTGCGGTCCGCGTGTGATTGACAAAGGCTTCGCGGCCGTTCTCGCGAATGAATTCGTCGGGGTCCTGGTTGCCGGGCATCTGGAGAATTTCGACGCTCTTGCCATCCACCAGGTAGTCGAGGCTGACTTCCATGGCGCGCCAGGCCGCGCGGTCGCCGGCGCTGTCGCGGTCGAAGCAGAACACAACCCGATCGGCCTGCTTCAGTAATTTTTGCACGTTCATGCCGGTGGCGGCGGTGCCCAGCGTGGCCACCACGTTTTCGACACCGCTTTGCGCCAGGCCCACGACATCCATGTAACCCTCGACGACGATTACCGTGTCGCTTTCGTGAATCGCCTTGCGTGCTTGCGGCAGGCCGTAAAGTTCGCGGCCTTTTTCGAACAGCGGCGTCTCTGGCGAATTGAGGTATTTGGGACCCGGTGCAGTGCCCGTTGAAGCACCGTCGGCGGCCTCCTTCACGTCAGCGATGGTGCGGCCGCCGAAACCGATCACGTTGCCGCGTTGGTCGAGGATAGGAAACATGACGCGATCACGGAACCGGTCGTAGCGCCGTCCCTGTTCGTTCTCGATCACCAGGCCGCACTCGACCAGCGCCGCGTCCCGATAGTCCGGGAAAACCTGCTCCAGTGCCTGCCACTCGTCGGGAGCGTAGCCGAGGCCGAAACGTGCGGCGATTTCACCGCTAAGACCACGTTTTTTGAGGTAGTCGATAGCCTTGGGGCTGGCCTTGAGCTGGTCGCGGTAGAACTTCATGGCGCGTGCCATCAATTCGGTTAGTGGCGCTTTCTTGGCCCGCTCAACCTGCGCGTGCGCCGCCTCGCGCGGCACCGGCATGCCGGCCGACTGGGCAAGTTCTTCGACGGCATCAATAAAGCCAAGCCCGGCATACTGCATGACGAAGCCGATGGCGCTGCCGTGCGCGCCGCAGCCGAAGCAGTGGTAGAACTGCTTGGACGGACTAACCGTGAAGGAGGGCGTTTTTTCGGCGTGGAAAGGGCAGCAAGCCTGGTAGTTGGCGCCGGCCTTCTTGAGCTGGATGTAACGTTCCACCACGTCGACGATGTCGACGCGGGCGAGCAGTTCCTGGATGAACGACTCGGGAATCACGGTGTGATCCGGCGGCCTCCCGCGGTCAACCGAGCCTGGCCTTGACCAGTTTGGATACTTCGCCCATGTCGGCGCGGCCGGCGATTTGCGGCTTGATCAGCGCCATCGCCTTGCCCATGTCGGCCGGTGTTTTTGCGCCGGAATCGGCCACGGCCTGGGCGACGATAGCCTCGACCTCGTCCGCACTCATGGCTTGCGGCATATAGGCCCGGAGCACCTCGACCTCGAATTTCTCGGCGTCGGCCAGGTCCTGGCGCTTGGCGGCCTCGTACTGGGTAATCGAATCCTTGCGCTGCTTGAGCATCTTTTCGATCACGGCGACGATGGCGGCATCGTCGAGTTCAATACGCTCATCGACTTCCCGCTGCTTCATGGCCGCCATCAGCAGGCGAATCGCCCCCAGCCGGGCGCTGTCCCGGGCTTTCATCGCGACCTTCATGTCTTCGTTGATGCGAATTTTCAGCGACATGGCACTATCCTCATGGCAGCTACTCATGGAAGCAACGGAAACGACAAAACCGCCCGAAGGCGGTTCCATCGGCATTCGACAGCTAAAACGCTCTAGTAGAGCTTCTGCGGCAACTGCTGGCTGCGAATGCGCTTGTGATGGCGCTTCACGGCGGCGGCCAGCTTGCGCTTGCGCTCGGAAGTGGGCTTCTCGTAAAACTCACGCGAACGCAGTTCGGTTAGCGTGCCTGCTTTTTCGATGGTGCGCTTGAAGCGGCGAATGGCGACTTCGAACGGTTCATTTTCCTTGACGCGGATACCCGGCATTGCGAAATTCCCTAACTGGTTGATGCGGAAAGCCGGCGATTCTAACCATTTCTTCGGGCTTGTCAAAGTAAAATTCTCCGATGATTACCCTTGGCATCGAGTCCTCCTGCGACGAAACCGGCCTTGCGCTCTACGACACCGAGCGGGGATTGCTTGCGCACACCGTCCATTCGCAGGTGGCGATGCACGAGGAATACGGCGGCGTGGTGCCGGAACTGGCCTCCCGCGACCATATCCGCCGGCTGATTCCGCTCTTGCGCGGCGTGCTGGATGAGGCTGGCGTGGACAAGGTCGCCATCGACGCCATCGCCTACACCGCCGGGCCGGGCCTGGCCGGGGCGCTGCTGGTGGGCGCCAGCTTCGCCGAAGCGCTGGCGCTGGCGCTGGGTGTGCCGGCGCTGCCGGTGCACCACCTCGAAGGCCATCTGCTGTCGCCGCTGCTGTCGAAAAATCCGCCGGCGTTTCCCTTTGTGGCCTTGCTGGTATCGGGTGGCCATACGCAGCTGATGCGCGTGACGAAAGTAGGTGCTTACCAATTGCTTGGTGAATCGCTCGACGATGCCGCCGGCGAAGCCTTCGACAAGACCGCCAAGCTGCTCGGCCTTGGTTATCCTGGCGGGCCGGCGCTGGCCGCGCTGGCCGAATCTGGGGCCACCAATGGAAAAACGGGTCGCTTCAAACTGCCGCGACCAATGCTGCACAGCGGCGACCTGATGTTCAGTTTCTCCGGCCTCAAGACCGCCGTGCTCACTGCCGTGCGCGAGCGGGACTTGTCCGCTACCGAACGCATCGAACTCGCGGTGGAATTCCAGGAGGCGGTGAGCGATGTTCTGGTCACCAAGGCCATCGCGGCGTGCCGCCAGAACCAGTTGACCACGCTGGTCGTGGCCGGTGGTGTGGGCGCCAACCGCCGCCTGCGCCAGCGGCTCGACGAGGCGGCTGCCCGTCATGGCATTGCCGTCTTCTACCCCGAACTGGCGTTATGCACGGATAACGGGGCGATGATTGCCTTCTGTGGCGCGCAACGCTTGCTCCAGGGAGGGCGATCGGTGACGGCCGGTGCGTTTGTGGTGCGCCCGCGCTGGCCGCTGAGCGAAGTGACGGGCCTCGGTTAATCAAGCGTGGGGAGTAATTATGCTATCTCCCCCGGGAGGGATAGCCTTGGGGCTGGCGGGCTACTTCTTGCCGATACGGCTTTCGGTGCCGGCGAGCAGGCGTTTGATGTTCTCCTGATGGCGCCATACGAGCAGCAGCGACATGGCCGCAATGGGTAGCACCATGGGCATGGGCAGCGCGCTGTCGGCACGACCGGAAAGCCACCAGGCCGCGAATGGCGCCACGGCGGCGGCGACCAGCGCGGCGAGCGAGGAACGGCGCGTGACCAGGGCAACGAACAGCCAGGTAGCCGTAGCGATCAGCGCCAGCGCCCAGTGAAAGCCGAGCAGCACGCCGACAGCGGTGGCCACGCCCTTGCCGCCCTTGAAGCCGAGGAAGAGCGGAAAGACATGACCGAGAAAGGCGGCGAGGCCGGTCGCCGCGATTGCCGTGTCGCTAGCGCCGACTTTTTGGGCCAGCCACATGGCGAACCAGCCCTTGGCCGCGTCGCCGAGCAGGGTCAGCACGGCGGCGGCCTTGTTGCCGCTGCGCAGCACGTTGGTAGCGCCCGGATTCTTTGAACCGAAGGTACGGGGATCGGCGATGCCGAAGGCCCTGGAAACGATCACTGCGAAAGGCAGTGAGCCTAGTAAGTAGCCAAATACGGCAAAGGCGATCAAGGAAATGGGCGCGTTCATTGCAGAGTCCCTAGAATGCACAAAATTGTAATCGACCCGAAATCATGGACTTCATTTTTATCGACGACATGCGCGTCGAGGCCCACGTTGGCATTTACCCGCGCGAGCGTGCCGCCCGGCAGGCGCTGGAAATATCGCTGACCTTCGGTGTACCCGACGAGGCGGCGCGCGACGACGACATCGCCAAGACCATCGACTACGCCGAAGTGATCGCCCGCATTCGTACGGAATTGGCCGCCCGTCATTTCAACCTGCTCGAAACCTTGGGCGAATATGTAATCGGCCTGATGCTCGACGAGTTCCGCGCGCCCTGGGTGAAGATTTCCATCGCCAAGATCGGCGTCGCCAAGGGTGTGCGCCGCGTCGGCGTGCAGATCGAACGCTCGCGGACCTGAACGCGCGCGGCGCGCGGCTTCAGGGTGCTGTCAGGGCGCCGGATGCGTCCTGACCTCGCGGCAAATGGCGATTTCCTCGTCGCTCATTGCCGGTTTGATCACGCAGCGGCCTGCCCATGCGGTTTGCTTGGCCTTGCGTTCCTTTTCCCGTTCCAGGGCCGCTAGTCGGCGCGCTTCTTTTTTCTCGGCCGCTTTGGCCTTCTCTTCCTCGCTGGCGGCGAGGTCGATCAGCTTCTGTTTTTCCGCGTCCTCTTTAGCCTGCTTGGCCTGCATTGTCCTGCGCTCTTCCGCAGCCGCGTCGGCCTTGTGTTCGTCATCCTTGATCTTGGCCGTATCGGACGAAGAACTCTGCGACAGTTTGCCGCCATCCTCTTTGGTGTCCTCCTTGGCAAGGGCGTTGCCGCCGAGCGCCAGGGAAGTCGATACCATGACGATTGCCAATAGTGCCGCCTGCTTCATTTTTCAGTCCTCCAGTGCGACTTCAACAATTTTCGGCATCAGCACGCGCAAGATGTCATGCGGATGCACGCCGACCAGGTAGCCCCGCCGGCCGCCATTGATGTAAACCAGCGACAGGTCGAGAATTGATTTTTCCATGCAAACCGGCAACAGCTTCTTCGTGCCGAAAGGCGAGGTGCCGCCAACCATGTAGCCTGTGTGGCGCTGCGCCACATCCGGCGCGCAGGGCACGATCTTCTTCACGCCGAATTGACGCGCCAGTTCCTTGGTGCTCACCTTGCGGTCGCCGTGCATCAGCACCACCAGCGGTTTCGCGCTTTCGTCTTCCATCACCAGCGTCTTGACGACGCTATGTTCGGGCACATTGAGCTCGCGCGCGGACACGCTGGTACCACCGTGTTCCTCGTAGTCGTAGAGGTGATTCGAATGCGCGATATGGTGCTTGTGCAGAAACTGCGTCGCAGGTGTTTCGGGGGCGTGGGCTTCTTGTTTCATGAGTTTCATTCTACCCGCGCGGATGATGTTGCTGGTGTAGCTGCTTGAGTCGTTCGCGGGCGACGTGGGTATACACCTGCGTGGTGGAAATGTCGGCGTGGCCAAGCAACATCTGCACCGCGCGCAGGTCGGCGCCGTGATTGAGCAGGTGGGTGGCGAAGGCGTGACGCAGCACATGCGGCGAAATTTTCTCGCGCGCGATGCCGGCGGTGAGCGCATGTTTCTTGATCAGCGTCCATGCCATCTGCCGCGTCATGCCGGCGCCGCGCGCGGTGACGAAAACCTCGTCGCAACGCTTGCCCTTGAGTATCTGCGCGCGCGCTGCCGCGAAATAACGTTGCAGCCAGTCGGCGGCCACTTCGCCCAGCGGCACCAGTCTTTCCTTCGCCCCCTTGCCCAGCGTGCGCACCACGCCATCCTGCAAGCTGATTTCGAAGAGCCTGAGGCCGATCAGTTCGGAGACGCGCAGCCCCGTGGCGTAGAGCAGTTCCAGCAGCGCCCGGTCGCGCAGGCCCAGCGGACGGGCGACATCCGGCGCGGCCAGCAGCGCCTCGACCTGGGCCTCGGAGAGCGTCTTCGGGAAACGCTCCGCCCGCAGCGGTCGTTCAATGTTGAGCAGCGGATCGGCCTGGATGCGGCCGCGCTCGATCAGCCAGCCATAGAAGCGGCGCAGCGCCGAATGCAGCCGCCGCTGGCTGGCGGGCTTGATGCGTTCGGGGCGGGTGTGCAGGTGCGCGAGGTAGGCGTTGATTGACGCTTCATTCGCGACGATGATCGATTCGCCACGTTCGGCAAGCCAGGCCGCGAACAGGGCAAGATCGGAGCGGTAGGCGGCCAGGGTGTTTTTCGCCAGCCCGTCGGCCAGCCACAGGGCATCGACGAACTCGTCGAAAATCGCGTCGGGCAACGTTACCCGTGATACCGGGGTTACCGGTCTTACGTTAGCGGCTTTCATGTTGCAACAGCCAGCGTTTGACGTCGAGCAGGAAGCCACCACGCGCGCGGGCAAAACCGCCAAGTCCACCTTTTGCGCCCGACGTGTCATTTTCACCACGGGCCCCGATAACGCGATGGCAGGGGATGATCACGGGGAACGGGTTGGCGCCGCAGGCGCCACCGACCGCGCGCGGCGCGCTGTCCAGTGTGCAGGCGATTTCGCCGTAACTGCGCGTCTCGCCGCGTGGAATCCTGGCGATCTGATGCCAGACGCGACGCTGGAATTCGGTGCCGGCGGGCGCCAGCGGCAGATCGAAGACGAAATCGGCATCCTCCAGCCAGCAGCGCAATTGACGCACGGTCTCGCTGGCCAGCGGCGTGTTTGCCTCGACGGCGGCGCACGGGTCGAGAAATTCGATTTCGATGACCGCATCCGCGTCGCAACGGATACCCAGCGAAAAAGTCGGCGCTAGCAGCACGGCGGCATGGGGCGATTCGACCACTTTCCGGCGCTCGGCGGGCACTTCAAAAACACTCCGCCTCGACATTCATGATCTACGCGGCCCCCGGCCCCCGAGCTTTGCGAACAGAACTCGTGCGGCGAACCGATTCGCGATGGAATCCGGCTGCTGCTTTTGCCGCATCAGCCGCGCACTTCGCCATTGCCGAGCACGATCCACTTCTGTGAAGTCAGACCGTCGAGGCCGACCGGGCCGCGGGCGTGGAACTTGTCGGTGGAGATGCCGATCTCGGCGCCGAGACCGTACTCGAAGCCATCGGCGAAGCGGGTCGAGGCGTTGACCATCACCGAACTGGAATCGACCTCGCGCAGGAAACGCAGGGCGTGGGTGTAATTCTCTGTGACGATGGACTCGGTATGCGCCGACGAATACTTGTTGATGTGCTCGATGGCTTCGTCGACATCGGCGACGATCTTGACCGAGATGATCGCGGCCAGATACTCGGTGTAGTAATCCGCGTCGGTTGCGGGTTTTGCGCCGGATACCAGCCCCAGCGTTTCGGCGCAGCCGCGAATCTCGACGCCCTTGGCCGCCAGCATCGCGCATAAAGTCGGCGCTAGCGATACGGCAACGGCGCGGGCAATGAGCAGGGATTCGGCCGTGTTGCAGGTGCCGAGCCGCTGGGTCTTGGCGTTTTCGAGGATATTGAGCGCCTTGGCGGGCTCGGCCGCGTCGTCGATGTAGACATGGCAATTGCCGTCGAGGTGCTTGATCACCGGCACCCGCGCTTCCTTGCTGATGCG
>JFJP01040877.1_pt1 | contig 10530 bp, 9 predicted proteins | sample 431651 | NCBI WGS metagenome assembly JFJP01 (sample SAMN02602958, study PRJNA72255) | Microbial mat metagenome, whole genome shotgun sequencing project. | biome: fresh water; feature: sink hole; material: water; isolation source: purple microbial (photo- and chemosynthetic) mats found in... | reverse complement strand
AGGGGCTCAAACCCTTTGACGATAGCCAGATATATGAGCAGACAGGCGATGCTGATCATCAGGATTGAGCCGAAGCTCAAACTGAACAGACCCATGCTTTTAATGAAATCCGCTAAGGCTTCATACATACAAGAACTCCTTGTTTTAGGAGAAAGTGACCAGGAGATCCCCGGCATTCACCGAGGCCCCTTTTGTGACATTGATTTGACCGACAGTGCAGTCGCGGGGTGCGAGGATTTCGTTTTCCATCTTCATGGCCTCAAGGATCATCAGGGTCTGGCCTTTGTTCACCTTGTCGCCTGGGCTGACCAGGACATCGACGATGGTTCCCGGCATAGGTGCCATGATAGTTGCCATCCCCTCTTGAACAGCTATCGACGGGGCAGCGGGCGCCGCTGGTTTTCTGGTTTCCTGCCCCGCGGGTTCGGACACCTGGCTCTGCCTGGGCTTTGCCGGAGAACCTGCTGACACACCTGAGATATCTTCTACTTCGACTTCATATTCATGGCCATTGACGCGAATTCTGAATACCTTCATAAACAATCCCCTGCGGTTTGGTTTAGAGTCTCATGTTCATTTGGTCGAGGATTCCTGCCCTGTTCCACAGGGGCGTTGGTTCTTCGATCCTTCTGATATTACGGAGTACTATTTCTGAAGTCGATCTCTGCATCTTCATGGCAACAGCTGCCGAGATGACGGCGATGAGTTCTTCTTCACTCTTGTCATCATGGGAAGCGGCTGCATGTGTATCGGAGATGGTCTGCACCGGTGCGGACTTCTGCTCGTGGCCTGCCATGCCTTTTGCCATCATGGCGATGATGAACTGAAGAAGAATGAGGGCCAGAAAGGTTATGCCCATGCCGAGGAAAGTAACAAGAAGACCGCCTGCCATCTTTTCCATGAAGGAAAGGGTCTTGATGGCCTGAGGGTCCGCCAGATGCAGCAGGAGTTCTGAAATGCCCATATGTGTCCTCTCTAGAGTGGGATATTGCCGTGTTTCTTGGCAGGTCGTTTCTCTCTTTTACCTTCCAGCATGGCAAAGGCATCTATAATTCGCTGTCGTGTCGTGTGCGGTTCAATGACATCGTCGACAAAACCGCGTTCTGCCGCCTTGTAGGGAGTGGCAAATTCGGCAGCGTACTCTTCGAGGATCTGCTGCCGCACAGCCTCCTTGTCCTCGGCTTTGTCAATGTCATTCTTGAAAATAATGTTGACTGCCCCATCTGAGCCCATGACTGCCACTTCGGCGGTTGGCCAGGCAAAGACCATGTCGGCACCCAGGGATTTTGAGCACATGGCGACATAAGCACCGCCATAGGCCTTTCTGGTGATCAGGGTCACCTTGGGGACAGTGGCCTCGCTGTAGGCATAGAGGATCTTGGCGCCGTGCCGGATTATGCCGCCGTATTCCTGGGTCGTCCCAGGCAGAAACCCGGGGACGTCGACCAAGGTGAGCAGGGGGATGTTGAAGGCATCGCAGGTCCGGATGAAACGGGAGGCTTTGTCGCCTGCGTTCATATCGAGACAACCGGCCATGACATTTGGCTGATTGGCAACTACGCCGACAGATTTGCCGTTTATCCGGGCAAAGCCGGTGAGCAAATTCTTGGCGAAGTAGATCTGGTATTCCATGAAACTGCCCTCATCGATGATATGGCCGATGACGTCATGCATGTCATAGGGTTTGTTGGGACTGTCCGGGATGAGGCTGTCGAGTTCGGCAATATGACGGTTGATATCGCGCTCGGGTTGGCCGCCTGGCGCTTTTTCCATGTTGTTTGACGGCAGGTAGCTGATAAGTTTGCGTATTGATTCCAGGCAGTCTTGGTCGGTGTCGGCGATGAAGTGGACGTTGCCGCTGACGCTGTTATGGGTCATTGCCCCGCCCAGTTCCTCAGCGCTCACCAGTTCGCCTGTGACGGTCTTGATAACCTGCGGTCCGGTGATGAACATCTGGGAGGTCTTGTTCACCATGAAGATAAAATCCGTGAGGGCCGGGGAATAGACAGCCCCTCCGGCACAGGGCCCCATAATTGCCGAGATCTGCGGAATCACGCCGGAGTAGATGGCGTTCCTGTAAAAGATGTCGCCATAACCGGAAAGGGCGTCCACCGCCTCTTGGATACGTGCTCCGCCGGAATCGTTGAGTCCGACGATCGGTGCCCCGACTTTGACTGCGGCGTCCATCGCCTTTACGACTTTTCTGGCATGCATTTCGCCCAAGGCACCACCGGTAATGGTGAAATCCTGGGAAAACGCATAGATCAACCGGCCATCGACCATGCCGTAGCCGGTCACCACCGACTCACCCTCGAGATCGAGTTTGTCCATGCCAAAATTCGTGCAGCGGTTTTTGACAAAGGAATCAAGTTCTATGAATGTGCCGTCGTCAAAAAAATATTCGAGCCGCTCCCGGGCCGTCATCTTGCCTTGGGCATGTTGCTTATCGATCCGTTTCTGTCCACCACCAAGAGCTATTTTTTGTTTCTTCTTGAGCAGGTATTCCCTTTTGTCGATGGGCATTATTGAGACTCCCTTATGTCAGTTGTGCAAATAAAATGATTCAAATTGTGCCTGTAGCGTGTACGGCTGGCAGAAGCTTAAACAATGTTACCGGTTCATCGTCCCCTTGTTCAGAGCAAGAGGCTGATTTTGTTCTTTTGGATATGCAAGCCTGCAGTAACTCTGAGCCCTTTTCGCAGGCGGAACGGACGTCCTGTGGAAGAGGACCGGGATATTTCAATCTAATAAGATAAGGTGCTGATAGGAAAGGTGAAAACTCGAAAATGCGTTTTGCTCTTGCAAAGAAGAAGAACAATGTTACTGTTGCTCTAATACGATGACTCCTTTTGCTCTGTCAAGGGAAAAAGCTGGGAGGGCAGCGATCTTTTTTCAAGACTGCAAGAGAATGTCTGCAAAACGCTTTCATTCCGTGCCCCTGCCTTCATATTAAGGCAAGATAATTTTTGTATAATGCCCATGATTGCGATAGGAGAGTGACATGATTATTGCTATTCAAGGTGCTGCTTTCGTGTGAGTGTATGGACCAGACTCTTATAACGAACACCCATTAAACAAGGAGAATGACTGAGATGAACAAGAAATTTCAGGCACTTGTGGTGGAAGAGAGGGATTCAACATTTTTCCGATCCATACAGGAGAAAAGCGTGACAGACTTGCCGGAAGGCGAGCTTCTTATCCGGGTTCTATGGTCGTCGCTCAATTATAAAGACGCGTTGTCTGCCACAGGTAACAGAGGTGTGACCAGAGGGTATCCGCATACTCCCGGCATCGATGCTGCAGGGATAGTGGAAGAGAGTAGTGTGGAGACTTTTGGGCCGGGAGATGAGGTCATCGTCACCAGTTACGATCTGGGGATGAACACCCCCGGTGGATTTGGTCAATATATACGAGTCCCTGCTGCCTGGGTTCTGCGCTTGCCGGAGGGGCTTACCTTAAAGGAAAGCATGATGCTCGGCACTGCCGGACTGACCGCCGGCATGTCTGTGGCAGCACTCTGCCATTGCCATGGATCGGAGACGGGGGAGGTTCTTGTCACCGGGGCAACCGGCGGAGTTGGTTGTCTTGCCGTGTCGATATTGGCTGGACTGGGTTACTCCGTTACTGCAGTGAGCGGCAAGCACGATGCGGCTGCTTTTCTCTCAGAACTGGGGGTAAAAAAAATACTATCCCGGGAAGAGGCAACAGACACTACCGGCAGACCGCTCCTCAAACCTTTGTGGGCGGGTGTTGTCGACACTGTGGGCGGTGATATCCTGGCAACCGCAATCAAATCAACACACACCAAGGGGGTCGTCACCTGCTGTGGCAATGTTGCTTCTCCTGAGCTGAATCTGACGGTCTTTCCTTTCATATTACGCGGGGTTTCCCTCATAGGTATCGACTCTCAGAATCTCGTTATGGAACGTCGGAAGGGAATCTGGCAGCGATTGGCAACTGATTGGAAACCACCGCATCTTAAGGAGTTGTGCCGGGAAGTCCCATTGTCTGAATTGGATGAGCAGATCACTATAATACTCAAGGGAGGCCAGACAGGTCGGATACTTGTCAATCTCGGGGCGTCATCGTGATTTCAATGGCAATATCTTATTCTCAAACTGATAAAGTTTATTGAAAACATCTGTTGTACCGCGATAATTGAGGGAGAAACGGTAAATAACCTGCACGTTCGAGAGGATTCGCAGGCGGGAATATTTGACTACCAGGGTAGACGATATGAAAAGGACAGGTTTTGTGTACGACGAAAGATTTCTTATGCATGTTACATTTGATATGCATCCCGAATCTCCTGACAGGCTCAGAGTGATCCACAAAGGCTTGAGTCAATCAGGTCTCCTTGCGAAATTAATTCCAATTCCGGTTGAAAGAGCAAGCCAGCGTTGGATTGAGGCCGTTCATAACATTCGTTATATCATGCGCTTCGAAGAGGCTTGCATCACCGGTTTTCCTGAAATTGACCATCAGGATAACTCGATCTGCAGAGATTCCTACGATACAGCCTTCCTGGCGGTGGGCGGTGTGCTCAATGCCATTGACGAAATGATGAAAGGCAACATCGACAATGCCTTCTGCGCCGTGCGACCGCCGGGGCACCACGCTGAAATAGACAAGGCCATGGGCTTCTGCTATTTCAACAATGTGGCGATCGGTGCCAAATACCTCCAGAAAAAATGGGGTATTGAGCGTGTCGGAATTATTGATTTCGATGTTCATCACGGTAACGGCACCCAGCATATTTTTGAGCAGGACCCGACGGTTTTCTATTATTCAATTCACGAGCACCCATCCTTTGCCTATCCTGGAACCGGGCGGGAATTTGAGACAGGCATCGGTGAAGGGTTAGGGTATACCCTCAACTCACCGATTTTGCCTGGCAGGGGGGATGACGAGTACAAGAAAATGATCATGCAGGATATGGTTCCCGCCTTTAAAAAATTCCAACCGGAGGTAGTGCTGGTCTCGGCAGGTTTTGATGCCCACGAATACGATATGATGTCAGGGACAAACCTTTCCACTGACGGCTATGACTTTATCACCGAAGTGATACTCAACCTTGTCAATAAATTTGCGGGAGGACGAGTCATCTCTGTTTTGGAAGGTGGGTATCACTATGATATACTGGCACTTCTTGTTGAGAATCATATAAAAATGCTGGCCGGGATACGATGATAAAGATCATTGCGCCAAGAAGCTTTAGACTATTTCAGATAACCGAATTGAAAGAGGAGGGGTTATGTTTGTAAGTGAAAAGATGGCCAAAAATGTGATTACGATAGGCCCTGACACCAAGCTTTCTGACGTGCGGGAGTTGATGGTGAAGAACAATATCCGCCATATTCCGGTAGTGGATGATGAGGGGTTGCTGATCGGTATCGTCTCGGACCGGGACATGCGATCTGCGATGCCTTCTTCGCTGTTGAAGAAAGAGGATTATGAAAAGACCCTGGCCATGGTCATGGAGCATACAGCTCGTGAGATAATGACTGAAAATCCGCTGACTATTTCTGTCTACTATACCATTCAGGATACTCTGCTGGTTATGCGCCAGAAACGGGTGGGGGCTTTACCGGTCATTGATGAGCAGGGATATCTAAAGGGCATACTCTCCACCCGCGATCTGCTCTCGTCCTTTGTCAATGTCATGGGGATCGGTGAGCCCGGTACCCTCTTATGCATCCTAGCCAAAGAGCAGCAGGGGCAATTGAAGAAGATCATCGACATCATCACCGAAGAAAAGATTTCACTCGGAAGTGTGCTTGTCTCACGCACTTGGGATACCAACAAGAAGGCTATATTCCCCTATCTGTTGACTAATAATGTGGCTAATGTCAAACGTCGTCTTCTCGAGGCAGATTTCAAACTGTTCGATCCGATGCAGTGGTACCTTGACCAGATGCCGAAAACACCGGATCTACTGTTATGAAAGAGAGGACGGCTCGGTATTGTTATGGAAAATAATACGGGTGATCCGACGGCTAAGGCAGAGATTGGCCTTGATCCTTCAGGAGGAGGGCAGTTGGCTGGTCCGATGAAGGATATGCAGCAGGATATGGAAATGCTCATCAGGCAGGCCTGTCTCGCCGGGGCAACCGAGATCCGACAACTCTCCCCCTCTGAGATTGTTGTGGACGAGCGGCTGGTTCGATTCTGCAGTGAACCTCGATGCGAAAATTACGGTCTATCTTCGAGCTGTCCGCCGCATGTCGCTGGGCCTGAAGGTTTTTCCCGGTTACGTGAGCATTGTACGATAGCACTTGTAGTCAGGCTTGAGGTGCCTTCGGCCGTATTGTTCTCCAATGAACGCAAGGAGGTCATGCGTTTCCTGCATGAGATTGTTGCAGGGATTGAACGGTCTGCCGTACAACTCGGGTACATCGGCTCAAAGGCTTTTGCCGGCGGTTCATGCAAAGATCTTTTCTGTTACGATAAACCTGTCTGCCGGGTCGTTTCCGGCCAGGGTGCCTGCCGTAACCCCAGCATGGCGAGGCCCTCAATGTCAGGTTTTGGTATCAATGTGGGGAAAATGATGGAGTCCGCCGGCTGGCCGGCTACGAACAATACATCCCATGCAGGTCAGTCGGCGGAGGCTATGACCTGGGTTGCAGGTTTGGTTATGATTGGCTGATTGTCTGCAGGCATCGAGTGAGAAGGAAAACTACTGGTTGCCGTATCTTTCAGCGATCTTGAGGTTGAGAAGCTCACGGGGGAACCAGCTTTCAGTCTTGAAATAGACTTTCCACAAAAAAACCTGGCCGCCAGGATCACGGTCACAGGGTTTTATCAGGTCGCAGGATATCAGGCTGTCGAGGGCCGGCTGCAGTGACTGTCGAGTGATGCCGGCATGCAGAACCAGCTGGAGTGGTTCCGCCTCGCAGTAGTCGAAATCCCGTGATTTGTAGGTTTCGGCAAAATCTTCTTCAGCAAATTCAGGATTGTCGTAGATTCTGTAGGTCTCAGTTTCAAAAAATCCAAAGTGACGCATCACGGGATACAGGGCTTGTGCCGATGGGGTGAGCTGCTGCCACAGGCCTTTGTCGAGGAGACATCGGTAGAAAGGAAATGCCCGGCCGGGGACACGCGGAGGGGCGGCGATATAAAATCTCTTCGAGCGCTTTCCCCGTGAAGTGATGTAGGTGGAAATTTTGATATTATAAAGACCTTCCAGTCCACGGATGCCATTACGGACGGTTTTGTCGGTACGTCCGCAGAGAATGGCGATAGTCCGCTCCCCAGGGTAAGCAATACCTTTTTGATTTCTATGGCAGGCAACAACTGGGAAGACAGCCTTTGAGGCTTTAGGCAGCTTGGACCATATCTTTTTCTTGATAAGCTGTCCATCAAACCAGAAATGGGCTGTCCAGTTTATCTCATCTCGGAAACGATACATGGCCAAATTATACAGGATCGAAGGTCAGGGAATCTCTAACACAATGAAAGTCCACGAAAGAATACTCAAAGTCATCCCCGCTGGCAAGAAACATATCCTTGTAAAATAGTCGTTCCAACGCATAACGTGTCCACCTGCCTATCGAAGTCAGGAAAAAATGAGCTCGTTGAAATAGGTGATGGAGGGATAGTCTGGCGAGTAGCTGACTGGTTTCTGGGAACTTGGCCGGGCAACGAAGATCAGCTGTGCCATGCCGTACTGGCGGGCAGAATGCAAGACCCTGGCGGTATCTTCAGCGAGAAGAGTCCTTTTTTTGTCAAAACCCAGCATTTCCTCCAGCTTTTCCCAGAAAATCGGCTGCTCTTTTGCTTCCCCCACCTCTTCGGCACAGACGATACGTGAGAAATAAGGCCCGATACTGGTTTTTCGCAGCTTGATCGCCAGAGTCTTTGAGTGGGCGTTTGTAACGAGGTGGACCTTTTTCCCAAGTGTGTTGATGTATACTAAAAAATCTATAACATAGGGATGGACTTGGATGAGATGGTCAATCCTGCACTTGAGTTCAGGAATATCAAGTCCGAGCTGTTCAGACCAGTAATCAAGATCTGTCCACTGCAAGGTGCTTTCAACTTTTTTATATCGATCGAGCAACAACCCCCTGGCCTGTTCCACCGTGAGATTGTTGGCCACTGCGAAGACTTCAGGCACAAAGTGCTCCCAGAAATAATCATCAAAATATTTATCGAGAAGAGTGCCATCCATATCGAGAAGCACTGTATCAATATCCTCCCAGGAAAATGCCGGATGAATACGGATGGTAGTTTCATACTGCTGCATTACACATATTCCTCAGTTCAGTGATGGTTTGGGTAATCGCCCTGAAGAGTTCTTCAATCGTGGCTGCACGACAGGGCACGACAAGCCTGCCATCCGGAGTCAGCTTTGCGGCCTGGGCAGGACGTTTCCTGGCCGGTGTCTGCAGGGAGCGCAAGAGCATCTCGGGGCTTAAGGGGGTGTCCTCCATAAAGGAATATACCAGGCTGTCTTTGCCCTTTTCCAGTTTGCTGATGCGCAGGGCTGCCAGGTCCCTTTTTATGCTGACGATCTGCAGGAGGTTGACGGTTTCGGGTGGCAGGGGGCCATAGCGGTCTGCGAGCTCGTCGCGCAATTCATCCTGCATGGCTGCCGCTGATGTGGCCAGGGCCGCGATACGGCGATAGGTCACGTACCTCTGACTGATGTCGGGCATATACTGCTCGGGGATATAGGCGGATATCTGCAGGTTGATCTCTGTGTCGATATCTTCAGCCATGCTTTTGTCCTGACCGCCATGCAGGGCGCTTGCCTTAAGGTCGGCCACGGTTCTCTGCAGAAGATCGAGATAGAGATCATAGCCGATGGCGGCTATATGGCCGCTCTGGGATACGCCCAAAAGATTGCCGCCTCCGCGGATCTGCAGATCGCTCATGGCCAGTTTGAACCCGCCACCGAGCTCGTTGCAGTCCATCAGAGCTCGCAGGCGATCTCTTGAATCTTTGGTCATGGTATCAAGGGATGGGACCAGCAGGTAGGCATAGGATTGCAGGCTGGATCGACCAACCCGACCGCGAAGCTGATAGATCTCTGCCAGACCGAGTTGGTCGGCCCTGTTGATGATGATGGTGTTGGCACTGGGGATATCGAGTCCTGATTCGATGATTGTGGTGCAGATCAGGACATCAGTCTCACGGTTGACAAACGACACCATGATGTCCTCGAGATCTTTACCGGCCATCTGGCCATGGGCCACGGCAATACGGGCTGTGGGAACCAACTTCTGGATGGTGGCCGCTACCTGGTGGATTGATTTTACCCGGTTGTGCACGAAGAACACCTGACCGCCTCGGCGCATTTCCTTGGTGACAGCTTCCTTGATCACCAGGTCATCGTATTGGGCCACGAAGGTCTTGATGGGACGTCGCTGCTCAGGTGGGCTGGAGATGACTGAGAGGTCACGGATGCTGAGCAGAGACATCTGCAGAGTCCGGGGGATGGGAGTGGCGGTGAGGGTAAGGATATCCACTTCTGCCCGCATCTTCTTGATCTTTTCCTTGTGGCTCACCCCGAAGCGGTGTTCTTCATCGACGACAAGAAGACCGAGGTTTTTGAACAGAACATCTTTGGATAACAGGCGATGGGTGCCGATAAGGATATCTATGGCGCCATTGGCGAGAGATTTGAGGATTCTCTTCTGCTCGGCCGGGGTTCGGAAGCGATTGATGCATTCCACTGTTACCGGAAAACCCTGCAGACGTTCCCGGAAGGTTTTGGCGTGCTGTTCGGCGAGAACTGTCGTCGGCACAAGAATAGCTACCTGGTAACCGTCTTCCACGACCTTGAAGGCTGCCCGGATGGCAACCTCGGTCTTGCCGTAGCCGACATCGCCGCAGACCAGCCTGTCCATCGGTTTATCTGAGGTGAGATCATCGATGACCTCGGTTATTGCCTTGTCCTGACCTGGTGTTTCATCAAAGGGGAAAGACTCTTCCAGTTCATGGAAGAGTTCAGCCGGAGCAGAGAATCTCCGTCCTTCCCGCAGTTCTCGAGTGGCGTAGATGTCGAGCAATTCCTGGGCGACCTTCCAGACCTCTTCTTTGACCTTTGATTTTGTGGTTCGCCAGGCCTGGGTGCCGAGTTTGTCAATTTTCGGCTGTTGATCGGACAGACCCTCGTAGCGGCTGATCAGGTTGATCCGGTCCACTGGCAGATAGAGTTTGTCTCCGTCCCTATATTCGATGTGGATGAAGTCGTTGGTTACTTCCTGGAACTGCATGGTGACGAGACCGAGGTAAATGCCAAGACCATGGTCGCGGTGCACCACGATGTCTCCGTCTTTGAGTTCGGTGAAGCGCAGCGGTTCACCCTGCGTGCGGCTATCCTTTTTACGGCCACCAAGCCGCATCTCACCAAAAAGCTCACTCTCGGAGAGAATATGAATTTTTTCATCAATCAGGGAAAAGCCCTGGTTGAGAGGGTGTTCGCAGAGGTGAATATCGCGGCTGTCGAGAGAAGATTGGGGGCGTTGCAGCGCGAGGGGGCTTTCGATTGTGGAAATATGCAGATGATGCTTTGAAAGCAGTTCG
>JFJP01040876.1_pt1 | contig 10530 bp, 8 predicted proteins | sample 431651 | NCBI WGS metagenome assembly JFJP01 (sample SAMN02602958, study PRJNA72255) | Microbial mat metagenome, whole genome shotgun sequencing project. | biome: fresh water; feature: sink hole; material: water; isolation source: purple microbial (photo- and chemosynthetic) mats found in... | reverse complement strand
TCTGTAGCCATTCCTGATTGATAATAAAAACCGTTTATTCACAAAGATAATTATTTTTGTTGTTAATAATTAAACATTGTTATTTTATTAACAATAGTTTTAAATTAAATATATTGTGTCTGTTTATGACATACAACCTTGCATGTCAATTACTTACAATTTCTATTATTCTAATTGCAATTTTCATGTCAAACACAAGATTAGCTAACAATAGCGAATAGCAGGCAATTTTCATAATCATTTGACACTTTAGAAATTGATGACTGCTGATAAAAAATTACTACTTTTGATGTTGTTGTTTATTTATGAACAGTAAAAAATGGCTCAGAGAATTGAAATGCAGATTTGTCTAGGCAGTTCCTGTTTTTCAAGAGGAAACAAGGATGTTGTAATGTTCATCCGGGAATATCTCAGGAAAAATCATCTGGACGATAAGGTTATTTTTAAAGGAGCGCGCTGTATGGGTCGCTGCAATAACGGACCAAATCTGACGATTAATGGCGTTACAATTGAAGGAGTAACGATCTCTAAGATTGAAGAGATACTGGAGAAAGAATTTGGCAGATTAGTGTAAACCTGAAAGGATCTATTATGACTGACAGAAAACCCATTCTGTATATAAATGATGAAAAATGCAGAAATTCTTACTCCTGCGTGCGTGTTTGTCCGGTAAATGCCATTGAAGTGAAGCCCCAGAAGGCTCATCCGTCAATTCTTGCTGACAGGTGCATTGGCTGCGGATTATGTTATATAGCATGTGCTTCGAAAGCAATTTTCTTCCGCGACTCCAGAGAAGAGGTTAAAAGACTGCTAACATCTGAAAGGAAAACAGCTGCTCTTATTGAACCTAGTATTGCCTCTGAGTTTGATGACATAACTGATTACAGGAAATTTGTTGCAATGATCCGCAAACTGGGTTTTGATTATGTTCACGAAGATTCCTTTGGAGTGGACCTTATTGCGTCTGCATATGCTAATCTTTTTCTTAAAGCAGAAGGCAAATATTTAATTACGGCCAACTGCCCTTCGGTTGTAAAACTGATAGAGAAGTTCCATCCTGAGATGATCCCCAGTCTTGCCCAGCTTGTATCTCCAATGGTTGCAACTGCTATGGTTGTTAAAAAGCTCTACGGACCTGATGTTGCAACAGTACAGATTGGACCTTGTATTGATGCAAAGGATGAAGCTTTGAAATATAATTCGGGTAAACTGGTTGACGCAGTGCTGACATTTGCTGAGTTAAGACAGATGTTTGAAGAGTTTAATATTCAGGAAAGACTGGTCAGAATATCTGATTTCGACCCTCCTCATGGCAACTGGGGAGCACTGTATCCTCTCCCTGCCGGTATAATTCAGGCTGGTGGCATCAAACGCGACATGGTTTCAAGTGGAGTTATTACAGCCTCCGGAAAAGAAGATGTTCTGGAAGCAATACATGATTTTGACAAGTATATTGACACTATTAATCATCATTTTAATCTCTTCTTCTGTCATGGCTGCCTGCTTGGACCTGCTATGGAGCAGCATAAGGAGAGGTTCAGAAGACGGGCACTGGTAAGAAGGTATGCTGAAAAGAGGGTTCAAAAACTTGACAAGGACCTATGGAAAAAAAACATGGAAAAATGGTCCAAACTTGATTTTTCCAGAACATTTACTCCTGATGATCAGAGAATTCCCGAACCACCTGAAGAAGCTATAAATGAAGTTCTCAGAATAATAGGCAAGGATAAGCCTGATGAAGAGAGAAACTGCGGTGCCTGCGGATACCTCTCTTGTCACGATTTTGCCTCAACTGTTGCAAAAGGGCTCGCCGTTCCAGAGATGTGCCATACCTTCAACCTCCGCAATAAACAGGAGTATATTGAAACTCTGAGACAGACAAACAAGAAATTTGCTGAGACAAAAAATGCCCTGAAAGAGTCTGAAGAGCTGGCCAGAAGAGAAAAAGAGATTGCTCAGAGCGCCTCCGACATGATGAATAACATGCTGGAGAAACTCCCTACAGGAGTTGTTATTGTCGACAATAACCTTAAAATCCTTCATTCGAACCTGAGTTTTATCAACATAATTGGCGAGGATGCAAGGGCAATTTCGGAAGTAATACCAGGATTGGCAGGCGCTGATATTAAAACACTTATTCCGTTCAATGTTTATAATATGTTCACCTTTGTACTAAAGGAAGATGAACCTGTTGTAAGCCGTGATGTTCATTTTGAGGATAAGATGCTGAATATTTCAATCTTTCCGATAAAGAAAAACAAGATGTGCGGCGCAATAATAAGAGACCTCTATTCTCCAGAAGTGCAGGGAGAACAGGTTACAAGCAGGGTTACCGAAGTCATTGAGAAAAATCTCGAAATGGTTCAAAAGATTGGATTTCTTCTGGGCGAAGGCGCTTCTGAAACAGAACAGATGCTCAACTCTATAATTGAATCGTACAAATCAAAGAAAAAGGGCATCTGAATAATTAACTGAAATAACCTTAGGTGAACAGGAACTTTTTTATAGAGGTAAACAGCCAGCAGAGGAACCACGATGGAGAAAGGATCTGTGGTGATGTTTTCCTGTACCGTTACATCAAGGAAGAAGACAGGGTCATTGCGGTTCTTTCAGATGGAATGGGACATGGAGTAAAAGCCAACATTCTTGCTACTCTCACAGCCACCATGGCTCTTAATTTTACCCGCGAGCATAAAGAGGTGGACCGTATTGCTGAGATAATAATGAATACTCTGCCTGTATGCAGCGAAAGAAAGATCAGCTACTCCACCTTTACAATAATTGATATAGAGAGCAGCGGACGGGCTACCATTCTTGAGTATGATAATCCCCCTGCAATTATTCTGAGAGGTAACAGGGAGTTTGATCCTGACTGGAAAAAGGTTGTTCTCGACAAAGGAAAACATGTAGGAAAGATCCTAAAGACATGCACTTTTATACCTGAAAAAGAAGACAGGATCATCTTCTGCTCCGACGGCGTATCGCAGAGCGGTATGGGTGGTGAGGCCTTCCCTTTCGGGTGGGAAAGAGACAATATGGAACTGTACGCTGCTGCACTTGTTTCAAGCGAAGCATCTATCTCTGCCAGTGTGCTTTCAGGCAAAATAGTCACCATGGCTCATAAGAATGATAATTATAAAGCCAGGGATGATATCAGTTGTGCAACAATATACTTCAGAGACCCACGTAAGCTGCTCATCTGCACCGGTCCTCCATACGAAAAGGAGAAAGATAAAGAATTAGGTGTAAAGGTCAGGGTCTTCAAGGGAAAAGTAATTCTCTGCGGAGGCACCACAGCAGATATAGTGGCAAGGGAATTCAACAAAACAATAGTTGATGAACTTATTTTTGAGGATCCGGAGCTGCCTCCCGAAAGCTTTCTCGAAGGGATTGACCTTGTTACTGAAGGAATCCTAACCCTGCAAAAGGTTAATGAGATCCTTAAAACATATAATAACAGCGTCAAACTGGGCAAAGGTCCTGCTGATAAAATTGTGAGACTATTAATGGAAAGTGATGATATTCATTTTGTTATCGGAACCAGAATAAATATTGCACATCAGGATCCAAATCTCCCGGTGGACCTGGAAATAAGAAGGACCGTCGTTAAACGTATTGCCAGGCTGCTCGAGGAAAAATGGCTGAAGAATGTGACTTTTGAGTATATCTGACAACAATCAACCGCCACCCTCCATAAATTTAATTGTCCTTGTAAACAGGTGTGGCTGTATATCGGGGTGAGTAAGGTTATCAGGAATATTGTCAAGAAAAATCGCTTCGGCAATCTCTGACATATCGGGTATGGGACCAATCTCAAAAACATCTGCAAGATATAACCTGCCCCACCCTTCCAGTCCATTCTTCACTACCGAATAAGTAGCTACACACTCAATATTAAATCTTATGGCTCCGGTCTCCTCCATCAGTTCCCTGCTGGCAGCTTCCAGAGATGTCTCTCCCTTCTCAATGTGCCCCCCTGCTATTTCCCAGGTTGTACGCTTTTGATGACGAACAAAGATCCATCTGTTTTCAAACCGGGCTGATATAACTGAATATGTCAGTTTTATATCAGGCACAAATAAAGCATCGTAAAACTTCACACTGGTCATATTACATCTTGTATATAAGTTGAGAATGTAAGAATAATCACAATTATTAATTATTAAGTACTTTTACTGTCAAAATATTTTAGATGGGTTTATTACTGATAATGGTCATTGCCGAGGTATTTACCCCTGCCGTTTTACGACAGCACCTCTTCGTAAGACACAGGGCACTCTATTATATCGCCCTCATAATACATATTACTCTGAGTTCATGGCAATGGCTTATTTTCCTGAAAATAAGCGGATATAATAGTTTTTATGATAACCCTCAGCATATCTGGCTATTAATGAACATGAATGGTATGTTGGTTGCAGTAACAACACCCCGAATAATCCTGATATTATGCCACTATGCCGGACGAATAATAAGGCACCATTCAGGCGACTATATAAAGTGGCTAACAAATACCGGATTTGCAATAATGGGCTTTATCTTTTTAACTATTGCCGCCAGCACTCTTCATGGAAGATTCAATTTTAAAACTGAAGCTGTTACAATAAATATAAAAGACTTACATGATGATCTTGACGGAATTAAGATAATCCAGTTGTCAGATATGCACCTGGCAGGTTTCTACCATCACAGGGATGTGCTGCAGAAAGTTATGGATGAAGTCAATTCATTAGATCCTGACATCATTGTTAATACCGGCGACTTTGTTAGTTATGGCTGGAGAGAATTTGACAGACACGATACGATAATTTCCAAAGCCAGGAGCAGGTATGGGAACTATGCTGTACTTGGGAATCACGATTTTGGTACTTATCATCCCTACTTCACCGAAGCAGATAAAGAGAATAACATATTAATTATTAACAATATGGTTGAAGCCTCGGGTTACATGGTTCTCAATGATGAATTCACTCTTATCAGTATCGGGTCTGCAAAAATCGGGATGATCGGCATAATAACAGTTGGCCGTCACCCCGACATTAAATATGGCGATCTTGGCAGCGCTGTTGCAGGTCTGGACTCTGTTGATCTAAAAATACTTCTGAGCCACGATCCTAACCATTGGAAAAAGGAGGTTACAGGTAAGACCGATATTAATTTAACATTATCAGGTCATACACATGGAATGCAGATGGGGCTACTCACGAACAAATACAGGTGGAGCCCTTCAAAATATTTCTACCCTAACTGGAATGGATTGTACACTGAAGGAGAACAGTTTCAATATGTTAACCGTGGCCTTGGTGTATTATCTATCCCATTCAGGATATGGATGCCCCCGGAAATAACAGTTATAACTCTTAGAAAACAATAATTTGTCCAGGCTTATCTTTTCCGTAGTAAAACAAAGCTCAATCAATTCGGTCTCTGTGGCCTCATTGCAGGACGTCTTTCAGCTTCTTTTGTCTTAAAGAGCTGATAATCTTTCTCACCAAGTATTACTTTTAGCTCTTTGTCGCGTGCCGCGTTAAGCTCTGTCATCTTTTCTCTCATCCCTTCACGATCACCAGCAGCCATAAGCTTCTGTCGCTCCTCAGCAGATTTCTTTGCATATTTCAAAACCACATCGTATACTTTCTTTTCATTTGCTGCATTGAGCTTAAGGTCTTCTTTCATCCATGCAACCTGCGACTTTGCAATTTCCTCCGGTGTTCTTTGTACTCTCTCCCCTGGCTGACCCTGCCCTGGTTGTGCATATAATGAAGTCATAGCCATTGACAACAAAACAACAGACACAAATCTTATTACATTCTTCATATTACAGCTATTATGTTTTAATTATGATAAATAGACATTAAAGCGAACAAAAATATTCCATCAGAATATAAAAATAATATATACAGGGCCTTAAGTTCTATTTAAAACACTATTGAGTTTGATAAGACACCAGGCACAAATATTATTGCATTGGTTTTAGACGCACCCAGTCCTTTTTCATAATTACCGGCATACGGAAAACATCCCCTTTTTTGTTAGAAAAATAGAGCCGTGAACCTGATGGTTGTCTTCCATGCCCATCTGCCCATATAGAGTAAAAACCCGGATTAACATTCATTGGTTTTCTGGCATAGGAATGATTATATTCGCTATTCACTGTAAGCTGTTTTACTTTAATCCAGGTTTTTCCCTTATCTGTGCTTTTCCACATAGCCATTTCCCCTCCGGTATTATAAAGCTGCGGACCTGGTTCTGTCGGACCAACAATTCTCCAGGCATTACTCTCCTCAGTATACAACGAACCCATATCATAGTTGTTATCAGAAGTTGTAACATAAGAGATATCCCAGCTATGACCATTCCAGTAAGCAACACTCCAGTCATGCGGGCAATTTTGGGGACCTGCTTCATAGCCTTTGCTGGTAACGAAAAGAATCACCGGATTACCGTTCTCATCGAATGCCAGGTCGTTGATATAAACATTCAGCCCTTTTGATGCATAATCTGCAACCAGGGCCATATTTTCCACATCTGTCAAAGGCAGGTCAATTTGCTTACCATCAACTGTTTGCCATTTATCGTCAAATCCTGGTTTTTGCAGGTAATACAAATTGGTGCGGAAGTTTAGTCCGGGTACATCTTTTAAATGGGGATGATAATTGAATGTAGTACCAATCTTTCCGTTAAAATAAGCACTTGTCTGGTAATGTCCCTCTTCAATAGCGGCAATATCATTCCACTCTGACCAGAGGATGCCATCAGGGCTTGTCATCCATGCAATTACCCTAAGTGTTTTTCTTCCATGGGTGAGATCCTTTTGAATATAATGAGTAAAAAGGCCTGTAAAACCTTTTCCGGGTTGATAATATACCTGAAGATAGGAGAAATTATCAAGCGGTACTTTTTGCCCGTCTTCCATTTTATAAGCCTCTGCTCTCTGAAATTCGCTGATATCATAAGGTCGTTTACTCCTGTGAATATATGATGGTCTTGATACGCCATGAGAAGTGGAGAACAGCCATATATAGCCCATGCTGTCGATGCTGATAACCGGATTATCGTGGGCATCAGCTGTATGTTTATCGATAACTCCGACAGGACGTGCAAGTTTATTACCCGAATGGTCAAAGCACGAAACTGTATGAATTAATGATCCATTCTCATCTACTCCTCCAAAACAAAAAAAAGTACAGTTAACCTCAGGGGCATAGATCGCAAGTGGATTGTGATTAGCTGTATAAGTACCCAAGCCTCCTCCATACTTATAAACAAACTCATCATCCGACGGCTGATTGGCATACCATATTCCGCTGAATCCCTTCAATTGTTTATTAAGCAGAACGCCCTCGGAATAAAAGGCATCAGGATGCATGTTCTTCTTCGCTGTAGTATCAACCTGTGCATCAGTATTTAGAAATAATGCTGTTTGTAATATCAGTGCAAACAGAATCCTGGAGAATATGAATGAATAATTCATAATATTTTGGGTTAGATTTTTTCCTGAAAATTCAGAATAAAAATACAGATTAAAGTAACAAATCTGCAAATACAGCACCTATTCTATAAAAGTCTTACATACAACATCTTACATAAACAGTATTTAAAAAAACCAATATCGAACTGCTGTTAAAAAGTCGTTTTGACGCAGCTCTTTTTTTTTGCTATATTGCATTCTCAAATACTAGCCATGTCACTTATGAAAAATGCATTCGTTATATCGATTCTGTATCTGATGTTAATTGTGTCTGCCTGCAATAATGAGAAAAATGCGTGGGTAAGAGTTAACCAGCTTGGTTACCGTAACGGTGATATTAAGGTTGCCGTATTTATAAGCAGGGAAACTGTCTCTCTCCAATCTTATAAAGTAGTTGACGCAGCTTCCGGGAAGACTGTTATGACATTCAAAAATGCAGTGAAAGCTGAACCGCTTGATCAGTTTATCAGTTGTTACCGGCTGCCATTCACTGATCTGAAGAAAAATGGCACATACAGAATTGTTGCCGGAAGATCAGTCTCGCCCGATTTCAGGATTGCAGATGATGTTTATGACGGAACAGCCGATTTTCTGCTTAACTACATGAGGCAACAGAGATGCGGATTTAATCCCTATATCAACGACTCGTGTCACACGAAAGATGGTTATGAAGTATACAGGAAGCAAGGTGACTCGGCACATGTAGATGTAACCGGAGGCTGGCACGATGCTGCGGATTATCTTCAATATGTTGCTACATCAGCCAATGCAACTTACCAGATGTTATTTTCATATTCCGAGAATCCGGGTTCATTTGATGATAAATATCTTCCAAACGGACTACCGGGAACGGATGGGTTGCCTGATGTTCTAAATGAAAGCAGGTGGGGGCTCGACTGGCTCCTGAAGATGAATCCGGGGCCTGAAGTAATGTACAACCAGATAGCCGACGACCGCGATCATGTTGGGTTCAGGTTTCCAAATCACGATTCTGCCAACTATGGGAAAGGATTTGAACGGCCTGTATATTTTTGCACAGGTGAACCACAGGGCCTTGTAAAACATAAAAACAGGGCAACAGGTATTGCATCTACAGCAGGCAAATTTGCATCAGCCTTTGCAAAAGGTTCTGAAGTCTATAAAAATTTAGATGCTGACTACTCTAAACTGCTTGCAAAAAAAGCTGCTGAAGCATTCAGTTACGGACTGAAACACCCTGGAGTATGCCAGACTGCTCCAGGTTCAGCTCCCTACTTTTACGAAGAGGATAACTGGGTTGATGATATGGAACTTGCTGCTATTGAATTATATAATATCACAAAAGAATCAAAATATCTTGAATATGCTTTTAATTTTGGTCGCCAGGAACTGGTAACCCCATGGATTGGAAGTGATACTGCCCTGCATTACCAGTGGTACCCGTTCGTAAACATGGGGCATCCTGGTATTGCAAGGCACCAGGCCTCACAAAACGAATCAGAATTTGCAGGCTATATGAAGAAAGGACTTGAGCTTACAAGACAGAAAGCATTAAAAAATCCCTTTTACATTGGTGTCCCTTTCATCTGGTGTTCAAATAATCTTGTTGCAGGGATACTGACTCAGTTTCATCTTTATGCTGAAGTATCCGGGGATAATTCATTTGCAGAACTTGAAGCTGCTCACCGCGACTGGCTCTTTGGCTGCAACCCATGGGGAACCAGCATGGTAGTCGGACTGCCGGAGAACGGAGATTTTCCCGTATATACTCACTCTTCGTATGTAATAAAAGGAGGCCAGGTTGAGGGAGGACTGGTTGATGGTCCTGTATATTCAACGATATTTCACTCACACAGCAAGTACATATCAATGACAAACGAGGATCTGTATGCTCCCTTCCAGACAAAAATGGCAGCTTACCATGACGACATTGCTGATTATACCAGTAATGAGTGTACGATGGATGGCACTGCATGCCTGGTTTATTACCTGTCAGCTCTGCAAAAAAAAACTCTGAATGTCTACAAAAACCCTGATATCACAATATCAAGGGGCGCAATAATAAGGATGGATACAACAAAAAAGGAAATTTATCTTTGCTTCACAGGTCATGAGTTTGCTGATGGTTTTGATCATATAATCAACACTTTATCAGAATATAACATTAAAGCTTCCTTCTTTTTAACCGGAGACTTTTTCAGAATGCCGGGATATGATAAAATAATCACCAGGCTAAAAAATGACTCCCATTATATAGGAGCTCATTCTGATAAACATCTTTTGTATTGCACCTGGGAGAACAGAGATTCGATGCTGGTTACAAAAAGTGAATTCATAAATGACCTTGAAAATAATTACAGGGAACTTGCAAAAGCAGGCATTAATAAAAATGAAGCGACAGTCTTCCTTCCTCCATATGAGTGGTATAATGAAGCAATTGCCTTGTTTACCAAAGAGATGGGACTTAAGCTGGTAAATAACTCACCCGGAACCTTTACGGCACAGGATTGGACCTTTCCCGGGGGAACAACATACTATTCCAGCGACACCCTGATGAAAAACCTTCTTACATATGAGAATGAAAAAGGGTTGAACGGCTATATTCTGCTTATTCATCCGGGAACTGATCCTCGAAGAACAGATAAGTTCTATCTTCACCTCGACTCAGTCTTAAAGTATCTCACCAATAAAAAATACAGCTTTCATTCATTTTCAGAGATCAACTAAAATTACTTTAAGACACTGATGTTCAACGATCAAAAGATACACACTGTAGAAGATATCGATTTCACTGTAGTATATTCCAGGAGAAGATCCCTGGGAATAAGTATCCGACCTGATTCGTCGGTTATCATAAGAGTTCCTTACCTGACCTCATTAAAAACTATTAACAGGATCGTACATCAGAAAGCTGTGTGGATAAAAAAACACAGAGACAACTACCTTAAAAAAAAACCGGAGAAGCTGAACAGATTGTATATCAACGGGCAAACTCATCTTTTCAGGGGATATGAGTTGCAACTTATTATAGCAGAATCAGAAAGACCATATGTAAAGTTTAACATCAGTACAATAGAGAT
>JFJP01000395.1_pt1 | contig 10530 bp, 7 predicted proteins | sample 431651 | NCBI WGS metagenome assembly JFJP01 (sample SAMN02602958, study PRJNA72255) | Microbial mat metagenome, whole genome shotgun sequencing project. | biome: fresh water; feature: sink hole; material: water; isolation source: purple microbial (photo- and chemosynthetic) mats found in... | reverse complement strand
CCACGTTGTCGTCGATGGCCGTGCCCAGAAAGATGATGTTGTCCTTGAGCAGGCGGGAATAGATGTCGTAGCTGCGCTCACCGCGAGGCGTTTCCTCGATGACGATGGGCGGATAGTAGGCGTGTTCGGACATGGGTACTCCTCGTGGGTTCCAGGATAGCGGAAGCCGAGACTACTCCTGGGATGCCGCGACCTCTCTGCGGATTTCTTCAAGCCAGACCTTCCAGGCCCCTTGGTCGAAAGCTGTCCGCTGGGGAGGCAGCAGGTTTCTCCGCAGCGAGAGGAAGCGTTCCCGAGCAGGGCGCCAGAGGCCCTCGGGTAGTCCCACCAAGGCCTCTGCACAGGCCCCGACACCGTCATTGGTCTGACACACCAGCAGGGACTGGTGACCGGCTTCGAGACAGAGGCGAACCCGTTCAGCCCAGCCCCATTCCCGACAACCGCCCATTTCCAGATCATCGGGGATCCAGCGCCCCAGAATGCCCCAGGGATTGCCCTCCACCGACCCCCGGTGGAGACTCGCCGGAAGGCCACAGGTGCCGGGGGTCTTAAGGTGAGCCACCATCACCAGCCGCTCCCGGTGGGCCAAGGCCCGAAAGGGCTGAAGATTCCGTGCGATCTGCGCCATGTCCCGCAGTTCCGGCAAGGCCTGGTGACTGTCGACCCGGGTGCCACCGAGCCCTGGAAAATGTTTCAAGCAGCCCCGCACACCCGTAGCTTCGAGACCGTTAAGGAAGGAGCCCGCGGCCTCGGATACGGCCCAAGCATCCTCACTGGCGCAGCGATCCCCCAGACCCGTGCCGTCGAAACCATCCCAGAGATCCGCCACCGGGGCAAAATCCACACTGATGCCCAGGAGGCGCAACCCCCGCCCCCACAGCTCGCCCCACCGGGCGCAGGCCGCGCCACCACCCCGTGCCCAGATCGTTCGAAAGCCCGGAGTGGGGCCGACCCAGCCCTTGAGCCTCGAGACCGCCCCGCCTTCCTGGTCCAGGGCCACCGCCAGCGGAACCTCCCTCCCCCAGCGGGCCTGGAGCCCCTGGAGCAGTCGGTGGCATCGTTCAGGCCCCGTTGTCGGATCCGGATCCAGGTTGCGTGCGAACAGGATCACCGCCCCGGCTTCGGGGCCTTGCACCTCCTCCGCATCCAATCCTCGAAAACCGGTCCAGAGAATATCGAAGGCGTCGGGTCGCATCATCATGGCCTTAGGGAAAATTCAGCTCAGTGCGTCGGGTGGAGTCGAGGCCATGAGTCGGGCTCTGAATAAGGCCTGCAGGGCTGCCACCACCTGACTGCGCCATAGTTCGAAGGCCGGGTCGTCCGGCTGAAAAGAGGAACGCGTGGAGAAGCCCAAGAAGAGTCCGCCAAGGGTGCGGTCCCCCTGGCGGAGGGGCACGAGGTAGCCGTCGGGATAGCCGCCCTCCCAGCCCCACTCGCGAATTTCGGTAAAATCGCCGGGGGCAGGAAGACTGCCAAAGGCCGCCCAGGGACCGCTGCCGCGACGTTCCAGGATGGTCCACATCTCTCCCGGGCCAGGCAGCAGCATCACAATACCATCGGGACCAAAACGGGCCTGAAGGTACCCCAGGAAGGGCCGCAGCATGGGACCTTCCTCCACCTCGGCGAGCGCCTCCCGGAGCAAGGCATTGAGACGCAACACCTCTCCGTGAAAAGCCTTCAACTCCCCCACTCGGGCCACCACCCGAGCTTCCAGATCCCGCTGGTAGGCATCCACCTGACGCTGCAGGCGCGCATGCTCCAGGGCCCGATCCAGCACAGCTTCCAGCTCCTCCAGCTTGAAGGGCTTCTGGAGAAAATCGTAGGCCCCTCGCTTGATGGCCTCGATGGAAGCCCCCAGGGTGGCGTACCCCGTGATGACGATGCAGAGGGCCTTGGGATCCCGGGCTTTCACGGCGGCGATGAGGTCGAGCCCCGAGGGCCCGCCTGGCATGTTCAGATCCGTGACGATTACGGGGTAGTGCTTGCGACTGATCCTTGCCAGGGCTGAGTTTGCGCTGTCGGCGTCGTCCACCGTGTAGCCATCTCCCTCCAGGGCCTCACGAATGGAACTCCGCAGCTCAGTTTCGTCGTCGACCAAGAGAATGGGCTCGGGAACCATGTTCAGCCTCGGATCCGATGGAGGGTGAGTTCGTAGACCTTTGCCTCCAGAAAGAGCCTGAACACTTCAGCATCCAACAAACCCGCGCGGGTTTCGTCCTCCAGGATTTCCAGGCTCCGAGGTACTGACACCGCCACCTTGTAGGGACGATCCGCAGCCACCAGGGCGTCGTACACATCCGCCACCGCCATGAGTTTGCTCTGGGGTGGGATCTGGGCGGACTTGAGCCCCCGGGGATAGCCCATGCCATTCAGTCGTTCGTGATGGGCGTAGGCGATCTCTGGAAGATCCGCGAGCCCCCCAGTCCAGGGAATCTGGCTAAGAAAGCGAAAGGTGTGGGTGACATGACTGTTGATCTCGTCCCGCTCTTCCGCCGAGAGACTGCCCTTGGGGATGCGCAGGGCCTTCACGTCCGAGGGTTCAAGGATCGGTTGGGCGAAACCTTCATGATGGGCGAATTCCAGGACTTCCAGCTCGTCCATCCGATCCGCCACTTCCCGAGGCAACACCTGCGGCTCGTTGCACCGGGCGATTAGCTCCACCAGTCGCCCACTCTCGGAGCGCCGAGCCTCCAGCAGGCTCTGGAATCGACCCGCATCGTAGGGCTCACCCTCCCGCCAGGCACGCTCCAAGAGAGACAGCGTGATCTCAAAATCCCGCTGATAGAGGCGCTGAAAGATCCGCTCGAGCCGCTCTGGCTGAAGTTTCTTGGCCTTGACCAGCACCTGCTCCCGCACTCCGACCTTGCCAAAATCATGTAAAAGGCTGGCGTACCGAATCTCCTTGATCTGCTGCTCACTGAAATGCATCGCCCCATAGGCGCCATTGGGCGTGCGATTCACCACCTCGGCCAGCCCTACGGTGAGATCCGCCACCCGACTGGAATGGCCCGAAGTGCTGGGATCCCGGGCTTCAATGGCCGTCACGGAGGCCTGGACGAAGCCTTCGAAGAGCTTCTCGATGTCCTCCTTGAGCCCCAGGATCTCCTGGGTGCGCTCCATCACCATCTCTTCGAGGCGGGTCTGGTAGGCCTCGTTTTCCCGCAGGGTGCGGTAGTGACCCAAGGCCCGAATCAAGCTGGCTTCCAGTTCAGCGAGCTTGAAGGGCTTTTGAATGAAATCGTAGGCGCCCCGCTTGAGGGCCTGGACCGCCGCCTCGGTGGTGGCGTAACCCGTCATCAGAATGGTAAAGGCCTTGGCATCGAAATCCTGGATGGCCTTCAACAGCTCCAGACCTGACTGTCCGCCTGGCATGTTGAGATCGGTGAAGATGACCGCAAAGTGCCGCTGGCGAATAAGCTCCAAGGCCGTCTCGGCACTTTCGGCACCCTCGGCCTCGTAGCCCATGGAGCCCAGCGCCTCTACGAGCAGGGTTCGGAAGTCGGGTTCATCATCGACGATGAGTACGCGGGGGGAGTCCATTAGAGTCCAGTCTAGCGAGGCCTGTGGTGTATCGGCGCAGATTCCCGGGAAGAAAAATCCTGGTCGGCGGCCCTTCGTCGGGGCGTGCTCACCACCGAAGCGAAATACCTGCGAACCCCCATGGCCACCGCCTGGGCCACCTTGCGCCGGAAGTCTTCATCCCTGAGCTTCGCTTCTTCCTTGGGGTTCGAGATGAACGCGGCCTCCACCAGGGCGGCGGGCATGGCCGCGCCCCGCAGGACCACGAAGGGAGCCTGCTTCACGCCCCGCTCCTTGATGCCCCCCAAGTGGTTGAGCTGGGTCTGAATGTGAACAGCCAGTCGCTCAGATTCCTGGAGATAAGCCTTCTGAGCCATGTCTTGGAGGATACTGGAAAGCACGGAATCTTCCCCTGGACGGTCCTCGGAGCCCGCATTTTCCAGGGCGACCACCTCAGCGGCATCGTTATCGCCCTGATCCAGACTGAGGAAATAGACTTCCGACCCCTTGGCTGCCTTCGCCCTGGCCGCGTTCAGGTGGAGGCTGAGGAAGAGATCCGCCCCGGCCTCGTTGGCCATCCTGGCCCGGTCCCACAGGGGCACAAAGGTGTCATCATCCCGTGTCAGCAGGGCCTCGAAACCCGCCTCCTCCAGAGCCGCCTTGAGGTCCTTGGCCAAGGCCAGCACGGCATCTTTCTCCCGCAGGCCCTTGGGCCCTCTGGCCCCGGCATCTTCCCCCCCATGTCCCGGATCTACCGCAACCCTAAGACGAGGTGCCACAGGTTTCGACGCATCGGGGTTTGGGCTTTGGCTCCAAGCCAGTAGGCTGAAGAGGAGGGCCAAGGCCGCCCTCGGGAGTTTCGAAATGGCGCAAGCAGTCAAAGGCACGAGAGACCTGTTCGGCAACGAGATGAAGTGGTTTCAGAAGATCGAGGATACCGCGAGGCGGGTCTTTGCGAGCCACGGCTACGAGGAGATCCGCACCCCCATCCTGGAGGAGCTGGAAGTCTTCAAACGGAGCGTGGGCGAGAGCTCCGACATCGTGAACAAGGAAATGTACGAGTTCGTCGACAAGGGTGGCCGGCATGTAGTCATGCGCCCCGAAAACACCGCAGGCGTGGTGCGGGCCATGATCCAGCACAAGCTGCTGATCAACAACGACCCCCGGTTGCTCTACTACATCGGGCCCATGTTCCGCTACGAGCGCATGCAGGCGGGCCGTTACCGGCAGTTCTGGCAGATCGGCGCCGAAAGTTTTGGCGTGGCCAGCCCTGAGAGCGAAGCCGAAAGTCTGATGATGTTGTTTGCCTTCCTACGGGAACTGGGGCTCAAACACTTGAGCCTTTCCATCAATTCCGTGGGTACGCCCGAGTGCCGACCGGCCTTCCATGAGGCCATTCGCGCCTTCTTCCAGGCCCGGGAGGCCCAGTTCTGCGAAGATTGCCACCGCCGCATCGAGACCAACCCCCTGCGGGTGCTGGACTGCAAGGTACCAGGGTGCCAAGTTGCCCTCGAAGGGCACCCGCTAATCACGGAATTCCTGGACGAGGCCTCCCAGAAACACCATGACCGCCTCAAGGCGCTGCTCACAGCACTGGATGTGCCCTTTGAAGAGAACCCTCGCCTGGTGCGGGGTCTGGACTACTACACCCGCACCGCCTTCGAGGTGCTTTCCAGCGACCTGGGGGCCCAGTCAGCCCTGCTCGGGGGTGGACGCTACGACGGACTGGTCAAGCACCTGGGCGGCCCCGAAGTGCCGGCCTTTGGCTGGGCCATCGGCTTGGACCGCCTGGCCATGCTCATGCAGCAGCTCCATGGCGATGCACCCCAGAGTGCCCCTGCCTTGCTCATCCCCCTGGGCGATGCCGCGGCCCTCAAGGCCCTGACCCTGGCCCGGGATTGGTGGAGGATGGGATTGACCCTTCAGCTGGAAACCCGAGGCGTGAACCTCAAGAAGGCCCTCACCTCAGCCAATCGCCAGGGTACGCGCTTCGCCCTGCTGCTGGGAGACGGAGAACTGGAAAAGGGCATCGTGGCCGCCAAGGATCTCCAGACCGGCACCCAGGAGGAATGGCCCTTGAACGAGGTGGCCTCCCGCCTGCGGGAATGATAGTTTCGCCCTGCCACACAGCAGGATGCACATGGGGTAGTAGGATGAATGCCATGAAAGCCACGCCCTCTCTTCCCGGTTTCGACCATTCCAGCCTGAGCATGCTGCTGGCAGCGGCCCGTCGCTCCGTCAAGCACGCTGTGGCTCCGCTGCTCGAACCCCTGGATCTCACTCCCCACCAGGCCTGGATGATTCTGCTCATCCGGGAAACGGGCCCCCTTTCGCTTACAGAACTGGCCACCCGGATGTGGCTCGACCACCCCACCGCCTCCCGACTCGTCCATAGCTTGGAAGAGCGGCAACTCCTGGCCGTCAACCAGGATCCCAACCATGGCCGTCGCATCCTGATCGGCATCCACGAAGAAGGGGCCGCATTCATCGAGACCCTGTTCATGGCCTCTGAAACCTTCCGGGAGCGCATGGAACGTGGGCTGAGTGATGAGGACAAGGACGTCTTCCGCCGAACCCTGGGCCAGCTTCTCCACAATATTTCGGGGATGAATGCTGAACTCCCCAAGCGCAAGAGTGGGATCAAGGGCAAAGACCTCGAACTCGATTGAGAAAAGCTGAAGGTGACTACTGCCAGCGGAGCCCGGAGGGATCAGGGAAGCTGGTAAGCACTTGGCAGTAGTCTGGGCGGTGGTCCATTTTGGGTGCCTCGAGGAACGCGATCACAGCATCAGGGGCGACGCAGTGGCCCTGGAGGCCGACCCAGCCATCCCTTCCACTCAGTTTCGCAGCATAGAGACAGCGGTCCGCCAACTCCACCACCTGGTGCCAGCCCAGCGCATCGGGGTGATCCGAGGCCATCGGATAGGGGCAATAGCCCAGTGAACAGGTCTTGGTGATCTGGACGCCATTCCCTAGCTCAAAGGGCCGGGAACGCATCAGGTCCAGGATTCTCGACGCGATGTAGTTGCCCTGGGAGCGATCCGTGTGCCGGGCCACCACCAGAAACTCTTCGCCTCCCCAGCGGACCACTGTATCGGAATCCCGCACAGCCTCGAGCAGGCGGTCCCGCACCTGCTGGAGCAGGAGATCCCCGGCAGCATGGCCATAGGTGTCGTTCACCTGCTTGAAGTGGTCAAGATCCACCATGAGAAAGACCATATCCACGTTGCTGGGCATGCGAGTCAACTGGCCTCGGTGCAGCGTCTGGTAGTCCCGGTGGACCTTAGCCAAATCGTCCTGGATGGTCAGATCCAGAAATCGCCGGTTCTTGAGACCCGTGAGCGGATCGGTAACGGTCAGCTGTTTCAGGATCTCATTGGCTTCCGCCAAGGCGTGGGTGCGGGTCTCCACGAGCGTTTCCAGCTCGCGATTCCGATGCTCCAGCACCTTTAGGCGTGCCCGGACAACCAGGACCACGAGCCCAAGGAGGCCAAGGCCCACAAGAGTCCGAAACCACCAAGTCTGGTACCACGCCGGCAGTATTCGGAAAGAGAGCCCCGCTACAGGACCCCAGACTCCCCCTCCGAAACCAGCCCGGACCTCAAAGCGATAGTCCCCTGGCCCGAGATTGGTATACCGGGCCTGACGAATATCCGTATCCCTCCAGGCCTCTTCGAGACCCACCAAACGGATCTGGTGGATGACCCGGGTCTCATAGAGATAGGTAAGCCCTGAGAAGCGGAACTCGACACTCGCATCCCGCCTCGGGATTTCCATACGCTCCAGAAAGGGTGCATTCAGCCGATGCTCCCCATACCTGGCCGAGAGAATGAAGGAGGTGGGGGGTTTCGGAGAGCCTTCGAACAGCTGCTGGTGGAATCGCCCTAATCCCCCCAGGGTTCCGATCCAGACATCCCCATCGGGCTCGGCCAGGAAGGCGCTGCCATTGCAGTCGTCCCCAGGAAGCCCATCCGCAGCGGAGAAGGCGTGGAATCGAGTGCCGTCATAGAAGGTCACCCCCTGAGAGGTGCCCACCCAAAGGCGTCCGAGGGCGTCCTCCCGCAGGAAGTAGGCCTTCCGAGCCGGGAAACCCTGACTCTGATCCAGGTGTTGCTCAAGCACCAGCCGATCGCCCACTACCCGGAAACGACTCAGACCCTGAACATCCTCGTAGCTGATCCACAGATCCCCTCCGGGGTGCTCATATACCGCCATCAGGCTTGCGCTCTTCAGCCCCTGGGCCGTTCCCAGCCAGTGCCATTGGCCCTTAGCCCGGAGTAGCAACCCATGGGTGGTGGTCATCCAGATTCGGCCATCCCTTCCTGCCACCATTGACTGAATGCGTGCCTCCGTTCCGATCCCCGGTGGCTGAACGGGTTCCACTCGGTATGAAGAGCCCTGGGAAACCACCCGGAAGAGCCCCTCGCGCCGAGTCGCCACCCAAAGCACGCCCTCGGAATCAAAAAGCAGGCCCGTAATGGTGGATTCCGGCCGCGAAAATTCCTGCCACTGCCCAAGCTCCGGAAGCCATCGGCGCAGGCGGGCCGGCGCTCCTCCCATCCATACAGCCCCCCCAGGCTCCGCAGCCAGGGCCAGAAAGGCCTGCCGAACTGTGCCGGGAACAGGCTTCCAAATGCCGTTCTGTGCCATGCAGATGCCGTTTGTCGTACCCACCAGCAGCTGCCCCTTCCGGTCCTTGAGGATGGCGCGCACCACCCCGCCCACAATGCCGTCCTGTACTGTGTACTGCCGCCAGGCCTCACGACTGAGAGTCCGGTGTAGGCCCAGGCCCCCAACCCAAAGGCAGCCCTCACGGTCTTCCATGGCCCGGTTGACATAAGGGGTCGGAACGCCCTGGGAGGCCCCGAGCATCTCCCAGACTTGGCCCCGGATGCGCATGAGGCCGTCCACCGTAGAGATCAGCACGGAACCTCGAGGCGTCAATCGCAGAGCACCATCGTAGGCCGCTGGCCCCAGCCGGCGACTGAGATCCTGGAAGGCGGCTTCAGGGGTCGGACGCATCCACAGGCCGCTGCGTGAGCGCACCCAGAGCCGTCCTTGACCATCCTTCAGAACTGCATCCAGCCGCTCCCTCCAGGGCCCCACCACCTCCACGGGAGCCTTCAGGCTGGCGAGATCGTAACGAAAGAGCCGGGCCTGATTCACCGCATAAACGCTCTGCCCGTCCACCCAGAGCCCCCTTGCCAACCCCTGATTCGGCCAGCCCGGGAGGGGATCAAAGACAAGGTTCCCCGCACGCTGGCGGAAGAGACCCCGGTCTGTGGCGACCCAGAGCCTCGCATCACCATCGAGCGCCAGAGCGAAAACCTCCGCCTGGGGAATGCCATCGGGTTCGGCGAGCAGGCGAAAAACGCCCCCCTCCCGCATGGCAAGGCCGTGCGTCGTGCCAATCCACAAACGCCCAGGGCCCCCGTTACAGAGGGTGCGAACCCAAGTGGTTTGAAGTCCGACCTCCTTCCCAAAACCCTGGAACCGGAGCCCGTCGTACCGAAAGAGACCATCCTCGGTCCCCACCCACAGAAACCCATCGGCATCCTGTTCCAGGCACCAGATGGCCAAGTTTCCGAGTCCCTGCGAAGCCCCATAGGTCTGGAAGGGAATGCGTCCCTCCGGCAAAGGCGAAACGGCGGCAGCCAAGGCAGGCAAGAGACAGCCGAGGGCCAGCATCCGGCAACACGCGGCAAACCTTGATCGAAGCAGGCGTAACATAGAATTCCGCAGAGAGCATATGCGACACCAGATCGCACGGCCAACCTCAGGACACGAGGCTACCGAGATAGGGCAAGTTAAGGAACCGCAATTCGAGGCTTCCGGCGCCTCCTTCAAAGATGGCTGCGGCCAGAGCCCCGGTTGAGTGGCCCCTCTCGGGCTGCGATCCTGAAGGGCTATGAAACTCGATCGACTCGGCGACTTCCAACGTACCCATCGCAACGGCGATCTCCGCTTGGCTCACGCGGGCCAGACGGTGCGTCTCCTGGGCTGGTGCCGCAAGGCCCGCAACCTGGGCTCCCTCATCTTCATCGACCTCCGAGACCGTTGGGGGGTGGTCCAGTTGGTAGCCAACGAGGAAACCGCCTCCCCTGAGCTACTGGCCAAACTCAAGGCCGTGCGCGGCGAGTTCGTGCTGGGGGCCGAAGGCTTGGTGACGGAACGCGAAGCCAAGAATCCAAATATGGCCACAGGCGATGTGGAGATCCGCCTCTCGGATTTGCGCATCTTCAACACGGCCCAGACACCGCCCCTGCCCGTGGAAGATACCAACCAGGAGGCCAACGAAGATCTGCGCCTCAAGTACCGTTTCCTGGATCTGCGCCGGGACAAGCTCCAGCGCAACATGATCCTCCGCTCCGAAGTGGCCAACATCACCCGGAACTACTTTCGGAAACATGACTTCATCGACTTCGAAACCCCCATCCTGGGCCGTTCCACCCCCGAAGGCGCCCGGGATTACCTGGTGCCCAGCCGGGTGCATTCCGGCGAATTCTTCGCGCTGCCCCAGAGCCCCCAGCTCTACAAGCAGCTCCTCCAGGTCTCCGGCTTCGAGCGCTACATCCAGATCTGCCGGTGCTTCCGGGACGAGGATCTCCGTGCCGACCGCCAGCCGGAATTCACCCAGATCGACGTGGAGATGAGCTTCGTCCGCCAGCAGGACGTGCAAACCATGATCGAGGGCCTGATGGTGGAGCTGGCGCCCTTGGCGGGCCAGACCGCCGTGGCGCCCTTCCTGCGCTTGGCATACAAGGACGCCATGGAGTGGTACGGTTCGGACAAGCCCGACCTCCGCTGCGCGACCAAGATCCAGGACGTCACCGCCCTCTTCGCCCAAAGCGACTTCAATCTCTTCCGGGCCGCCGCCGACAGCCAGGGGCAGCGCCGGGTCCGCGCCCTCTTCTTCCCCGGCGAGCAGGCGGGCGGCTACAGCCGCAAGCAGCTGGACGAACTCCAGGACGTGGCCAAGCACCTGGGCGCGGGCGGCCTGCCCTACGCCAA
>JFJP01012420.1_pt1 | contig 10531 bp, 10 predicted proteins | sample 431651 | NCBI WGS metagenome assembly JFJP01 (sample SAMN02602958, study PRJNA72255) | Microbial mat metagenome, whole genome shotgun sequencing project. | biome: fresh water; feature: sink hole; material: water; isolation source: purple microbial (photo- and chemosynthetic) mats found in... | reverse complement strand
CGAACATGACCGTCATCGTCGGCTGGGATAATTCATCCAGTTACAACGTCTCCGGCGCGGATGTGCAGTGGGCGACGTGCTGGTCTCAACTCCAAAAAGATGAATTGGTGAATGGCTCTGACTGGAATCCAGAGCATGTAAATATTGGCGGCATTCCCTCGTACGATGGATATTTCCGCAAGTCGTGGCTCATGCCGCGTGACGCGTATTTCAAACTGCACGGACTCGACCCCAATCGCAAGTTGATCTCGTACGCCAGTAGTTTTGTCCACTTTGCGCCGAACTTCCCGAACATCGAAGCGTTGGCAAAATTGGTTTCCTCTGATTCTCTGGCAGAGCCTTCGCAGTTGTTGATCCGCTTGCATCCGAGTCATTTTCAAGACAAGCCGAAAATCTTTGCCGACGAACGCGCACAAGTTTTCGAGTTGGAGAAAAAATATCCGCATGTGCATGTGGTTCAGCCTGTGGCGTTGGGCGGATCGCTTGGCTATTACGGCGGCGAAGACATGGACGAGAAATCTTCGATGATGGCCTATTCCGATGTGCTGGTGACGGTCTACTCGACGATGTTGGTCGAGACAGCCGTGCATGACACGCCGATGATCGCGGCGGTCATTGACACGCCCGGCGGCTGGAACAAGCCGAAGAAGTTTTCCCTGTCCCTGAAAGAGATCGGCGATTGGCCCACGCACAAGAGATTTAGAGAAGCAAAAGTGGGACGAGTAACGAGTAACGAGAGTGAGTTATGCGACGCGCTCAATATGTATCTGAAAGATAGAACCATTGATTCAAAGGAACGCCGGAAATTTATCGAAGATGAAATCACCTTCACTGACGGCACGTCCGGCAGGAGGACTGCGGAGTTTATACTTAATGTGTTGAACAAATTGGTGGTCGAGTAGGGCGGATGCTTTTCCCGCCCGTATCGAGACCACCAGTGAGGAAAGAATTTTATGGCATGGATGTATATCCTCGAATGTGTAGATGGTTCTTATTATGTCGGTTCAACAAATGACCTTGAACGCCGGCTGAAGGAGCATCAAGATGGGCGGGGCGCGAGATATACGACAAGACGATTACCAGTTAAACTTGTGTACTCTGAAGAATATAACCATGTCGCTGAAGCCTTTGAAAGAGAAAAACAAGTACAAAACTGGAGCAGGGCAAAGCGTGAAGCATTGATAAGCGGCAATCGAGAAATTCTGTCTTCACTTGCAAAAAAGAAATTTCAAAAGAAAATCAAGGAAAGTTCGGTGGTCAAGTAGGGCGGATGTTCTTCCCGCCCGTATCGAGACCACGGTCTCGATACGCCCCGCAAAAATCATGCGGGGCTACTCGACCACCAGATTTCACCAAACTGTCAGGTGACCAGAAGAAAATCAAAGGAAAGTTCGGTGTTCAAGTAGGGCAGATGTTCTTCCCGCCCGTATCGAGACCGTGGTCTCGGTACGCCCCGCAAAAAACATGCGGAGCTACTCGACCATCAGTTGAAAATGATGACCAAATCCATGTCACTCTTTTACTTCTCCATCACCCTTGCCATTTGTTCCAGCGCGCTTTATCACTTTACCGCCAAAAGCACGCCCGCGAACGTGAATTTCACAGTTTCGCTTTTGGTGACCTATGCCGTCGCTTTTGCGGCAACCCTTTTTACTTTTTACTTCTTCCCCGCTCCAAACGGAATTGGCGCGGAAATCAAAAAACTCAACTGGGCAAGTATCGGACTTGCTGTTGCCATCGTCGGCATTGAATTTGGTTTCCTGCTCGTCTATCGCGCAGGCTGGAATTTGGGCATTGCCGCAGTGTTGACCAATGTGGTAGCATCGCTGATCCTGCTGCCCGTGGCAGTTTTCGTTTTCAAAGACAAAATTTCGTGGGTTAACGTTGTCGGAATTTTCGTCTGCCTCATCGGATTGATCATGTTAAATTGGAAGAGATAAAATGAAGAAGGAATTGCTCCTCGCGGGTCTTTTTTTTCTACTGATTGTTTTTGTAATTCTTGCTCCCGTTGCGCCACTGTATCAGCCTGTGCCAGCGCGCGATCAGGGAGTGTATTTATACATCGGTCAGAAAATTTTGGATGGAGCCATCCCGTATCGCGATGTGTGGGATCACAAAGGTCCGCTCGTTTATTATATTGATGCGCTCGGTCTGTGGATGACAGGCTCGATCTGGGGCGTCTGGTTCCTTGAAATCATCTTTGTTTTTTTTGCCGCGCTCGCTTCCTTCCTTGCGCTTCAAATCGTTTTTGACCCGCCCATTGCGTTTGCATCCACAATTTTGTGGGTGGTGAGTTTGCCGCAGGTTTTGGATCACGGGAACACGGTGGAAGAGTATTCGCTGTTGTTTCAATTTGTCGCCATTTATTTTTACGTTCGATCAGAAAAAAAATCAAAGGGATATTGGAATGAACTTCTGATCGGAGTGATGGCGGCGCTGGCTTTTTCTCTCAGACCGAACAACATCGGCATGCATCTAGCCATTGGGCTGATCCTGCTTTCTACAGCATTTTTCCCCCCGAAAGATTGGAAACGCGCGGCAAAAAGGATTCTCATTGCCGCGCTGGGAAGCGCAATTGTTTTTGCCATGATCGGAATTTATTTCGCCGCCAACAAATCGCTTGGATATTTATTCGATCAGGTTTTTGCCTTTAATTATTATTATTCAAAACTCGAAAGCTTTTCATTGCAGGCGCTGACAAAAGGCTACACCAGCCTGTCTTTTTTAGCGCCGCTTGGTCTGGCAGGTCTTGTGGGATTAGTCGCTTATCTTTACAAGGTCTGGAAACAGGATAACGGGATTAACTTCCGCTTTGCCCTTTTTACATTTTTGGCTGTCCCTATTCAACTTTATTTGTCGCTGCTTTCAGGCAGAAAATATCTGCATTACTATATTGCGTGGCTGCCGGTTCTGGCGCTTCTGGCATCCTTTCTAATTTTCTGGGTTCAGCAAGCGGCGGAAAAAATATTCCCAACCATTCGGAACAGGCATGTTTTCAACTTTCTAATTGCATGTGGATTTATTCTCGCGTTTGGCGTAAAACCAGTTGTTGGCAGACTGCCGCCGCTCGTGACCCTGTTTAATACAATAGAGTTAGAGAAATCCATTCCTGCGCCCGATTATTCCATTGTTGAGCGGGGAGAATATGTTAAATATATTTTGGATCACACCCAACCCGGTGATTATGTCCTCATTTGGGGCAATGCGACCGTTTATAATTTCCTCACCGAAAGGCAATCGCCTTCCCGATTTGTGTATACTTATGCATTCGGAGTTCCCACTTATGCCTCGCAGAAAATAGTGGATGAGTTGATGCTGGATATAATTCAAAAAAAGCCGATGATCATTGATGCGACAGCCAAAGATAAAACCATTGCAGGAATTAAGTCCAATATGTGGCGGGATCAACCCGCGACTCAAAGTTTGATCCGTTTTATTGAAGAGAATTACGCGCATATTGATACCGTTGGCGTGGAACGTTTTCGCATTTGGGTTTATAAAGGCGATTAACCGATTTTGAACTGGAAGAGACGGTTTTATCTCTTGCAGTGACATTTACAATGGAGAAAAAATGAAAAGAAAATTAATGTCTGTTATTTCCATTTTGGTCGTGGCGGTATTGTCTGCGTGTGCTCCTGCCGCCACGCCAACCATGTCTGTTGAGGAGTTGCAAGGCACAGCCATTGCCGACGCGTGGATTGCCATGACCATGACTCAGGCGGCAATTCCGACCGCCACACAAACACCCATTCCGCCAACACCTACAATGACATTCACACCGCAGCCTACGTTGGTTTTTATCCCAACTGTTGTGCCTCCCACTTTGCCTGATACTGCGGCGGTTAATCCGTGTAACGAGCCGCCTCCCGCTGACCCCAAGGGCGCTGTTGTGAAAATAAAATTCATCAACAAATCGGGTGGCAATATAAGTCCGCTGTCTTTTGGTATGATGGATGAGAATGCGCTTAAAGAGTGCGGTACTTATTCTTTCTCTTTGGCTAAATTTGATGAACCGGAAGTGGTGGTTCTTGCAGGATGTTACTGGGGAATGGCTTATACGGATCTGCCGTCAATTGCCAAAACGGTTAATGCGCTTTGTGTAACAGATACCACCAAGACTACGGCAATTTGGATCACCAACGAAGTGATTAATTTCCATTAGCAAATGGGTTGCAGAAAGCAAAAACGGGCAGTGGACTTTTTGTCTGCTGCCCGTTTTTTTTATTTTGGAAGTAAGAGAGTGTTTTCTTAAAGGCTTTTTACCACTGAGATCACGAAGATCACTGAAAAAAAACTATTAAAAACCTCCGTGACCTCTGTGCTCTCTGTGGTTAATGCTCTTTTCTCGTACAAGAACCTAAGGTCAAATTATTGGGGAGGGGTGATGTTCCCAACCAGTCCCAGTTCAGGGGCGATGCGGCGCATGGCAAGGATGACATTGCCGACGTGTTCCCAAATATCCACGCCGAAGGCTTGGGCGGCGTGTTCCATTTCGGCGCGGTCGGTTCCGGCGGCGAAGGCTTTGTCCTTCCATTTCTTTTTGACAGAATTTGCTTCAAGGTCAAACAAGGATCGCGAGGGGCGCACAAGCGCGACGGCGGTGATTAATCCCGTGACTTCGTCACAGGCGGCGATGGCTTTTCTGCGGGGCGTGTCACGCGGAAGTCCGAGGTGATCTGCGTGGCTGAGGATGTCCTGGACAATGTCTTCGCTGACGCCCCGCTCCCGTAGAATCGCTGAACCAGCCTGCGGGTGTTGTTCGAGCGTGGGGTGTATCTCCCAGTCAAAATCGTGGAGCAGTCCGAGCAATCCCCATTGTTCCACATCTTCGCCAAGTTTTTCGGCGTAAAAACGCATGGCGGTTTCCACCGATAACATGTGACGGACAAGTCCTTCATTTTTTACAAATTCGCGCACAAGAGATAAAGCGTCATCACGAGTCATGATTTCTCCTTTGAAATAATATGCTACCGTCCCGAAGGTTTGATGGAACAATTTAATTGTTTAACACCAGCCTTCGGGACGTTTCTGTTAATTTCCAAATTGCGCGATCACGCCTGCGATCAACATGATTTGACCCAGGTGATACGCGCCGATATTATAGATGCGCCCATTTTGAATTGGGGTAACGAATTTATTCCAGGCGAGGATGATATCTGAAATATAAAATAGGAACGCGCCCATGCTGACGAGGACGCTTGCATTTGAATTCCATGTAAGGTCTGTGAGTTTCATCATTGCCGAGAGCAGCATGAGCGAAATGACCGCGCCGTAAATAATGATCGGGATACGCATCCGTTCCTTACCATTGGCGGCGAGCGGATCGATGATCTGGCGAATGACTCGCACTCCACCAAGCCCCACCATGATCGCCATAAAAAATGACCAGGCTGAAGTTGCTGGCGCTGGAATATTGAAGCCGACCAGATAAGCCAGGTGCGCCAGCAGAAAAGCGACCAGTCCCACCAGAAAAAAACGATCAAGCGAGATCATTAACGCTACATCCCCTGCGAGCGAAAAAAGGATACCCAGCCCAAACCAAAGTGAAGCGCCGCTGAGTTGGGTGGATGTCCACAGCCAGAGAAACAGGACGATCATTACAGCAGGCTTGGCGAGGTATTCCAACTTCGTCCACTGCTTCCACAGAGCCAGCGCTTCAAGCGCGGCGAATATAAGTGCGATAATCCAAAACATAGTTGTTATGTGCTCCTGTTTTAAATCGTACCATAATTTTTATCATGTCCTCTCAGTGACAGGATTCGATTTCATGCTATACTGCGGATATGGCAACCAAAACTGTACGTCTCAACTGGAACCCCGAAGAGGAGTTCGTCCTGCAAGACAATAGCGGATATACCGTCCCTATGAAACCAAAAGGAGTGAGCGCGTCTGACCTGCTTTCGATGGCATTGGCTGGATGCTCCTCCCATGATGTCGTTGATATTCTAAAAAAGCAGAGAATGGATTTGCGCGAATTAAAAGTTTCTGCCACTTCCATACAGGATGATGACCCACCCTGGCGTTTCCGCAAGATCCATGTCCATTACACGGCGGTGGGTAAGGGCATTGATCCCGAGAAACTCAAGAAGGCAATTTTGTTGAGTCAGGAAAAATATTGTTCAGTTTATGTCACTCTGCGTGATGCGGTTGAAATCACGTTTGATTATGAGGTCGTGGAAGGATAAAAATAGCGCGGGTCAGACCTGCGCTAAACGCCTAACGATTTAACTGCACTTACTTTACCCGAACGTTTGACGCTGGTCTCCCATAAAATAGCGCGGGTCAGAGACCCGCGCTTAACATTTTGCGTTTGACGCTGTTTAACGCTGGTCTCCCGACCAGCGTTTTTTTTATAACAGCCAGCCTAAAATTTCCACAAGCGCCTGCGCCAGCAGAATCTTGAAAATCAACGCCACGGGATATGTACTGGCATAAGCAATGGATGGCAAATCGGTTTCGGTCTGACTGTTGGCGGATGCCAGCGCGGGCGGATTGGTCATGGCGGCTGTGAGAGAACCCATCGCCGAAAGTAGATTCAGCTTGTAGATTTTTATCATCACAACCAGCCCCGCCAGCGCGGAAAGTAAAGTGATTGCCGCACCGGCTAACAACAAAATCCAGCCTTGGTCTTGCAGAACTTCCACGAGATGCGCGCCTGCGTTCGTGCCTGCGCCTGCGAGGAAAAGCATCAGCCCAAGTTCACGCGTCAGGTTTTTTGCGGCGGGGGGAACATAAAGCCGAAAGGGTCCGATCCGCCCAAAGTGACCGATCAGCAGCGAGGTGAGAAAAACTCCGCCCGCCATGCCCAGTTTCACCGTCACGCCCTGACCGAGCGGAACTTGAATGAGTCCCACAAAAACGCCGATCAGCAAGCCGACGAGATATGCCGTCATGCTGGTTTCGGATGCGCGGCGCGGTGAACCTTGCGCTACTTTTGCAAATGCCCTCACCGCTGATTTTTCGCCGACCACGCGGATGCCGTCACCCATTTCGAGAGTTACGTTTCCGTGCGGTGCGATCTCCAATCCCTGACGGCGGATGCGGGTGATGACCACCGTGTACTGCTCCCACACTTTCATGCCTGCCAGCGTTTTGCCAGTCAGAGATTCATCCATCACTTCTATGTCCAGGCTCAAAACCTCGGCGTTGACATCCATGCGCTCGTCGGTTCGCTCGCCAAGCAGGAGAGTCATTTTATCGAGTTCTTCCGCCGCGCCGACCGCCATGACCACATCACCGAGATGCAAAATGGATTCAGGTGTGGCGGCAAAAACACGGTCGCCGTGTTTGATGCGCGAGAGATTGACCTGTGCCAGCCGCCGTGGATTGACCTCCGCCACGGTGCGTCCCTCACAATTTGGATTGGTGACGCGGAACTGAAGCGCAACCAGCCCTGGCGTTTCGATGGCTTTTTCTGCGAGCCATTTTTTTTCTTCGCTTTTTACAGGACGCTTGAGCAGGCTCGGCAAAAACTGAATCAGCAAGACCATGCTGATCATGCTGAACGGATAGGCGACGCCGTATCCAACCGAAGCGAGTGGCGCGTCAGCGGGGGAGATGCGGTGCAGTGCATCCAGCACAGCGGCGAGCGCGGGGGTGCATGTCATCGCACCCGTGTAAAGTCCCGCCGCGAGCGCAGGCGATAGTTTAAGTAGATAAGCAAGCAAGACCGTGAGAATCGCTCCGCTGGTGACAATGACCAGCGCGAGGATAACGAACTGCATTCCGCGCCGACGGAAGGTGCGAAAAAAACTGGGACCCGCAGTCAACCCGACAGAGTAAACGAACAAGATCAGTCCGAAGTCCATGACTTCCTTCGGCACGCTCATGCCGAAGTGACCAAAGACCAGCGCGGCAAACAGCACGCCCGCCGTTCCCAGCGAGATTCCGCGCCACGACCATTGACCAATCCACGCGCCGAGGGTCAGGATGGCAAATAAGACAAACATTGATTCAGTAAATGGGTTCATAGATGAGGTGATTGTAGCGCAGAATAATCTATATGTAACGGGAAATAAAAAATGGAGTCCAATGTTGGACTCCATTTTATTGTGACGTGGGTCGGGAGACCCACGTCTAACGCCCATTGCTTGACGCTGGCCTCCTGACCAGCGTCACCTTACCTACAACGCCCGCACCAACCGCCAGCAGGTTCGGTTGTAGGGCGTGTCGATTCCGTGAAGTTCAGCGCGTTTGGTGACTGCGCCGCAGATGGCGTCGATTTCGGTTGGCGCGCCGCGGCGTACATCCTGAAACATGGACGAGTGATTCCTGGCGGTCTTGCGCGCCACATCTTCCACCGCGCTGACGGGGTTGCTAAATGGCAAATGCACATGCTCAGCGGCGGCGACTTCGGCGGTTTCACGCGCCAGCGATGCCATCATTTTCCGCACGATTGGGCGCGCCAGCAACTCGCCATTCGGGACGCGCAGCAAAGCAGTCAGCGGATTGATCGCGGCGTTGATCACCAGTTTGCCCCAGATTAGCGACTGGGCATCGTCCACGATCTGCAAATTGAAATTGGATGAACGCAAAGCCGCTTCCAACGGCGCAAGAGCCTGATCCTGCTCGATGGAGATGATCCCCTCCCCACCAATCCGCACCAAGCCTGGAGCAAGCAAGGTTGCCCCAGTGGTGGTCACACCCAATGAAACCCGCGAAAAACCTTTCACCACAGAGTTCACGGAGGGCACCGAGTTTTTGGATTCCTTTTCAAACCCCTCAGTGTTCTTTGTGGTCTCCGTGGTGGAATCTTTATCAAGAAAGCGCGACAAAATTTCGCGGTTGCCGAGTCCGTTTTGAAGTGTCAGCGCATGTCCATCCTCCGCAAGCGACAGTTTGAGTTGCCGCGCTACGCGCTCCGTTTGCCACGACTTGACCAGCACGATGGCAAACTTCGCTCCGCTCACTTCACGCGGATCATCCGTCGCGTGGACTTGGTAGGCGCGTTCGTTCCCGTCCGCGTCCACGGTGCGCGCGCCATTTTCGCGCAGCGATTGAAGCCCCTGCTTCCACGTACCAAGCATCGAAACCGAATGCCCCGCTTCACCGAGCCGCGCCGCGAACAAAGTGGCTAACGCGCCCGTACCAACTAATAAAATATCTTGTGTCATTTTATTTACCTTTTATATGTCGTTGCGAGGAGGGCGCTCTTCCCGACGACACTTGCGCCGTACGCCAGTGCGGTGAGCAATCTCAGTTTAATTGGAGGTTGCTTCGGGCGAAGAACAAGGGCGCCCTCGCAACGACATGATTTCTACTTTTTACTTCTCACTCATTACTTCTCACCTACAAACTCGCCCCACTCCTCGTCCGTCATTTCAACGGTGTGTTCAACGGCGGGGAATCGTTTTGTTTCCACATCATCAATGTATTCTGAAAATGCCTTATTCATCTCCGCGTGGAAGTTTGCGTACTGTTTGACGAACTTGGGCGTGAAGCGGTCAAAGAGACCGAGCAGGTCGTGCGTGACTAGTACCTGACCGTCACAGCCCGCGCCCGCGCCGATGCCGATGGTTGGAATGGAAATTTGTTTGGAAATATATTCCGCGAGACGGGCGGGGACAGATTCAAGCACAATGCTAAACGCGCCCGCTTCTTCGAGGATGTGCGCGTCTTCGAGCAGAATTTTTGCCGCCGAAGCGGTCTTGCCCTGTGCGCGGAATCCGCCAAGTTGATGGACAGACTGCGGCGTGAGTCCGAGGTGACCCATGACGGGAATGCCCGCGCCCACAATTTTGCGGACAGCATCGGCGCGGTCGCGTCCGCCTTCGAGTTTGACCGCGTCCATGCCTGCCTGCTGTAGGAAGCGTCCCGCGTTACGTAGCGCATCTTCGGCAGAGACTTGATACGACATGAATGGCATGTCGCCGACGAGCAGGGCGCTCTTCGCGCCGCGTGAGACCGCGCGCGCGTGGTGCAGCATTTCGTCCATGGTGACGGACAAAGTGTTTTCGTAGCCCAAAACCACCATCGCCAGTGAATCGCCGACGAGGATGGAATCAACACCAGCCTTGTCCATCGCCACCGCAGTGGGATAGTCATAGGCTGTGAGCATGGTGATCGCTTCGCCGCGTTCCTTCTTTTGGCGAAACGTGAGCGTGGTCACCTTTTTGCGCGAAGCGTGTTGTGACGTGCTGTTTGAGACAGGTGTAACTGTTGACATGGTACCCTCCGATTAAGGTAGAGTCCGCTTGGGCGCCGCCCCCACAAAATGTTGCGCCTTGCGTTCTGGAAATTGGGGATGTTGTCGTCACGTTCACGAAGATACATGCGACGTTTGTATTATCGCATAAAACGATACTTTATGAAAGAATATTTCATCTGTGAAAAATCGTAACTACTCAGGGCAAGACCCTAAAGGTTTCTTTTGCAAATCAAAACGAAATTTCAATCAAGATTTTCTTGCAAACTGGACTTCTGCTATATCGAAAAAAAACTTTAGAGACTGTTTAATAACTTCGCCACGAAGTCACCAAGACACAAAGCCACAAAGTTTTTCCCTTCGAGTCTTTGAGGCTTCGTGCCTTTG
>JFJP01004178.1_pt1 | contig 10531 bp, 18 predicted proteins | sample 431651 | NCBI WGS metagenome assembly JFJP01 (sample SAMN02602958, study PRJNA72255) | Microbial mat metagenome, whole genome shotgun sequencing project. | biome: fresh water; feature: sink hole; material: water; isolation source: purple microbial (photo- and chemosynthetic) mats found in... | reverse complement strand
CCGATATGGTCAGGCCGTGCCATGCAATCTTGCGCTTCGGGTAGTTGCCGGCTTCGGCCTGGGCCGGTGTCGGCGAGGCCTTGAGAAAAAGTATTTTTGGGCTCATTGGCCCATGTTGGAGTCACGACGCGCACCAACGGCTTGTGGCGTTGTCATCGGTGCGGCTCCTTTGCGGTATCAAGGACTTCGAGCGCGGTGTCGATGTATCTGACAAGCGCCCGGTCCGCCATGCTGCTTTCTGACTCTCCGAACGCTTCCGGCTCAAGGCCATCAGCCAATGAACTGCGCGCCTCCCTCAAGAGCGCGAGGCAATTCGCTACCGGCCCGGCCAGCAGGCGACGCACCTCGCGCATTTCGTGGTTCCGGTAGTGCGAATCGACATAGACGCGGATTTCGTATTCATGCTTGTGTGCGTTGTGCTTGACGTAGGCGTCGGCGGCATCCTTGGTCAGAAAGCTGACCCCGGAGTATTGCCAGATGTTCTTGTAGCCGCACCTTGTCCAATTGCGAGGCTCTTTGCTGTAGCGGTCGTAGTAGCGCTCAAGCGCCTTTGCTTTTCGCCCTGGCTCAACGGATTAAGGTGTGGAAGGTGAAGAATGCTCACTAGCATGCTCCGTGTGGAATCTGACTTTGCAATAACCGCACATCACGACGAGATTCGTCTCCGGTTCGTCGTCAAAGAGCGGACCCATTCTGGTCAGGTAAAGCTCGGTTCCTTCATAGACGCCACCGCACGACGCGCAAGTGTGTGCGGCCTCCCTGAGCATCTTGGCTCGAAGGCTCTCTCTCTTCGGCTCAGATGGTGGCGGAGCAGCTTCACACACATCCTTCGACGCTTGTTTGCGCGGTTTCTTGTAGCCACCGAACAGCACCCTGGCACGGAGCACTTCGAAGCTGTACCCACGGCCAGAGCGATTGATAACCTTCGCCACGCCGTTCAGGGCTTCCGTGTAGCCGTTGCTGATGGGGTAGTCGAAGAATGCCAGAATCTCTTCCCGCCAGTTCCGTGTGGCCGTCAACAGAGGAAGGAAGCTTTTCTTCCCCTTCTTCATGGTGGCTGGAATGGAAGCGCGCCAGTCATCGAGCCTCTTCCCTGCCTCTTCTTTGGTCGGAGCCTCATAGATGTCGTAGAACGATTCTTTGAGGTTATAGGCGATAGCCACATCAGGCTCATTGTCCAGCCACATCTGAAGATTGAACCGGCCCTTCTCGTCCAGGTTCTTGTATCGCATCCGAAGCAACGACTTGCGCCGCATCCAATCCTTGCCCGTCGCCTTGTCCTGGTCCTTGGCAAGACTGATTCTGACGTCGTCCATTGCCTTGTTCGCCATCTTGACGACATGGAACTTGTCGATGATGACTGGCAGGCCGGGGAAGACGGCTTGTGCTGCGTCCTTGTACGGTCGCCACATGTCGATAGCCAACCCTTGGACGGTGCGCCTGTCTTTGAACTGATACAGCCAGGATGTCACACTGGGCTTGTCTCGGTCGGGCAGCATATCGATAGGAACCCGATTCACCACGTCAGTGATGATGCAGCGGAGCTTGCCATCAATCTGTGTTTCGTCGATGCCCAGCCATTCCGGCAACCACGGCACATAGACGTTGTTGAGGCGTTCGATGTAGTCGCCAGCCAGGTTGCGAACTGTCTTGTCGTCGCAACCGACAAGCTCGGCGATGTGCAGAAACGTCTGGCGAAGGCATTGCGCCTGGATGAACTCCACGCAGCGGGCGGTCATTCTGCTGTCGGGGTGGATTCCACCCAGGGGCTGGATGAACGTCGCGCCACATTCCCGGCACTTGAACCGCTGAGCATTAGCCAGGATACGCACTGGCCGGCCACGGATGGGGCTGTCTCTGATGTAGAGCGGCTTCGGACCATGCTTATACAGGTTGCCGATGTTGCCGCATTTCGTGCACGCCTTAGGCGGCACAGCGTATTCAGCCTCAATTACACACTCGTCGTCATCAAGACGCTTGGCAATGACGCTCCAGCCTTCGAGGTCAAGTATGTCAGTCATTTAGGCGGCTATCTCCATTTTTGCAATATGGCAGAAGATACCGCATTGCACCTCGGGTTCCGACTGGCAATCACCGGTCCCTGGCTGAAGCTCGTCAAGGAATGCACGCTTCTCGTCAATTCGAATAATGCGGACGCCAAGCCGCCTCGACTCGGTAGCCATGCGCTGAAACTGGTCAGGGAAGTCCTGACGTATCTTGTTCCAGTAGCCCATTCCTTGGGCCTTACAGCATCCGATGCAGTTGTTGTGGTGGTATCCAAGCCCGTACATGACCGGCAGTGCGATTCCTTCATCCTTGACGATGGACAGGCAATCCTTGTGCTCCAAGCCGCGTTCCATCAACGGAGATTCACAGGCGATGTTGTTGGCGGCGAGAAAGTCGTCCCACCTATCGGCCTCTTCGGCGCAATATCCAAAGACGTGAAAGTCGGTCGGAAGCTCGAATCTCTCCCTAACCTGCTTCTTGAGCAGCCGAGTGCATGGAGCGCCACGCACGCCGGAAATGTACGACTCCTTGCGGAAGACTTCGTAGATAGAGCCGTCGTACTTATCGTTGATGAGGTTGGTAATCGGCACTCCGAACCACTTCTCGCAGTCAGCCGCAAACCTATCATTGTCTGGATGCTCTTCACGAACAATACAGCGCGCCACAACCAACGGAAGGCGGCCAGCATTAGCCACTATCGCCAGCTTCGTCGCAACTGCGCTAGCCGCTCCGCAGCTAAACCAGCAAACAATCCGAGAGGGTGTTTTCATGTCAATTCCACACGTTATTCCGATATATGACTATACACCTTTATGGCCGTTTACACATGTTATTCCGGAGAGCCGTTGTTGAACCAGCCAATTTCGCCGCCGTAGTCCTCGTCGATCCCGCAGAAAAGTCGGTTCTCTTGAATGCAGTAGTTCGGCGATGCCGTGTAGCAGTTGTCCTGCGTTTGAAGGCGCCCGGCAAGTGTTGTCAGGAAGTCGATAGCGGCGCTCATGCTGCTCTCCTTATTGCCAATTCCGCCAGGTTGGCGAACACCAGCGCGGACGCGACCGGCGGGCAGACGCTGTTGCCAACCATGCGCACCTGGGCCGTCTTCGTGAGTGGAATCCAGATAACTTTTCCGGTTTCGTTATCGATGACGCACCCTTGGTCGATGATGTACCCCTCCGGAAAGCCTTGTGCGCGGTGCCTATGTCGCTGATCTGGTATTCCAGTCCGGCGATCATGACGAGGCCAAATCGGTCGCGCGCGGTGATCGTGTGAAGCGGATCTTCCATGCGAGGGTCTTGGTCGACGCCGTAGTAGGCGGTCAGTAAGGCGCGAACCTCCGCGAAGTGGTTGCCCTGCGCGCTGATGGTATGCAGCGGCTCAGTGGGCTCCTGCCTGGGCGCGTGCGTATCTGGATCACCGCGCATCTTGACCAGATTGCTGGTGACCAACGCAGACTTGCCGCCACCGCCTGCGGTTGTGGTGCCAAGCGGGGCTCCAGCGCTATGGCCGATGCTCTGGCTGTAGTCGCGCTTGATGTGGGCGGTGACCAAGCTGTTGTGATCGACACTGGTGACCGTCGGTACCGGATTGGTCAGCGCATCGCCGACAACGCCGGTGTAATGCTTGGCAAGGAACGCCGATACGAGAGCATGCTTCGACGATCCGACCAGCGTACCAATCGGCTTCTCAAGGTCTAGCGCCCTTGGCGACTGGCCATCGCGCTCGCCATAGCCGGTCTGGATCATCGTCGGCGCGATCAGCGCGTGGTGACCGCCTTTGGTCTGGGCGCAAATCGTGCGCAGCGGCTCGTCAATGGGCATGCAGCGCGGGCTTGAGGCGTTGGCATGTTCAGTCAGAACCGGGGCTATGACCCCATAGCCACCCGACGCAGTAACGGTCGGCAGCGGCAAGTGAATATCGCGAACGCCCTGGCCCCAGCGCTTGACTCCGCTCGGCGAAACTTCGCCATGGGCTGCGGTGACAATGAATGGATCGGCCGAATTGACGACGTAGCGCATTATTCCCTTCGCTATCCGGCGCAGCGTGGCGTCCGCCAACGGCCGGGCGCGTTCGAAGATGCTCGGACACGGCAGCGTGAAATCGATGCATTCGGACGCGGCGCGCCACGGTTTCAGCTTCTTTGACTTCGCCACCTTCGGATCGGCATGCGTCGCCGCCGGCCAAACAATCGGCTGACCATCACAGCGCGCGATCAGAAACAGACGCTTGCGGATCGTTGGTGTGCCGTAATCGCATGCCTTCAGCACTTTCCATTCGACGACGTAGCCCTGGCGACGCAGCGCATTGACGAACACGTTGAACTCGCGCCCCTTCTGCTTGGCATCCGGCCGCATGCTGCCGTCGGCGCCTTCGATCAGCGGCCCCCAGGTCACGAATTCCTCAACGTTCTCGAGCATGATCACTCGCGCGCGCAGAGCGGCCCAGCGCAATGTCACCCAGGCCAGACCCCTGATTTTCTTCTCGACGGGCTTGCCGCCCTTGGCTTTGCTGAAATGCTTGCAGTCCGGCGACAACCAGACCAGCCCGACCGGGCGGCCCTGCGTCACTTCGCGCGGATCCACATCCCAAACCGATTCGCAGTAATGGCGGGTTTCGGGGTGATTCGCCTTGTGCATGGCGACCGCCTCCGGGTCATGGTTGATCGCCACATCGACGCGCCGACCAAGGGCGTGCTCAATGCCAGTGCATGACCCACCGCCGCCGGCGAAGTTGACGACCAGCATTTCCTCGTGAATGTCCAGATTGAGTTGAAGGCTCATGCTGCGCCGCCTTCCACAACCGGATAGCCGTCGTGCTGCGCGCCGTCAAGCATGCGGCCGGCGAGCTTCTTCCCGACACGGCGAACATATGCATCGCCAGCCCTGAAAAACCCTTCAGGATTTCCGGGCGCGTGCAGGTGCTGCACAGTTCCGCGCCGGAGATCCCCGCCGAGGTCGCCGCCAGCAGTTACTTCAGCCGGACCCCACTCACCCCATTGCTTGAACAGAAACGGCACGCCGGCGCTGGCGCACTGGTCGCGCAAATCGCGAGCCCACTGCGGATGCATCGGCCGAGCCTTCGGGCCTGACTCGCCACCGACGACGACCCAATCCAGTCGATAGTCGGCGGCATCGCAGCCATGAACGAGCCCGTTCGTAAAACGCGCGTCAATCGGACCGATCATCGGCTCAATGCTGACCCAGCGAACGGCCGCCGGTGTCTGGCGAAGCAATTCGACGCGCTCGTCGTAGGCGTCCTGATCCTCGGCACTGACGCCGAGCCAGACATTCGGCAGCGGCCACCGGCCAGCCAGTAGGAGAGGTGCATTGCCCGGCAATGGATCGCCTGCGGCTTTGCTTGCCGCAAATACAGCGCGCGCTATCGGCTCAGACCACCAGCCTTCGGATTGATCCTCTTCGGTACGCTTGACGAGATATTCACGCATACGGTTCGGCCGCTTCGTCAGTATCTGGAACGTGTGCTGCGGCACGAGCACCATGACGGCGAAAACTTGATCAATGAACGAGTCCGGCACGTCTTCATGAAACAAGTCGCTCATGCTATTGACGAACACACGGCGCGGCCTCTTCCAGTGCGGTAAAATCACGCCCGGCGTAGGCTGGCACCAAGCGCGTCATGCGCGGCCACTCGCGCTCGGCATAGCAGTTTTTGCACCCGGCGCTGACCTTTGCGCAGCCCGTGGTCGGATTCCACGTTTCATCCGTCCATTCGATTTTCGACTTGCTCATTCCGGGGCTCCAATGTCGGTTGATTCAAGGCTCGCCGCGAACTGCCCGGGCACCCACGACAACGGCGTCTTGCAGGCGTTGATCACCCGGTTCAGGTGGGCAAACGCCTCTTCGATTTCTGCCGGTAGGTTGCCGCCGTCTTCCGGAAGCTCGTCGATGTAGTGCTCGTTCGGGTCAATGGCGCCCGCAAGCACGGGTTCGCAAATCACCAACCTGAGCGCCGAGGGCGTTGCCTCGCTGTCTTCGCAGTAATCCCGAAGCTCGTCGATGTCGCTGAACCAGCGCTCGGCGCCTTCTGAATAGAGCGGATCGCTTCCATTCCAGTCGGCGCGCGGCCGGGCGGCGTACTTCTCGATGGCGCGCAGTTCCCGGCAGTCGTCGCAGACGGTGTAGGTCTTGCGCGCGGGCTTTCCGCAATGGTCGCAAGCTCGGTGCGTGCAGCCGTCGTAGCGTGCGGCGCGCTCTGCGCCGTCTCCTTCGCCATAGAACTGGCCGTTACGCGACCGCCAGCCCGTCACGGTCACAAGCTGCGCCGCTTCCGGCGAGTCGAAATGAATGATTTCCTTGCTCATGCTTCAACTCCATGTTTTCTGAGTAATTGGATAGCCTTCGGCAGCGGGCCGTCAGCGCCTGCTGGGATCGATATTTGAATCGGGCCGTCGAACACCCCGATGCCGCACGTCAGCTTGGAAACTTCAGTCAGGTCAGCCAGGGCTTTGATCAGGGCGCCGTGCTCGGCGACGACGCGGCGAACTTCGTCAGCGGTCGATTCTTCCGAATTGGCTTTGGTCGCCACGCGGATTTCGCTCAGTTCCCGCCACGCGGCGTCGCGCTGGTGTTCGGCCTGAGCAAGCGTTTCCAGCAGAACGTCACGCTGATGGAGGGCTTCTTCACGCTCATGCTTGACTTGCTTGAAGTGATTGAATGACGTTCCGCCGAACCGCTCCAGGTAGTCGGTCGAAATGCCGTCGCATGCATTGACGGCTGCCACGATGCGGCGCGCGTTCGGCTTGGTCACCGACTCACAAATCAGATGACCGCCGTAATACTCCGTCGCGTCGCTGCCCGGCATGCCGACAACGGGAACAAAGGCGACGACAGCGCCGCTGTGCCCAACCCGCCACGGTGTAGCTGTGTGGTCGCATCCAAGCTCTGCATCAATTGATGTATGCGCCGCCAATGCGTGACAGAACAGCCGCTCTCTCGCGCCCTTTATCGTTCCGATTACCAAGACCCTGCTTCTGTTCATGGCCTTCTCCGTGTTGTTGACGATCAAATAATATCACTTGCTAGTTTTAAATAATAGCTATTGCAATTTATTTCTCGTTAATTTATTCTGGTGGCTACCGAACGGAGGTTTTGTGAAACGAAAAACGTACAAGCCGAACGACAAGATGGAAGGCGCCGCGCTGACTCACATGCGAGATGTCGCCTTTGGCAGCGGGATGAACGTCTTTCTGCACCAGGTTGGCGAGAAGTCCGACCGCATGCGCGACGACGCCGGGCTCATGGCGCAGGCCCAGGCCAAGCGCGACCGCAAGGCAGCCAAGCGGGCGGCTTCAGCATGACGACCGGAATCGAGTATGAGATCCGCACTCTTGCGGATTTTGAAAAGATACCGCCCAACAAACTCCAGTCATGTCTTGATGACTTCAGGTTCTGGCTGCTGCTGATCAAAACGACCGAATCAATGCCGGAAGTGGTCTGCGACGCGCTCGGGGTCGCGGACAGCCAGATCGAATTCGACCGCGAATCGTTCGTGTGGATCGACGACGGGATTGCCGGCCTGGGCGATATTGCCTTTACGGTCGATGGCGCCGAGATTGGCCGCGTGAAATTCTGCGAGCACCAGGCATGAGCATGCTCGCCGCGCTACTGCATGAGGCCTATCTGCCGCTGCCTATCGGGATCGGACGCATGCACCTGATCGCGAAGCCCGAGGACGAGCCCGAAGATCGCGAGAAGGAGTGCCCGAAGTGCGGGGATACGCTGTCCATGGACAACTTCTACCTGCGCGGCGATGGCCGGTATTCGTCGTGGTGCATGAACTGCACCCGAAAGCACCACCGGAAGGCGCCGGCCACCCCGAGTCTGCCCGTAAAGGAGAAGGTCAGTTGCCTTGATGTGCTGACGAGCGACTGGAGCAGCGTGAAGGACATTTGCGCTCGAACCGAACTCACCCGGGCCACCGTCACCCAGGCGATGAAAAAGCCCGAGGTGATCGCGCGCACTGAAAAGCGGGTCGTCAAATCTGAGAACCGGCATGAAAAATTTCTATGGAGGCTGAAATGAACAAAGAACTGATCGAGAAGATCGCACTGGAATCTTTGACGGTCGATGACGATCAGAAAGGCGACGCAGCATGAAAATACTCGCCCACGTCGATGTCGAGAAGATCGTTGGCCCTGGCTATTTCTCATTCAGGTCGGAGGTGCGTGAGCTCGAGGTAATTCGCGTGATCCGGCACCAGGCGACAAGAAACCCGGCGCTCAACCGCTGGCACTACCAGGCCGATGTCGCCGACCACCCTGACATGCACCCTGATTCGATCCGTGTCGGCGTAGGAAGGCACTATCGAGTCAACATCATGCGCAGCGGACTCAACCCAAAGTGGAAGCCGCCCGAGTTCGCCCCGGGCAAGCTGGTATTCGAATGCTGATCGCCCTATCCCGCCACGCCTACCTGCTGCTGACGCTCAGGCACCCGATGACAGGGCTGCCATGCAAGACGCCGGCGCTGTTCTTGGTCGTGGCTTCGGTATCGGCCGCCGTATCTGGCGTTCGCTGGGAGTCGCTGCCGGCGGCGCTGGGCATGATGTTCGTTTTGTGCGCCATGGGGTATCTTTCTCCGCGCTGGGCTGCCGCCTACGCGCTGATCAGTATCGGAATCGATGTGATGGCTATCCCTTTCGGTGATGCTGACCTGTTCGGCTATTGGGAGGCTGTCGCCGCCGGCGGCGCTACGCTTCGGATTGCGCTCAGCAAGCGCTGATTACGCTTCTACCTGTACTGCCCTCTTCGGATGCAGCACGTCGAACAGCCAGCCGGTGAATTCCTCGTCGACCGCCGGGCCAGATACCGGGATCCACAAGCCGCGACAATGCGGATGCGCGAGCCCCGCTGGCAGCGCCCACATTTCCTCCGGCGTGCGCTTGACCAACTGACCGCCGACGCGCTTGTACGGCGACGCCGAGCGCCCCACGTTGTCCTTGCCGACCCATATCTGCGAGCTCCAATCCTTGCCCTGCTTGTCGGGCTCAACGATGGTGACGACCCGGCCGTCGATCTTCCGGCAGAACGGGCAGGCGCCGACGTACTGCTCGAGGCGCTTCAGCTTCTGGCCGACTGGCATCGAGGCGACAAAGCCCTGATTCGCCATTTCGCCGGCCTCGGTGAGCGCGATGCGCCGCCAATCCCGGTTCAACTCGGAGAACTGGTCGAACAGCTTGGTCTGCAGCGAGTGTTCAGGCTGCTTGCCTTCGAGCCGTACCGACTTCTCGTGTTCAAGGATTGTTCGCTTCAGGCGATGCCGCGTCGAGTCGGCGAACCCGGTGACGTGATCGCAGCAGTTCGCCAGGCCATAATCGATCACGTCATAGTTGATGTCGGCCATATCCAGCGCAACGCCGGTCATGCCTTGCGAGAAATGCGCCAGCAAGGCGCTTGCCTGCGCCGCTGTGAGTTCCGGGGCGACGGCTTGGACCTTCCCCATGATCGCCGCCTGCTTGACGCCAAGCTCGGCTATCTGCTCGGGAAACTCGGCGGGAAAGTAGGCGTGCACGAGGTAATCGACCAGCAGCACGTAGTCCGACGCCGCCCAGGTGTCAATCAGCTTCCCGCCAAGGTACTTGAAAACGGCCTCGGCCTTGAACGGTGACCAGGCGACGAACTCGGCCGGCGCCGGCACAGCAATCGACAGGCCGGCGGCGCGCTTCGACAGCCAGGCCGTCAGGTCGGTGCTGAGCCCGGACAGCGCGCCGGCGCCGCGCCCGGTGATGGCCTCGATCAACTCACGGACGTAGATCGACTCGTGCGGCCGAAATAGGCCGTCGTCGTCTTCGGAAAGCGCCTTGTGCATTTCCTCCATGACATGATCGGTTCCGCAACACGACAGCGGCCCGATGTCGATCAGTAGCGTGTCGGCGCTCAATTAACCGTGTCCGATCTTCGCCTTGATCGCGCCGGCAACGTATTCCCACGAAACCATCGCCAAAAATCCAAGGAACGCGATCATCGCCCAGGCCGCGCTCGACTCGGCTACCTTCTGCATCATCGAATTGACCTTTTCCTGCTTCTTGATCTGCGCGTCGATCCAAATAGCCCGCGACTTAACCTGCTCGGCCGTGCCCATCCCGTCAAGAACGGAGGCCGAGGCATCAGAATGCAGGATAAGCACAACGGCGATCAATCGCGCGGCGATCCCCTTCGATGAACAGTTCGATTTCTTCGTCGGAGTAGATTTTGGGCTGATTAGTGGCGCTCATGTCGGCTAAGTTTGTGATGGTTGAATTCTTTCGGCCAGCATGGCGATGGCAGCACATAGCCCTTGAAACTGCGCGCCCTGATCCCTGCGAAGCTGGTTGATGGCATCTACGATGTCGGCGCTCTGCGACGCCGCCAGTGACTTCTCAAGCGGCTCGTCCGGCGGCAGATAGTCCTCCAGCGCGCCATGCACGAAAACGCGCTTCCCGTCCTCGTCTTCCATGATCGAGCCATCCTCGCCGCGATCAACGATGGTCAGCTTGCGCTCGGCGCGCGCGCGATGGGCGATGTACTTGT
>JFJP01041984.1_pt1 | contig 10533 bp, 11 predicted proteins | sample 431651 | NCBI WGS metagenome assembly JFJP01 (sample SAMN02602958, study PRJNA72255) | Microbial mat metagenome, whole genome shotgun sequencing project. | biome: fresh water; feature: sink hole; material: water; isolation source: purple microbial (photo- and chemosynthetic) mats found in... | reverse complement strand
ACTTTTTTACCACGGAGACACGGAGAGCATGGAGTTACACGGAGTTTATATATCTTTGATTCTCAGGTTCTCCCCATCACCCCTTCTCCTTTTCACCCCCTCTCCTCTTCTTCAGGGTTCAGCTCATACCTGAAGCCTTTCTCAGATGCTTTCATTATCAGTACTTTGAATATAATCAGGTTGGCGAGTATTGCCTCAGCCCGGTGAGCAGGTATACGCGCAGTTTTTCTAAAACCCGATAGCGTAACAGAACCATTCTTCTGAAGATACTCCATCAGCAGGTTCTCAGCTTTACTGAATTTCACCATCACTCCTTTAGGTTTCTCCTCCTTTCGCCAGACCTGCAACAACACTCTGTTAGCCACTAGGTTCTGATCGTTATTTCTGAAATAAGCAAGCCATTTGCCATTATCATCCTTTGCCTGGTATGGTCTTTTGTCACCTCTCTCCACTTCAATCTCAAGAATTGTCTTCCCTTCGGTGTTATGTTGCTTTACCGTAAATGCTATTTCCGGACGGCAATAGAGATGCGATGCTGTTTCAACCATATAATACTCCTCATCAGATCTTATACCGGCAATGCTGCCATTATCCCTGACTCCAATCAGCAACCTCCCTCCTTCACTGTTAGCGAAAGCAGCTAAGGTGCGTGCAATCTTCCTGCTGTCGGATACGCAGTATTTGAAATCGAGATGCTGATTTTCACCATCGGCAATAAGTCTTCTGAGGTAATTCTCCATAATAATCTGACTCCTTTCACTACCTTCCTATACTTCCGGTATAATCTAAGAAAAGCTAAATTTAATATACATTTCTTTAAGAACACAATTCAGCATATATCATCTATTTATATGTAACTTTACTATATAAAAAGATTTTGTGATTCTATGGTAATTGATATTGGTACTATTATCCTGATAATCGGTATCTTCCGCCTGATGCAGATACTTGTTTTCCTGTATCAGTTCATATCAGCAAAAAACTTTAACGGTCCGGGATGGTGGCTTACGTGGAGTATTATTGAAACACTCGGGGCAGCAGTTATCCTTATGCGGCTCAATCCAACTCTTCTTCCGGTTGGAATATTTCTTCAAAATCCAATAATAGTATCAGCCTCAATTTTCTTATACATTGGTGTAGTAAGGTTTTTTGACCATGAAGTAAACCGCAAATTCGTTACACTTATATTTTCTTCATTTGTTATTCTTCACTTATTCTTCCTTTACATTATAGATGATTCAGTTATCCGCACAATCCTCTTAAGCATTTACCTGATGGCAATATCAGTATTGACTGCAATCGCCATTCTGAGATTCAGGTTAAAATCAATTGCCCTGAGTGCCAATATTAATGCGATAATACTTTTCGTACACGGTGCAATAGTTGGGGTACGCGTATTTGCGATTGCTGCAGGCATAACATCTCCTTCAATGTTCACACCATCTTTCTTAAACTATCTGGTCTATTTTGATTCACTGCTTGTTGGTATGTTCCTTACTTTTGGATTCATCATTATGCTCAACCAGAGATTATATAGAGAGATCTCAGTAAAAAATGAAGAGCTCAGGAAAATCAATATTGAAAAGGATAAATTCTTCTCGATTATTGCCCACGATCTGAAGAGTCCGTTTAATGTTTTCCTTGGATTTACCGAGATGCTTGTTGAGGAATTGCCGGGAATGACCCTGGAAAAGATTAAAGAGATTGCTGTTAATATGCGGAATTCTGCGACTAACCTTTTCCGGTTACTTGAAAACCTTCTTGAATGGGCACGCATTGAGCAGGGATTGATACCTTTTAATCCAAAATCTGTAAATCTGCTTACCCTGGTGACCGAGAGTATTGCCATATCATTGGATCCTGCCGGAAAAAAAGAGTTGGAGATAATAATAAATATTCCTTCCGACATAGTAGTATATGCCGACAGCAGTGTATTCCAGACAGTGATCAGGAACCTGGTTTCAAATTCTGTAAAATTCACACCAAGAGGCGGAAAGATTTACATTTCGGCAAAAGAAACCAATCACCGGATTGTTGAAATATCGGTAAAGGATACCGGAATAGGAATGAATGATGAAATGTTAAAATCGCTTTTCAGGCTCGACGCTAAGGTTAACAGGAAAGGTACAGAAGGGGAGCCCAGCACTGGTCTCGGACTCATTCTTTGCAAGGATTTCATAGAGAAACATAATGGAAAGATATTGGTGGAAAGTGAAGAAGGAAAAGGATCTGTCTTCACTTTCTCGATGCCTGTAAATGCGTAAGCAACTCACATCTCACTCCTCACTCCTTTCCCCTCTTTTCTCCCCCTCTCCTCTTCTCCCCCTCTTCAGAATATATTGGTCTGATTGGTGTTATAATAATCTCCTCATCGCACTTCGGACAATAGTAGATTTCACAGCCGGTGCAAACAATGCAATTTGAACAGTGTTTGTTCTCTTTAATGCGGTCAAATTTATAATTGCATTTACCACATATTAGGTATTCTTTGTCAATTATTGGAGCCATTTGGAGCTAAAATATCGGTTGCAAAGATATTCGTATTTTGATTTGTTTATTTTGTGCACTAATTTTACATAAAAGATTGTTACAATTAATCATATGAAATGAACAATTCAAACTATCTGATTGTTAAGTATGAAATCTGAGTACTCTTCTTTTTAACATTATAAATTTAAAATTTACCTTATGAAAACCAGACTACTTTTGTCACTGACATTAATTATTGCACTAACAGGATGCGAGCTGATTAAAGATAAGGCTACCGTACCTATATCAACTCAGCTGAAAGCCGATGTACCGCTGGTTATAGTTACTCCGGGGGCAGCCAAATCGGGTAATCAGACAGGGGCTGAAAGTGCAATTGCTTTTAATAAATCACAGACTCTTTCTCTGTCGGATAATACTGACATCAAACCATATCTTGATAAAGTAAAAGAGATTGATCTCAATTCGCTTGTTGTTACTGTTACTGGCTTGACTGCAGGTCAGACCATCAATTCAGTAGCTCTCGATGTTACCGGTGTTGGTAATGTTTTTACCCAGACAAATATTACTTCAACAAATAATACCTTTACTCCTACACTTGCAACAGGGGTTCTCGGACAGGTATCAACAAAACTCTTGAATGACAAAATGATAACTCTTACACTTTCAGGAAATGTAAGCGGACCAATGAATATCACCGTCAGTCTGAATTTCGGAGTTGAAGTCGTGGCATACGTGCTTTAATATCTGTATCACATAAATTAAAACCCCGGAGAACTTCGAGTTTCCGGGGTTTTTCTTTTTATGATATTAAATTAATCATTTAGTACTATTTTAGTATTTCAATTTACTAACCAGGATCCAAATGAAATATCTTCTAATTCTCTTTATAACTGTAACTGCAGCATGCAGCGCTCAGCAACCGAAACCGGTAAATCCGGTATTTGAGGGTTACTATGCCGATCCTGAGGCAGTAATAGCCAATAACGAATACTGGATCTTCCCTACATATTCAGCTCCTTATGAGAAACAGGTCTTTCTCGATGCCTTCTCCTCAAAGGATCTTATAACCTGGGAAAAACATGAAAGGATAATTGATACTTCATCAGTAAAATGGCTGAAAAAAGCCATGTGGGCTCCATCGGTAATCGAGAGCAACAGCAAATGGTTTCTCTTCTTCGGGGGAAATGATATCCAGAGTAATGATGAGGTTGGAGGAATAGGTGTGGCTGTGGCTGATTCGCCCGGGGGACCATACAAAGACTACCTCGGAAAACCGCTGATTGACAAATTTTATAATGGTGCACAACCGATAGACCAGTTTGCGTTCAGGGATTCTGATGGACAGGTTTACCTCATATACGGAGGATGGCGCCACTGCAATATTGTGAAACTTAAAAATGATTTTACTGGCACTGAACCATTTCCTGACGGAACAATGTTTAAAGAGATAACCCCTGAAGGGTATGTTGAAGGACCATTCATGTTCATCCGTGATGGCAAATATTATTTTATGTGGTCGGAAGGTGGCTGGACGGGTCCCGATTACAGTGTTGCCTATGCAGTTGCCTCCTCCCCTTTCGGACCGTTTGAAAGGAAGGGCAAAATTCTGAAACAGGATCCTGCTATCGCCACAGGTGCAGGACATCATTCTGTAATTAAGATGCCCGGAACAGATAATTATTACATTGTATATCACCGCCGTCCGCTTAACCAGAAAGACCGTAATGCCAGGGTGGTCTGTATTGACCTGATGCAATTTGATACAGAGGGTAATATTTTGCCGGTTGTGATGACGAAATAGGGTGCTGGGTACTGGGTGTGGACGTACTGTTAATAATTTAACAGAAAAAATTCTTTCTAAATATCAAACCGGAACTGTAGTCTGAATCCTGTCCCTGACACATTTACATGATCCATATAGGAGAATCGTTTGATAAAGTCGATTCTGATTACATGAAGGATATTTGACACTCCTACTCCTGCTTCAATATATGGCTCCTTTTCAAGTGTGTAGGTAAGAGGAAGACCGTTCATGTCGGTCGGAAGTTTAAACAGGTCGGGCTGATAATCAGGGTTGTTCGTTCTGGTGACACCTCCATAGAGTGCTTTAAATGTAACTACTTCCCTTAGTTTTAGCTTCTTTATAAGAGGAATCTTGTTAAAAATATAGCCGTTAAAACAATGGTCTATATTCGCCGATACGTACTGATCGCTGACAAATTCCAGAAAGTTCATAAAATTATAGGAATTCATCTGGTAAGAGTAGGTCTGATTTGCACGGTGCATAAACATCAGAGGATAAGGCACTTTCCCGAAAACCTTTCCTGCTTCAAGTTTAATATCGGTATAGCCGAGCACTGCAGCATAAAACCTCTTGCTAACATCAAGCTGGAGCCGCAGATAGTCGTAATCGTTTCCAATAGTTTTTGATCCGCCTGCCACATTCAGTTCAAGCACAGGGTATCTTGAAGGATAAGGAAACCTGTATAGTTTACCCTGGTAGAATGTTTCATTCGGCGCATAACGGAGATTCAGTTTTAATTCAGACACAACAATGTAAGGAATGTCGTTAACAGCGGCAGCATAATCTAAAGTATTGAAATAGAGCTTCCCAACAGGCTCCTGGTGAGTATAATTGTAACCCAGAGTATATGAAAAATGGCTCTCATATTCATTAAAAAATTCTGCCCTGAAACTTCTGTTCAGGAATAATTTATCGTGCACTCCCCTTTTAAGAGAGAGAAAAACATTATCCTCCTGAGTATACTCAAGCTCCTGTCCGGGGATCTTGGTATCTTTCTGTACCCCCATTCTCAGATACTTAACAGGAAACTGATATATCGTATTTTTTGTCAGTGAGTAGGTTATTCCTGCATTGTATTTTGTGACCTTGTCGTTAAGACCATATGCCATGTACCCATCGAGAGTCACTCTCTTGCTGAAATCTGTTGTTGTTTTTCCTCCGAATCGTAATCTCGGTCCCTCTGTAAGATTATAACTGAAAAAGCTCTCGAAGGGGCCGATATCAACTTTGCCGACATCGAGAAATCCTGTTGTTGCAAGAGTGAATAGTACCATACTCCTGTTAAATGCCGGGATCTTCTTAATGCTGTCGATTGTTGTATATACGCCCATTTCGGATTTGGAAAGCGGGGCAAACCGGTTTGAGGTCCAATAGTCAGGTTTTTCTGAAGCAGGATCGATCTTATCAATCTTATCCGGACCTTTCAGAAACGCCTCATCGACAGGCTTATTTATTTCATAATCTTTTATATAAACCGTCCTTTGCCCGAAGAGGCCAAGGGAATTCTTAACGATACCAAAGTCAATCAGAATATCTTCCTTTGAGAGCAGCCACCCCTCGCTGCCATGCAGTTCAAAATCCTGAGTGATACTTATATCCTGCACCCAGTCTATATTCAGATCTTTATTTACTCCAATATCGATTTTCCTTATTGCATAGGATCCGTCCATTGTAATGTAAAGGTTTCCATTGAATAGAAAATCTGCTTTATTCCTTGGTTCAAAAAAAAGCTTTATGTAATTAGTACTGTTTTCCGTCAGTGTATCGAGTATATAATAACGATAGAAAAGAGGTGCTGTCTCTGCTACAGGACTAAGGAATTTGTTCGTCAGAAACAAGATATTGTTATCATAAATATTAATATCCTGGTACAAATGATTTAAATAACCTGAAACCCCTTTACTGTCGAGATGCTCGTTAAGGTTTTCAGACTTTTCGGCAAGAACAACAGATTTGGAAGCTTCCGGTTTACTGCGGAAATAATGATCAGACAGCGACTCTTTTATGAAGATGGGCAGAACAGTATTACCAATCCTTTTAGTGGTATCTGCATTTTCAAAGATATACCTGAACTTACTGAATACACTTCCCTTCTTAAAATTCTCGGTTATATTACTTAAGGCAAACTGAATCTTATCATACTGCTTATAACGGAGATAATCATACGACTCCTTTCTGTTCAGTTTTTTGTTATTTATCACATTATTTATAAGATCAACCGCGGGATTATTCTTATTACTGTAATTTCTTCTTTTCGGACTTACAATTACCTCGTCAAGAGTGATAACAGAGAGAGCCAGTCTGATATTCAAAGTCTGTTCCTTATGAGGGACAATCTCATGAACCTGAGTCTCATATCCGATAAATGAGAAACTTACAATTTTTACATCGGTATTTGTTTCAACAATATACTTCCCGGCATTGTCGGTTAAAGTTCCGATTGCAGTTCCTTTAAAAGAGACTGAGGCAAATGGAACAGGCTCCCCTGTTTTTGCATCTGTAACAACACCTCTGAGTATAGTTTTATCTGAAGTCTGTGAATAGGAATCAATGCAGATTAAAAATGACGCGAAAAGAAAGATTAAGGGCAAATATTTAATAATGAATAATCTCATCGGAAAAAGTTAGGAAATTTATTGCTCGTACAAAGTTAACAAAAAGCATTACGAATGACTGTATAACATAATATTGTCATAAATGTTTAACTCCATGAAAATCCTGATTCATCGGCATGAAAGCTGAAATCTATGCACAGATGAGAGGATTGTTAAGGAAATATTTAAAGAGGACGGGAGTTAATTCAGGAGTGAGGTGTGAGGTGTGAGTTTACTATGGTTTTATAGCATAATGGTTGATCCACGACTTAAGGGTTATCTCTTTTGTAATGGTTCCGTTTGACCACACAGCCTTATCGTCGCATTCTCCGCTTCCATAATTAAAGTCGGACACCTTTTCATTCTTAATATAAGTGGTGATAACTCCGCTCTGGAAGTGCTGGCAGGAGACCTTTCTGTAAAGAGGAGTTGTTATTTCCTGTACAATCTCTTTTCCGTTTTTCTTTATAAGTGAACGACCGGTAATCCATACTTCATTGTCATCATAATAAAAAAGATTTGTCCCGCGGTTACATATACGTGTACGTTCAATTTTACGTTCTACCAGCAGTTCTCCGTTAGTGTTGCCGATCATCTCAGTGTTTTTCAGGTCAAAAACAACATATCCTTTTTCGTTTAATCCCTTGTTTATAACAAGTCTTTCGCCAGAGATCTTCAGGTCGTTAAAACGGTAATCAACCAGATCAGCGTGACGTTCAGTACCCTTTGCCCAGTATGGTCCTGTTATGAGAACAACAATTTTCCCAGCTCTGAAGTTTCCTTCCGGATCGGTGCAGCCTGTTCCGAAATCGAGAGTGATTGTCTTCGGAAATTTTGCTGTTGAGGGAGTTTCAACCGTAACTTTAGGATCACATTCAGCAACATCTGATTTACCAAAAGAGATTGTGTAATTTAGATTCTCAAGTCGGGTAATCTCCCTGTTTATCTGATCATCGGCTTTGTTCAATACTGCTTCAAATACAGCATCTTTTTCCGATTGCTGGACAAGATCTTCAATCTGAGTTGGTGAAGAATCTTTCCTTGCACATGATATAATAATAAATAGTCCGGAGATTAGAATAAATGAAGAGAATCCTGTGTTCTTCATAGTTTTCTTACGATTAGGTTACTGTAAATATATTAAAAACATGGATACTACAAACAATAGGTAATAAATATAACGGAAGACGGGAGACGGGAGACGGAAGACGGAAGACGGAAGACGGAAGACCGGAGACGGGAGACCGGAGACGGAAGACCGGAGAAGGTTTAATCTGTCTCTTTATTATTCTGATTCTTCATTTGCTCCAGATCATCAAGTAAAGTCGCATAATCTCTCTTCCAGTTCTTTTTGCCTGCCAAGAAGCCAAAAACCGATAAAGATGGAAAGAAGATGCACCAAATGATGATTAATAACATCAGGTTATCAGTGTGATGAAGAAGACTGTTAACAAACACTAAGCCTCCGCCTGTACCAAGGATTAAAAGCAGTGGTATAACAATCAGCCAGTCGATTACTTTAAAATATTTAAGATTATCCTCTGCTAACGCCAGAAAATCTTTTGTTGAAAGTGTGAAACTTGATGATTGCAATGGCTTGTATCTGAGAAAGATATATAATGCTCCAAGTATACAACCAACTCCGAGAATAAGCATTCCTCCTTTTGATGATACTGCAAGATTTCTCATAAGCGAGAAGTATATAACTGAAAGCAGTATCAGGAATCCCGACCAGTATACAGATTTTTTTCTTTGCGCCGTCTGATACGATTTGAAGAGTGAGATCATTTCGTCCATCCTGTTAGGGGTAACATTCCCTCTGTTTTTCCCTTTCTTAAAGTCATCTAGTTCCATTTTTCTCCTCCCATTCCTTTTTAATCTGTTCCTTAATCCTGTGTAATCTTGTCCTGGCATTACCTTCAGAAAGTCCTGTTATCTGAGAAATCTCCCTGTACTCAATGTCCTCCAGATAAAGAGAAATCAGTGTTTTGTCAACTGCATTCAGTTTACTTTTAAATGATTCAAAGAAAGCCAGTTTGGATTCTTCCTCGTCGGTATCAGGGTCGATTTCCCCAGCCTTGTCAGCATGATCCGGCATTGAGATGGGGACAAATATTGAAGAGCTCTTTTTAAGTTTTGCTCTTAATATTCAGCCAGACCTTCAGGAGTATTTCCTGATAGACATCCTCTGCCTGGTCGCCCTTCCCAAAGAAATGACAGCATATATTGAATATCATCCTGTCGCTTTCCTGAATTGCTTCCCTGAACACCTGTTCCTGGTCCATATTTATTCTTTTGTAAATTAGACCGTAATCTGTATCAAATGTTACATAAAAAGATTTAAAAGACAAATTGCCGGTCATGGAGAAGTCTCCTGTATGGCCGGCAATGTGGAACTTTAATTCGTGTCATTTGGCTGCGCCGTCATTTGCCTTCGGCGTCATTCAGTGGTCATTCGCTTCGCGTCATTTGGCTGCGCCGTCATTCATTGTCATTGATTGTATTACGATCGAATGACAATCGAATGACTACCGAATGACAATCGAATGACTATTGAATGACAATTGAATGACTATCGAATGCCCCTACTGGCACTTCAGGTTCTTCAGCTGTATTTTGGATGGTTCTGCAAACGGACCAAAGGCTGAGTTTTTGAATGATGTACATGCTTCAGCTGTAAGTCCTTTGCCTTCCTGGGCCAACCCAAGCTGGAAATAAAACTTGGCTTTTGCCTCAGCTGCACCTGTCTCGAGGGCTAGTCCGCGCTGAGCATACTCAAGTCCTTTGTCGAAATTCTTCTGTTTGTTATAAACATCTGAGAAATAATAGAAGGTATCCTTGTCGTCGCCGTATTTTGAGGCTTTGGTGAGGAGAGAAAGAGCATCATCAAGTTTTCCGGCCTGATTTGCCTTTGAACCTGCGCCGCGGAAATATCCAAGAGCGAGGGTTGATGCCTGTTTTGTTTTGGCTTCGTCGTTTGCTGCTTTCACCTTTTCAAGGTATGAGTCGATGGTCTGCTCGAAGGAGTCTGAGTCACTTTGTTTGACATAGATAAGTGCCTTGTTGTACATAGCACTCACATAGTCGGGGTTAATTGCCAGCAACGAATCGAAGGTAACTAATGCATTCGGGAAATCATTCTTAGTAAAATAACCGATAGCCTGAGCATTGAAAGCCGATACAAGTATTTTTGCAGCGTTATCTTTATGTGTTTGTGTGCCGTATTTCTCAGCAACAGCAACGGATGTCTTTGCTGCTTTCATAATCTCAGGTGCTGGTTTCTTTTCGGTTATGGCAGCCTGGGCAAGCTTAAGGTAGAGACCCGGCAAAACTGCTGAAGCCTTCTTTTTCATATCATCTGCTTCCGCACCAACCTTTTCTGCTATGCTTATTGCGTTCTCAAAAGATTTAATTGCAGCTGAAGGATCTGTCTGCATCGATTTTGCGCCCTCGTTATATGCCTGAATTACCTGGTTAAGGTCCTGTGCCCCTGCAACAAATATCATTAAAGCAGATACAACAAGTATCCCCGCAACTTTTCGTAGAAGTTGAAATGTCATTTTAGTTCAGATTAAATTGTTAATAATAGTTAAGAATGGTAAATATATAAATTATATTATTCCATCCAAATAATGTGACAAATTA